>Ga0136611_10000844_pt1 | contig 20672 bp, 23 predicted proteins | sample AntDrymUQ2232306_2_FD_106645 | JGI IMG/M metagenome (GOLD analysis project Ga0136611, IMG submission 106645) | Polar desert sand microbial communities from Dry Valleys, Antarctica - metaG UQ223 (23.06) | ecosystem: Environmental > Terrestrial > Soil > Desert | place: Antarctica: Dry Valley...
CCGCCTCGGCTTCCGGATCAGCAGAGGGGGCAGGATCGGAGAATGGTTTGTTAGTTATAAGCCCTCTCCTAACGTTCAACGTTATTTGTTCTTTTTCTAAAAAGACTTCGTCTTCTTCTAACGTTCTCTTAGGACCGGAAGCAAACTTCCGGTCATCGGCGGAAGAATTCTTCCGGTCATCTTTTTGAGTGGAAGTTTGCTTCCGGTAAACGTCTTCGAGTGATTCAAGCCAGTAATAGTTCGACTTAGCCCGCCCCCGCCGCTCCACCGTGACGAGGCCGCGCCCTACAAGTTCGGCGAGGTGTGAGCGGATCGAGCGGTCGCTCACACCTCGCTCGGCGGCAAGCGTGACCTGGCCGGGGAAACAGCGAGCCGTCTGCCGGGCGTGGTGCAGCAGCACGAGGTACGTCACCTTTGCGCCGTCCGAGAGTGCCGTGTCAAGCAGCACCAGGTTCGAGAGCATGGTGAAGCCCGCCGCGTCGGCCGCCGAGCGGAAGTGCAACCGTTCCATCCTACGCCTCCTCGCTGCTCAGGAAGTCTTCGTACAGGGCGAGGGTCAGGCCGCGGAGCGACTCCACCCGGTTGGTGAGGCAGTACTCCTTGAGCCGGGCGTGGAGGGATTCGGGCACGTCGATGGTAATCCTGATGGTAGGTTCACGGACCGCCTTGGTCTGGATCCGCTCGCGCACGGACTGCCGTGCGTCTTGCTGTACGTCCGTACGCACGGCTGGCTGTGCTGCCGGAAGTATGTCCTCATGTACTTCATCACGTACTGCCGTACTGGCAGCAGTACTGCGTGCAGTATCGGTTGCAGTATCAGGTTCAGTACCAGATGGCGACTGATCCATCTGCTTGCGATGCAGTTCTTGGAGCGCCCGCGCCGGATTCTTCGGCATGACGAGGCCCTGAGGCTGGTCGGTCATCGCTGCCACCCCTTACTCCGCATGCTGGTAAACACGGTATCGAGCGTGTCGCCCCCCACGCGCTTCTGCCCGAGCGAGAAGGCAGCAACGAGTGCGGCGTCGGCCAAAACGCACAGGTCCCGCGGTATCCCCTTAGTCGCGTTGTAGATCGGCTTGTGCGTCTCCTCGCCAAAGACGGCATCGAAGTCGCCGCCTACTACCTTCATCCGGTGGCGGAGCATGGCGAGCGCGTCCGAGATGGGGAGCGGGCCGAGGTACGCCTCGCCAACAATCCGGCTCTTCAAGGCCGGCCGCTGGTCAAGTTTGTGGATGATGTTGGTCTGCGCGAGCAGCACGACCTGAATAAGCTGGTCTTCGAGCGACTGGTGGTTGGACAGCGTGTGCAACAGGTCCAAGCCGGGGGCGGGGATCGTCTGCGCCTCGTCGAGCAGCAGTACCACCGTTTTGCCTTCTTCCCGGCTCCGCAATAGGAAGGTGAGCATCGCGGCGTGGAGCGGGTCGAGGTAGCGGGGGGTCGGCTGCTCGAAGGCGCCCAGGATCTTTCTCAGGAAGCCCGCCTGTGAGGAGGCTGAGGGATCCTGAATCTGGACGGCTACATACTTCTCCGGTTCCTGCTGCCAGTTGTGCATGAGGAACCGACCGAGCGTCGTCTTGCCCGTCCCGATCTCGCCCTGCAGGAGGAACAAGCCCCGGTGCTCGTCTACCGAGTAGGCGATGTTCGCCAAGGCCAAGTTCATTGGCATCGTGGGGTAGGCGAACCGGGGGTCGGGTGCGACCGAAAACGGCGACCCGGTAACCCCAAAATGAGAGTAGAGGCTCACGTTTATCCCTTCTTGAGTACCACACCAGGGTGGCGACTCAGTTTCGGGATTATAGTCCGGTTCCTAGGGTGGCGTCAACTCTCCTGACGCCTGATGCACACAGGGAAATTGTCACTTGGAAACGACACCCTCGATAAACGCCTCGACGTCACCTACGCGCACCACGCGGATGCGCTCGTGGCTCACCCACCGGGCTACCTGGTCGCGGCGGCGCTCCGTTTCGGTCACGGCCAGCACCCAGCCGCGCTTGTAGCCGATCGCCTCAAACAGCCGGCTGCCCGTGAACAACTCCGCGTACTGGCGCTCCTTGCTCTTCCACACATCCTGACCCTCGCTGCCCCGGTCCGCCTCCACGAATCCCACAAGCGTACCGGCCGGCAGCCGCACCGCGAACCAAGCGTCCGGCCGAAGCGACCCGATCACCGCCCGGTTGCCCGTTTCCCAGCGCAGGATTTCCAGCCCCATTTCGGCCAGTTCCACGCGCACCTCCTGGGCGAGCACGTCGTGCCCTAAAAAGATCGCCCGCTCCCGGTACTCCGGGGGGTTCGGCGGCTCCAACCCTAAGTCGCGTGCCGTGCGTAGCCCTTCGGCGGTCAGCACGAACGCCTTGGGGGGCTTGCCCTCCGCGAGCGACAGGTCCTCGGTAACGCGCAGCGGGGCGAGCGTTACCCGCGTCACGTTCGGCACTTGGCGCAGCAGTTTTCGGGCGACTAGCCGGTGGGTGTGCCGCCGCACCGCCACCTCGGAAATCCCCAGGAGCCGCGCGAGTTGCGGATTGAGGAGCACCCGCGAGGTCGCCACGAGCGTGAGCACCCGCACCTCAGAGGGTGTCATCGTCGCTCAGGTCGAACGTGTCACCCTCGTCCGACTCGTATCCGAAGCCGCTCTTCTCAAATTCCATCTCCGGTTCCTCACGGTACACCGTTCGGAAGCCCTCCCGCAGTTCGGCGTACAGGGAATTCCAGGAAGCCGGCCGTATGCTAGAGTCACGCCACGGGACGTTTCGAACCCATTCGGTCGGCCCAAAGTCGGGTACGGTGGTCGCCCACAGGATAGCGGGCTGCTCGTTCTTGACTGCGGCGACCAGTTCCCCCGGGCCGTCGCGGGGTGGGTCGAGGTCCTGCAAGATGCGCGTCCAGTGCGAGCGGGTGAAACTGCGGTCCCACTCCGACAGGGTGGCGTCCCACCACGTCCGGGTTTTCTCCTGCCAGGCGCGGAGCACGTCGGGGTACAGGGCGTCGCGTTCCCGCTCCATCTGGCGGTCTCGCTCCTCGAAGGCATTCTTTGTGGCTTCGTAGTACTGGTGGGAGGACCGCAGCGTCTCAGCCACCCGCTCGTCACTGCTATCCTGACGGACACGGGCCCATGCCGTCTCCCAGGCGGTGCGCGTCCGCTCTACGTTTGCGAGCCAGTCAGCCCGCCGCCCCGAGAACCAGTCCGTTACGGCGGCGGACCGGTTGCCCATCTTTGCCACTTCCGCGTCGTAGAACTTGCCCCACTCCTCCCCGACAGGCTGGCTCATCCGCTGCTCAAGGTCCTGGATCATCTCGGGCGGAATGGGCAGGGTTTGCCCCTCCAAGGTCCTGGCGGCAATCTCCGCATCGTCGCGGTTCAGGCGCAGGAACAGGCGAACGTTCGCCTGCTTGAGCACCGTTTCCAGGGCGCCGGTCATCACCGAGAGTTCCTGGCCGGACACCAGCAAGCGCAAACCGGACTCACGCGAGAGGCGGGCAATGTCGGCGAGCGGCTCCTCGACGTACTTCTTGAGCACCCCGATCTCATCCAGCGCAAGAACGACCTTGTTCCCGCGGGGCGGCTGTTCGGACAGGTAGTTCAGTTCACCCGTCACCAATCCCGCCAGGAGCGCGGCGCCGGCTTTGGAGAGCCCCCGGGGCGAGATGTGAAACAGAACCACCTGCTGCTCATCGAAGAAACGGTCCAGGTCCAGGGTGTTCTCGCGGGCGGTGAGCATCTCGGCCAGGATGTCGGACTCGAGCAGTTTCTCGATCTTGTTCAAGACAGCGGGAATCGCGTTCTTGTCGGCTTTGACCGCGTCGGGGAACTGGTTGCGGAAGTAGGCGACCGCGCGCTGGTAGGTACGGGTTCCTCCCGGCCGCCGCAGGAGCGACTCCCGAAACGGCTCGCTGTACAGGAACTCGTCCAGGTCCCCAATCGTGTAGCCGTGGGTGCTGAGCACCACGAGGCCGGCCCGGAAGATCGTGTCCAGGCGGTTGCCCCAGTCGCCGACCAGGTCTTTGACAAGGTCGGCGAGGCGCGAAACCGCAAGCCCCACCGGCAGGCTGGAGTTGAGCGGGTTCCAGCCCGGCACCCCGTCAGGGAAGGCGGGAGACACTACGTGGATCCGCTCCGGGTTGACGCCGGCCGTTTCGCAGACCTCAATCATGTTCCGGATACTCGATTCCTTGGGGTCCAGGTACACGAGCGAATGACCGGCCCGGAGTTGCTCGCCGAGCAGGTGCCTGACCATCCGGCTCTTGCCGGTTCCGGTGTCCCCAAACACAACGCAGTGGTGGGCCAGGTCGGAATCGGACAGGTACAGGCTCAGGTGCTTCGACGGGTCGTATCCGACCTTCGCGCCCTGTATTTCCGGATTGAATTCGCCCGTTTCCTGATCCTGGTCGTCTACTTGGAATTGCATAGCTGCATGGTTCGCCGCCGCCGCGCCGGTTCCTTGTTTCCAGACATACGGGTAGAGGGGATCGATGGGGTGGTCTGCGACTAAGCAGGACAGCACAGAGGATACCGATCAACCGGAGAACTGGAAACAGAGAAAAGTTGTCCCAAAGTTCACGAGGGGGCCGTGCGTGAAAACTGGTACGCTGAACGTACCATCAATGTACCACTCAACGTACCATCAAACGGACTAAAAAAACCCCTCGCAGTCACGCTGCAAGGGGCTGGGAAGTAGAGGTTAAGGGTCAAACCGGGCAGTCGGTCATCTGCTCGACCTCGGATTTAGGAACTGGATGCCAGTCGGGCGAGTAGAACCGCCCGCGGACGTCCCGCTTAAAGGTGACGGTGTCGAAGTGTTCTTTGAACAGGAACTTGCCGCCGATCTTGGCGCGGTCGCGGTAATGCTCGATCCAGGTGAACTCGCTCGGACACTCCAGGTAGCGCCATACGGCCCAGGCCAGATGTTCGGCCATGTTCGTGACGCTCGTGCCGGGGTTGTCGTCGCGTTCGGTAGCGATCACCAGGTAGGCCGTCTCATCCGTGAACACGCGGATGTCGCAGCGGCTATGGCTGCCGTGGTAGCCCACGTAGTCGAAGGGGCGGCTCTCGATGAGGCGCATCAGCCACCTCCATTGAGGCGGCGCAGCACCTCGAGCGCGCCCTTCTTGTAAACGCACAGGCAGATTAACGCGCCGGCCGGGTCCAGCACCTCCCAGAAGCGCGTCGCGCCGTACTTGCGAACGGTGTGCATGCTTTCAGTAGTCCTCAGGGAGAAGCACGGTCGTTGCCGAACGATCGGCTTCGGTAATCAACCAGATCTTCGTGCCATCCTTCAGGTGGTAGGCCGAGAGCAGGCGGGTGCCGTCCTTGAGGCTGTGCTCGTTGGCGCGTTTGTCCTCGGCGTCCACCGCGCCCCAGTCGCCGGTGCGGTGCCGCTCCAGGAACTCCAGTGCCGACTGGCTGTTTCGGGACAGCGCGATCAGGGCGCCCGGTGTGGCAACCAACTGCCCCAAGCAGAACTTGGGCTGGTCCATCTCGAACATGGCCGCTGTCATCACCGCTTCCAAGTCCTCGTCGCCGGACTGCCACCCGTCTTTCCACAAGAGGCCGGTCTCGTTTCGTGTCACCACGATCCGGGCCATGTGGCCCTCCTTCTGGCCGACGTTTCGACTCTCCAACGTCCAGTCCAGGCGCGGCGTGGTGTAGCAGCGCTCGAAACTCGGGCCGCCCCCGTAGGCGCAGTCGGGTGATTCGGGGTGATCGGGGTGGATCGTCATCGTCACAGTGCCCGAGCCACCCGTTACCTCCTTCCACGACTTACTCATGGTCCCACTCCTTTCGTGGGTGGCCGCTCGCATAGAGCGGGTTGTAGCGCGGCAGCAGCCAGCGCCGGTCCAGCAACGAACAGCAGGCAACGTACACGTCGTCCTTAGGGCTTTCGAGCCAGGCGGTATTGGCCGCAAGCAGCGTGTCGAACAGGCGGCTGCACGGAACCAGTTTCTGACCGATCTGCACGCACAGCGCGTACTTGCCGGCGTACTTCCGGGCACGTCCCGCCCGCAGTTGGTAGCGCTTGGGCTCGATCAATCGGCCGTTGGTCGGGTGAGAGACACGGCAGAAGAACTCCCGGCGCTCCCGCTCGATGGCCTCCTCGAACACCGTCGTGGTGAGGTCCTGGCCCAGCCCTTCGACGGCCTGGGCGCAGGAGCCGCCCACCAGCCCCTTGTTCCAGTACTGGCGGGGCAGTTCGCGCTTGTCCGCGTCAAAGAAGCGGAAGCGGTGCGCAAACGGGGCTAAGCGTTCGTAGGTCGCGTGTCCCGTGCTGCCGTCAGGGTAGGTCACCTCAAAGCGGTGGGACTTGAACAGCCGGGGTCTCGCGGTTCCCAGCGGGACGGGTTCGGGGTAGCCGACGTGCCTGCGCTGTTCCGGAGTGAGCGTGACGTAGCGCGCAAAGGTGCTCATGCCGCCACCTCCACGACTTCCCGGGTTTCCAGCACCGTTTCCCGCTCGGGAACGCCCAGCCGTTTTTCTTGGGCCTGGCGTTCCATCAGGCGCTTCCAGCCCAGCAGGTGCTTGCACCGCCGCGTTTGCCGGTGCTCCATCCAGTAGGGGCAGGTGCAGTAATCGAACAGGACGTTGAGGCGGTAGGTCGTGCCTTCCTCGTTGGTGACGTCGAGTTCGTAGGGTTCTTCGACCCAAACGGCGTGGTAGCCGTCCTCGTAGAGTCGCTGTGCCCGGTGGTTGACGTTGGCAACCTGCCGGGCGGTGTCAAGGGTCATGGATGTTCCCCTCCTTCCGCGCCAGCGTAGACAGGGCGGGGAAGGGGAGCAACGAGCGGTGCGTGAATGCACGCGCGCACGCGGCCAGAACAGACGAAAACAAACCGCCCGGCAGGTCGCGCGCGGGCGGTGTTGTTACTCCGGCGGCTATGCCAGGTCTACGGGGTCTCTTCCGAGGCCGGGGCGACCCGGCCCAGGGCGACGCGGCACGCCATCCGGCGCGCCGCTGGGTAGTAGAGCGAGCGCATGGATGGTTGCACAAGTTCCGCAAGATTCTGGTGCGCTATGAGCGTTATGCCTGCAATTACCTGGGTCTGCTACAGTTCGTTTGCGCCCTTATCGTCGCCAGAAAACTTTTGGATGAACTCTAAGACTTCGTTGAGTTCGTGCCAGCGTTCATCAGGGTCTGGCGTGTGAAAACGGGGTTCATGGGAGTGCGTATTTAAAGGTTCTCCCTCTACGCGCTATCAAACGATTTTTACAAACCACTGACAAGAAGATGAAAATATAACAATATGCTAGTCTCACTGGACCTAAGACATTAACGTGGGTAAGTCAGCCGGCGTTTAAACTACTTACATAAACCAGAATACACTTTACGCCTGGCTGCACGCTGATTCCATGTATTGTATTGATAGGACACTGTGTTCAACGCTATATGGCCAGAGCAGCCTCTGATAGACATAGATACAAGAATCGGTCACCTTCTCCTGAACTTACCTGGGTCAGTCTTACCTACTTGCCCGTCAAGCGTAAGTTGAAGGGCCTTTAGATGAACTTCATCACCCTGCACATCGACTATGTGGCCCTTCAACAAGAACCCAAGATCATGCAGACCTTCGAGGAACTGAACTATACCGCCCGGGCTGAATTCGGATGCAGGTTCTACAACAAAGAGATGGCCGCCGCTTCGGAGTATTCGAGCAGCCTGAGCGAAGTAAGCCGCAATATCATTGGCGGAACCGTATAGGGAAAGGCTGTAGATAATAACATCTGCCACTTTGTCACCAATAGGCGGAGCCTCCATCTTTCCGCAGAGCTGACCTGGCCGTTCGAAGCGGTCGAGCCCAATGACATGGCACGGCAGATTTGCTAGGCGATTCAGACCGCACCCCATGTCCACGATGGTCAGGTCTGGATGCATCAGGCAGACTAACTGGTCTCGCAGCCAGCGATTCGACACTGCGGAAGCAGCAGAAGACTCAAGGTGCCGCATATACTCCTGCTCATAGCCGAATTCTGCAAAAATGCGGTCAGCCTGCTCAACGGTCATGCCACGTAACCGTCGGAGTTCTGCGCGCCACTCGGGCGTTTCCTTGACATTCAGGCGTTCTTTTCCCACTTCAAAGGTCCTCCACCTCTTGTCTATGCGCGATGCAGCCCATTGCGTTAATCTGGCTGCTTGTATTCTCAACTTGGCCGCATAGCCCAATCTGTGCACGCGCTCTACGAAGGATGGCGTTGCGTTGAGGATCGTCTGGGAATTGTGCGACACCTTGTTCTATCTGGGACAGCAGCCAGACAAGGAAGCCACGCCGTCCCTCATCCCGCTCCACCGTACTTGCCATCGGAAGGGCTGCGTAAAACAGGTACGCTTCCAGGAATACCTCTCGCTCAGCGACTGTCCTGCAAAGCAGTTCCTCAGACCAAGCCAAGTCAATCCACCGTGGGCCCCACGTGCAGGCTTCTAGATCAATGAAGGCTACTTCTCCTTCCGGTGTGATGATCGTGTTGAAATTATCTGCTCCGCAAATTAAGGGGCAGCCTTCCCCGTGTTCACCAAGAACATCTGTACGAGGTATGCACCAAGCTGGTTTGGAGGCTGAATGTAGTACGGCAAGCGCCTGTGCGATACTGACGATATAGGCTGTCCGATCCTTGTCTTCCACCGATTCTAGAGGGATTCCAGGAATATAGGATTTCAGAATCGCAAGACCTGAAGTGTCCAGCAAGCGCGCGACGTGCGGGTAGCACGTTTCCTGCGCACCGCGCAGGAACGCCACTGTACGGGAGTGTGCCTCAACGTTGAGGCACGCACGGACCTTTCGCTTCTGTCCATCGCCAGCAGTTAGGATGAAGGCAGGGGAAGTGCCGCAACACGAAACCAACTCTACGGACGCAAGAATGAAGGTGGGATCGGAGCGCAGTATCAGGTCTCTTCGACCTGATAGGGCAATTAGCACGTCCACGACAACACTGGTCCAGTGCTGCTGTTCGCCCCACAATAATCCCCGACGGGATGGGATCAAGGCACCAACGTGCGACTCCCGGTCGTCGATGAGAAAATCGAGCCCGAGACGCTCGAGCACCCCGGCTTTCGATTCCTCGTGGCAGCAGGTGGTTCCGGTTACCACCATGCCTAGTCCCTCCCGCCTCAGCCAAGCGTTTATATATGGTTCGTGGCTTGCAGGCCGGGAGCTGACGATCTGGACTGCGCCAAAAAGACTCAGTACCGACGCCAACTGCACGACACCGGGGCGCGGCTTAGATCTTGTTACAGATTCCGGAGACAGAAGATATTGGTGCTGGGCCTTCCTTTCGGCGGGTACGCCGGGCGCGGCAAGATCTGAGCAGATACCGTCGAAATCCAGCGCCATTTTCATACCGACTTCACGGGCCTTTCAGAGTACCTTCAGAGCGTGCTTTCGGGCGTGGGGCACCTGCCAATCACCTGAAAGGCGCAGGTTATCAATCTCGCGATTATAAGTATCGATGATTTCGGCGTATCCGATGGGATCCTTCTGGGTGTAGTAGCGCACGTACGCTTCTGCTTTCAGGCTGTGGAGGGCCGCCCGGGAAAGTTGCCGGCACGTCGTCGGCACCCCCGCTGGCTCTCCCTTCCATCGCTCAATATCGACCGTATAATTATCAATAATTCCTTCGCGCAGTGCCTCAGCCCATCCATGGGTGCCGGGATGTGCAGTATAGATGTTGAAGAGGACATAATTCGAGTCTAGTTCTAGGGCGAATCGAATGGATTCATCTATAGTTTCTTCTGTATCGTCAATCGCCCCGAAGATGAAGCTCGTGGTCGTGCGTACCCCCGCCTTGCGACAGCAGGCGACGGCTTTACTCACCTGTTCGCGCCGCACTCCCTTGAGCATATTCCGATCCGATATTTCCTGGTCGCCGGATTCAACGCCAAAAAAGACCCCTTGGCATCCCGACTGCGCCAAAAGGTCGGCGGTTTCCTCATCCATCCGGTCAGTACGGGTATTGCAGACATACTCAATTCCTATGGCGCGTAACGCATTGCACATCTCCCGTGTCCGGCGCTTAGCCATGGTGAAAGTGTCGTCCCAGAACTGGATGCTCTTGACATCGTACTGGGTTGTGAGGATGCCGATCTCGTCAATCACATTTTTGACCGAACGTACCCTGTACTTCCCGTCATTCATACCGCCCTTAGCGGACAGGCAGAAAGAGCACTGAAAGCCGCAGCCTCGCGTAGTCATCATTGTGGCAAAGTTGCCAGACAACTCCCGGTGTGGAGAAGCCTGGTACAGCCCGAGCTGCATGCGGCTGTGGTCGGGAAACGGAATTTCGTCTAAGTCGTTGATAATCCGCGCCGGGTTTTGTTGGATGCGGCCTGATTCGTCCTTAAAGGCGAGACCGGGTACTTGAGCCCAGGAAGCGCCGGAAATGAGCGCGTGCAGGCCAAGCTCGGCGTCACCCACAAAGACAGCGTCGAAGTCTATCAGGCATTCGCCGACACGAAAGGACGCGTAGGGGCCGCCGGCCACTTTAATCGAAGCATCCACCTCGCGCGCCAGCTGAGCGCACAGGGGGTAGGTGGAAGTGTTCGTCGTCACGCCAAGAATGTCCGGTCGGAAGGTGTTGACCTCGCGAATCAAGTTCTCCATATCGGAGTAGAATTCACCCTCGAAAACTTCTATCTCCGCTATATCACGGCAGTATGACTGGAGGTAAAAAAGCCCTAGACACGGCGTTACGCTCTTAATGCTACGCTCTTCACCATAGATCAGCTTGGAAAACGGTGGGTTGATCAGTGCGACTCTCTTTTTTGTTACGGGCATGCGCGATCTCCTATCGGGGCAGATTGAAAATATGGCAGGCAAACCACCTAGTGTAAGTTTCGGAGCAGGGCGAGAAAATCCTCCATAGATATTACTCCTGAATATGCACCGCCGCTTGCGGCGCGGGAACCGGTTATCGGGGAGTCCAGAGGGCAGCTCTCTGGCTAAGGGCGGGGTTCATGCCCCGCCCGCAGGGTCGGCGTGCGTAGCGGTGAAGTTGCGAAGCAACGGAGTCGCGAGCCGCCGTTGACTTGCAAGCCTCCTCATAGGCGCCCCTATAACTCCCCCGGCAGACGCGTTGCTTTGCTGCGTGCGGCCGTGTATGGTGGGGCAAAAGAAGTAATCCAGCAGATGTGACCCTGCCCCAAATCACACAGTGCATCATTGAGGAAGCATGCACACGGTGGCAGCCTGTAGAGCAAAACCGCCTTATTCTGTTGACGGGCCTTCCTTACTCTGGAAAGTCCACGGTGGCAACCCTGTTTGAGCAACGCAATTACGTGCATATTTGGGCAACTGTCATTAAGAAGCGGTTTGGTTTGAGTGATGTTGAAATGCTTATCGTTGCAGAAGAACTCTGCCGCCAACTGCTCGGCAGGGGATATAACGTTGTCTTCGATTTCCTAAACCATACTCGGGACCTCCGGAACCGTTTTCGTCATATCGCGGAGCAGCTCTCCGTTCCTTGTGTTATTGTTTATCTAGATCCGCCGCAAGAGGTAATTCAAACTCGCCAGCAATTTCATATGGGTGGAATAGAAACGGAGGGCAGAACCAAGATACCTTGGGAAGTAGTTGAGACTATCCGCTCAGAGTTCCAGGTACCAAAAGCAGAGGGCCGGATAGTACGCATATCCGGTGAAACTAACATTGAGGTGTTGGTGCACGCTATAAAAGAGAATTAATCACGGGTTTATAGTGAGTGAGGTATTCCTAGACTACCAAGGCGGCAGGGAATGTGAGTGTTCCTATCCAGACTTGCTGGAATATAAGTTCAAGAAGTTCGATAAGCGTCCCATGATCACAGCCAAGTGGACAAAGAACGAAAATAGGCTCCATAGCCTGTTTTTTTGTTTTGGCTTTCCCCTTACCCCACGAGGAATTACAACCTTTAATCTTAGTTGATAAAGCGACCAAGTTGTTATCTTTCTATGACATTGCTAGTCTTTTGGAGGATACCTAGTCAACCAAGCCGAATATATATTTTCATGGAAAAAGAAACTCCATTTATCATTTTGCCTCCTTCTTCATCCCACCCGGAAAATAGCGTTAGAGTTGAGACTGAAGGCGTAGCTGTTATTATTGGTGCAAATGGGTCTGGCAAGACTAGATTAGGAGCTTGGATCGAACTTATTTCTGAGCAGGCGTCAAAAGTTCATCGTATTTCAGCACAGAAATCACTCAGTATGCCGGAATCTGCAAGCACAAGTTCTTTTGACTCTGCGGAAACGATGCTACTTTATGGTGTAGATCATGGTAATACTGCACATCGCCAGGGAAATCGATGGAACGGTAAGCCTTCTACGGTTTTATTAACTGACTATGACAAGTTAATGGTGTATCTTTTCACACAAGATTACGAAGAAAGTACGCGCTACCGCCAAGCCGCCAAGGATCCAGCAGCTCGGACAGCACCGCCGGAAACCAAGATCGATATCGTAAAGCGGATATGGGAATCAGTACTGCCCCACAGGGAGCTAATTATTGGCGGCGGCAAAGTTGAGGCACGGGTGAAGGGTGGTGGATCCGCACTATACAACGCCTCCGAGATGAGTGATGGTGAACGGGTTATTTTCTATCTCATCGGCCAGTGTCTTTCACCGAAAAAAGATTCGATTATTGTGATCGACGAACCCGAACTGCACCTTCATAAATCTTTACAGGCTACGCTTTGGGATGCTATCGAGGCAGAGCGGCCTGATTGCCTTTTTGTGTACATCACGCATGATCTTGACTTCGCTATGACGCGTGTCAATGCCCCCAAGATTTGTGTCCAATCATACGACGGGGCATTGTGGAATTGGTATGTAGCGCCACAAAATGATGTAGTTCCTGAAGAGGTCTTTCTGCAAATCACCGGTGGCCGTAAGCCGGTACTCTTTGTTGAGGGAGACCAAGGCAGTTTAGATCAGTTTTTATTGGGGCGCCTATATCCAGAATACACTGTGACACCACTTGCGGGTTGCGAAAAAGTGATCCACGCGACTCGTTCCTTTGCGGAACTTAGGCACTTCCATGCGCTCGAGTGTGCTGGCATCATCGATCGGGATTACCGATCGGAAGAGGAGATTGCGGGCCTGAAACGAATGAACGTTTTTGTATTAGAAGTTTCCGAGATAGAAAACCTTCTGCTTCTTGAGGATGTGCTATCTGTCGTATCTAAAGGTATTCATCGTTCAGACTTCCCTAATCTGATGAATCAAGTTAGAGAATATGTATTTGGTGAACTTGTAAGGCAGCGTGAACGAGTTATATCAGCCATTACGGCTGCATCTATTGAGAAATCCCTCGTATCCTTCAATGCTAAGGCCCAAGGTGCTAGCAAATTGGAAAATGCCTTAAAGGATCTATTCGCGTCTTTTGATGTTTCCGATGTATACACCAATATTGAATCCAAGGTGAATGGTGTTATAGAGCGAAAAGATTACGATGAGGCGTTAAAGATTTACGCAAATAAAGGTTTAGTAGCTCACGTTAGTACGTTGTTCGATTTCAGGCCGTCTGGACTCGTCGCTTTCTTGAAGCGATTAATTGTTACTGGAGAAGGGGACGTAGCTCTCGATGCTATGCGACGCTTTATACCAGCAATTCAGGAAGGAGAAAAAAGTGGCCCCAAAATAGTTATTCGAGTTAACGGCGCTTAAGGGTTTGTTTTTAACATAGGCTGTGCATTTCCGAGATTCAGTAATTTGCTCGTCAAATGTTCCTGCACATGTTGGAACACTTCGTCAGTTACTAGCGGCTGGTGAATTCCCCTGTAGAGTATTTGGTTGTATCGCACCCACCCAGCGTAGAACGGGTTGGTGAGAATCGCATAAAGGGTCGAAACACCGAGCGGCTTCCCGTTTCGACTCCGTAGTCCACACCCGGTCACCTTCTCCAGTGCCTTTCGGACCGAGTACTCGTATAGGTCCACCAGGATGAAGGCGTAGCGCACATTTTCCGCCACCTCAGCGTCCAGCACGATTTGACCGCTTGCCTCTTTGTTGTAGCCGAGCGGGATCTTGCCCGAAGGCAAACCGCGCTCGACTTTCTGCTGCATGGCCTGGCGTGACCTCTCGCCGAGAAACCGGCGGAAGGGGTCGGGTGTAGACGGGGAGGGAAGGCAAGAGGGATTCATATGCTCCACCTTCGCACAGGGGAACGTCCTTGGCACGGAGCGTTGCGTGTCTGCTCAAGAGTGCGTACGGTAGGGCTTTTCCGTAACCTACCTGTATGCGACTGCCCGTTCCAACCGACCCGAATATTCGTGAATTCCAAGCGCTCTTTGAGTGCGAGTACGGGGTGTGCCTCGACTATACCGAAGCCCGCGATCGGCTCACCCACCTCGTCCAGTTCTACTTCCTGACCAAGGGACATGAACTGTACGCTCATAATGAGCGCGTAACTCGCAATGACATTCAGTCTGAAAATCCACAGAACCATACTAAGCATGATCGTAACGATCTTGACGCGGCAATAGAGTAAGCGTATAGAGGATATAGCAACCGTGCGGGGGCTTCGGCCTGACCGGGTTGCTTGGTCTGGTGACCCTAACAACTGTACGGACGAACTTAGTTTGCCTACCTGCTATCCCTGTGGCTGAATCGTGACAAGCCGGCAAAGTAGATGGAGGAAGCCGCCGGTTGCTGTGTCCTACGATCCTCGTTCACGCACGAAATGAAGTGAAAGGCAAGCAAGCATTAAGAGCATGAACCTTGTGGGAGCGGGGCCTAACCCCCTAAATTTGAGAACGGTACCGTAGCGAAGCAGACAAGCAAACTAAGTTCGTCCGTACAGTTGACCCTAACAGCCTGACGGCTCAATCGGCAGACTTGCCCTCTTTGGTCTGGTGGCCCTCTCGGCAATGTAGCCCTTTCTGGTCAATTGACCCTCCTGGTCTGGTGACCCTACCAACCTTTCTTGTCCCTCGGCACCCCTAATCTTTTATGGGGTGCCTATTTTTTGGTGCTGTGCATTTGAGTAGTAAATTGGACACATTAGTTTCTTGGGAATAGGGAAGAATGGCTTCTGCAGCGCAGTAATTGAATTACCGAGTTCTATTCCAAGCCCTGAAGCCCAGCCATAAAGGACTGTCTCTTCTGAGACGGTCCTTTTTGCGCTCTGGGAGCCATCTACCGATGGTTTGAACGCCTGGATTTCCTCCGCTCGCTTGTCGAAGAGCGCAAGGTACGGATGCAGTTCCAGGAGCAGACTTTGGCCGGTTAGAACATAGCGGCTGCCCAACATCTCCACAATGCGCCGCTTCTCGTCCGGCGTGCCGCCGGCGAACGCTTCCTTGGCCCAAGCCGCGTAATGGATCACGTTCTCGGCCGTTTCCAGCGCCCGTTCCATCTCGTGCTCGGAGGCGGCCTCTTCGCGCTTGAGCCGGGCAATCTCCTCATTCAGCCGGCCTTTTTCGCGCATAAACTCCTCGTCGCTCACAAAATCGCGCAGGCGCAGGCTCATCAGCGTCTGCAACTGCTTGCGGGCGTCCTCTTCTGCCCGGTGCTTGCTCGCAGTCACCTGCCGCCCTTTGCCGTACGTATCCTCGAAGTACTGGCGCACTACCTTCAGGAGCAACGGCTCGACGTAGTCGGGGATGGTCAGGCGCTCTAATAGCCCCTCGACCTGGCCGGCGAGCCGTTCTTCCCGGATTCCCTTGCGGTCGCACACGCCGCGGCTGTTGCTGCAATGGTAGTAGGTGTGCCCCTTGCTTTTGGTCGCCGTGACCATGCAGCCACACCGGCCGCAGCGGATCAGGCCCGTGAGCGCGAAGGCGTGCTTCTTTGCCATCGGCTTCTCGCTCTTGCCCAGGATGGTTTGGATCCGGTCAAACTCGTCCTGGCTGAGGAGCGGCGGGTGGCTGCCCGGGTAGGTCAGGTCCTTTTCGCGGCACACGCCGTAGTAGAACGGGTTGGACAGCAGGTCGTAAAACGAGGTGCGCGACAGCGGCCCGCCGCCCGTGCGCTTGGTTTTGCGCGTCCGATAGCCCCACAGGTTGTTGAGCGTGTACAAAACTTTGGACGGGCTGAGCACCTGGGCCAGAACCTGCTCGATGGCCTGGCGCAGCAAAGGGAAGCGCAGCGGGTCGGCTTCGATCGTCTTCTCGACCATGTTGTTGAGGTAGCCTTCGGGTGCGCGGTGCGGGAAGTGTCCCTTGTCGCGCTTGCTGTTCATGCCGCGCAGCACGTCCTTGGACAACTTGTCCACGTAGTACTTGGACTGGGTGAAGATCATGCCCAGCATGAACTTGCCCTCGGGCGTGTTCTCGAAGGTGTAGGACGAGGCGAACAGCAAGTGCTTGATCCGTCCCCGGTCCAGCAGGTCCAGGATCCAGCCGCCGTCCACGGCGTTTCGGGCCAAGCGGTCGGGATGCCAGGTGATCACGCCATCGGCCTCGCCCTTTTCCAGCGCCTCAATCATCTCGATAAAGCCGGGTCGGGTGCCCTGCTGCTTGGCGGAGCGGGCTTCGCCGATGACCCGCACGATGGTGAAGCCTTGTTCCCGGGCGGTTTCTTGGCACAGGCGGCTCTGGTCGTCTATGGATTGGACCTGACGATCCTCACTTTCCGTGCTCTTGCGCGCATACAGGATCAGGCGAGCGCCGGCAGGGGAGGGAGCGCCGGCACTCGTTTTGCGGCTTGTGTTGGCGGACGCGTTGGTTGTGGTCGAAGAGTTCATGCCCTTTGGTTAGGAAGTAGAACTGGACGAGGTGGGTGAGTTGATCTCGGGCCTCGGCATAAGGCAACTCTACGCCGAATTGGGCCTGAAACAAGCTCTGGAACTCGCTTACATCGGCGTTGGTGGGGGTGGGTAGTCGCATGCGATGAGCCTGCCAGATGGGGCTATCTGCCGCAATGAGCGGTGCGCGGCTGCACGGATCTCGGGTACGGCGTGCGCGCATGCAACGCTGCTTGATGTTCGGTCCATGTTCGGTAATGATGGTCGCACCTACCAAGCAGACATTAGCCGGCCCGTCCGAGAGGACATGGCCTGAAAGGAGCACCATGCAGCAGCACGTCCCGGGGAAGACCGCGCCCCTACAAGCCGCCGGTCTGAAAGGCCATAACCGGCTACACGTCGTGCTCGCCCACACGAGCCGCTACGCCTTCGAGCCTCAAGCCCGGCTCGCCAAAGATGTCGGCGTGTCGCGCTCCACGATCAGCAGGCTCATGAACGAGCAGACCCGCCCCTCGTACGATCTGGTGCAGCGGGTCACGGCCGTGCTCGAAACAGCGCTCGGTCGGCCGCTCAACCCGCGCGAGGTGTTCTCACCCGACGGCACATACCCGACTGCTTCGGGCTGCCGGCTCTGTGGCTGTGCGGGCTGCATGCCCGAAGAGGCGTACGATCGCTGGGGCCGTCTCCGTCCCGAGTTCAAGCAGCAGCAGCCCGGCGACTGGACGCTCGCGGCACCGGCTGCCAAGGAACGCTCGGGGCCGTAACCGGAACAGGTCCGATTCAAAGTCTCGCCTCATTCATCCGTCTAAGCCCTTCCCGATGAACACCCTCCTTTCCGGATCTCCCATCGCTTCCACCATAGATGAGCGTGAGGCGCTGCACGCGGACGTGCTGCGCTCGCTCGAACTCCAGCAGAGCCTTCGTGCCCGACTCCTGAACCTCAACTTCCACGCCTTCGCGCGCTGCCTGAGCGACCTGCTTCGAGCCGTCGGCTACGACGAGGTGGAACTGGCCGGCCGCACCAACTGGAAAGGCCGCAACAAAGAAGGCGGCTACGACCTGGTCGCGCTCACCCCGGATCGTTTCTCGGCCCTGGTAGCCGTGGGGGCGACGGCACCTAAACCCCGCCGCACGGTGATCGTGCAACTCAAGCAGTACGGACCCGATCTGCTCGTACACCAACGGTGCGTGGATGAACTGCGCGGGGCGTGCCTTCGAGCGGGCGCAAGCGAGGCGCTGCTGATCACAACCAGCGGCTTCTCGTACGTGGCCCAGGAACAGGCGGCAACGCTTGCCCGCGAGAAGGTGCCGCTTGCGCCCGTGCAGTTGGTGGACGGACCCGCCCTGCTGCGCGCGCTCGTCGCCCACCGGATCGGCATAACCGAAGACGCGGCCGGGAATCTGGTTCTGGACGCTGCCTACTTCGACACGCTCGCCCAGACCTGTCCGGGCAACGCGCGCCGCCAGCAGCGCCGGAGCACCAAGGCTGAACAAGCGGGAGGGGGAGGCACGGACCGAACGAACCGCACGGGCACGGCCGCCGATCCGGAGCCGAACGTTACGCTCGTGCTCCAGTTGCCGCTGTCCTTCACCTACGTCTGCACGACGCTCCCGGTGATCAACTCTTCTGCCAATCAAGGTAAGCGAAAAGGGGCATGACCTGGCGCACTCACCTGATGGGTGGGGTGGTCAGTCTGGCGCCGCTTGCCCTTCTGCCGCCCGACACGCTGGCCGCCGGTGAGGTCGGTCTGTGCGCGCTGCTTGCCGCATTGGGGTCGCTGCTGCCGGACCTGGACGCGAGCGAGTCGCACCTCAAGCACCTGAAGTTGATCGGGACCCGGATGACGCCCTTCTCCGTTCCCGCCGTTCACCTGAACCGGACGCTCGGGCACCGCGGCCTGCTCCACTCGCTGCTCGGCTTGGGTGTTGTTGGCCTTTTCCTTGCCGCGCCTCTGGCCGTTTTCATCGGACCACTCGCCGCGCTTGCCCTGCTGCTCGGCTACGCCAGCCACCTCGCGCTCGACGCCTGCACCAAGCACGGCATTGTGCTGCTGTACCCGCACCCCAAGCGCCTCCATCTGCTGCCGGCCGGATTTCGCATAACGACCGGGTCAACGGCCGAGGAACCCGTGTTCGTGCTCCTTGCCTTGCTCGCGGTTGTGCTGCTCCTGCGCCTTCTCGCGCCGGTTTTCCTCAACGGCTGAGGACGGTTAAGGACGACAAAAACCGCCTGTCCATTGCGGAACTACAGGCGGCTTTCCCCAGCGCGTCCGTGTCCGGGCAACGGGAAGTACCCCGATCCCAGACCGGCGGCCGTTTTGCAGCATACGCACCTTGCTTTACCGGATGCAACGAGCGGTGCGCGCGAATGCCGCAAGTCAACCAAGAAACCATTAACGAGACGCCCATGTTCAAGCCTCGTCGTGTTCCGTCCGTTCGTAGCCAAACCAGCACCGAGCCGCCGCTCGTGATTCGGCATGTACGGCAGGACGTGCGAAGGGATGGTCACTTCACGCCCTCGGCCGTGGTTGCCATCACGCCGCACCTGCGCACCTCAGGGCTGCTTGCTTCCTTGCCCGGCGAGGAGGTCAAGAGCCTGCTTGCCGTACTCACCTTCGTTACCGCCAACGGCCGGATCGAGCCGAGTCTGCCGGAAGTGGCCGGGGCGTTGAACGTATCCGAAAGCACGGCGCGCGAGCGGCTGCTGCGGCTGCAAACGTTTCTGTGGCAGGGCGAGCCGCTGCTGCATTCGCGCCAGCGCGAGTTGGGGCTGGATGTATACGCGCCTGCGCCTGGCTTAATCGCCCGCCAAGAGGAGGACGGAACAACGGAATCGCCGATGGCTAATGAGCCGGTGCGGGTGGCTGCCCCGCGGGAGGCGATCATCGCGCACTCACGGGAAAACTACGCACGGCCCCGGGCCGAGGTGGAGCGGATCATCGCTGAGCAGATGGGCCACCACAAAGAAGAGGACGCGGACACGCCGGAAGGGTCAGCACGGCGACGGCTGCGGGCGCTGGGGGTGCCGACTGAGTTTGTAGAGCGGATCATTCAGAACCATCCGCTGGAGGTCATTGCGGAGCAGTTGGACTGGCTGGGGCACCGGCACGCCAAGAACCCGGCCCGCCTGATCCTTGCCGCTATCGAGAACCGCTACGAGCCGCCGGCACGCGTTAGCCTGGACCGCGCCATCGCCGCCGACGAGTCCGTGCAGCCCGCGGAGCGCCTGGCGGAAACGAGCGACATGCTGCTTGAGGTTCCCCTGGTTGTTCAGGAAGGAGGCGAGCATGCTTCGTAACCCGACGGCGCCGGAAACGGCCGGTCCGTTCGCCATCGGCGCCGTTCCGGTACCCAACGCCGTGTTCGACGACCTGCTGCCCACGCTTCGGGATACTGAACTGCGCGTATTGCTCGTCGTGATTCGCCAGACCGCCGGTTGGCGTGACGCGCAGGGGCGCAGCAAAGCGCGCGACTGGCTCAGCCACGGCCAACTGACCAGGCGCACGGGCCGGCGCAGCGCGGCGGTATCGGGGGCCGTTGACGGGCTGGTCACGCGCGGCCTGATCGTGGTGGAGGACAGTGCGGGTAGGGCACTTGTTACACGGGAAGAGCGCCGCCGCCATTTGGGGCGGCTGTATTTCCGGGCCGTGTACGTTACGGCAAGCGGCTAAGCACCTGGCGAGCGCTTTCGCGGAGCGGTAATGCCGGACTGGGGACAACGTGGGGATAACGCTCGCACCGCGCCATCCGGCAAAAGCGAAAAGAACAACACACAGTGAGAACAAAAATAAGGTAGCGGACCCGGGCTGGTCCAACTTGCGGCGACAGGGAACATGCTCAGTCCGGCCCTTCGGTCCGACCTGGTTCTCCCGCTGCATCTTGCTGCTCGTGTTGTTGATTGTTTTTGCCAAAGAAAGCGCAGCCAAAGAACGTGATTAGGAACGTGACGCCTGCCGCTTCAGGGGAGTACCGCGCCAGCGAGCCGATCAGGAAAAAGTAGCCGCCAATGATCAGGAGGCCGACCAGGTAGTAGCC
>Ga0136611_10000845_pt1 | contig 20656 bp, 19 predicted proteins | sample AntDrymUQ2232306_2_FD_106645 | JGI IMG/M metagenome (GOLD analysis project Ga0136611, IMG submission 106645) | Polar desert sand microbial communities from Dry Valleys, Antarctica - metaG UQ223 (23.06) | ecosystem: Environmental > Terrestrial > Soil > Desert | place: Antarctica: Dry Valley...
GATATTATTGACGTTGAAATCTGCCCGATTCTCAAGCCTGAACTACAGGAAGTTTTAACCGAACTGCGCGAAACAATTGAATGGGAAAGTTTCTGGAGCGAAATTGTCGAGATCGAATCAGCGACCGCAGGCGGCGAAATTTCCATTTACTCGGCGGAGATAATCGAGCCGACCGAAGAGATTTCTTTTACGTCAAATGGCGAAACCTACCTGCACGACGCGACGAGCTTTTTTCAGGGCAATCCGTTTTTGATTGAACAACTCGTCGAAGCGGCGACGGCGAACGCGGCGGGCGAAACCGCGCTCGATTTATATTGCGGAGTCGGGCTTTTCACATTGCCGCTGGCGCGAAAATTTCAAAAAGTCATTGGCGTTGAAGGCTACGACAAAGCGATTGATTACGCCGAAAAAAACATCGAAAACGCACGGCTCGCCAACGTCGAATTTCACCGCGAGAACGTCGGCGATTGGTTAAAAGGGAATTCGGAAAATATGAAAAATCCCGATTTTCTACTGCTCGATCCGCCGCGTTCCGGCACGGAAAAAGAAACCGTCGAATACATTCTAAAATTACAGCCGAAACAAATTTCCTACGTCTCGTGCGAGCCTTCGACATTGGCGCGTGATTTGAAAATTTTTACTGAAAACGATTATTCAATCGAATCAATCATCGCGCTCGATTTATTTCCGCAGACGCATCACGTCGAAACCGTTGTCAGATTAAACAATCAGCGTCCGTAAATACTCGTTGTATCTTTTAATTTGCGAGCGAGTTTGTCGGAAAAGTCTTTCTGCTGACACCGCCAATTCCAATTTCCCGAATAAGTCGAAGGCAGATTCATTCGACCTTCATTGCCCAAGCCGAGAACGTCTTGCATCGGCACAATCGCCGTGTCGGCGACCGACGAAAAAGCGGCGCGGATAAAATCCCAGTGAATTTCCTTGCCGGTTGAATTAAGATATTTCAAACAGAAGTCGCGCTCCGGTTTATTCGCCGATTTAAACCAGCCGGCAATCGTATCGTTGTCGTGGTTGCCCGTGTAAACCACCGCGTTTTTTACGTAATTGTGCGGCAGATAAGGATTGTCCGCGCCGCCGCCGAAAGCGAAAAGCAAAATTTTCATTCGCGCAAAGCCGAATGAATCGCGCAGACGTTCGACTTCCGGCGTAATCTCGCCCAAATCTTCTGCCATAAACGGCAGTTCGCCGAGCGCGTTCCGCAAAGCGTGAAAAAGATCGTCGCCCGGCGCGTGAACCCAACGCCCGTTTTCCGCCGTTTCGTCTGCGACGGGAATTTCCCAACACGCCTCGAAACCGCGAAAATGGTCAATGCGCGCGATGTCGGTTTGCTGCAAAGCGAATGTGATGCGATCAATCCACCAGCGAAATCCATCCGCCCGCATTCGTTCCCAATCATAGATCGGATTGCCCCAACGCTGTCCGGTGTTTGAAAAATAATCCGGCGGAACACCTGACACAACTGTCGGTGAACCATCCGCGTTTAATTTAAATTGCGACGGATCGCGCCACACATCAGCTGAATCGAGCGCGACGAAAATCGGCACGTCGCCGATGATTTTCACGCCTTTTTCATTAGCGTATCGTTTCAACTCGAACCATTGTTTGAAAAATGTAAATTGATAAAACTTCTCGGCGAATATTGCCGCGTCGAGTTCGCGTTTGGTATTTTCCAATGCTTCAGGCTCGCGCAATCTGAGCGGCGCGTCCCAATCCTGCCACGAATCTTGGCTGATTGATAATTTAATCGCGCGGTAGAGCGCGTAATCTTCAAGCCAGAAATTATTGCGGTCACAAAATTCGTGAAACGCGCGGGCGATTTGTTCGTCGTTCGTTTTTTTGAATCGTTCAAAAGCCTGTTTCAGAATTTTATTTTTCCATTCAATCACGCCTCCAAAATCAACTCTCTCGACGGAAAATTTCGGCGGATTAGCGATTTCTTTTTTCGTCAAAAATCCGTCCTCGACAATTTTTTCGGGTGAAATCAGCAGCGTATTTCCCGCAAACGCCGAAAAAGATTGATACGGCGAATCGCCGTATCCGGTCGGACCAAGCGGCAAAATCTGCCAATAAGTTTGTCGGGCTTTTTCCAGAAAATCTACAAACCTAAATGCTTCGTCGCCGAAATCGCCGATACCAAACCGGCTCGGCAGAGAAGTCGCGTGCAGCAGAATGCCGCTGGCTCTTGGAAAATTCATAATTTACATTGGCTAAAAACTGATACTTTCGTTTATCTGAAGATTTTTTATTTTATCCGAAACGCTCGCGCTCGCGGCTTTTTCTTTTAACAAACGCAGCGGCTCGCTCGGCGGCTCGTCCGACAAATCGAAACGCCCGAAGTGCATCGGGATAAGAGCGTCGGCTTTTGAATCTACGAAACCTTGAAACGCTTCCGACGGCGAATTGTGATTTGCTCGCATAAACCAATTCGGCTGATACGCGCCGATGCCGATGATGAAATAATCTATTTTCGGAAACAGTTCGGCGAGTTCCGCGTAATGGCTGCCGTAACCGGAGTCGCCGCTGAAATAAATGGTTTTGCCCGCGCCTTCGATAACAAATCCGCCCCAAAGTCTGGCATTCGTATCAAAAAGTCCGCGCCGCGACCAATGGCGGACGGGCAGAAAAGAAATTTTTAAGTTGTCCGTCGGCAGAGCGAATTGCTGATACCAACCGGCGGTTTGCATTTCGACGCTTTCAGATTTCCAATCGTTCAAAAGTTCATCCATTCGCAGACCAACGAGGATTTTCGCATCGGGAAATTTCTTCGTCAATTGTTCAATCGTCGCTTCGTCGCAATGGTCGCGATGGTCATGCGAAACGAGAATATAATCAACTTGCCGAAGTTTTTTGAGCGGCGACGGCGGCGTAACAAGGCGGCTGACAAACGACGGCTCTCCGAAAACCGGGTCGAGCAGAATGTTCACGCCGTTCAAGCGAATCAGAAAAGAAGCGTGACCGAACCACAAAATGCCGTCCGCTTCAGAGTTTAGAAATTCGGTCGGGTCTTTTATTTCGAGCCGCTCCGTATCGGCTTGCTTTTCCTGTTTCTGCGGTCTCGCGCCGAACTGCCATTTCAGCATATCCGACACTTTCGGCAGAAAAGGAAATTCGTGATTGACGAATCTGCCTTTCTCGTCAACCGGCGTACCTCGCCAATCCGCTTTTATCGTCGGCAAACTTTCGTTTTTCACGTATTCTTTTATCACGGCTTCGTCTCGTTCGCTCCAAAGAATTACTGCAATCGAAACGCCGATTATAAAAAGTAGAATCAGCGCGGCGATTTTGATGTATCTGAGCAAACGCCTTTTCATAATATTTAAGAATATAATGCACAATCAAGACGGCAAAGACGAATCGAATCGGCATCTAAACTTTTCGCCGCTGCTCTTCGTTTATGTTTGCAAGAGCAGTTTGAAATTTGAATTATCGGAAATATCTATCTACACTTTTAAATTATGTCAAAAAAAGATTCAACAGCCGCCGTCGCCGAACGCTATTCCGTGCGATGCCGTTACTGCGGGCAGAAAAATTCCGTCCGCGAAGATTACAAAAACAATGAAGCCGTTTGCGGACGTTGCCGTCTGCCGCTCTCGAATGAGGCGCATAAAAAGTTTGCCGATTTAAGCAAACACGAATACGTGCATCCAGCAGACAGCAAGGCGTTAGCAGCTTTGCGTGCGATTCCCGGCATTGATACGGCTTTAAAACAGTTGCTGAAAGTGACCGGCGAATCCGCTATTCGCGTGATGTTTATGGCGAGCGCGGTCAAAGTTACGCCGAAACAATGTCCCGATTTATACGCCAAACTGCAAATCTCCTGCACGACGCTTGGCGTTGATATGCCGGAACTTTACGTTCAGCAAAATCCGGTCGTCAATGCTTTTACGGGCGGCGTTGACCGACCGATTATCGTGCTGCATTCGGCTTTGATCGAGCGTCTGAACGACGAAGAAACTCTGGCGGTTATCGCGCACGAAGTCGGGCATATTCACGCCGAACACGTTTTATATCTGACTGCCGCGCGGCTGATTGAAGCATTGACGAACGCCTCGATAGCCAGATTGATTCCGGGCGCGGAAATAATCAAGTTTTTGATTTCCGCCGGCATCAGCGGCGCGTTGCTCGCCTGGGCGCGTAAAGCGGAACTTTCGTGCGACCGCGCCGCGCTGCTGGTGACGCAAGACCCGCACGTCATCGGGCGCACAATGATGAAACTCTGCGGCGGAACTTTCGCTTCCAAAATAGATTACGATTTATTTCTGGAGCAAGCCCGCGAGTTTGAAAAAAATTACGACGAGAAAAAGCTCGACCGTTTCTGGGCTGATATTTTAACGTCCGGTTTATCGCATCCGTTTCCCGTCTGGCGCGTCTCGGAAATTCTGAAATGGGTTGACGAAGGCGAATACGCGGATTTGATGAAGAAATAATTTTTTAGCCACAGAGGACACAGAGAAGCACAGAGAGTAAGAATTTGTGTATTGCTTTCTCTGTGTTTCTCTATGGCTAAATGATTTAAAAAGATGAAGGCAGTTTATGTAAAAGAATTTGGCGGCGCGGAAAATTTGGAAATCCGCGCGGTTGAAAATCCGTCAAAGCCGAAAAGCAAAGAAGTTTTGGTCAGTGTGAAAGCGGCGGCTTTGAATCGCGCCGACATTCTTCAGCGAAAAGGTTTTTATCCCGCGCCGAAAGGTTTTCCTGAAAGAATTCTGGGTTTGGAGTTTGCGGGCGAAGTCGCGGAAATCGGCGACGGCGTAAGTGAATACAAAATCGGCGATAGAGTTTTCGGCATTACGGCGGGCGGAGCGCAAGCCGAATTTCTTTTGACCGACGAATCTCTGCTGGCGAAAATTCCCGACAATTTATCTTTCGTCGAAGCCGCAGCAATTCCCGAGGCGTTCATTACCGCGCACGACGCGATTTTCACGCAGGGCAATCTACAAGAGAATGAAACGCTGCTGATTCACGCCGTCGGTTCAGGTGTCGGACTCGCCGCGCTGCAATTGGCGAAAGCGAAAAATATCCGAACCGTCGGAACTTCACGCACGGCAGACAAATTGGTTAAATGCGATAAGTTAGGTTTGGACTACGGAATTGCAGCCAACGGTGATTTAAGCGAAGGCAAAAACCCGAAATATTTTGCCGAAATTATTGAATATAAAACAGGCGGCAAAGGCGTTGACGTGATTTTGGATTTGGTCGGCGCAAAATATTTCGCGGCGAATCTGGAAAGTCTCAACCAGAAAGGTCGCTTGATTTTAGTCGGATTGACGGGCGGCGCGGTGGCGGCGGAATTTAATCTCGGAATGGCTTTATCAAAACGACTGAAAATCGTCGGCACGGTTTTGCGCTCGCGTTCCACCAAAGAAAAAGCCGAAGCGACGCTCAAATTTATCGAAGATGTTTTGCCGCTGATTGCGGCGGGATTAATCAAACCGAATTTGGATAAAGTTTTTCCCGTCGAAGCGGTGAAAGAAGCGCATGAATATCTCGAATCGAACCGGAGTTTCGGGAAAGTAGTTTTGGAATTTTGAGTTTTGTCTTCAAGCGGCTTTTCACTTTTTACCAACTCGCGCGGCGGCTTCGTCGGTTATAATGCAAAGCCCGGAAACTTTCCGCGCCGCGAGTTCCGCCAATTTCTCCGTCGCCTGCTCGTAGGTCAAATTGCCTGCCGCGCAAGCTTCAAACGAAACTACCGACCAGCGCGGATCGTTTAATTCGTTTCGCGTGTCCGAAGCATGGTTTTTCTTCGAGTTTTTGCTTTCCTCTTTTTTTGTTTTCACTTTTAACGGAACTCTAACATAACCCGCAACGCTTGTAAAAAGTTTCGGCGACGCGGGAGTTTCAAATTACCGCGACCGGCAAATACGTCGGCGGCGCGGATTTTCAGTCGAAATAAAATTCTTTAGTTTTCGATTGCGGTTTCGCTCGTGTGTTATTTCCGCTTCTTGCGGCTATAATTTCAATAGATGAATTTTCACGAAACAATCTTTCTGACCGGCTTTCCCGGTTTTATCGCTAAACGGCTCGTCGCGCGATTGGCGCGACGCGACACGCAATTTTTTCTGCTCGTGCAAAAATCTTTCATCGAAAAAGCGATGCGCGAAGTCGAAGAAATCGCCGGGAAAACCGCTGCGCCGCTGGAGAACTTTGCGCTGATTGAAGGCGATATCACGCAGGAAAATCTTGGAATTTCCGAAAAAGATTTACGCATTATCCAGGAAGAAATAACTGATGTTCATCATCTCGCCGCCATCTATGATTTGTCGGTAAAGAAAGATTCGGCTTATTCGGTCAATACGGAAGGCACGCGCAATGTCAGCGCATTTATCAGAAGTCTGAAAAAATTGCGCCGCTATAATTACGTCTCAACTTGTTACGTGGCGGGAAAACGGACGGGCGAGATTCTCGAAACCGAACTCGAACACGACGCGGGTTTTCGCAATTTTTACGAGGAGACGAAATATCTGGCGGAGATGGAAGTCGAGCGATTGAAGAACGAAATCCCGACCACGATTTATCGCCCATCGGTCGTCGTCGGCGATTCGGAAACGGGCGAGACGGCGAAATATGACGGCATTTATTCGTTGATTCATTACTTGCGAAAAGCACCGAATCTGCTGCGCTTCGTCAACGTCGGAAACTCGGCGGTCAAACTGAATCTCGTGCCGGTTGATTTCGTCGTCGAGAGCATCGCGGCGCTCTCGACGGACGAACGCGCCATCGGGGAAACCGTTGCGCTCGCCGACCCGAATCCGCTAACGACCGAAGAACTTTTCGACGCGATCAGCGAGGTGTTGACGAGCAAAAAGTCCGTCATTAAACCGCCGCCGCAATTAATCGAAAAATCTCTGATGCTGCCGTTTTCCCCGATCCTTTCCGGTTTACCGTTTCCTTCGGTGCCTTATTTTTTCGTGCCGCAAACTTACGACACGCGCGTCGCGGACGAACTTCTCGCGGCGCACGACATCGTTTGTCCGAACTTTACTTCTTACATCGGAAATCTTTTAAAGTTTGTTGAGGAACATCCGAAATTAGATTAAGAATGAAAAATCAAGAGATAAAATGCGTCGGCGTGGTCGTCAAGCCGAATCACAAAGAAGCGTGGGCGACGGCGTGCGAGCTTTCTGATTGGCTCAAAAAACGCCGGATAAATTTAATCAGCAAACCGCGTGAAGAAAATGAAAAATCCAACGCCGAAGCGTGCGGCATCGAAACGGTCGAGACGGAAAAGTTTCAATCCGACGCCGATTTAATCGTCGTTCTCGGCGGCGACGGCACGATGATTTCGACCGCGCGTTTAATCGGCAATCGAGAAGTTCTCGTCCTTGGAATAAATTACGGCAGTCTCGGCTATTTAACCGAGTTTCGCATCGAGGAAATGTTCGGCGCGCTCGAAGCGATTCTCGAAGGCAATTATGCGATTGACCGCCGCGTGATGCTTGAAGTCGAACACCGGTGCGACGGCGAGATTTTAGAAAGCGGTCGCGTGTTGAATGATGTCGTCATTAACAAAGCCGCGCTCGCCCGCATCATCGAAATCGAAGTCGAACTCGATAATCTTTTCGTTAATTCATTTCGCGCCGATGGCTTAATTGTCTCAACACCGACCGGTTCGACCGCTTACAATCTTTCCGCGGGCGGTCCAATCATTTACCCGTCAATGAACGCCGTCGTGCTGACTCCAATTTGCCCGTTCACATTGACGAATCGCCCGATTGTCGTGCCGGACACGGCGGCGATAAATCTTCATCTGAAAAACGAAAACGAAGGCGTGGTGATAACTCTCGACGGGCAAATCGGCTATCAGATGAAAACCGGCGATACGGTTTTGATTCGCAAAAGCCCGACGAATTTTAACCTTGTTCAGCCGCCGAATCGAAATTACTTCGACGTTCTGCGAAATAAATTGAAATGGGGCAGATGAAACAATAAAAAAGCAAAAGGGAAAGTAAAAACGAATTTGGTTGCAAAGTGAATTAGCCGAACAAACTTGGTTGTTCGTTTTCTTCTTGGTCAAAACCTTCGGGCGACCATTGATAAATCTTCAAATCGCAGCGACCTTTTTCATTAAATTTTATGCCTTCGGCTTCGAGTATCTGCTGCTGCAAATTTACCGGCACAGTCATTCTGCCCGTCGAACACGCGCCCTGCGAATTGATGACACGCTGCCAGGGAACGTTTTCCGTATCCGCCGCGTGCATCATATATCCGACGGTGCGCGGCGTGTAGCCTTCGCCCAAAATTGTCGCAATTTGCCCGTAAGTCATCACGCGCCCGACAGGAATTTCGCGGACGATTTCGTAAACGCGCCGGCGATATTTTTGTTCGTTGACCTGTTTGTCTTCCATATTATTTACGTCCTAATTTTCGCTTCAAAGTGTTGAAAAATTTGTCAATCTCGCTGACCCGCAGAATTTTGGCGACGACAACAAAAGCGATTCCGCCAAGCGCAATCGGCACGAACACTTCGATGAGTTTAACCGGCAAAGTTTTCGCACCTAAAAAGTTCGTTAAAAAATAATAACTGAAATAGCAAATTGCCGACATAACCGCTGAAGCGACGGCGATCTTTAAAAAAGCCGAGATAATTTCTTTACCGTTCAAACCGGCGATGCGTTTTCGCATCAACAGAGCGAGCGCGAAAAAGTTAACCAATGCGACGCTCGATGTCGCCAATGCCACGCCAACATGACCGAGATCATATTGCAGTAGCAAATCGCGGAAAAGGTAACTTGCCAAACCATTCACGGCGATTGAACACAGAGCAATAATCATCGGCGTTTTCGCGTCATTAAGCGCGTAAAAAGCGGGCGAGAGAATCTTGATCGCGGCGTAGCCGGTCAAGCCGAGCGAATAACCCGCAAGCGCATACGCCGTCATCGGCACATCCGCCTCGTTAAAGGAACCGCCGTGCGAATAAATAAGACGAATAATCGGCTTGCCCAGCACGATCAACCCGCAAGCCGAAGGCAGAGTCATCAGAAAAACGAGTTTCAGCGATGACGAAAGCGTGTCGCGGAAATCGTCCAAACGGTTTTCGCTCGCCATTCTCGACAAAACCGGAACGGACGCGATGCCGATTGCCACGCCGAACACGCCGATAGGAAATTGCATCAAGCGAAAAGCGTAGCCGAGCCACGAAATTCCGCCTTCAATGTCGGAGACGAAAAACGTGTTGACTAAAACATTGACCTGCACGGCGGACGTTCCCAGGATTGCCGGTCCCATTAACGCCATCACTTTTCGCACGCCTTCGTCGGCAAAACTTAAAACCGGAGAAAATCTGAATCCGACTTTGAGAAGCGATGGAACTTGCATCAGAAACTGCGCCGCGCCGCCGATTAATGTTCCGATTGCCATTCCGATAATCGCCCATTGCGCGGAAAATTCGGGGACGGCATTTTTGTCGCTCAGCGCAATCCATCCGCCGCCGGAAAGCCAGTAAGCCGCGCTGAGTCCGACGAAAATAGAGACGATGTTGAAAACCGTCGAAGCCGACGCGGGAACGCCGAAAATTCCTTTTGTGTTCAGAACGCCCATCGCCACTGCCGCCAGTGCGACGAGCAAAATAAACGGAAACATTATCTGCGTTAAGGTCGTGGCGAGCGCGGCTTTTTCGGGCGAAAATCCGTCGGCGATCAAGTCCACGAATTGCCGGGAAAACAAGATTCCGATAATCGTGATAACGCTTAAAATTACCGCCAAAGCATTCATCACCAGACTCGCCAATCGCCACGCTTCCTGTTCGCTGCGGTTGATTTGATAATCAGTGAAAACTTTGACGAACGCTGCCGAAAGCGCGCCTTCAGCGAATAAATCGCGCAACACGTTCGGAATCCGAAATGCGACTTGGTAAGCGTCGTTCAAAAATCCCGCGCCGAAGTAGTAAGCGAAAACCTGTTCGCGCACTAAACCCAAAACACGCGAGAACATCACGGCTATCGAAACGATGCCCGCGCTTTTCGCCACGCTCGTTTGCTTGGTGTGAGATTTTTCTGATTGTTCCGCGCCGGTGGCGGGTTCGGCGAGAAGTTCGGGCGTTTCCTCGGTTTGGTCTTTTTCCTGCATCGTTTTCAAATTGCTTTTGGCAAACGTGAATTATCTAATGCTTTGCGATAAATGGCAAAGCAAAAAAGGAAGCAAGATTTTTCCTGCTTCCTTTTTAACATCTAATTTTTAGAAGTATTATTCTTCGTTGACTCTAGCGCGACTGTCGGGGTAAGTAATGCGCGTAGTCGCCAATCGGACATCGAGCGGAATTTCGTTGTAACCCATCGGAGTCGCGCCGCCCATCTGTCCCTGAATCAATGAAACGAGCGAATTTTGAAAAGCGCGGAAACGGGCAACGCCGCCGCGTTGATTGAAAATTACAAACAGAAGTTTGCCGTTTTTCGTCTGAATCTCGCCCGCCAAACTGCTCACGCCGCCATCCGTATTTCCCAACGTTCCGGTTTTACCGACGACGCTGCCGCGCGCAAAGTCGGTGTCAAAACGTCCTTCGAGTGTTCCTTTGTCAATACCGGCGACTGGCATAATGTCGGTGAAGCTCAGCTTGTTTTTCGCCAAATCGTTTCTCAGAACGCGCAGAAGTTTCATCATTGCGCGCGGCGTGACGCGGTTCATACCGAGTCCGCTCGCCGTTTGAATGTAAAATTCTTCGGGCGCGATTTGAGCGTTTTGCTGCACGATTCGGGCGACGGCATACGGTCCGCCGAGCATATCGCCGAGACGTTCCGACAAAAAATTATTTGAATAGCAAAGCGTGACTTTAAGAATCTCGCGCATCGGCGCGGATTCGTGCGAAAAGACGAGTTTCGCATTAGTTGGAAGCGTCTGCACGTAAACGCCGCCGGTCACCGCCACGCTCGGAACCGAGACGGCATTTTTTTTGGAACTGGTTAAATACATATTCCAGGCGCGGGTCGCCGCCGCCGAACGCTTCGTCGAATCCATCACCGCGAGCAGCACGTTGCCAGAAGACTGCGCCTGCATACTGTAGTTCATCGAAAAATTGTCGGTGACAATTAAATCGCCGCTAATAGTGCGAACGCCCAGGCGATTTAGTTCACCGGCGACGGTCACGGCGTGTTCGTTGTTGAACATCGGGTCGCGTCCCGAAACATACAAATTGCCGTAAAGCGTGCCGGTCGCCTGGTCGAGTTGTCCGTCGGTCCAGAAACTCGTCGGAAAACGATAATCGGGTCCGAAGGTTTTCAAAACGGCGTAAGCGGTAGCGATCTTCACATTGGAAGCCGGATTGTAAGGAAAATTTGAAGCACTATCTAAAACGACGCTGCCGTCCATACTTTCAACCAGAATGCCCGAATAACCCGGAATCGCCACGTCAGCCAAGACCGCAAAAGAAGTTTTGCGCGGCGCTGTGGCGGCGACTGGTGACGAACTTCCCGTTTTCGTCACCAGCGGTGTCGAAGAATTTTGCGAATTGACGTTAGTCGGTTGTGATGATTTAGTTTTATCCGGCTGGACGACAATCGGCTGCAAAAGAGGTTTCTGCGGCTGGTTGGTCGGCTTGGTCGAGACTTGTCCGAAAACGGAAACCGTTGAGCTTATCCAAAACGCGACGGCGACGGCGAGCCACAGAGAAGACTTATTCTTGATAAAACGATTCATAATTTTTATTTTGGCGTTACAGCGGCAGGCTTTCCATTTGGAAGGCTGAAAAGTATTGTAGCATACCGACCGCCGTGTTTTTCAAGCACGAAAAACTTTTTAGGGTTTCGTGCTTTTACGGAAACGTGCGTTTTGATGTTCTCAGTTAAGATTTGGATGCAAGCGTTCAACATCGCTTATGGAAACGATGTTATTTGCTTATACAATAAAAAGTGTGAAAAGGAAAGTTTTTTTGGAAAATAATTTGAAGACGAAAAAAGTTATAGTGTGGGCGAGCCATCTGCGGTAAGCGTGAATAATAGTTTTGGTTGAATTTAAGTTTAGGTAACTGAAATTTTTTAACTTGCCCGCGCAATCCTTAGCGAACAAGCTGTTCGCGCTCCGACAAAAAACATTGCATTTTACGTGAGAAACTCCTAGAATTAGGCTCAATCAACTGTTTCGTGAAAAAAGAACAAACACCCTTAACGATTGAAAAAATAAAAGCCGCATATCTGGAACGACGCGAAGAAGTTCTCAAACGACTTGCCGAGTTTCAGGACATTCGGAAAAACGCGGCGGACGAACGCCTGTGGGAAGAAATGGTTTTTTGTTTCTTTACCGGCGGTTGTTCGGCGCGTATGGGCATTCGGTCGGTGGAGGCGGTCAGACCGCTGCTGCTCGCGGGAAATCACGCGGAATTAGCCGCCGCTTTAGTGGGACGACATCGCTATCCGAACGCGCGGGCGGGTTACATCGTCGCTTCCCGCGATTTTTTGCAGGAACATTGCGGTTTGCGTCTGCGTGAAAAGCTGGAAAGTTTCGACGACGATACGGCGCGGCGCGATTGGTTAGTTAAAGAAAAACGAATCAAAGGCTTGGGCTATAAGGAAGCGAGTCATTATTTACGAAACATCGGTTACAGAGGCTACGCGATTCTCGACAAACATATTTTGCGCTCGTTGGCAGAACTCGGAATTATTGACGACCCGCAGCCGCCAAACACGCGAGCGAAGTATCTGGCGACTGAGGACAAATTAAAAAAATTAGCTGAAGCGACGGAAATTAATTTTGATGAATTGGATTTAGTTTTATGGTCAATGAAAACGGGCGAGATTCTTAAATAGAATTACTCGCCGTACGGGAAAGGAGGATTTTATGAAGTATAGAGATTTTTTAACGATAGTTTTTCGATTTCCTTTCCATAAGAAAAAAAATATTTGTTCATTGTCAGTTTGTTTATTGACAGTGGTTTTTGCGCTATCGGCAGCGGCGAATGATAACGTCCGCCAAACCGGAGCCGGCGAAACAAAACAGTTAATCAAGCAGGCGGAAAAACTCACGCGCAAAGGCGAACTCGACAAAGCCGAGAAAATTCTGCGCGAACTCGTCGAGCGCAATCCGCAAGATTCAAAAGCCAAACTCGGTTTGAGTCGCGTGTTGCTCAAGCAAAGACGGATTCTTGAGGCTTACGACCTGTCGTTTGAAATCGCTAAAGCCGAACCGAAAAATTCCCACGCTTTCGCCATTTTGGGAGCCACGCTGCTTCACGCCGGAAGTTTTCGCCACGCCCAGACCGCACTCATTAACGCCTTAAAACTTAATAATCAGGAATCACTGGCTTGGCAGGGTCTGGGGATGCTCGATTTTTATGAAAATCGCATCACGCAAGGACTTGAAAGTTTGCGCGAAGCCGTTTATCTGGAGCCGAGCGAACCCGATTTTCTGTATGCTCTGGCGCAGGTTTCGGCGCGTGCCGAACGCTACAAAGAAGCCGCCGAAGCCTACAAAAGATTTTTGCGAGTTTCGCCCCAGACTGATGTCGAAAGACGCGACCGTATTAAAGGATTAATCAATTTTCTGCAATTTCTGGGCAACCGCCAGTCGCTTTATAGTCTGGACGGCGCAAAACAAACAATCGTGCCGGTTAAACTCAAGAACGACCGTCCGGTGATTCAAATCAGACTTCAAAAATCAGACGAGCCATTAAATTTCGTGTTGGACACGGGTTCCGGCATTTCCGTCATCTCTGAAGAAACCGCGCAAAAAATGAAAATCAAACCGATTACGCGCGGCGGTTTGGCGCGCGGTATCGGCGGCGACGGCAAATTTGAAATCGTCTATGGCTTTTTGCCGTCAATTTACATCGGCGAGGTGAAAATCAAAAACGTGCCGATCTACATCCGCAAATTCCACACGCAAAACGAACAAGTTGACGGTTACATCGGCTTGTCGTTGATTTCAAAATTTTTAACGACCCTCGATTATGGCGATTCGACTTTTACTTTAGTCAATCAAAACTCTATCGGAGAGCAACCGGCGGAAACGCAAAATCTCTCGCTGCCGCTGCGTTTGACTTCGAGCGGATTCTTGAGCGGCGAAGTCATGTTGGAAGGCGTGCAGGTTCCCCTTAATTTTATTGTTGACACGGGCGCGAGCGTTTCGGTAATTTCCGACGCGCTGGCGAATTCCAAAGAAATCAGCCCGTTTATCAAAACGGAAAAAATGCGCGTCATCGGCGCGGCGGGCATCACCGAAAACGTGCCTTCTTTTCTGCTGCCCCGCATCTCGTTTGGCACTCACAGCCGCAACAGTGTGACGGCGGTTGCTCTGGATTTAGATTTGATAAACGAAACGTCGGGTTTTGAACAGGCGGGAATTTTGGGCGGAAATTTTTTGAAAAATTATCGCCTGACATTCGATTTTCCAAACTCGAAAGTATTTTTCGTGCCGAACAAATGAGTTTCGGGTTTCAAGTTTCATACTTCAGGTTTCAACGCGCTGTTTTAACTTGAAACTTGAAACCTAAAACCTGAAACTATAAAAATGAAACAAAGTTTATATCTGGAAACCTCGGTCGTCGGCGCGTATCTCGACAACGGCGAACCGTTTCGACGCGATTTGACGATCCGCTGGTGGGAACACGAACTCGACGAATATCGGGCTTACAGTTCGATTCTCGTCCAGCGTGAACTCGAACAAATCAGCGAGCCGCACCGCACCGGTTACCTGAAATTAATCAAGCCGCTCGAAACGCTCGAACTTGCCGAAGAAGTTTCCATTCTCGCCGAAGGCTACATTTCGCGCGGCATTTTTCATCGCAAGTTTCTAGCGGACGCATTGCATGTTGCGCTTGCTTCTTTTCATAAAATTGATTACCTCGTCACATGGAATTTCGGACATTTGGCAAACGTTCGTAAACAGGCGCGAATCCGTCTTTTCAACACCGCCGCCGGATTTTTCTCGCCCGTTATCGTCACGCCTGAATTTCTGGTCAGCCCGTAAATCCTTTTCAACGGTTGACGATTCGCCCTTAACAAATAACAATTAACAAGTTGTTATGTATCGTCGTCCGAAATTTTTAGAAGTTCTCATCGAAATTCGTCAAGCGATGTCGCGGGAAGCCGATTACGATATAGATTTGTTTGCGGAGATGATTCGTTCGGGTAAATTCAGAGATGAATCGGACGGTGCGAATCGGGAAATGAAAATTGAAACGCAGGCGACGGACGACGAAGCGCACACTGCTGATTATTGATTTATGGAAATTTTTAATGCCATCGGTTTGGAAATCTTAAAGGGAAAAACGCTGAACGATTTAGCTGAAGATGCGGAAAAATTCGGCGAAGCCTCGCTTTCGATGCGCGGCAGCGGCGGCATAATTCACGGACGCTGCTGGCGAATCGGCGGCGGTTTGGAAGTTTGGACGACTCATTACGAATCGGCAATCGGCGAAATTTCCTACGCCGACTGCCGTCCGGGTTTTCGCGCCCGCCACACTCAGAAAATAAATTCCTGGTCTTTGTATGAAGACGAAGAAGGCGAAGCCGCCCTTGAAGGCTATACGGAAAATCCTGCCGTCCGCGTATTTTTTCAATTGCAAAATCTCACGGAAATCCAAGCGGTAAATTTTGAGCGAAAATCCTTAAACGTCGGTTTATGCGGTTTAGCGCATCGCGCCGCGGTTTCCGCGCCGGATGAAAACTTTCACTGGAAACCGCTGGCGGAAATCAGCCCCGGTTCTAAAGCAGACCGAACCAATTGGAGTTTGCGCGGACGAGTTCAAGACTTTAAACTGCTTTGCAACCCGCATTCGGGAAAAAATTTATACTGGATTCATCTTGATTTGGGCGATTTGGCATTGGAAATTTTGGTCAATCGGCGAACTTTGCGCGGAGCGAACCGGCTGCGCGTCGGGGCAATGATTAAAGCCGACATCTGGCTGCAAGGTCACATCGCGGGTCAATCAACATTTCATTCATGCTATGAAGGTGTTGATTGGTCGGCAGGCTCGGCTGCTTTCTGGAAACATTTAAAGAAGTTAAATTAAAAAGTGTCGGGTAATATTTGAGCGTCGTTTCGGTTGTAAAGTTTACCGCTTATCACCTTTAAAATGCGTCGTTATCTACTTTCCTGTTTAATCGGTTTCGCCCTCGTTTCGTCGGTCGGGTTGTATTTTTTTAATCGTTATTGGATACATCGTTACGATGATTTGATTGCGCGGCAGGCATCAGTTTATCGCCTGGACAAAAATCTGGTGTGGAGCGTAATTTACGAAGAAACATATTTTCGCGCCTGGCAAATCGGCGCGGACGATGAGGTTGGTTTGATGCAGGTGACACCGACCGCCGCGCGGGAATGGGCGAGTGAAACCGGCTTTCGGGAATTTGAAAAACAGACGGCGGAAAACGTCGTCGAATTTCTGCGCGAACCGGAGAGAAACATCCAAATCGGCTGCTGGTATCTGGAAAAAATGCGCGGCAATTATCGTGGCTTTCCGGCGGAGAGCGCGATGATGCTCGCGGCTTACAATGCCGGTGCCAGCCGCGTCGAGGAATGGACGAAAAATGCGAACGCGCCGCAACTCGCCGAAGAATCGTTCATCAGCAAAATCGGCATCGCCTCAACTAACTCTTACGTTTCCTCTATTTTGAAACGCTATCGTCAAAAGAGTGAAGATTAGAAAATAAGAGCTAAAAGTCAATCTCATTATTCATTCAGTAATCTTCGTTACAATGAAAATTCTTTCTGCCGATTACGTTCTGCCGATTTCCTCCGAACCGATTATTGGCGGCGCGGTCGTGATTGACAAAGCGAAAATCGTCGCGGTCGGCGCGAAAAGAGAACTCGCTGAAAAATTTCCCGAAATTAAAATCGAGGACTTTGGCGAATCCGTTATTATGCCCGGTATGGTCAATGTGCATTCGCATCTGGAAATCACGGCGATGCGCGGATTTCTCGACGACGCGGAAGCGGATTTTTACTCCTGGTTGATCAAACTCACGAAAACGCGCGCCGAACTTTTAACCGAAGCCGATGTCAAAATCGCCGCTCTAGCCGGCGCGCTCGAAGGAGCGCGAGCGGGCGTGACTTGTTTCGGCGACATCGGACGTTTCGGCGCCGCCGGCTACGAAGCGTTAAAGGCGAACGGTTTGCGCGGCGTTCTTTTTCAAGAAACTGACTTTTCGCCGGTAAACGAGACGGCGGTTGATGATTTCGAGAAACTCAAAGATAAATTTCTGGCGTTGAAAGAAACTGAGACCGAACTCGTCAGAGTCGGCATTTCGCCGCACGCGCCTTACACGGTTAGCCGAAAACTCTTTGAAAAAATTGCCGATTACGCGCTCGCCGAAAATGTAAAAATCACCGCTCACGTAGCCGAGTCGAAACAGGAAAAAGATTTGATGGAAAAAGGCGAAGGCTTTTTTGCCGATCTTTACAAAAAATTAAATCTCGAATGGAACGCGCCCTGCACTTCATCCGTCGAATATCTTTTTCAAATCGGCGTATTGCAAGCCAAACCGCTGCTCGCGCATTGCGTCACAGTCTCCGACACGGACATTACTCGAATCGCCGAAAGCGATTCTTGCATCGCGCACTGTCCGAAGTCGAACGCAAAATTCGGGCACGGCATCGCGCCGCTCGAAAAATTTCTCGACGCAAAAATCAGCGTTGGTATCGGCAGCGATTCGGTCGCCAGCAACAACACCTGCGACATTTTGGAAGAATCCAGATTTGCGATTTTATTCGCCAGAGGTTCAGAAAGTAAAAATCGCCATACAACGGCGAAAGAAATCATCGAAACGGCGACACTTGGCGGCGCGAAAGCGCTCCGGTTAGATTCGCAAATCGGAACGCTTCAACCGGGCAAACATGCCGACCTCGCCGTCATCTCACTCGGCGACATCGCGCAGCAACCGATTCACGATGTTTATTCGGCGTTGCTTTTCGCTTCGAATGCGCGTGATGTGCGAATGACAATGGTTGCGGGCGAAGAGATTTACCGCAACGGCGCGTCGAAGAAAATTGACGAAACGGAAATTAAATCGAAAATGCGCGAGATTGGTGAAAAAATGAGAGGCGAGAACTGAGAAGTGAGCAGCAAAAACGGAGACGACAGAACGCGCCATCATTTTAATTTCTCACTGCTCATCTAGTTTGCAGGTTTCTCAAAAATGTGCGTTCTAAAACTGCCCGTTGAACAGGCAGTAGGAAAATAATTACTATGAAAGTATTTAAGATTTTATTATTAGCCGCAATAAGTTTTAGTCTTCTCGGTTGTGCGTCAGCCCAAACCAACCGGCGCAAAGCGGCGCAAAAGTCTAAACCAAAATCTACTAAACCGATGAACGACAAAACGATTGCCAAACCTGTGAGCGGCGAAATAAAAATTATTGCCGAAGGCTTTTATGGAACTGTCGAAACGCCGTTTATCTTTGCGGCGCGTTCGGCAGAAACTTACGAACAATTGCGAAAGCTGGTCGAGAATTTACCGCCCGCATCGGAAATTGATTTTACCAAGGCAGCGGTCGTCGCGGCGTTTGCCGGAACGAGAAACACGGGCGGCTACTCGGTGGCGATTCAGCGGACGGCTGATAAAATCTCGGTTGAAGTCGTTGAGCCGCCGAAAGATGCTATTACGACCGACGCTTTAACCCAGCCGTTTGTAGTCGCGCTCGTGCCGATTGATGAAGGAAAAACTTTGCCGCTTGAAGCGTCTGTAAATTGGAAAAACGCCATGCAAAATTACAAAATCACTTCCGGCGAATTCAAATCTTCGGGCGGTTTTGCTGGTCGGCTGAAAAAAATTAATGCGGAAGGCACAATCGGCGTGTTAAGTTTCGGAGATTATATATCACTTGCTTTCAATCTTTCGGGCAAGGGCACGGATGCAAATTTGCGATTGACGGAAACGGCATCGGGCGTGATGAAAAACGGAAAGATTGATTTGGCGCGGCTCAACGCGGGAAGTTTTGCGGAAGGTCCGAAGCCGCCGCTTAAAGTTTCGGGGACAATGACGGGCGATGCTATCTCTCTGATGTTTGATTCGCTTCCATCGCGCGTCGCTGACGGTTTTCAGGTCAGCGGAAAAATTGAAGCCGTGAAAATTAAGTAAAAAATGTGTCGGTAATTGAGCGGTTGAGGTGGAACTCGACTCAATCGGCATCGGTTATTAAAGGCAATCGGATACATGGAATCCGGTTGGCAATCAATAAGTTTTTGCCGGATTGGTAAAGTTAATATGACCCAAATTTACCGACACTCCCTAGTAAAGTTTGATTGCCGTCGAAATTTTATAAATTTTTAGAATTTTCTCGAAAGTTTTTTGTAGCGTGTGTAAATTACGATTGAAACGATATAATAATGTGGTCAGCACGAACTCAAACTGCTGCCACGCAATCAATGGGAAAAAGGCAGCTTAAGCAATAAAGTAAACTGTTTCCGCGCGGCTAATTGTTTATCCGACAGGCTAACATTCAAAGACGAATTTATTTAATACCCGCAGCCAGCTTCATCGCTTCTATCGCAACAGGCACTCCTATTTTTGATGCGATGTCTAAAGTCCAACTTCCGGCAGATTTTAAATACTCTGCAATTTTAGAAGTGTCTTTCGATTTTGCCGCCTGTTCAGCTTTGGCTATATTGCTTACGGCAATATCATGTTCTGCTTCCGTTGCCTGTTGCTTCATTGCTTCCCGCAGCTTTGAAAGTTCTTCTGCTAATTTCTGCAAATCAATAGATTTTTCAATCTGACCGCCAATTTGCTGAAAAGTCATATCGTGCGCGTGGACGTTTCTGCCGGCTACGCCTTGCCCTACCGTGTAATTATCTCCCATTTGAATATCTCCTCGATAAATATGTAAATTTGCCCTGCTTGATGATTCCCGGTCTTCCGTCATTTCCAAGAGTCCGACATTACCTGAAAGCCCCAAAATTTGGCTGTTCAAAGACCGGAGTTTAGTCAAAGATTCTCGCAGAGCTAGCGAGCGACTTCCCGCGACTGAATTGATTTCGGCAATGTCTTTTTCTGAAAGCAAATTCTGCAGTTCCCAGATAGATGTTTTTACTAAACCGACAATACGCCCTTCATATTCATCTAATAACCGCAGCACCTCCAACCAACTTTGGTTATTAGGTAGTTGGTCTGTAATAGGGCTGATTTCAGCGCGGTAATAGTCTCCCAAATGATGCAGGCGGCTGCAAATTTCTTCGGCGTCACGGTATCGGCTGTGTGATTGAAGAAGGTCTAGCTCTTTAGCAAGCTGCTGCGACCTTCCAGAATTCAAATCATCAGCCGTAAAATATTTAAATTCAATCAATGTAGATAGAACATCCTGGAAAGCCTGTTCAACTACTTGAATCACCTTAGAAAGAAATCTGAGTGTGCGTCGTAAATCAGGATTGCTGATATTTTCATCACGGGCTGCGGTTTCAGCCATATCGCTCAATTGGTTTACTAATTGGTCAAGTTCTTCTTCAACATATTGAGACATAATATTGTCCTTCCAAAATGTAACGACTTATAAAACGAATAGTATTGAACGCTGGATATAAGCTTCTTCTTTGAAGCGAAGCGGAAAAGAAGTCAGCTTCATGGACTTGTTCGGCTTCGCCTTTAGATTTAAGAGCCTGTTTGGAAATTAATGTTTCAGGCGTTTGAGCATCAAGATTGACATTGAAAGATAAAGCCAAGCCTCACTTGATTCAATTTTTCTTTCGTAGTCTTTGCTTAAACGCCGATTGC
>Ga0136611_10000846_pt1 | contig 20649 bp, 19 predicted proteins | sample AntDrymUQ2232306_2_FD_106645 | JGI IMG/M metagenome (GOLD analysis project Ga0136611, IMG submission 106645) | Polar desert sand microbial communities from Dry Valleys, Antarctica - metaG UQ223 (23.06) | ecosystem: Environmental > Terrestrial > Soil > Desert | place: Antarctica: Dry Valley...
AAGGGCTCGGACCTGAGCATCTTCTCCCAGGGCCAGCTCGACGAGGTTGCGCACCGGCTCAATGTGCGGCCGCGCAAGTCGTTGGGCTGGAAATGTCCTGCTGAGCTGTTCTTGCCAGAGGGGACCTTTGACTTCAAGGCCTATTGGGCCGATAAACTTAAATTTGTTGCACTTGGGGCTTGAATGCGCCCTGGGCGCAGTGGTCAGTGTTTCCAAGCTGCGCATCTACACCGCCATGCGCGGCCAGACGCTGGACACCTGTATGCGGACCCGCAATGCGCCGACGGCGCTCTATTCGGTCGCGGGAACGGCGGCGGCAAACCTGGCGTGGGACAATTCCGCAGACGGCGTTTCAGCCGTCCAGGAAACGATTCGATGACACGGTTCAGCATCCGCATCCTGCTCGCCCTGGGCTGTGGAGCTGTAAAGGCCTGAATACTATGAAATTGATAGCTTGTCATGCACTGCTGGCGGTCGCAGGCGGCATATTTGTTACGCAAAATGCAATGGCGCAGCCGGCTCCGGGCGCCGCCGCCGCCTACCCCACCAGGCCGATTCGCCTCGTCGTGCCGTTCACCCCCGGCGGCAGCACCGACATCCTGGCGCGGGCCATCGGGCAGGAGCTGACCAAAGCCTGGGGCCAAAGCGTCATTGTCGACAACGTTCCCGGCGCGGGCGGCGCGATCGGCGCCGAAAAAGTCGCCAAAGCCGCGCCCGACGGCTACACCCTGCTGATGGGCCACATCGGCACGCTGGCGGTGAATCCCAGCCTTTATCCCAAGCTGCCCTACAACCCGGTCAAGGACTTCGCGCCGGTCGCCTGGGTGGCGCGGGTTCCCAATGTGCTGGTAGTTCATCTTTCGGTGCCGGCGAAGAACATGCGGGAACTGGTCGCCTTGGCGAAGGCCAAGCCCGGGGAGCTGAACTACGGCTCGGGCGGCAACGGCAGCGCGGCCAACCTGGCGACCGAATACTTCAAGCTGCAGACCGGCGCGTCGCTGGTGCATATCCCCTACCGCGGCACCGCGCCGGCGGTGACCGACTTGATGGGCGGGCAGATCCAGCTGCTCTTCACCGGCGCGCCCGCTGTGCTGGGGCAAATCAAGAACGGCCAGCTGCGCGCGCTCGCAGTGTCGAGTCCGAAGCGGCTCGACGCCCTGCCCGACCTGCCGACGGTTGCGGAAAGCGGCTACAAGGGCTTCGAGGCCGACCAGTGGTATGGCGTGGTTGCTCCGGCGGGAACGCCGCCAGAGATCGTTGCCAAGCTCAACGCCCAGATCAACAAATCGCTCGGCTCGCCGGAGCTCAAAGTCCGCCTGAGCAACGAAGGAGCGATTGCCGAGCCGACGACGCCCGAAGCCTTCGGCGAGCACATCGTTCGCGAAATTGCCCGCTGGAAACCGGTGATCCAGTCGGGCCGGGTCAAAGCCGACTGACGCGCGCCGCTTACCCCAGCTTCAGATTGACGTTCTTGGTGTACGTGAACTCCAGCAGTTCGGCGAAACACTCTTCGCGGCCGATGCCCGACTGCTTCACGCCGCCGAATGGAGCACCCTTGAAGTGCTGGCTGGCGTTGTTGATCCAGACATAACCGGTGTGGATGCGCCTGGCGGCACGGTGCGCGGTGTTGAGGTTCTGCGTCCAGATCGAGCCGGTCAGGCCGAAGTCCACGCCATTAACCTGTTCCCACAGGGTGTCTTCGTCGGACCACTTGAAGACCGACATGACCGGGCCGAAGACTTCTTCCTGCGCCAGGCGCATGTTCGGCTGCATGTCGGCAAAGACGGTGGCCTCATAGAAAAACCCGTCCTTCAGCGCCGGATCGTCGGGTTGCCTGCCGCCGCACACCAGGCGGCCGCCGTCCTCCAGGCCGATGGCGACATAGCGCTTGACCTTCTCCAGCTGGGCGCGGCTGACGAGCGAGCCCATGGTGGTTTTCGGGTCCGTCGGAATTCCGGGCTTGTGGCGCTCGGGCAGCAGCTTGACCACCTTTTCCAGCACCGCGTCGTGAATCGACTCGTGCAGGAACACCCGGCTGGTCGAGCCGCAGCTCTGGCCCGACCAGGTGAAATTCATGCCGGCGATGATGCCGTTGACCAGCTTGTCCAGATCGGCGTCGGGATAGGCGACCAGCGCATTCTTGCCGCCGAGTTCCAGCAGCACAGGCTTCAAGTTGTCGGAAGCCGTTTTCATGACCGCCTTGCCGGTCGGCACGCCGCCGATCAGCGTGATCTTGCTCACCAGCGGATGGCGGCCCAGGGCGTCGCCGCATTCCCGGCCGCCGCAGAGGAAATTCGCCACGCCGGGCGGAAAGATGTCGCCGACCAGCTCGGCCAGGCGCAGGATTGACAGCGGCGCCTGGTCGGGCGACTTGATCACCACCGAGTTGCCGGCGGCCAGCGGCGCGGCAAGCCGGGCGGCGGCGAACATAAAGGGATGGTTGTAGGCGACGATGCGGGCGATCACGCCCAGCGGCTCCTGCAGCGTGTAGTTGAAGTTGCCGTCACCCATCGGAATCGTCTCGCCCTTGATTTCGGTGGCCAGGCCGGCGAAATACTCCAGGCAGTCGGCTGCAAAACCCGCATCCATGGCGAGCGCCGACACCGGGTTGCCGTTGTTCAGCGAATCGAGCTGGGCCAGCGGCAGCGCATGCTCGCGCAGCACAACAGCAGCGCGGCGCAGATAGCGGCCCCGCTCGACCGGCGACGTGGCGGCCCATGCCGGAAAAGCCGCGTGGGCGGCTCGCACCGCCGCGTCTACGTCGTCGGCATCGGCAACCGGTGCCGTGGTGATGGCTTCGTTGTAGGTCGGGTTGATGGTTTCCAGGTAAACGCCGGCCTTGGGCGCGTGCCAGGCGCCACCGTAGTACAGGCCGCGTTGCGTCGGCAAAATGCCGGCGGGGATTTCGTGTGCGCGCATGGGTCGATCCTTTGCTATTTCAATGTGTTTACTCCCTCTCCCCTCGGGGAAAGGGTTGGGGTGAGGGCTCCCCGGCCGCCCAAGCCACCCTCACCCCTGCCCTCTCCCGCTGGCGGGAGAGGGAGTAAGACAATTAATCCTGCGAGCGCATCAGGCCGGCTGTCATGGCCGGGCTGTAGCCGGTTTGCACGACGACATCAACCACCACGGTTGCGCCTTTTTTAACGGCCGCGATGGCGTCGACTAGAACGCGTTCAAGCTCGGCTGCGTCTTCAACCGGGCCGAGTCCGGTCAAGCCCTGGCCTCTGGCCATCATGGCGAGGTCGGGCGCGGGGTTGCTGATGCGCTGGCCGATCCAGCGGTTTTCGACCGGCCGCTCACGTTGACGCGCCACGCGCTCCTGGTGCAGCTCGTCATTGAAGAAAGAGCGGTTGTTGCACACCACCAGCAGCATCGGAATCTGCGCGTTGGCCGCCGTCCAGAAGGCGTTGACGCCCATCATGTAGTCGCCGTCGCCGATCACCGACACCGGCAGCCGGTCGCTGCCCTTGAGCGCCAGCGCCGAGCCGATCGCCATGCCGGGACCCGAGCCGATACCGCCGCCGCCGTCGTAGCCGAGAAAGTCGAGCGGATGGCGGAAGTCCCACATCTCGCCGCTCCAGCTCAGCGGCAGGCGCATCAGGCACACCTTCTGCTCGCCGACGGCGCGGCGCAGCGTCGCGGCCAGCACGGCGACGGTCATCGGCCCGCTCGCCTGCGTGACCGCCGCAGCCGCATGCGGGCGTTGTAGCGGCGCCGTCGCCTGGCGCGGTTTGACATGCTGATTGAGTAGCGCCACCGCCGGCTCGGGCTCGCAAAGCAAAAACAGGTCCACCGGCGGCAAGCCCTGGTGGTCCATGCTCCAGCCGTTGTGGCTGTAGTGATCGACCGACACCTGGATGATCTTGCTGCCGACGGTCTTGTCGCCCCAAGCCTGCTTCAGCGTTCCGGACAGGTCGAGCCAGTCCAGGCTAAGCACGACGTCGGCATTGCGCAGCACGTCCTGCGCGGCCGGCGTGAGGAAAGAGCCGCTGGGCGCCGCATGCAGCGGGTGGTCGGTCGGGAATGCCGCGCCAACCTTCAAGTCGGTCAGCACCTGGGCATTGAGCGTTTCGGCAAGCTCGATGCGCTGGCGCCAGCCGTCCATGTCACGCGAGACGCGACCCGCCAGGATTACAGGGCGCTGCGCATTCGACAGCAGCGCAGCGGCTTGCGCGACCACCTCGTCCGAGGGCCGCGCCGGCGGCGGCGCGAGGTAACGCGCCGGGTCGGGCAGTGCCGGTCGTTCAGAGAGTTTGGACTCCTGCAGCGCCGCGTCGAAACACACATAGACCGGCCCCTGCGGCGCGGTCGTGGCGATCTGCAGAGCCCGCAGCAACGCCTCCTGCGCCGAGGGAATCGATGCCGGCTGCGCGTCCCACTTGATGAAATGGCGCACCAGCGCGCCCTGGTCCTGCGCGGTATGAATCCAGTCGATCCAGGGACGGCGCTTGTTGGCATCCACCGGGCCGGTGGCGCCGAGCACGATGACGGGAACGCGGTCTACCCAGGCGTCGAAAATCGCCATCGAGCCATGCATCAAGCCGACATTGCTGTGCAGAATGGCGATCAGCGGCTTGCCGGTGACTTTGGTGTAGCCGTGGGCGATGGCGACGGCATGCTCTTCGTGCAGCACAACCACCATCTGCGGCTTTTCATTGCCCAGGTGGTTGACCAGGCTGTCGTGCAGGCCGCGAAAGCTGGCGCCGGGGTTGAGCAGGACATAGGGAATGTCCATCGCGCGCAGTATGTCGGCAATCGCGTCGCTGCCCCAGACGGTGTCGCTGGGCGCAGACGGTTGCGGAATGTCGCGGCGCACGGCGGCGCCATCGGCTTGGCTCATGGTGTTCTCCTGGTATACGGGTGGCTGGAAAGCTTGCCCGGATTCATTCCGGCTGGATGCTGGCCGCCTTGATCACGCCGGCCCAGCGTTTCTGGTCGGTTGCGATGAGTCGGGTGAAATCAACGGCCGTGCTGGACTCCGCATAGATACCCTGCTCGGCCAGCTTGGTTTGCACATCGGGCGCCGCCAGCGAGCGGCGCAGTTCGGCATTGAGCTTGGCGATGATCGCGGGCGGCGTTTTGGCCGGCGCGACCATGCCGATCCAGATGTCGCTTTCGTAATTCGGCACCGTTTCGGCGATTGTCGGAACACCCGGCAGGAGCGTCAGGCGCTTGGTTCCGGTGGTGCCCAGCGCCCGCAGCTTGCCGCTGCGGATATGCGGCAGCGCCGAATTGATGGGACAGAACATGACATCGACACTGCCGCCCAATACGTCGACCAGCGCCGGCGCCGAGCCCTTGTACGGGATTTGTGTGAGACGCGTGCCGGTCATCGACTTGAAAACCTCGGCGGCCATGTGCTGGGGACTGCCCGAGCCGGCCGACGCATAGGAGAGCTTGTCGGGCGCGGCCTTGGCTTGCGCGATCAGCTCGCTCACCGAATTGGCGCTCACCTTGGACGACACCACGAGCACCATCGGCACACGGCCGAGCAGCGTGATGCCTTCCAGGTCGTTGAGCACGTCGAACGGCAGCTTGGGGTAAAGCACCGGGTTGACCGCGACGGTTTGATTCGGGGCGATGGCGATGGTGTAGCCGTCGGGCGCCGATTTGGCGACATAGTCTGTTGCGATGTTGCCCGCCGCGCCCGGCTTGTTCTCGACAATCACCGGCTGGCCGAAAGCTTCGGACATTTTCTGGCCCAGTGTGCGGGCGAGCACGTCATTGGAGCCGCCGGGCGGCAGGGGAACGATGATGCGAATGGGCTTGGCGGGATAGTCCTGCGCCCAGGTGTTCGTTGCGCAAAGCCCAGTGAAAGCGCCCAGCAAGGCGACGGCGCAACCGGCCGCAATTCCTGAAAAACAAATCGATTTCATGCAAGTCTCCTAAAAATTTTAAAGTCCGTTATCGCCCCTGAAAAAAGTGGTTCCGGCCGCCGCCCGACTTTATGGGAATTTCGATATTTCAGCGCATCACGATGATGAAAATGCCCGACAAGGCCAAAGCACCACCGAAAAGCACAGCCGGCGTGATGTCGCCCTGGTTTTTGAAGAGCCAGTGGCTGAGCGGAAACACCAGCAGCGGCGTACACAGCGTCACCAGCGTGGCCAGCGACACCGGTATGTGGCGCATGGCGCCGATCGTGCATATTTGCGCGGAAATCGTGCATACACCGATCAGGGCGTACAGCCATGCCCCGCTGCGGCTGCCTGCCCGCAGGCGCGCAAGGATTTCACGCTTGCCCGGCGTGAACGCCGCATGCAGCGCAAGGCCGAATACCGCCCCCACCAGCGCGCCGACAACGGGCTCGTTCCAGAGGCGAACCGCCGTGCCTCGCAGCACATTGCCAATCGCATAGGCGAGCGAGCCGCCCACGCCCATGGCCAGAACCGATTGAAAAAGGCGATCGCGCACCGTTGTTCTGGCGCTCATGCCTGGGGCAGGAGCGACCGCCAGCCTGCCGCGTAAGAACGTGCCGGGCTTGCCGCTTACCAGTAGCAGTCCGGCCAGCGTCATCAACATTCCGGTCACGACCAGCGGCGCAAGCCGCTCGCCCAGCAATGTCCACGCCATGAGGGCTGTGAAGAGCGGGCTGCTGATCTGGAAAATGCTGGCTTTCGCCGGCCCGAATCGCACGACGGACTCGTAGAACAACCAGCGCCCCAGGTAGGTGGAAAAGCCGCCCGCGACGGCGAAAAGCCAGAATCCCCGCATGTTCCATTGAAGCCCGCCGGGCCGCGTCGCCAGCTGGACCGCCAGTGCGAACGCGGAAAAAACAACGTTGACGGAGGTGGCAATCAAAAATCCGAGGCCGATGTCCAGGCGGGCCGAGGCTGGCTTGGTCAACAGGGTCGAGGTGGTGAAAAGCAGTAGTCCGCATGCCGCGAGCAGATAACCTAAGACGGAATCAGACATCGGCGGCGGTGCGCCCTTCCGTCAGCCATGTCATATCTTGAACGCTTCGAGCGATTCCGGCGCGAACAGCTCGCGGGGCTCGAGCAAGCGCTTGGACAAGCCCTGCTCAAAGGAGTAGCGCAGGAAAGTTCGGAGCGTAGCTTCGTTTTTCTCAAAGCCGTAGGGCCAGAAGTCTTCGCCCATTTCGCGCTTGACCTGCTCGACATGCGAGGTGAGCCAGGGCAGCATGACCTTGAGCGCGGCGGTCTCGTACAGGTCTTCGTAGGTGCGGCGCTGGGACGCTTCGAGGGCTTTCATCATCGAGCGCGCCACCCAACGGTTGGCTTCATAGACGTCGCGGCGGATGGCAACCGTGTGCATGATGGGGAAAATTTTCGTGTCGCTGAAATAGTTGCGCTCGACTTGCTCATAGTCCTCGAACAAGCGCTTGACTCTGCCCCCGCCATGCAAAAAACTCGACGGCATGCGCGCCGTGTAGAGCGCGTCGATCTCGCCGTCCAGCAGCATCCGCGCCAGCGTCTGATCCGGGCCGATCTGCTCGACCCTGATGTTCGGCGGCAGGTCAAGCTTGATTTTTTCCGACCGGCCGGGCTCCTCCTCTCCACCGGTGAAGTAGGTCACGCTGTCAACCGGCACGCCGTAATGGTCTGACAGGATGCCGCGAATCCAGACCGGCGCGGTCATCTGATACTCCGGATTGCCGACGCGCCTGCCGATCAGGTCCTTCGCCTGCCGGATACCGGAAGCGGCGTTGACGTAAATGCAGGAATGGCGGAAAAACCGCGACGGGAACACCGGGATGGCGACAAACGGACGCGCCTCGTTGAACATCGACACGGTGTACGACGACAGCGACATTTCGGCGACGTCGAATTCCTTGTGCCTGAGCATGCGAAAAAAAGTTTCCTCGACCGGCATGTCGAGGTAGTTCAGGTCGATGCCGTCAGGCCGGACGCTGCCGTCCATGAGCGCCCGCGTCCGGTCGTAATTCCAGCAGCCGAAAGTAAGCTTGAGTTTAGACATGTATCGCTTATTCCGGCTTGATGCCGGCTGCCGAGATGGCCTTGCCGAGCCGGTCGTTTTCGTCCAGGATGGCCTTGTTGTAGTCGGCCGGGCCACTGCCGATCGGGTCGATGCCGGCGTTGCTCAGCGTTTGAACGACTTCGGGCGTTTTTGCCACCTGCGCCATCTCGGCACTGATGCGCTCGATCGCGCTCGCGGGCGTGCCGGTGGCGGCCAGCACACCGACGATGGGCGAAAAATCGAAACCGGGAATGATTTCGGCGATAGCGGGAACATTCGGTTCCTGGCGGGAACGCTGCGCCGCATTCGTCGCCAGCAGTTTCACCTGCCCTGCCTTGACAAAACCCGCGAGCGACGGCAGGGCTGAAAAGAGCACATCGACCTGCCCGCCGATGAGCGCCGGCACGGATTGTCCCGTGCCCTTGAAAGGCACATGGGTGAGTTGCAGCCCCAAAGCGGTCTTCATGGCCTCCATCGTCAGGTGATGCGTGCTGCCGACGCCGGATGAGCCGTAATTCAATGTGCCCGGCTTGGCCTTGGCTAAGGCAATGAATTCTTGCAGGCTGTTGACTGGCACCTTGGGATGCACCGCCAGATAGAGCGGCGCGCGCGCAGCCAGCGATACCGGGACGAAATCGCGCTTGTAGTCGTAACCGAGGTTCTTGTAGATCGCCGGGTTGACCGAGAACATGGAGCCGTCGGTCACCAGGAAGGTGTAGCCGTCCTTCGGCGCCGTTGTCAGCGCCTGCGCCGCCACCACCCCATTGGCGCCGGGGCGGTTGTCAACGACCACCGATTGGCCCAGCCTGTCGCCAAGTCGCTGCGCGTAGATGCGCGCCACGGTGTCGGGCAAGCCGCCGGGCGAGTAAGGAACGATGAATTTGATCGGGCGGTTGGGATAGGCGCCTTGGGCGGTTGCCAACACCGGAAATATGCCACCGGCAGCGGCCACCGAGGCGGCAAGCAAAAGAAAACGGCGTTCGTTCATGAAAATGCCTTCAGCGGGTTTTTTGGTTTCAGGATTTTGGATTTGAACTGACCAACGGGATCACAGGCGTGAATCGTTCAGGCCGCGGCTTGGGCGGTTGAGTAAGACGGCTCAAGCGCCGGTCCGACCGAATCCCAAACATACGATGTCTTGAAAGTCCGCCAGTCGGTGGACTTCGGAACGATAGCCTGAAATGAGCAAAGCCCGGCCGAAATGCGCAAGTCGCCGGTCCCGATCGCTGGCGCGCCGCCCTGAAAGGCGCGAACCGCCTCAAGCATTTGCCTGCGAAATTCCACCACCGCCAGATCGCTCGCCCCCAGGCGTTCGTGAGTGCGGTCGGCGATCGGCCCCATCGTCACCCACATCGCGATGTCCTGGTTGGGAAAACCGGTGATGCCGGTGAAGTTTCCCTCTTTCATCGCGGCCCGGTCCTGCCAGTAGAAGTTGTCCCGGTTGCGAAGCGGCCGGTAATGTACGTCAAGGTCGGTGCCGACCTGCTGGCCAAGAAACTTGCGCCAGGCGGCCGTGTCCGGCGTCTGCGAGGGATGGCCCCAGGCAATGAAATAAAACGCGGTGTTCGTGTCGTCCATTGGCACGTTAATGTTCGCCACGTTGTAAAGGTTGTTCGGTGGAATTAATGCGGTGGCGGGCGCGACGAAAACGGTTGAGCGGACATAGTCGTTCACCGCCGCGTTTTTGATCGGACGACGGATCGCCGCGTAGCGAAAACCGTAGCCGCCACGTTCAACCTGCATTCGCGGCGCCTTGTCGGTCGAGGGCCGAAGCCAGTTGGTGTCGGTCGCCTCGGCGCCTTCCACGCGCGCCGGCACCATGTCGGACGAATGCAGGCTGGAGCTATGCGCCGAGTCAATCGCGCCTTCGAGAATCTGGGCCCAGTTGCATGGGATGACGGCTTTGGCAATCGTCACCCGGGTGTCCGCGGTCGGCGCCCAGGCCGGCGGCTCGAACTCGGGCTGGATGCCCTGCGGACCCGTATAGGCCCAAACGAAACCGCCCCACTCCTTGACCGGATACGCCAGGTGCTTGACCTTCTGCGCCATTCCGCTGGCCGCCGGCTCGGACACCATTTCCAGCACGTTGCCCTCGACATCCATCTTCCAGCCGTGATACAGGCAGCGCAGACCGCAGTCTTCATTGCGCCCGAACACCAGCGAGACGCGCCGGTGCGGGCAATATTCGTCCATCACGCCGACGCGGCCCTTGGTGTCGCGAAATACAACCAGATCTTCGCCGAAAACCCGCGCCTTGACGGGCGCGCCGTCGGGACCGCTCACCTCCTCGATCAGGCACACCGGCGTCCAGTGGCGGCGCATCAGCTGGCCCATCGGCGCCTGGCCTTCAACGCGGCACAACAACTCATTTTCTTCGTAGGTCAACATCGCGGATTCCTTCCAAGCAGGCGTTTTGCTGGTCCGGGGGAAAAATACTTGCCAAATCCCGAAGGCCACATTATTCTTAGGCTGCTAAGATTATTACCGGTTTCAGGAACTGTCAAGATTATTTTGTGGAGCAAGCATGAGCGATATTCCTGATACCAACTCAGGCACGTCGAATGCCGCGGTGGCATCCGTCCACGAGCCGGATTTTTTCGACGTCAAGGTGGTGCGGAAAGAGACGGCTGCGCAAGGCATTTACCTTTTTGAATTGCGTCATCCGGAAGGAGGCCCCTTGCCCGGATTCACGGCGGGATCGCACCTGACGGTGCAGGTGCCGAGCGGCGTCCGGCGCAATTATTCGCTATGCGGCGACCCTGCCGATACCCGTGCGTACCAGATCGCAGTCAAGCGCGACCAGGCCGGCCGGGGTGGCTCGACCAGCATGGTCGACGACGTCCAGGCCGGGCAACTGCTGTCCGTCAGCTGGCCGCGGAACAACTTTGAACTGGCGGAACGGGCGAACCGCTTCATCTTCGTAGCTGGCGGCATCGGCATCACGCCGATCCTGTCGATGATGCGGCATCTCAAAAACACCGGAAAAAGCGAATTCAGGCTGTACTACTGCACACGCGACGCCGCGAGCACCGCTTTTCTCGACACGATCAATAGAGAGTTTGCCGGCAAGGTCGAGATTCACCACGACAACGGCGACATCGACCAGGCGCTTGATTTGTGGCAGGTGTTCGAAAAGCCTGGCAATGCCCATGTGTATTGCTGCGGGCCAAAAGGCCTGATGGACAGTGTCGAAGACATGTCGGGCCATTGGCCCTCCGGGTCGGTGCATTTCGAAAGCTTCGGCGTCGACGCCCAGGCCTTCGCCGAAAACAGGGCGTTCGACGTGCGGCTTGCGAGGACAGGCGCGACCGTCCACATCGGCGCTGCGCAGACGATTCTGGAAGCCTTGCGCTCGACCGGCTTGCGGGTTCCCAGTTCCTGCGAGAGCGGCACTTGTGGCTCGTGCAAAACGCGCCTGCTCGCCGGCCTTGCCGAACACCGCGACATGGTCCTGACCGACGAGGAAAAACAAGAGCACATCATGGTCTGTGTGTCGCGCGCGCAGTCGGGCGACCTCATTTTGGACCTATGACCGGCCGGCCATTGCGATTGGGTGTGGTCGGCCTGGGCCGGGCGTTCACGCTGATGCTGCCGACTTTTCTGCACGACCGGCGTGTCAATCTCGTAGGCGCCGCCGACCCGATCGCCGCCGCTCGGGCGCAATTCGAAAAAGACTTCGGCGCGCCTGGACACGAGTCCGTCGAAGCGCTTTGCGCCGACACGGCGGTCGAAGCGGTCTATATCGCGTCGCCGCACCAGTTCCATGCGGAACATGTTTGCCTGGCGGCGTCGTATGGCAAGCATGTGATGGTCGAAAAGCCGATGGCCCTCAGCCTGGAGGAATGCAGCCGCATGATCGACGCCACCCGGAGCGCGGGCGTGCGGCTCATCGTCGGCCATAGCCACAGCTTCAACGCGCCGATCCAGCGAACGCGGGAGATCATCGGCAGCGGACGCTATGGCGGCGTGAGGATGATCACGGCGCTGAATTTCACTGATTTCCTGTACCGGCCGCGCCGCCCTGAAGAACTCGACACCGCCACTGGCGGTGGCGTAATTCATAGCCAGGCGACGCACCAGATCGACATCGTCCGGCTGCTCGGCGGCGGGATCGTCAGCGGCGTGCGCGCCCGCACTGGCGCCTGGGACGCGGACAGGCCGACCGAAGGCGCCTACAGCGCGCTGCTGGACTTTGAAAACGGCGCTTTCGCCTCGGCAACATACAGCGGCTATGGCCACTACGACTCCGATGAAGTCATGGACAACATCGGCGAAATGGGCAACAACAAAAGTGCCGTCGAATACGGCGCGGCGCGCAGACGCCTGCAAGGCGCGTCAAACGCGGCGCAGGAGTCAGCGCTCAAGGCCGCACGCAATTACGGTGGCGCGTTGTACACGCCCGCCGGCTCACTGCCCGAGGGCCTGGCGCATCAGCATTTCGGCCAGGTCATCGTCAGCTGCGAAAAAGCCGACCTGCGCCCTACGCCGTCAGGCGTTGTAATTTATGCCGACAGCGTGAAAAATTTCGAGCCGCTGGCCGCTCCGCGAATTCCGCGCAGCGAAGTAATCGACGAGTTGTGGGATGTGGTGATCGGTGGACGCCCCGCGCTGCATAGCGGCGAATGGGCGCGCGCCACGACGGCGGTGTGCCTGGCGATTTTGGAGTCCGCGCGTACGAAAAGCGATTGCCGGCCGGCGTTTCAAGTCGGCCACAATTGCGGTTCATGACGAACGACACCCAAAACATCCTCCACCATTGGCGCGAGGCCATTCCGAATGACCGCCTCGCACACCTTATCCGCGATGCCTCCCGGGCGTTCCGGCGGGCGTTGCAGATCAGGCTGGCCAGGCATGGCGTGCAGTTCGGTCACTGGCGCTTCCTGCGCATCCTCTGGGATTCGGACGGCCTGACACAAAAGGCGCTGAGCGCGCGCGCCGGCGTCATGGAATCGACGACGTTCACCGCCATAAAAGCCATGGAAGCGCTCGGTTATATCGAACGCAAGCAGATCGCGACCAACAAGAAGAATGTGTACGTGCACCTTACCGACGCCGGCCGGGCGCTCGAAAACCGTCTCGTGCCGCTGGCCGAAGACACCAACCACATCAGCATGAGGCGGGTCGATGCGGCCGACCTGGCGATTGCGCGACGGGTGCTGCTGTCGATGATCGACAACCTGGCGCGGGACGAACTCGAGCAGCAGGAGCAACTTCGGCCGCCGGAGCGGAAAAAACCGGCAGGCCGCACCGCTTGAATCGGCTGGCGGCGATCAAGCCAACAGGCGCCTGCTTTCCATCCAGTCGATGCAATGCCCCGCCGCCAACGTCAGCAACTCCGGCTGTCCGGCGAAGTAGTGGCTGGCCCCCTTGATGCACAGCATGGTCTTGTCCGTGCTGGCCGCCGCGTCGTAGATGCGCCGGGTATGCGGCTGCGGCACCGCATCGTCGGCGCTGTGCTCGATCGCAAGCAAGGGCACCGACACACCCGCCGCGCTTTTTTCGCCGTCGGCGTTCGTCTCGGGCGACCATTGCGACATCCAGGACCGCAGGGTCGAAAACCGCGCCGAACCTACCGGCCCGTTGTTGACGGTTTCAGGGTTGCCCATAAAGCAGGTGCCGATGGGGCGATCATTCGGATCAATCGACCCATCAAGAAAGCGCGGCTCGGCCATGGTGCGGTGCGTGACGAAGCCGCGCTCCATTTCCAGGCCGGCTTTTCGGCGCAAGTCCTCAAGCGTCTGCTTCACCCAATCGGTGCGCCGCTGGATGCGCGCCTGCTGGGCGGCACGGAAACGTTGCAGGAATTCAGCCGAATACGGCGGCTTGATGTCCAGGCCATACAAATTAAGTTCCGGGTCGATGCGATCCGAATCGTTTTCGTCGATCACCGACGGGTCGATCCAGTCGGCCAGCACGACGGCGCGTGACAGGTGCGCCGCCTGGAAGATGAAACCGTCAGCCGGTATCAGGCCGGCACCAGCAATGTTGCACGGATCGCCCGCAGGGGTCTGGCTGACGCTGGGTTTTTCGGCCTGCGACTGATAGAAAAGCGACAGGGAGCCACCGCCCGACCAGCCAGCCATGACGATTTTTTCATAGCCCCAGACCTCTTTCGCATGGCGCACATACGCGCCCAGGTCCACCACAACGTTTTCCATGATGAGCGCGGTGTCGTTGCGCGCATAGCGGCTGCCCGCGCACAGCACATGAACGCCACGCTCGGCCATGGCGCGCGGCATCGGCAGCAGCTGTAGCGTCGAGGCCGGATGCATGTAGATCACCAGCGTTCCCGAGGCTTTGCCCTTGGGCGTGTAGCGTATGCCTTCCAGATTGACCACGCCCTGGTTGCCGGCAAAGCCGTACACCTCCTTGAACATGGCTTTCTCGGCGAACTTGACATGCACCCATTCGGCCTGCGCTTCGAATTTTTCCGTCGTCGGTGTCATCGCTGGCATTTTTTGGCGAGTGATGAGGCTTCAGGCCGCCACGCCGGACTGCAAGCGGGCGGTTTTCTCCCGCATCCAGGCATCGCAATCGGCGCGTGCCTGCTCGCGAAATGCCTGTACCTGGTCGGGGGTGGTGGTGCTGACCGTCAATTCCAGACGTATTCCGTTCGGATCGAAGAAATAGATCGAGCGAAAATAGCCGTCGTGCAACTTCGGCCCCAGGACATCGACGCCAGCGGCTTGCAGGCGCTCCCTGGCTTCGTCGACCTTGGCTTCAGACTCCACCCGCAGCGCCAGATGATTGACCCAGCCCGGCGTGTTGGGCGAAGGCTCGCCGGCCGTGTTGTCGCCAAGGTCGAAAAAAGCGACATTGCTGCCGTCGGTCATCTCGAAGAACAGGTGCGCAAAAGCGCCCTGTTCGCCGGTGCTGACGGTGTCTCCACGAACGACATGCGTCAGCGGAAGACCGAGGATGTCTTCATAAAAGTGGCGTGTTTCCTCGGCGTCGCGGCAGCGGTAGGCCACATGGTGCAGGCCATTGACGGGCACGAATTTGTCCATGATTTTCTCCTGAACTAGGGGTTGGCGGCCAGGCGCCGCGTTGGCAGATGGTGGGTGACCTGCTCGAGCCAGGCCTTGTCGTCGGAAAGCAAAGCCAGCTCGGCAAGCGCCTCATCCTGCGTCTGCGTCCAGCGCTCGACCACCCTCACGTCGCCGGCGTCCTCTGACTGGTACGAAAACTCCAGCCGAATGCCATTCGGGTCCATGAAGTAGACCGACCAGGTTCCGGCGCCCACCATTACCGGGCCGACCACCGGCACGTTCGCGGCCTTCAGCTTGGCCAGCAGTTCGGAGAAGCGTTCCTCCGTGGCGGTGAAAGCGCAGTGCTGCATCGCCGCCAGCGCATCCCGGTCGCCCTGCGTTTTGGCGCCTTTGGGCATTTCAAAAAAAGCGACCAGCGTGTCCCCACCGGCGTCGAAGAAATAATGCCGCAGGTTCTCGAACGGAGGATTGCCCCGGTTGGCCGGCCCCACGCCGACACCGGGCGGCACCCTCAGCGCATGCACCAGCGGCATGCCCAGCACGCCAGTGTAGAAGTCGATCGTCATCTTCATGTCGTCGGTGTTGAGCGCCAGGTGATGAATGCCGCGTGTCATGGGCTTGGCGCCATGCCGCAGGCGCAGTGGGGAGTTTTCCATGGATTTCTTTCACTATGCGGTTGCTACGCCGTCCCTGGCCAGGTTGAAGTACAGCTGCCCCAGATCAGCACGACCGGCCAGCGCCGCGCTGTCCTCCATCAGAGCGACGCGCCCCTTGATCAGCACATAGGCCCGGCTGGTGAAGGAAAGCGCGATATCGAGCTTCTGCTCGACCAGCACCATCGTGACGCCGCGGCCCTGCAGCAGGTTCAAGGTACGGCGGATTTCCTCGACCACCTTGGGCGCGAGCCCAAGAAACGGCTCGTCGAGCAAAAGCACGCGCGGCGACGACATCAGCGCCCGACCGATGGCGACCATCTGCTGCTCGCCACCAGACAGGGTACCCGTCAACTGCCGGCGCCGCTCGGCGAGCCGCGGAAACAGCGTGTAAACATGGTCAAAACGTTCAAGCACGCTTGCGGCAGTGCGTCCGGCAAGGCGCACCGTGCCAAGACGCAGGTTGTCTTCCACCGACAGCGGTGCGAACATCCGCCGGCCCTCGGGCACTTGGACCAGGCCGCATCCGACGATCTCATGGGTGGGCAGGCGCATCAGATCGACGCCGTCCATCAACACCTGCCCGCCGCGCTCGCGCAGCGTTCCGGACAAGGCCGCGAGCAAGGTCGATTTGCCCGCGCCGTTCGGCCCGAGCAGGGCGATGGTTTCACCGCGCGCGACCCGCAGGCTCACGCCCTGAACGACCGGACCGTGGCCGTAGCCCGCATAGAGATCCGACACTTCAAGCATGGCTGACGGCTCCGGCGCTGGCGACCTTGCCGACATCGCTCACGTCATTCACGTCATTCACGTCATTCAAATTACCCAGGTAGGCGGCAGTGACAGCCGCGTCCGCCTGCACCTGCGCCGGCGTGCCCTGCGCGATCTTGCGGCCGAAGTTCAGCACGACCACCCGGTCGGCCAGCGCCATCAGGAATCGCATGTCGTGCTCGATCAGCAGAACCGCGATGCCGCGCCGCGCGATTTCGCGGATGAGATCCGAGAGGCACACGCATTCGGCCGGCGTCAGCCCGGCGGCCGGCTCGTCGAACAGCATCAGCCTGGGTTCGGCGGCGAGACCCCGGGCGATTTCGAGCAGCCGCCCCTGGCCGAATGACAGCGTGCCGACATCGGCGTCGCGCCATTCGCCCAGGCCGACGAGGTCAACCAGCGCCTCGGCGCGTACGGCCGCCTCACGCTCGGCCTTCGCCGCGCCGGGCGCCGCCGCCAGAACCCGCCACAGCGAGCCCGCCAGCCGGGTGTGCATCCCCATCATGACGTTTTCGCGCACCGACATGCTGGCGAACGGCTTGTTGTGCTGGAAGGTGCGGACGATTCCACGCGGCGCCATCGCATGGGCCGGCAAGCCGTTCAATACCTCGCCCTGAAAGCGCACGCTGCCCGACGAGGGCGCCAGCGCCCCGGCGATCATGTTGAACGTGGTGCTCTTGCCAGCGCCGTTCGGCCCGATGACGCCCAGTATTTCCCCCGAATTGACTTCCAGGTCAATGCCGTCGACCGCGACCAGCCCGCCGAAGCGCTTTCCCAGGCCTTCGCATACCAGGAGCGGACCGGCGCTCATGCGGCTCGGCTCCGCCGAAGGCGTTTTGCGGTAAGCCAGTCCCACAGGCCGATGATTCCCCTGGGCTGAAACAGCACGACGGCGACCATGAAAACACCGAACACCAGCGCATGATGGTGGCCGATGAGCGGCGAAAGCACCAGCGGCATCAGGTATAGCAGGACAGCGCCAACGATCGCGCCGGCATGCCGGCCGCTACCGCCGACGATCACCATGAACAGCAGCAGGAACGAGTTCTGCAGGCCGAAGATCGGCGGGTTGACGGTGTTGTCGACAAAGGCATACGCCATGCCGGCGATGCCGGCGAGCGCGCTGGTCAGCGTGTAGGCGATGATTTTCGTTTTCGCCACATTGACGCCCATGGCCTGCGCGGCCTGGGCGTCGTCGCGCACGGCGCGGCAGGCGCGGCCGAAATACGATCGGTCCAGGCGCCAAAGGATCGCCAGCGTCGCCAGCATCAGCAGCACGATCAGCGACGTGTAAGCCGGACCGCTGACTTTCAGGCCGAAGACATCGGGCAGGCGGTAGTTGGCCAGGCCACCCGCAGAACCCGTCACCGATCCGCCTTCGTCCAGAACCACAATGAACAACTGGGCAAAAGCCAGCGTCGCCAGCGCGAGGTAAAAACCTTCCAGCCTCGTCGCCGGAATAGCGACCGCCAGGGCCAGCGCGACGCAGACGGCCAGGCCCGCGAGGACGGCCAGCGGCAAGGGCAGCCCAACCTGAAAAATCAGGATCACGATGGCGTAGGCGCCGATGCCGTAGAAGGTGAAATGCGAAAACGCGACCTGGCCCGCAATGCCGAAAAGGAAGTTGTAGCTCAGCGCCAGCGTGACCCAGAGCAGAACCTTGCGGTAGACATCGGTTTGGTAAGAGCCCAGCATGAAACCGATTGCCGACAGAATGACCGCGGCGATCAGAAAGCCGAGCAGCTGCCTCATGACGACGCCTCGCGCGCCCGCAGCAGGCCGGTAGGTCTCACGAGCAGGAACAGGATCAGCAGCACCAGCGGCACGCCCATCGCGAGGCCGGGCGGCACCGGCGCGTAGCGAACCGTGAGCTGCTCGACAAACGCCAGGATCAGCCCGCCCAGCAGAGCGCCCTCGACACGGCCGACGCCGCCGATGACCAGCGCGGTGAACCCCTGGATCGCCAGCGGCAGCCCCATCAGGTAGTGCGCCGACACGTTCGGCGCGACAAGCAGCCCAGCCAGTCCCGCCACGACGGCGCTGCCGGCAAAGGCGAAGGCGGTGGTCCGGCGAAGGTTGATGCCCATCAGGGCGGCGGCGCGCCGATCGATCGCAACAGCTTCGAACGATTTTCCGGCGAGCGTGCGCTCGAAGAAAAACCACACCGCCGCAAACACCGCCAACGTTACCGCGATGATGAAAAAGCTTTGGTAGGAGCCCGCCAGCGGTCCGAGTTCCAGCCGCCCGAAACCGAATGCCGGCGGCACCGGCTGCGGGTCGGGGCCGATGGCGAGCGAGACGGTTTCGCGGAACACCACCAGCATGCCCAGCAGCGCCAGGATGGGCGCCAGGGGCGGCGCGCCACGCTCGACAAGCGGCCGTACCGTGAAGCGTTCGGTGGACCAGCCGACCAGGAACATGGCGATCAAGGTCATCGCGATGCCGACCGGATAGGGAAGCCCGGCCTTCGACAGCAGCAGGAAGCCGCCAAAGGCCGCAAGCATCGACCATTCGCCGACGGCGAAATTGATGATGCCGGTCGGCCGGGTGATCAGCAGGTAGGACAGCGCCGCCAGCGCATAAATGCAACCGCTGGCAAGGGCGCCAATGGTGAGCTCCAGAAAATCATTCATCCGAAGTCTTCGTGGTGAATTTTATGCATCAAATCGGGCTTTTCCGCTTTATCCACGCGCGCCACCAGCTATTAAATAGATAGCAATCCAACAGTCACCTATTTTTTGGCCGTATTGGCCTTGCCGCATGCGGACAGTGCGCCCGGCTACTTCATGCCGACATGCAGCACCCTGCCCTGCTTGTCGCCTTCGTAGACTCGCACCACCATGCCGTTGCTGTCGAACCCCGTCCGCTTGCCATCGGCGAAACCGTATGCCGCATCGGCACTGCCCATCACACCCTTGTAACCGCGGGTGGCCTGCATCGCCACGCGGATTTTTTCGCTGTCGGTGCTACCCGCGCGCGTGATGGCGTCGGCCACCATCATCATGCCGTCGTAGCCGTAACCGATCAGGTTGTAGGGCTCGGTGCCGGTGTCTTTCTTGTAGGCTTCGATGAAGCGCTGCGTCGCGGGTTTTGACGGGTCGAACGCGTCCACGAAGGTAATGCCGTCAAGCAGGCCCTTGGCCGCCGTCATGTAAACCGGCACCGACAGGTTGTAGTTTGCAAGCACCGGCGACTTCAATCCGAGCTGCCGGTACGACTTGAGAATCAGCAGGTTCGGGCCGGTGGTGATGCCGGTCATGAAAATGGCTTCCGGATTGGCGGCGCGGACCTTCTGCATCTGCGGATCGGCGGTGGTGGCGCCGACGGCCACGATTTCCTCCGCGACGATCTGAATACCGGCTTTTTCGAGTCCAGCCTTGAAAAACTTGTTGGTCAGCTGGCCAAGATCGGAATTTTCGCCGATCAGCGCGACACGCTTGTAATTCTTGTTTGCAGCATAGGACAGGAGCGTTGCGATTTGGGTCGAAGCCAGCGGTCCGGTCTGCCAAAAATTGGCGTTGTCCACCTGTGTCGTGAGCGTGTCACCGCTGTTCGATGGCGTCATGTGTGGCGTCTTGCTGTCCTTGGTTACCGACTGCGCCTGCTGCGTCGCCGGCGTGAGCGACACCGACAAAATGAACGTGGCGCCGGCGTCGATCAGTTTGCGCGCCACCGTGGCCGACACATCGGGCTTGGCCTGGTCGTCCTCGACCAGCAGTTCGATCGGCTTGCCCAAAATTCCACCCTTGGCGTTGAGCTCCTTGACGGCGAAGCTGACGCCCGCCGCGACCGGCTCGGCATAGGCCTTAGCGACCCCGACCTTGTCGGTGATCATGCCGATCTTGACGGTGTTTTGCGCGAACGCCGGCACCGCCGTGATCGCGACGCCAAGGGCTGCGGCGGCCCATAGGGCGCGTGGGAAATCAAAAAATCTGGGTTTCATGGCAATGTCTCCTGGTAATTTTCAAACAACAGCGAAAGTCGTCGAGAGCGTCAAGCTTTCAGTTCATCGAAGCCGGTTTCATCCGCTCAATCCAGGCCTGCAGCGCAAGCATCTGGTCGCCAAGCAGCTTGCGGGTCACGACGTCGGTCAGCGCGCCCTGCTCATCGAAACGGCTCTGGCACACGCCGATGAAAATTTCGGGTTTGTTCAGCACCAGCGCTTCCAGGCCACTCAGAATTTTCCGCAGTTCGTACTGGCTTCGCGCGCCGCCAACCGGGCCTTGCGTCGCCGACAACACTGCGATCGGCTTTTCCTTGAACGGCTGCGGCGACGTGCGCGACAGCCAGTCGATGGC
>Ga0136611_10000847_pt1 | contig 20649 bp, 14 predicted proteins | sample AntDrymUQ2232306_2_FD_106645 | JGI IMG/M metagenome (GOLD analysis project Ga0136611, IMG submission 106645) | Polar desert sand microbial communities from Dry Valleys, Antarctica - metaG UQ223 (23.06) | ecosystem: Environmental > Terrestrial > Soil > Desert | place: Antarctica: Dry Valley...
CGGTGCGCGCCCGCTTCGACCTCGTCGCCTTCGACCCGCGCGGCGTCGGCCGCAGCGCCCCCGTCCGGTGCGGCACGACGCCCGAGCTCGACGCCTACTTCGCACTGGACCCCACGCCGGACGACCCTGCCGAGGTGCGGGCCTACGAGGAGGGCAACGCCCTGCTGGTCGCCGGCTGCGAGCGCCGGGCCGGGGACGCCCTCGCCCACGTCTCGACGGTGGACGCTGCTGAGGACATGGAGCGGCTGCGCGCGGCGCTGGGCGACGACCGGCTCACCTACCTCGGCTACTCCTACGGCACCTCGCTCGGCGCCGCCTACCTCGACCGCTTCCCTGAGCGGACGCGGGCGATGGTGCTCGACGGCGGCATCGACCCGACGCTCACGTGGGACCGGTTGCTGGCCGGGCAGTCGAGCGGCTTCGACCGTGCGCTCGAGGCCTTCCTCGCCGACTGCGAGAAGGAGCGCTGCGCGTTCCGCCGGCAGGTCTCGGGTCCGCTGGCCGCGGCGTACGACCGCCTGGCGGCCGAGGTGGAGCGCACTCCGCTGCGGGGGACCGGCGGGAGGACGGTCGGTCCCGGTGAGTTCTCGCTCGGCGTGGGGGCCGGGCTCTACAGCCGTGACTCCGGCTGGCCGGCGATCGCCGCCGCGCTGGCCGCGGCCGACCGGGGAGACGGCCGACCGCTGCTCGCGCTGTCCGACAGCTACCTGCAGCGCGGACCCGACGGCTACGCCAACATCAGCGAGGCCAACCTGGCGGTCAACTGCACCGACCGTCCGTGGCCCCGCGAGACCGGGGCCCTACCTCGAGCTCGCGGACCGGGTGCGCGAGCAGGCGCCCCGGTTCGGTCCGGCGATCGCGCTCTCGGGGCTTGCCTGCGCCGTGTGGCCCGCGCCCCCCGTCGGGGAGCCGCGCCCGGTGGTGGCCGCGGGTGCGCCGCCGGTCGTCGTCATCGGCACCACCGGCGATCCGGCGACGCCGTACGCCTGGTCCGTCGCGCTGGCCGACCAGCTCGAGAGCGGCGTCCTCGTCACCTACCGCGGCGAGGGCCACACGGTCTACCGCGCGGGCGCCCCCGCGTGCCTGCGGGAGCCCGTGGACCGCTACCTCGTCGACGGCACGTCCCCGGGCGCGCTCACGTGCTGAGGTGCCCGGCAGTGGGCAGGGTGAACCGGTGACGACCCCCCGACCCAGCGTCCGTCGCAAGCTCGCTGTGGCTACCTGGCGAGCTCCGCGCGAGAGCCGGCTGCACGCCCGGCTGGCCGCCGACGCGACGCCCGTCCTCGAGTACTGCGCCCGAAAGCGCGAGGAGACCGGCGTGATGGTGACGCCGGGAGTGGTGGTCGGGATGGCCTTCCACCGGGGGATCCTGCACGAGGTGCCGGCCTTCCACCACCGGGTGGTCTTCGGGCGGATCGTGCCGTTCCCCTCGTACGACGTCGCCTTCGCCGTGGACATCGGCGCGGGTGAGGACCTGGCGCCGACCAAGGTCCTGGGGGTCGATCGCAAGACGGTCGTCGACGTGGCGCGCGAGCTCGAGGCCGGTGCGGCGCGGCTGCGCGCCCGCAGGGACCGCGACTACGAGACCAGCAGCGGGATCGCGCGGTCCGTGCCGTGGTGGGCACTGCGGCCGCTGCTGTCCACCGCGTCTCTGCTCAATGGCGGCATCGGCGTCCGGGCCTTCGGGCAGCCGGCCCACCCGCTGGGCTCGATGATGGTGACGAACATCGGGTCGTTCGGCCTCGACGAGGGCTACGTCGCTCCGGTGCCCTTCGCCCGCGTCCCCCTCTACGTCTGCGTCGGCGCCGTCCACGACGCCCCCATGGCCGTCGACGGCGAGGTCGTCGTCCGGCCCGAGGTCGTCATCACCGCGACGGCCGACCACCGGTTGGTGGACGGCGCCCACGCGGCCACCCTTGCCCGCTACGTGCGGGGAGCCCTCGCTCACCCCGACATCCTCGACCGGCTGCCGGGCGGTTAGCTGTCCTGGCGCTGGCGTCGGGTGCGCTCCGAGCTGAGCGACACCACCCTGTCGTCGAGCTCGGCCTCCGTCGGGAGCGCGCGCTGCTCGACGTCGGGCGCGGCGGCGGCCAGAGCGTCGAAGGCCTCGGCCTCGGCGGTCAGCAGCTGTCGCAGGGCGTTGAGGTGCGTGTGCACCCGCTCGCTGGCTGCCGGCCCGTAGTGGGTGAGGTGGGCGAGGGCCTCGTCCACAGCGCGGCGGCGGGCCAGCCAGACGGCCAGTCGCCTCAGGTCCTCGCGTCCTCGGTCCACGACAAGAGAGTGGCCCGTGTCGACGTCCGGCGCAGCAGAAACGCAGGATCTGGCCGGCCGTCCTCAGGGACGCCGTGGGCCGGGCCAGCCGTCGGTCGCCAGCAGGAGGTGCTCGGGCACGGGGCGGCCGAGGTGGTAGCCCTGCACGCGGGGGCAGCCCAGCTCGCGCAGCGCCTGGAGCTGCCCGTGCGTCTCCACGCCCTCGGCCACGACGGAGATCCCGAGGTCACGGGCGAGCCCCAGGACGGCCCGCAGGACGGCGCCCCGTCGGCCGGGCTGGTCGACCCCGGCGGTGAACGAGCGGTCCACCTTGAGCTGGTCGACCGGCAGGTCCACGAGGTGGCTGAGAGACGAGAAGCCGGTGCCGAAGTCGTCCAGGGCCACGAGCAGCCCGGCCGCCCGCAGCCCCGCCAGGGCGCCCGCCACCTGCGGCACGTCCAGCAGCAGCGTCGACTCGGTGACCTCGACGACCAGCCGGTGCGGATGCACCGCGGCGGCCGCCGAGCGCAGGCGGGAGAGCACCCTGTCGGACAGCAGCGAGTCCACCGCGAGGTTGACGGCCAGCTCGAGGGGCCGCGAGGTGGGGGCGAGCCGCCGGGCGAAGGCGACGACTTCGCCGACCGCCCACCCGTCCAGCGCCGGCAGCAGGCCCTCGCGCTCGGCGAGCGGCAGGAACTCCGCCGGCGCGACGAGCCGACCGCCGCGCTCCCACCGGGCGAGCGCCTCGACGCCCGCGACCTCGCCGGTCGCGACGTCCACCTGGACCTGGAAGTGCGCGACCAGGCTCCGGTCGACGAACGCCTGACGGAGCTCCTGGACGGTCGGGCGCCCGAGCGACGGCGCCGGCGGGACGTCGGGGCTCGCCACGACGACGCGCCCGCGCCCGGCCCGCTTCGCGGTGTACATGGCCGTGTCGGCGGCCCGCAGCAGCTCGGTCGCGCGGGTCCCCCCTCGTCGGTGCACCACGCCGACGCTCGCACCGGGCACCACGTCGGAGCCGTCCAGGCGGACCACCTCCTGGAGCGCCGCGCAGACGGCCTCGGCCAGCAGCTCCGCCTCGGCCGGTCCGGCGGCCGGACCGACGAGGACCGTGAACTCGTCACCACCGAGCCGGGCCACGGTGCCCGACGCGCCGACCACCTGGGTGAGCCGGTCGGCGACCTGGCACAGGAGCCGGTCACCCGCGTCGTGGCCGAGGGTGTCGTTGATCGCCTTGAACCGGTCGAGGTCGAGGAAGAGCACGGACAGCTCCTCCCCGGTCGTGAGCGCCTCGTCGAGCAGCTCGCGGAAGCGCCGGCGGTTGGGCAGGCCGGTCAGCTGGTCGTGGCTCGCCTCGTGCGCGAGCTCCGCGGTCCTCGACGTCTCCGCCGCCCGCAGCGCGGCGTTCTCCACGACGAGGGCGCCCTCGAGCACGAGAGCGCGGACGGCCTCACGGGTGTCCTCCGGCCAGGCGGTGGCCGTGGGGAGGCTGGCGATCACGAGCCCGTGGGCCCGCTCCGTCGACAGGATCGGCAGGGCGACGTACGCCCTCGGCGGCGTCCGCAGCAGCGACGGGGGCCACAGCTCGACCTCGGCCTCCACGTCGCCCACGAACACCGGCTGGCGCCGCCCCGCGGTCGCCGCCCACAGCGGCAGCAGGTCGATGCGCTGCCCGAGCACCCTCGTGCGGGTCGCCTGGGCCTCGTCGTCCTCCCACCCGACGGTGAGCATCTCCGTCACGCGGCCGTTGTCGTCCAGCAGGTAGGCCGAGCTGCGGCTGGTGCCGGTCACGGCGCGCACGACACCGGCCAGGACGGTCACGGCCTCCTGCACGCTCCCTGCGGCGGACCCCTCGGCGAGCAGGCGGCGCACCGCCTCGGCCCGCTCCAGCGACGCTGCCCGGGCAGCGCTGACCTGGGCGAGCCGCACGACGCCCCCGAGGTGCAGGCCGGCGGCGACGGCCAGGCGCTGGACATCGCTCGGGAACGGTCGCGCCTCGGTGCCGTCGAGCAGCAGGACGCCGAGGACGTCCTCCGGGCGACCGATGGGCACGGCGAGCGCGCTCACGGAGGAGAAGGTGTCGATCCACCAGCCGGACATGAGCGGGTCCCCGGCATGTGCGGCGACGGGAGACCCGGTGGCGAGCACGCGCAGGCCGAGCGGTGGCTCGCAGGGCGCACCGAGAAAGGTCTCCCACGCGGACCGGTCCGCCGTGCCGTCCGCCTTGGCCGACATCTCGGGCACGAGGACGCCGTCGTCGAGCAGGAAGGCGGAGACCCGCTCGACCCCGGACACGCGGGCCAGCTGCCGGCAGGTGCTGTTGAGCATGTGCCGGAGGGAGGGCTCGCGCGAGGCGGTCTCCACCAGGCGCAGCAGCACCTCCGAGCGCAGTACCCGCTGGTCGACCGTACGGCGGTCGAGGCTCGCCGACAGGCCCGCGGCGACGGTGGGGAGGAGGGGGTGCAGGACGGCCTCGCCGTCCGCCGGTGGGGGCTCCACCGAGAGCACACCGATGACCGCACCGCCGCTCACGAGCGGAGCCAGCAGGGCGTGGCCGGGTCTCGGGAGCCCGGCCTGGACACCGACGAGCTCGCCGTCCGGCCCGTGCTCCCAGTCGACGGCCACGACCTCGCCCTCGTCGAGGACCCACCGCAGCGGGGCGCAGCCGGCGACGGTCAGCGCCCCCAGCGGGAGGAGGGCGCCCGAGGCGGGGAGGGCGTGACCGGCCGCTCGTTCGTACGGGGACAGGACGCCGTCCTCGGCGTCCATGGCCCAGGCCACGACCCGGGTGGCGCCCAGGTGGCCGCGGAGCAGCTCGCAGAGCTGGGCGAGCGCCGAGCCGCTGCCGTTCCCCAGGTCGGCCAGGAGCGAGGTGCGCGCGAGCTCGTGGGTCACCTGGACCGTCGCTGTGCGTGCCACTGCCCTGTCCCCGCCCTCGGCCGTCGACCCTCCCGCGTGTCATCGACGGGGACGGTCGAACCTTGACCCCTGGGACGGGTGGCGCGGGCTCTTGCGGGTGCCCCAGGCAGGATTCGAACCTGCGCCCCTGCCTCCGGCGGGGAGATCGTCGCCCTGCCGGCGCAGATCGCCCCGTCCTCTCGCGGGTGGCTCGCCCCGACGTGATGCTGTCGATGCCAGCTTGATGGACCAGGGGAGCCCACTGCGCGACGCTCCCCACCTGTGGCGGCCAGCGGCCGGGCTGAGCGGGTGCTGCTGCTACGTGGTGCCCAGCCTGCTGATGCGATGGTGCTGCTGCGGCGTACGAGCTGGGCGCTCCGGCGACGTGCGGCGTCCAGCCGCCTCCGTCCCCGCGTGGTGGGCTGGCGACGACGTCACGACTGCCGCGCGCGTGCATCGCGGGAGAATGTACCGTCACGAGTCGCAGGTCGCGCCGGCCCGCGCCTCACCCCTCGGAGTGACATGACCACCACCCGCGTCAGCCCGACGAGCACCAGCGGCATGGACGACGGCCCAGCCATCGCTGACCTCCACCGGGTGCAGGCGCTGCAGCGCGACGCCTTCCTCGCCGATCCGTGGCCCACACTCGAGCGGCGCCGAGAGCACCTCGGTGCGCTGGCCGCGATGGTGCTCGGCCACCGGGACGAGATCCGGGCCGCCATGACGGCGGACTTCGCCGTCCACCCCGAGCTGTTCACCGACCTGGTCGAGGTCCTCGGCATCGCCGGGCGCGCCGCCTACGCCGCCGAGCGGCTCGAAGCCTGGATGGCCGACGACGAGAGGGAGTGCGACCCGGGGCTGTACGGCACCGCTCGAGCGGCCGTCCGGCACCAGCCCAAGGGCGTCGTCGGCAACATCGTGCCCTGGAACTTCCCGTTCGATCTGTCAGTAGGCCCGCTCGTCGAGATGCTCGCTGCGGGCAACCGCGTCGTCATCAAGCCCTCGGAGTTCACGCCCGCGTGCGCCGAGCTGCTCGCTCGCATGATCGCCGAGACCTTCCCCGAGGACCAGGTCGCCGTCGCCGTCGGCGGACTCGCCCTCGCGAAGGAGTTCCCCACGCTGCGATGGGACCATCTGCTCTACACGGGGAGTCCGGCCATCGGACGGGAGGTCGCGCGGGCCGCCGCGGACAACCTCGTGCCGGTGACGCTCGAGCTCGGCGGCAAGTGCCCAGCGATCCTCACCGATGACAGCGTCGACGCCCGCAGCGTCCGCGAGGTCGTGGGGACGAAGCTGATCAAGAACGGTCAGATGTGCATCTCGGTGGACTACGTCCTCGTCCCGCGGGGCGAGGTCGACGCCTTCGTCGAGCACGCCACCTCGTACGTGACCGACGAGCTCCCCGGGTACGCGTCCTCGGCAGACTGCACCGGGATCATCACCGAGCGACACCTCGAGCGACTCGTCGCGATGGTGGACGAGGCGAAGGACGCGGGAGTCCAGGTGGTGAGCCTCGGGGGCGACGGTGATCTCGCAACTCGGCAGCTCCCGTTGACACTCGTCGTCGACCCCCCGCAGGGCCTGCGCATGATGCAGGAGGAGATCTTCGGCCCGATCCTTCCCGTCATCCCGTACGACGACCTGGACGCAGCCCTGTCCGCCGTCAACGCCGGCGAGCGTCCGCTGGGCCTGTACGTCTACAGCCAGGACCAGGACACGGCCGAGCACGTGCTCCGGCGCACCACATCGGGAGGTGCCTGCATCAACGTCTGCGCTGTGCAGGGCTCGCTGCCCTCACTTGGCTTCGGCGGGGTGGGTCAGAGCGGCAGCGGCCGACACCACGGCAAGGACGGGTTCCGTGAGTTCTCCAACCCCAGGGGTGTTGTCGTACGCGGTAGCGGAGACCTGATCGACTCGTTCCTGCCCCCCTACGGCCCGCTCGCCCAGGCCGTCGTCGATGGCGCGCTCGCTGGAGGACAGGCACCCGAGGACGCCGCACCAGGCGCCGTCTGATCAGCGCGTCCGGCGTCCGGCAGAAGCCGGATCGTCTGGCGCGCGCCCGACACGAGCGCCGGCTCACGGACGTGGGGCGGTCGCCGGCTCGGCACGCCGGTGCCGTTTGGCCCGGTACATGGAGGCGTCGGCAGCAGCGATCAGACCCTCAGCATCGCCCGAACCGCCCGTCGTCCAGCTGACTCCGACGCTGAGCGTCGCCGCCAGCGGCTGTTCACCGCAGGTCGCGATCACCGGTAGGGACCCGATGATCCGTTGCCGGATGCGCTCGGCAGTGTCGGCGTCGCTGACGTCCCGGCACACGACGACGAACTCGTCGCCGCCCATGCGTCCGAGGACGTCCGCGGCCCGCGCCAGCCGCAGGAGATGGGCAGCGACCGCTCTCAGGACATCATCCCCGGTGGCGTGCCCGTACGCGTCATTGATGTGCTTGAAGTGGTCGAGGTCGAGGAAGACTGCGGCGGTGCCGCTGTCCGAGGCAGCTGAACCCAGCGCCTCCTCGAGCACCGCGAGGATCGAAGCGCGGTTGTGGCAGCCGGTCAGGTCGTCATAGGTGGCTTGGCGACGCAGCTCTTCCCGCATGCGCGCTGGGGCTGTGACGTCGGTGACGCAGACGACCGAGCCGGCGACGGTCCCGTCGCTCGAGGTGAGCGCCTGCAGCCTCACCTCCACTTGGCGCTGCGCGCCGAGCCGGTCGACGGTGACTTCCAGGCACGCGGACTCGCCTCGTTCGAGGACCGTCTCGAGGGCCGAGGAGATGCGGTTGCGTTCGGTGACTGCGAGTTCCCGTACCTGGGCGACGAAGTCCTGGGCTCCGTCCTGGCCGAGGATCTCCGACAGGGCCTTGTTGCGGTAGACGATGCGCCGCTGCAGGTCGATCTGGGCGATCCCGAGTGGGAGCGACTCGGCGAGCGTGCGCAGCAGCTGCTCGCTGGCTTGCAGCGCTTCGCGGGCGGCCACCTCGTCGGAGATGTCCACCCGCTCCATGACAACGCAGCAGTGCTCAGCGCTGTCCAGGAGGTTGCTGGCGGTCGTCTCCAACCAGACGTAGTGCCCATCGGTGTGGCGGAAGCGGAGCCTGGTCCTGCGCGTGCTGCCGGCTTCACCCAACATCGACATCCACGTCGCCACGGCGACGGGGACGTCATCGGGGTGCAGGTAGGAGAGGTCGGTTGTGCCGATCAGCTGGTGGGCGGTCCATCCGAGGACGAGGTGCGCCTCGGGACTGACCTCGAGGATGTGGCCCAGCTGGTCGACGCGCATCTCGAGGACGCGTGCTCGCAGCCCCCCCTCTCGGCGATTCTCCAGCGCGAGGTCGTCGGCTCCGACGAGCACGCCGAGCAGGACCCCGTCCCGTTCCCTGAGGTCGAAGAAATGCATCTCGACAGGTCGCTCAGGAGCCGCGAGCAGGTGGACGTTCGCCACTGCGGTCCCCCGGACACGCAGTTCCTCCCACGCCAGTACGACGAGGGCAACGTCGTCGGGTACGACCAGCTCACTGCCCGATGCAGCCCCGGAGAAGACCTGGTGCGCGTGCAACGGGACCGTCGTCGGCATGGCCCTCAGGAAGCCGACCGAGTCCAACGCGCTGACGTAGGCGTGGGGATGCATGGCAAGCAGGCGGTCAGCCAGCTCGGCCACGATCGCGTCGCTGAGCCTGCTGGTCATGCTGCAGGGGATCGGTCGATCCTGGCTCGCAGTTGAGGCGATGCGCATTTCGGAGCACGGGCGAGTCTGGCGTGCTGACTGGCGCAGGGCCGGTGCGGGTGGGTGGAACGGCTGCGTCAGCCTGATCCCGGCTGGCCGCTGGCCGCTGCGACAAGGGTTGTTCGGCTTCCCGGGTCGATCAGGATCTTGGCGTGCTTCTGGGGGTCCCCGAGGGCTTCGAAAGCACCGGCTACGCCATCGAGGCCGACCGTCCCCGTGTGGATGGGCGCCCGGACCTTGCCGGCCGCCAGCATGTGCAGGGTGTCGCGGAACTCAAGGGGGGTCCACCCGACCACGAACCGGAGGTCGATCTCCTTGTTGACCGCCATCACCGGGCGGATCGCGTCTGGGGACATGCAGACACCGGCCACTATGACCCGCGAGGAGAGCGGTGCGGCCGTGATGATGCCGTCGATCATGCCCGGGATGCCGACGCACTCGAAGATCACAGGGCGCTTCGGCGTGGTGACGCCCATCGCGTCGGCGATCCGGAAGACGTGGTGCCACGACACGGGGAGCCGAGCGAGCTTGTCCATCGTGTCGAGCCCCAGTCTGACCTTCGACGGAATCGTGGTGAAGTGACCGTGCTCGCTCGGCTCCGGGTAGGGGGAGTCCTCGCGCGGGTCCACGACGACGTCTGCGCCGCATGCCGTGGCGAGGGCTCGGCGACCGGAGGAGGGGTCGCTGGCCACGACGGTCCGGACGCCCTTGGCCTTGAGCATGGCGATGACCGCCAGGCCCACGGGGCCGCAACCGATGACGATCGCGACGTCCTTCTTCGTGATGTCGGCCCGCTGCACAGCGTGCCATCCGACGGCCATCGGCTCGGTGAGCGCAGCGACGTCGGCGGACAAGCCGTTCGGGACGGCCATCATCATCGATTCCTCGACGACGACCCGCTCGGCGTAGGCGCCGGGAGCGGCCGCGGACAGACCGATGGCGTGGACGTCCTTGCCACGTCTCACGAGCGGCATGGCCACCACGGGTGTGCCGGTGGCGAGGGTCTTGCGACATCCGGGGCCGTACTCGGCCACCTCGCCGACGAACTCGTGGCCGAAGACCACGCGCTGGCTCGACCTCATGAAGCCGTCGTACCCGGCCTCGGCAAGGACGTCTGCCTGCGCGTCGGAGTGGTGGCGGGCGTGCAGGTCCGAGCCGCAGATGCCGCACCGGAGCACGTTGATCACCACTTGGCCTGCAGCCGGCTCAGGCTCGGGCAGATCCGCAACCTCGAGCTCGCCGTCCTGGCAGACGACCGCCCTCATCTGAGGAGCCGCTCGACCACGTCATGCTGGTACGTGATGTCCACATCCACCATCGCCTGCTCCTCGTCGTGACATGATGAACCGTCAGTCGGGCGTCCCTCGGGACCCGAAGGCGCGCTGCAACTAACGCCACCGTTACTAACGGAACCGTAACATACGTCCATGACATCCCTCGGCGCTCCACGGGCACGGCGGATGCGTGCGCCGGCGCGGCGTGAGCAGCTCCTCGACGTGACGACGTCGCTCGTCTGCGACGAGGGGTTCCATGCCGTCTCAGTGGAATCGGTCGCACAGCGGTGCGGCATCACTCGGGCGGTGGTGTACCAGCACTTCGGAGATCTTCAAGCGCTGCTCGAGGCGGTCATCGCGCGCGAGATGACGCGTGCGCTGGACCAGGTCACCCAGACCGCATTGGGCGACCTGAGCGCGGGAGATCCTCAGGAGCTCATGCTCGAGAGCCTCAGCACTTACCTGCGGGCCGTCCACGACCACCCCACCACCTGGCGTCTGGTGCTCATGCCCCCGGAGGGGGCGCCGGAGAAGTTGCGCCAGGTGATCGCCCGCGGGCGGAGCACCGTCCTGGAGCAGCTCACTCGCGCCGTGCGACCCGCACTCCAGGGCGGCGACGATGAGGACGCGGACCTCACCGCGAGGGTCCTGTCGGCGATCTCGGACGAGTACGCGCGCCTGGTCCTGACCGACGCGGACCGCTTCCCGCCGGAGCGGCTCCTGCGACACGCTCGGTGGTGGCTGGGACAAGCATCCTTCGGCCTCAGCTCCGTCCCCGGAGAGCCAGGCACAGGCGCTCTCGCCGAGCGGCAGCCGTAGACACTCCGTAGTCCCGCGGTCCCCAGTCGACGGGCGGTGTCTTCGTCGTCCGACGGTGTTGCGGGCGAGACCGCGTCGCCTATGACGAGCCGTCCTGCCCGACGCCGACACGGCTGAGGCGGCTGCGCGGCAGCGTCGGTACCCAGTGTCGCCGTTCTGCTTGCGTGCAGAATCGCGATGTGTATCGTGCGTGCAGAATCGCGATGTGTCCCACGCCCGGGGCCATGCCTGCAGCCACCTGGAGTCGTCCGTGACCTTGCGTAGCCAACACCACCGACTCGCTGCTTCGGCGGGCCTGCTCGCCGCCGTGCTGTTGAGTGCCTGCGGCGGGGCCTCGACCGAAGGGGCTGACGCGACCGAGAGCGCGCCGATCGCACCCCAAGCGGCTGCCGGAGACGAGGCCACGACGGGCGTGGACTACTCCGGAACGATGCGCGAGCCCGACGGCACCCCCCGCCCCGGGGCCAGCGAGAAGCGGCTCGTCATCCTGTCCGCGGGGCAGGCGTCGATCAGCTCGTCGGTCCCCGTCGGGGCTGCGAAGGAGGCCGCGCAGGCGCTCGGCTGGAAGGTCGACGTCTACGACGGCCAGCTCAACCCAGCGAACGGACCCGGTCTGGTTCGCCAAGCCATCGCGTCGGGCGCCGACGGCATCATCCTCGACGCGACGGACTGTCCCTCGGTGAGGGGTGCCCTACAAGAGGCCAAGGCCAAGGGGATCCAGACCGTCGGCATGTACGCCTTCGACTGCGACGACCCGATCTTCGGCAGTACCGAGCTGCCGCTGTTCAGCGGCCAGATCAACTACGGCGAGGCGGCGAGCGGCAATCTCGGCGAGTTCACCGAGCAGTACGGCGCGGACCAGGCCAAGGCGGTCATCGCCGCCACCGGCGGCAAGGCCAAGGTCATCTACTTCAACCTCCCCACGGTGACCGTGCTGAAGTACACCGGCAAGGGCTTTCTCGACGAGATGGCGAAGTGCGCCGGCTGCGAGATCGTGGCGCAGGTCGAGTTCGGCGGGGTCGACCTCGGTCCCAACCTGCAGCAGAAGGCGACCACAGCGCTGCTCCAGCACCCTGAGGCCAACGCCGTCAAGAGCCCGTTCACCGGTGCGACCCTGCTCGGCATCGCTCCCGCCGTCGCGCAGTCCGGCAGGGCCTCGAAGCTCTACGTCATGGGGGGAGAGGGCTTCGAGCCCGAGCTCGACCTCCTGCGCGCCAACCAGGGCGTCTCGGCCGTCAACATCACGCCGTCGGACTGGACGGGGTACGCCGCCGTCGACACCATGAACTCGCTGTTCTCCGGCAAGCCCATCGCGGAGTCCGGACTGGGCTGGCAGCTCGTCGACAAGGGTCACAACCTGCCGAAGTCGGGTTCGTTCGTCCCGGCGGTGGACTTCAAGGCCATCTACCGGAAGGCCTGGGGCGTCTAGGCGACTGGCTGGACTCCTGCCCGTGCGGCCGCCGCTCGGCCCCGACTGCGCGGCCTCGGTGGTCTGCTCTCGGGCAACTCACCGCAGTCGCCGCAGCGGCCGGTTGACTGAGGTCAGCGAGATCGTGGACGGCCGGGCCTGTCGGAACGCCGTCAGGCCCGGTTGCCTTCTACGAGTGCTCGTTGCAGGCGGTTGGCAGTAGCGACGTCCTGCTGCCGAGCGCCCAGCACATCTGCATAGAGGAACGACTCCCCTAGGCGAACGAGGGCGAAGGCCAACTCGCCGGGCTCGACCAGAGGCACGTAGCCGAGCTCGACCATGTCGCGGCGCAGGAGCGCCTCGATGAACGCCACCACGCCAGGCTGCACTCGTCCGACGGGATCAGTGAGCACGCGCATTGCCAGAGCGGGTTCCTCGTCGAGCAGGCGGCGCAGACCCTCGGCTCTGGCGACGCTCTCGTTCATGTGACGCCCGGTACCGACCGAGATCAGCGCGCCGGGCGGACGTTCGGCCTCCCACCGTTGAAGGGCCGCGTTGAGACCACGCTCTGTCAGCAGCCACAGCGCGTCACCGAGAAGTGCGTCCCTGCCACCGGTCTGACGGAAGAGCGTCATGCGTGCGACCCCGAGCGACTCGCCCAGGCTGCGCATGTCGACGCGCCGGCCCTGCTGCAGCCACTGAGCGGCCAGCAGCACCGCTCGAGAGGGCCCACTCGTCGCAGTGTCCGGCGCCGCCGGGGCAGCCGGGGTGCCATCTGCTGCCCGCAACCAGCTACGTGGTGAGTGCGTGGGTTGCGCGTGGTCGCCAGCGATCAGGTGCCTCCCGCGTCGCGGTCGCCCAGGGCCCCACCGTGTTGTGGCAGGGGGAGGTCGGGTCGGCCGGACCGCTGATGTGCGCTTGTGGCGCCAAGCATCCAACGGCGCTCGGGACGTCGCCCGCCACCTCGCTTGCTTGCCAAGCTCACGCTGTCAAGGATAGACGCTTCGAGTCGACATGGCGGAGCACGCCTGCGTATGCCCGCGCAGGAGCGCCTGACCCAGCCGCTGCGCGGAGCGCTCGACCGTCGGCGGCGTCCGACTCACGTTCCTCTACGGGATGAGGCGCGGAGCGGCATCTTCAGGTCTCAGCGGTACATGTTCTGGAAATGCACGCGCCAGCCATACAGGGCCTGCGAACGGCAGCCGATGCAGTGGGCATGGCCCTCACCTTCTCTCAGCGCCTTGCCCGGACCGGAATGCTGAGCACCTGGGCGGGGCTGGTTCTCACGCAGTCGGTAGCAGCAGGGCTCGAGCAGACCAGCGCGGGCGAGCGGGTCCACCTGACCGCAGTCCTGTGCTGGGGGGCGCTCGGCGTCGTCAACGCGATCCTGCTGAGCGTCACCCCGAAACTGGAGCGCTCGCCTGCCTTCGCCGCGCGACTCAAGACGTGGCGACTATTCCTACTCTTCTCCGGCATCCTCTACAACCTGGCTATCTGCACCCTCACCGGCGGCATCAAGGGCCCGCTGTGGGTGACGCTGATCCCCGGCCTGATGTTCGCGGCGATCTCGCTACCGCGCTGGCAGTCGCAGGCTCTTGGAGCCCTGACGGGTGTCGGAGTCACGGTTGCGTCACTGCTCGCCCACACCCTCGACGCCGACTCTGCGCCGGTGCTGGCGCTCGCCGTCGTCGTGCTTCTCCTCGTCCCGGGCTACAACGGCATGCTGTCGGCCGGCCTGTGGGAGCTGAGGGCCAAGGCAGGCGTCGAGCGCGACGAGCTGCGCCACCAGATGAGCGCTCTCACCACCGTCCTGGAGCACGCCGCCGAGGGCGACCTCAGCGTGGCGGTCGACACCGGCGGCTCCGGCAACACCCGCCTGCGCGAGTTCGCCAGCGCCTTCGACAACACCCTGGGGAACCTGCGCGGCCTGGTGGGGCAGATCCGCTCTGGCGGTGAGCAGATCGGTGCCAGCGCCGGTGAGCTGCTCTCTACGGCCGAGGAGCACGCCGCGTCCGCGACGCAGCAGTCGAGCGCGGTGTCGGAGACCACCTCGACGATCCAGGAGCTCGCGGCGACCGCGGCACAGATTGCCGAGACCTCCGAAGCTGTCGCCCGCTACGCGGCCGAGACGTTGCGCTTCGCCGAGCAGGGGCGCACGGCGGTCACAGCCTCCGTCGAGTCGATGGACAACATCGCGGTGCGGGTAGACGGCATCGCCGCCCGGGCGCTCTCGCTCGGGGAGAAGAGCGACGAGATCGGCCGGATCCTGGACGTGATCGACGACCTGGCCGACCAGACCAATCTGCTGGCGCTCAACGCCGCGATCGAGGCCGCCCGGGCCGGTGAGCACGGCCGCGGGTTCGCCGTCGTCGCCTCCGAGGTCCGCAAGCTCGCCGAGCGCTCCCAGGAGTCGGCCGGGCAGATCCAGACCATCGTGGCGGAGATCCAGGCCGAGACCAACTCCACCATCATCGCCTCGGAGGAGGGCGCGAAGGAGGTCCGGGCCGGCACCGAGCTGGCGCAGGGCGTCGTCGAGGCGCTCGAGCGGATCAGCGGCATGGTCGACGAGACGACCACCGCCGCCAAGGAGATCTCCATCGCGACCCAGCAGCAGCGGTCGGCTTCCGACCAGGTCGTGTCGGCGATGACCCAGGTGTCCGACGTCAGCCGGCAGTACGCCGTCGGCTCCCGCCAGTCCGCCGCCGCAGCCGCCCAGCTCAACGTCCTCGCCGCCGAGCTGCGCGGCTCCATCGCCCAGTTCAAGGTCAGCTGACGGTTCGCAGACGGTCGACATCGTTACCAGGGCTGGACCGTGGCCGCCCTCCGGTCCGGCGGCGGGGGAGTGCGACCTAGGACGCCAGGTCCGCCTCCGAGCCCCCGAGGGCGCCCGCCAACACCGGCGCGGCGGGGGCGTCGATCGGGAAGTGGCAGGCGACGTAGTGGTCTGAGCCGATCTCGCGCACCACCGGCTCTTCGTCGGCACACCGCTGCTGCGCCTGTGGGCAGCGTGTTCGGAAGCGGCAGCCGGACGGGGGGTCGACCGGTGACGGAACGTCGCCTTCGAGTGGCACTGAGGTGTTGATCGCGCCGGGGTCTGGCCGCGGGACCGCGGCGAGGAGTGCCTTGGTGTAGGGGTGCGACGGGTGTGCGTAGATGGTGTCCGCCGGGCCGACTTCGCAGATCTTCCCGAGGTACATGACAGCGACCCGGTCGCTGATGTTCTTGACCACGGCGAGGTCGTGCGCGATGAACAGCATCGTCAGGCCGTAGCGAGCCTTCATGTCCTCCAGGAGGTTGAGGATCTGCGCCTGCACCGACACGTCCAGAGCGGAGACGGGTTCGTCGCAGATGAGCACGTCGGGGTCCAGGACCAGGGAGCGAGCGATGCAGATCCGCTGACACTGCCCGCCGGAGAACTGGTGCGCGCGGCGGTCGCCGGCGGTTGCCGCGTCGAGTCCGACAGCGGACAGCAGCTCATCGACTCGCTGCCGACTCTCATCGGCGTCGACGTCTCTGCGCCAGATCGACAGGCCCTCGCTGACGATGTCGCGGATCTTGCGTCGCGGGTTCAAGGACGAGATGGGGTCCTGGAAGATCATCTGCAGCTGCGTCCGAGTCTGACGCAGCGCCTCGCCCTTCAGTCCGGTGAGTTCCGTGCCACGCAGTCGGACCGAGCCGCCGGTCGGTCGGGGCACCTGCATCAGGGCGCGTCCGGTCGTCGACTTGCCGCAGCCGGACTCGCCTACCAGGCCGAGCGTCTCCCCTTCGGCGATGTCGAAGCTCACCCCGGACACGGCGTGCACCTTCTGTCCACCGCCGACGGAGAACTCGACGACCAGGTCCTCGACCGACAGGACGATGTCGTCGCGGTCGCGCAGGTGCGCGGTCCCACTGCCGGCCATCAGGCGCTCGCCTTCGTCAGGGTGTCCATGTCGATGCCGGCAGCCGTACGGCCGTCTCGCACGTTGCGCTCACGGGCTTCGTCCCCGGCGGGTGTGCCGACAGGGAAGAAGCACCGGAACTCGTGGCCGGGCTGCTCTCCCGGGAACAGAGGTGGGTTCTCCTCCAAGCAGCGCTGCTGGGCGTTGCGGCAGCGAGGCGCGAACCGGCAGCCCCGGGGGAGGTCCGCGAGGTCGGGAGGGCGCCCGGGGATGGCGTCCAGGCGCGTGTGGCTGGGGTTCTCGATCCGCGGGATGGAGCGCATCAGCGCTTCGGTGTAGGGGTGACGCATCGAACCGAAGATGATTGGTGTCGGGGCCTTCTCGACGAACTGCCCCGCGTACATCACGGCGATCTCGTCGGTGCGGTTGGCCACCACACCGAGGTCGTGGGTCACGAGCACCATGCCCATGGACCGCTCCCGCTGCTGGCGGGCCAGCAGGTCGAGGATCTGGGCTTGCACGGTGACGTCGAGGGCGGTCGTCGGCTCGTCGGCGATCAGCAGCTTCGGGCCGCACGCCATGGCGATGGCGATGGTCACGCGCTGACGCATGCCGCCGGACAGCTGGTGCGGATACTCCCCGAGCCTTCGCTCGGGCGCGGGGATCCCGACCGAACGCAGCAGAGCCACCGCCTCCTGCTCGGCTGCTCGGCGGTTGAGGTCCGTGTGCTCCCGGAGTCCTTCGGTGATCTGCCGGCCGATCTTCACGACCGCGTTGAGCGATGTCATCGGATCCTGGAAGACCATGGCCAGCTGCGGTCCCCAGTAGGACCGCATCTGCTTGGACGACAGCGGACGAAGGTCGCGACCCTCGAAGAGGATCTCGCCTCCGGCCGGGATGGTCGCCTTCTTCGGCAGCAGGTTCAACACCGAGCGCGAGAGCACCGTCTTGCCCGATCCGGACTCACCGACGATGCCGATCGTGCGACCCCGGTCGACCGAGAACGAGACGTCGTCTACGGCGCGCACGATCCCGCGCGGGGTGTCGAAGAAGGTATGCAGGTTGCGGACCGCGAGAAGGGGTTCCGCATGACCGAGACCGGCGACCGGTCGTGCCGTGTTCTCGGTCGCCGACGTGGCGGGGTTCACAGGTTCGCCTCGCGGACGTCGAAGCGACTGCGGAGCACGTCGCCGACGAGGTTGAGCGACAGCACCGTGAGGAACATGACCACGGAGGGGATGAGTGCGATGTGGATCGCGTCACTGAGATGCCGCTTGCCCTCGGCGATCATCGAGCCCCAGGTCGCGGCTGGTGCCTCGACGCTCAGACCGAGGAAGGCCAGCGAGCCCTCGAGGACGATCACGACGCCCAGGGCGATGAGTCCGAACGCCGCCACCGGGAGGATGACGTTCGGCATGATCTCCCGGAAGAGGATGCGCCGGGTGCGCGCCCCCATGAGGCCGGCCGCGAGCACGTACTCGCGCTGGCTGACCGCGAGCGTCGCTGCCCGGGCTACGCGGGCGTAGATGGGGATCGACAGGAAGCCGATCACCAGGGTGATCGCGGTCAGGCTCTGCCCGACGAACGCGATGAGAGCGAGCAGCAGCACGAGACCGGGAAAGGCGAGCAGGACGTCGACCCCGGCCATGACCGTCGTCTCGAGCCTGCCGCGGAAGTAGCCGACGACCATGCCGATCGTCCCGCCGACCACGATGCCGATGCCGACCGCGGACAGGCTGATGATCAGCGACACCTGCGCGCCGAAGACGAGCCGGGACAGGATGTCGCGGCCGAGGCCGTCGCTGCCGAGCAGGTGTCCAGCCGTCAGCGGCGGCGCCAGCTTGGCGGCGATGTCGATCGTGTCTGGATCTGGCAGCGGCAGCCACGGCGCGGTGATCGCGACGAACACGATGAGGGCCAGCCAGCCCAGGCAGAGCCGGTACAGCAAGCCTGCCCCCCTCCGGCGCGTGCGCCGCCGCCCGTTGGCTGGCGGCTCCGTCGTGACACCGCCATGGCCGAAGCGCGAGTCCTCCAGCTCGACTGCGGACGCCGCTGACCTGTGGCCCTGCTCGGCGGGGTCCCGGATGTGGCCGTCGGTGCGAGCCGGGACCGGATCAGGCGCGGACACGGGTGGCTCCCGAGCGGATACGAGGGTCGAGGAAGGTGTAGAGCACGTCGACGACGAAGTTGACCAGCACGAAGATCACCGCGAGGAGCAGGACGATGCCCTGCACCATCAACAAGTCTCGACTGTTGATCGCGTCGAACAGCAACCGGCCGACCCCCGGCAGCGCGAAGATCGATTCGATGATGACGGTGCCACTGAGCAGCGTGCCGACCTGCAGACCGGCCACGGTGAGCAGCGAGAACGACGACGGACGCAGCGCATGCCGGAACAGGATGCGCGAGGTCGGCAGACCCTTCGAGCGGGCGAGTGTGACGTGGTCCTCCTGCAGGGTGGCGATCATGTCGGTGCGCAGGAGCCGGGTGAACACCGCGATGTTGCCGACCGACAGCGCGAGCGCCGGCAGGAAGGCTGATCGGAGGTTCTCGAGCACGCCGTCGGACAGTGGGCTCCAGCCAGTTGCCGGGAGGATCCCCAGGCCCACCGAGAAGACGCCGATCAGGATGAGGGCGAAGATGAAGTTGGGCAGTGCCAGCAGGCCGAACGTCGCCCCGGTGACGGACTTGTCGAACCGCCCGCCGACCAGGTAGGCGCTGAAGACACCGAGGGGGACGGCGATCACGAGGGCCATGACCAGCGACAGCGCCATGAGCTCGAAGGTCACCGGCAGCCGCTCGAGGATGGCGCCGGTGACCTCCTGGCGGGTGATGTAGGAGGTACCGAGGTCACCTTGCAGCCCAGCCCACAGCCAGGACAGGTAGCGCTGCGGCAACGACCGGTCCAGGCCGAGGTCGGTTCGGACGGCGGCGATCGACTCCGCCGAACCGGCCTGGCCACCCAGCACGAGCAGGGCAGGGTCCCCGGGGAGGAGGCTGAGCAGCAGGAACGTGAGCAGCGACACCGCCAGGAGCACGGGTACCAGTGTCAGCAGCTTCTTGCCGATCAGTCGGCCCACGTCGTCCGCTCCGTCGTCATCGCCGTCTCCATCCGGTGGCCCGCTCCTGCGCTCCGTCCGCTACTCGGCGCGCCAGACCTGGCCCCACATCGTGGTGCCGCCCTGGAACAGGCCGAGGCCGACTCCCTCCGAACCGCCGGGCAACTGCCAGCTCGACAGGTTCTGGACCGCCGGGTCGACGCCGAACAGCGCGACCGTCGAGGAGGTCCACAAGATCGGCATGTTCTCCGCCAGGTCCAGCCCGATCTGCTCGACGGCCTCCTGGCGAGCCTGCTCGTCGGTCGTGGTGGCGAGGACGGCCAGCTGCTCGGTCAGGACATCGCTGGTGTAGTTGGTGAAGTTCAGCGGTTGCAGCGCCACCGGACCGAACTCGTTCTTGAGGACGTTGAAGGGATCGCCCTGGGTGCCCGTCCGCCAGCAGTTGACGACGTAGTCACCCGCGAAGGGCGGATCCGATGCCGGCGATCCGACGGCGTTGCCGATGTGCTGGGCTTGGTCGACGGAGTTGAGACCGGTCTCGACGCCGACGTTGCTCCAGAACGCCTGGTAGGCCTGCGCCAGCTCGGTCAGGCTGGGGTCGGGCTGGCAGTTGTACGCCACCGAGACGGGGTCGCCGACCGGCTTCCCGTCCGAGCGCTGCGGGTCGTCGATGTACTCCTGGAGGAGCTCGGTGGCCCGGTCCGGGTCGAACGTCGGGTACGCCTCCGCGACCGCCTCCGAGTAGAACGGGCTCTCCTCGCTGAAGAACTGGGTCTTCTGTGGAGTGATGCCCGTGCCGCCGAGCACCTCGATGAGCTGCTCCTGGTCGGCTGCGTGTGCCAGCGCCTGCCGGACGCGGACGTCGTCGAGCGGTGGCACGAGAGTGTTGAGGATCGAGTTGCCGCCGTTGTTGCCGAGGAAGGTGTGCAGTGCCATCCCGCCGTCGGCGGCGGCGTCCTGTGCCTGGCGGACGATGCTCGGCCGCAGCGTCTGGAACGCGTCGACGTCACCGGACCGCATGCTCTGCAGGCGGGTGTCCTCGTCGGGGATGGGTCGGAACACGATCTCGTCCAGGTACGGCCCGAGATCCTGCTCGGTGCCCCAGTAGTCCTCGTTGGCGACGACGGTCAGCCGGTCGTCCCGCGCCCAGCTCTCGAAGCTGAACGGTCCGGTGCCCACCGGGTTCGAGTTCGCCCCCTCGATGCCCAGCTGCTGGACGTTCTCCATGGAGAACGGCATTCCCGCGATGGTGGTCAGCAGGGCTGGGAAGGACGCGTTGGGCCGGGCCAGGTTGTAGCGGACGGTCAGCGGGTCGACCGCGTCGACGCTGCTCACCTCAG
>Ga0136611_10000848_pt1 | contig 20629 bp, 18 predicted proteins | sample AntDrymUQ2232306_2_FD_106645 | JGI IMG/M metagenome (GOLD analysis project Ga0136611, IMG submission 106645) | Polar desert sand microbial communities from Dry Valleys, Antarctica - metaG UQ223 (23.06) | ecosystem: Environmental > Terrestrial > Soil > Desert | place: Antarctica: Dry Valley...
GATCAGCGTCCGCTCCCAGCACGCTGACGACCTCCGCAGCGATGGTCCGGGTTGGCGTATGAACGTGGGCGCCACGCTCGATAGCTCGACGTACAAGGGAGGCGTATTGCAATGACGAGCCGCTACACAGGTCACGGCGAAGCACCATGGCCAAGTCGTGCACGGTGACAAGAGCGGCGGCCCTTCTCGTGGGCGGCACGACGAAGTTCGTCCCGTGCACGACATCAATTGTTCCCATCCAGCGCTCGATGACCGGACCATCGAACCGGGCCCAGACACGGCTCAACAGCGCCGCCGGCATTGGCGTCGCAGAACACGTGACGCTGGGCGCAAGGTAATCGCTCAATAATTGGGAGTTGCGCAAGCTCAACGCGTAGGCAGACAGAGACAGGTCGGGGTCAAGCGCCAGCCTTTCCGTCAAACCCAACACAAAGGATCCAACCCCGGTTGGGCGTCCGAGTACGGGCGTGGCGTCGATCGCCACGCGTACGGTCACGTTTCCATATGGGTCGGTCGATCTGGCGCCGGTAGCGCTGTTCCGAGCACCCCTGCTCAGGCGGAGACGTTTTCGGGATTCACCCGTTCGCCATCGAGAACTGCGCCGTTGCCGACATTGCAGTTCCCCCCGACCACCGTGAGGTTTCGCAGCGACGCTTTGCTACCAACGCGTGAATGCTCGCCGACAACGGATCGTTCTACAACTGCACCGTCGTCTACCGAAGCTCCCGGCAGCAACACCGAATCAATGACGGTAGCGCTATCGCTCACCGTGCACTCCCTACCGATTACCGAACGCCGGCAGTCGGCCATACCGACCTGGGCGGTACCGGCAATGAACGACTGGCCGTCGAACTCCGCATCGAGAAGATCGAGGTTGGCCTGAAGGTACGACTCGGGGGTGCCAATGTCGAGCCAATAGTCATCGAATGCGCCGGCGTACAAGGTTGACTCCTCGACCATCTGAGGGAAAATCTCGCGCTCTATCGACACCTGCACGTGAGGCGTGACTCTATCGAGGAACGATGGCTCGAGAACGTAGCTTCCGGCATTGATCAAGTTGGTAGGCGCCTCGCCGGGTGAGGGCTTCTCGATGAACGCCTGGACACGACCTTGATCGTCGGTGGGGACAACACCAAAACGCGACGGGTCGGCGACCGGCGTCAGCGAGACAGTGCCCTCGGCGCCGGAGCCGTTGTGCATGGCCAGCAAGTCGTGTATTCGAAGATCAGTCAAAACGTCGCCGTTGAAGGCCAGAAACGTTCCGGTAATGCCGGCGTGGCGGGCGGCAAACGCGATCGCTCCCGCCGTGCCGAGAGGCTCGGATTCGACGACGTATTGCAGGCGGGCACCGGAGCAGCGGTTGTCCGGGTAGGCCTCACGAAAGGCGTCGGGCCGGTAGCCCATGGACAACACGATGTCGTCGATGCCGTGGTCCACAAGGTGGGCGATCTTGCGCTCCAGCATCGGCACGTCGACGACTGGCAACATTTGCTTCGGGATGGTGAAGGTGAGCGGACGCAACCTGGTGCCGATTCCACCAACGAGCATGACGGCGCGCACGGCTCAGCCCGGAGCCGGTGCTTGACCGCCGGGCGCGGGCTGCAGCGGTAGTTGACCATCAGGCCCGCGCTGCGCCGGTGGTTGACCGCCAGGCACAGGCTGCGCCGGTGATTGACCGCCAGGCACCGGAGTCGAAGAGCCGGTAGCGCTCGGGGCAGCGCCCTGCTCAGCCTCCTTGGCCGGAGCCCCGTCAAGGGCGGCTACCGACGGCGGCAGCGGAATATTGCGCTCGCCTTTGGGTACGAAGGCGACTACGACAGCGTGGTTGTTGCCGAGTAGAACCGTGTTGGGGTCACCTTCACGGATTTCGCCGGTCTTGTCGTCTTTGGCGTTGTCCCATTGCTTCACAACTACTTCGCCGTCCTTGTCGCCACACTTGCTGGAGCCCTCTTTGTACTCGGTCGGGTCACCGGCCAGCTGAATCGAGTCACGGTCCATCTTGAGATCGACAGCGAGAGCGAACCGGCCGAATGTTGAATTGCGTCCGGCGTATTCCTTCTGAAACGGGTGGATGTAGATGATTCCGTCGTTCTTGGTGGACAGACCGTACGGGTCATTGTCGTTGTCGATATTCGGTAGGAACTTGTCGCAGATGTAAACGCCGTAAGCCTCGTACCAACGGTCTCCGGACCTATTCTCCGAAGGTGCCAGCGGCGGGGTGCTCCCCGGGTCCTTGGCACTCAAGCGCTCGTTGCGACTCGCCACCACTGTGAGTGTGCCGAGGATGGCGATCACCAACAGCACTGCGTAGTAGCCGTAGTCGGCGTTGCCGCCCCGACGCGGTCCGCCACCCGTACGGGCTGCTCGGGCCACTTTTTTGCTTGAGAATGATCCAGCCATGACCGCTGCAGGCTAGTGCCTCCGAAGCGCCCGGTGATGGCGGATACTCAGCAAGCAACGTTGGCGTGATGGGCCCTAGGAGTCTGCTGATTTATTCCGGTGTGCGGATCGCCGAGTCACACTTCGTGATCGCAAGGCGCGAAAGCGAAGGAAGTCATTCAGACTTTCGAGTCTTTCGGAACGCAGCGAGCGCGGAGTGTGGCCGACGAGACGTGCGCCATGAATAGATCAGTGGGCTCCTAGGTCAGATGCGCTTCTTGAACCGGTGCTTGAACAGCGTCATGAAGGCGGTGCGGCTGTCCTTCGAGGTGTACTTGCGTCCTTCGTTTGCGTCTCGGCGGGTAAAGCTGATGGGAACCTCGTAGATCCGTTGGCCGGACCGTAGAACCTTGGCCGTGACCTCGGATTCGAAGGCAAAGCCGTCGGACTCGATGGTCAGACCATCGAGAAATGCTCGGTCGAACACCTTGTAGCCGGTCTCGACGTCGGTCAACGTCGTGTTGTACAGCACACACGTAAAGAGCGAGAGGGCTCTATCGGAAATGAATCCGGTCAGTGACATGGTTTCGCGTTCGGGATGAAACCGGCTTCCGTATACGACGAGAGCACGACCGTCGAGGACGGGCGCCAAAAGCCGGGGCCAATCATCGATGCTGTACTCGAGATCGGCATCCTGAAACAGGACGACATCACCTCTTGCCTCGGTCAAGCCGGTACGAATGGCGGCACCCTTACCTCTGTTTACTGCGTGTTTAACCACCTTCACGGTTGAGTCCTCGACCATGGCCAACACCTTGTCGGTACCGTCGGTGGATCCGTCGTCCACTACAACGAGCTCCAGGTCGAGCCCGCCTGGGGGCTCGACGGCGCGGACCCGACGGATGACCTCACCAACGGTGCTGCGCTCGTTGTAAACCGGCACGATCACCGACAGGCGCGTGTATTGCTTGTGGGCCCGAGGCGATTTCGTCATTGCTTTGCTCCTGCTAACTCGTGGCGAAAGTGAGCGATTGTGCGCTGTAGTCCCTCGCGTAATGGAACTGCCGGCTCCCAACCCAAAGCGGCACGCGCCAGCCCGATGTCGGGGCAGCGCTGAACTGGATCGTCGGTCGGGAGCGAGCTGTAGGTTATCTCGGAGTCACTGTCGGTCAGCTCGAGGACCGCTTCCGCCAACTCACGAATGGTGAACTCAACGGGGTTGCCGATGTTCACCGGCGTGGTGACCTCACTGTCGAGTAGCGCCAGAAAGCCTCGTATTTCATCGTCGACATAGGTGAAACTCCGGGTTTGGCGGCCGTCGCCGTAAAGCGTCAGGGGCTGACGGCGCAGGGCCTGGGCAATGAAGTTGGTCACGACCCGCCCGTCGTCGAGGCGCATTGCCGGCCCGTAGGTGTTGAAGATACGCACGATGCGAACGTCGGTCCGGTGCTGACGTTGGTAGGAAAGCGTCAACGCCTCGGCAAATCTCTTCGCCTCGTCGTACATGCTCCTTGGCCCGATGGGATTCACGTTGCCCCAGTAGCTCTCCGGTTGCGGATGTACCAATGGATCCCCGTACACCTCACTGGTCGAGGCCAGAAAGAACCGTGCCTTCTTCTCCATCGCCAAACCAAGCAATCGGTGCGTGCCCAAGCTGTTGACCTTCATGATCTTGATCGGGATCTCAGTGAAGTCCTTGGGAGACGCCGGGCTGGCAAGGTGCATCACGGCGTCGACACGCCCGGTGACGTGTGTGTAATTACTGACATCGTGTTTGATGAACTCGAAACCTTCCCGACCGAAGAGGTCGGCGATGTTCTGCGCTCTTCCGGTTATGAAATTGTCCAGCGCGACAATCTCATCACCCCGGTCCATTAGCGCACGGCACAGGTGTGATCCCAAAAAGCCGGCGGCGCCACTCACGACCACTCTCACGTACGACCGACCCCGACGTAACTGAATCCTTTGCGGCGCAAGGGGGCTGCGTCAAGGAGGTTGCGGGCATCCACCACGGCCGGCGTCCCTACCAAGCCCTTTATCCTGTCAAAGTCCAACCAGCGGAACTCGTCCCATTCAGTAAGTACGGCAAGGACGTCAGCGCCTTCCGCTGCTGCGTAGGCGTCGGCACACATCTCGACGTCTTGGAGTGTCGGGTGCGTTGGGGCGGTTGGGCTCAACTGGGTGACGTCATACGCCTTGACCTTCGCACCCATATCCTTGATGCGGTCGATGACGTGCAGGGCGGGCGAGTCGCGCAGGTCGTCGGTGCGAGCCTTGAATGTCACTCCCAAGACACCGACCGTCTTGCCGGTCAATTCGCCCCCGGCAGCATGGCAAATCTTGGCCGCTATTCGGTCGTACTGGGCTGTGTTGACGTCGATTACGCCTTTCAAGAGGCTGAAGTCGTAACCGGCGTCCTCGGCAATGCGCACAAGTGCGCGTGAGTCCTTCGGAAAGCAACTGCCCCCCCAGCCGGGGCCGGGCTTCAAGAACTCGAACCCGATGCGCTTGTCGTAGCCCATGCCCATTAGAACCTCTCGGACATCGGCGCCTACCGCCTCGCACACATTGGCAATAGCATTCACAAAGCTGATTTTGGTGGCCAGAAACGCGTTCGACGCGTACTTGATGGTCTCGGCAGAAACCGGATCCGTCACGATCAAGGGCGCCCGGAGTTTGGCGAACAGCGCAGAAACACGAATAGCAACGGCTTGATCGTCGGCACCGATAACGATGCGATCAGGATTCAGACAGTCGTGAACAGCGGAGCCTTCCCGCAAGAACTCGGGATTGGATACGACGTAGACATCGTTTCGCTGTAGCGCCTGCTCGACCACACGTGTGGAACCGACCGGCACCGTGGACTTGTTGATGACTATTGCCTCGCTGTTGAGCACCGGTCCGATCTCCGCCGCTGCGCTCTCCAAGTAAGAAACGTCGGCGGATCCATCCTCGCCCTGGGGTGTGGGCACACAGAGAAACACGAACTCGGCGTCGCGTACGCCCTCGGCTGCGCCCAACACAAACCTGAGTCGCTCACTGTCCAGACCTTCACGCACCAGCTCGTCGAGTCCAGGCTCGAAGATCGGTACGTCGCCTCGTGACAGACGCTCGATCTTCTCGGGGACGACGTCGGCACACACAACCGTGTGCCCGAGATGGGCGAGGTATGCGCCGGTGGTCAATCCGACGTATCCGGTTCCCACTACGGCTATGGAGATCATCGAATCACCGTGGTTGTCATTGTGCGCAGAGTTCCTTCACTACTCTTTCCAGCGCCTGGCGGTGGTCCGGCAACTCCTCGACGCCTTGCAGTCGCAAGGCGGTGTTATCGAGTATCGAATTCATTGGCCGCGCCGCCGGGCGCGGTGGGTCGAGCTGGTCAGTGGTTATCGGGCGGACCCGCTCGGGATCGTGCCCGGAAGCCGAAAGAACGAAGCGGGCGAATTCGAACCACGTGGTCGGCCCGGCGTTGGTCACGTGAAACGTCCCCGGCAGGCGGGCAACGGAGATCTCATAGATCTTTTGCGCCAGATCCTCGGCGCAAGTCGGCTTGCCGTGCTGATCGTTCACAAAAGAAAGCTCGCGGTTGCCACCCGCCAGGCGCAACACCGTCTTGACCATGTTGGCGCCATGGCGGCCGAAGATCCACGACGTGCGGATGATGGTGTCGGAGGCATTCAATTCCATCTCGCCGCCCAACTTCGAGCGCCCGTAGACAGTGCGGGGGTTGGGCTCGTCCCATTCGTTGTACGGCCTCTCTTGTTCACCGTCGAAAACATAATCGGTTGAAACGTAGACGGTCCGCGCTCCGACAACGCGTGCCGCGTGGGCGACATGGCGCGTAGCAAGAGCGTTGATGCGCAGAGCCCGATCCGCGTCGCCTTCACATAGATCAACTTCTGTCCACGCTCCTGCGTGCACAATTAGATCAGGTCGCAGGGAAGTGATGGCACCGAGGATCTCGTCTCGATTGCCCAGATCGAGGCGGTGCCGATCCGCAGCTATGACGTCATGGGTCCCTTCCCGCTCGAAAACCGGAACAAGCTCTCGGCCGAGTTGCCCGCTCGCCCCTGTAATCAGGACGCGCATCAAGGGGCCACACGATCGATTAGCGGAGTCCACCAGGCCTCGTTCTTGCGGTACCACCCCACGGTCGCACCTAACGCAGTATCGAGATCCCGCGAAGGCTTCCAACCGAGGGCTCTGGTCTTGGATGAATCCACGGAATAGCGACGGTCGTGTCCCAGGCGGTCGGTTACCGGCTCGATCATTGATGAGTCCGCACCACACAGCTCCAACAAGCGATGCGTCAACTCCAGATTGGTGACTTCGTTTCCGGCGCCGATGTTGTAAATCTCGCCGATTGCACCTTTATGCAACACGACGTCGAGGGCATCACAATGATCATCGACGTAACACCAATCGCGTACGTTGCCACCGTCGCCGTACAAAGGCACCTTCCGGTTTTGGAAGAGATTGGTGATGAAGAGCGGGATGACCTTCTCCGGAAATTGATAGGGACCGAAGTTGTTCGAGGCTCGGGTTACAACTACGGGTAACCCATAAGTAGAGAAGTAGCTGAGGGCGATGAGGTCGGAGCCCGCCTTGGAGGCGCTGTACGGCGATCGTGGCGACAGTGCATCAATTTCAGAGAACGATCCTTCCTCTATTGATCCGTACGCTTCGTCGGTCGAGATGTGAACGACGCGGTCTACTTCATGGCGGCGCGCCGCTTCCATCACGTTGCTGGTTCCCACGCAGTTCGTCGTTATGAAGTCATGCGGGCCGGCGATTGATCGGTCTACGTGGCTCTCTGCTGCGAAGTGCACGACCGAATCGTGACCTGCCATGGCTTCCTCGAGCGCAGGGAGATCGCAAATGTCGCCGCGGATGAAATCGAAACCCGGCTTTTCTCTCAGATCTTGAATGGTCGAAACATTGCCGGCATAGGTAAGAGCGTCGTAGACGGTCACCTCGTGATCGTGGGACAAGGCCAACCGGGCGTAGTTGGAACCGATAAAGCCGGCGCCGCCGGTGACGAAGAGCCTCATGGCGGCCAGGGTAGGCGAGTGCGCACAAGGCTGCGCGTAATCGGCCGTTTAACTTGCGTCGTACCGCGAATGATCACCCAACATCAACCGGGTGGCCCGGGGACGACGCATAGATCGCGTTGCCTCGACATGCTTGCCAACCAACGAGTCCTCGATGCGCCCCACGCCCAGCAGGCGGCTTCGCTCCAGGACCATGGAGTGCTCCACTTCGACATCCGTCAGCTCGCAGTCCTCGGCGATCGAGGTAAAGGGCCCCACGTAGGCATCGGTCAAACGGGTGCGGGCGCCGATGATCGCCGGGCCCCGAACGGTCGACCGAATTATCTCCGCTCCAACACCCACCACCACACGTCCATCGATTCGGGAGTCAGCGTCAACAGATCCTTGAACGGAGCGCTCGATGACCTCGAGCACCAGGCGGTTTCCCTCCAACAGCGCGTCGAGCTCTCCCGTATCCTTCCACCAGCCGTCAAGTACCTCACTGCGCACGTGGTGCCCGTTGTCGATGAGCCACTGAATGGCCTCGGTGATCTCGAGTTCGCCACGGGCTGACGGTTCAATCGATCGCACGGCCTCATGAATTGTTCGATCGAACAAGTAGACACCGACCAGGGCAAGATCCGACGGCGGCACTTTTGGCTTCTCGACCAGCCCCACTACGCGACCGGCAACGTCCAAAACGGCAACGCCGAACCGCTCGGGGTCGTGCACCTTGGTCAAGAGAATCTGGGCGGCAGCGTGCCTCTCGGTGGCATCCTCCGGACGGCTGGCCTCGAAGCTCTCGACGAACTCACGCACTCCTTGACGCAATAGGTTATCGCCGAGGTACATGACGAAGTCCTCGTCGCCGAGAAAGTCGCGGGCGATCAACACACAATGGGCAAGACCAAGTGGTGCTTCTTGAGGGATGTACGTGACGCGTAGCCCCCACTGACTTCCGTCACCTACCGCCTTGCGAACCTCAACCGCGGTATCGCCCACAATCATGCCGACGTCGACAATCCCGGCCTCGGCCATGTGTTCGAGGGCGTAGAACAAGATCGGCTTGTTGGCCACGGGTACTAACTGTTTGGCCGACGTATGAGTTATCGGTCTTAACCTCGCGCCTGCTCCACCGGCGAGAATCAGAGCCTTCACGTGAACATCTCCTTCTCAGTTTGCCTTCTCAGCTTGCCGTCTCAGCAGCCGGCGTTGTTGGCCGGCACGAACGGGGAAGGCTTCGCTGTCGTTGACGGAGCTGGGGTCGTCGGTGGTGGCACCGAGGCTTCGCTACCCGGGACGTTGATGCCTTCGAAGGAGTCGCCGGTGGTGATGATGGCGTCAACCCCGTTCGTCGCACGATCTTCGGTTAATTGTGTCGGACCCTTGATGAACTTGGCAATGACCTCGGCCTTGGCCTTTCCTCCGGGCGCATAACGAATCATTGTCTTGTCCGTCGAACGGCCGTCACCAATACCAGCGACCACGAAGCCGGCGTCCTTCAGATTGCCGGCAACCTCGGTGGCCTGGCCCGGCGTACCGGACCCGTTCAGGACACGCACACTGAGCGAGCCGGGGGGTATGGCGGGCATGTCGGCACCTTGCGCCTCGGGCGGCCCGTTCAGGAACAGATCAACCGTCTGCTTGTCTTCGGTGGGTTTGGGTCTCAACACATCGGCTCCACCGATTTTTGCCGCTGTCGTTGGCAACGTCATCATTTGGACCTTGTTGGGATCGAGCGATTGAAACCGGCGAGCGAGACGGGTCATATCGTTGAGACTAAAGCCTTCATCGACGGTGAGATTCTTCACGCCGGAACTCACCAATGAGTTGAGCGTGAGTGGATTACCAGTTGCCTTGTCGACGGCCTTGCGGATGACGCGACGAATGAAATCCTGCTGGCGGTCGATGCGGCTGAAGTCGCTGCGAGGATCACGGCGCCAGCGCCCGCCTTCGTACGCCTCGTAATTGCGGCTGCGAACATAGGCCAGCGCCTGGTCGCCGGAGAGTTTGATGCAGCCGGCCTTCGGAACACTGAGCCCGGCCATTGGGTCACGCGCCGGCGCGTCGAATCGAATGGTCACGCCGTCGATGGCGTCGACGATGCCTTTGAATCCGTCGAAGTCGACCTGGGCATAATGGTCGACCGAGATGCCCAGCGTCTGTTGAATCGTCTGGATCAGACGTTCGGCTCCACCGGTGAGAAAAGCAGTGTTGATTCGGTCCCTTTCACTGGTCCCGGCGATCGGCACATAAAGATCACGGGGAACCGACAGGATCGCAGCGCGCTGCGTCTTGGGATCCACACGCAACAACATGATTGTGTCGCTTCGCTTGCCGGTCACCAGCTTGGTGCCGCCAAACTTCTTGGCTTCTCCCGGGGCAAGATCCTCACGACTGTCAGAGCCGACCAGCAGCACAGTCATGGGGTTCTTGGAACCACCGTCTCGATTGAGGATGCCACCAAGATCGAGCTTGTCGACCTTACCGAATTGGAACTTGGCGTAGCCAACACCGCCGGCGCCCAGCACCAACAGTGTGGCGAGAACCACATTGAACGTGATGAGACCCCGGCGTTTCCAGCTCCGGCGCTCTCTTATGGTGTCACGACGGAAAGGCCACATGTAGAGGCCACGGTATCAGCAGACAACTCAAAGCGAACGTCAGCGAAGGTGGATTACGTCGCCAATGCTCACGATCTGATCACCGGCGGCGGTGCGCAGGACGAGTGAGCCGTCGTCGCTTATATCCACCGCTATTCCTTTCAGCGTCGTGCCGGCTTGCTCCACCCGAACCTCACGACCCAGCGTTACGCACGCCTTGCGGTACTGCGCAACTATCAAGCGGGGGTTTTCCAGCCGCTGTTCCAAAGCGTCGAGCAGCGAGTCAAGGAATGCATCTTGATCGACGACCCGGCCCGCAGGCTCATCCAGCGACACTGCACTCCGACCGAAACCCGAAGGTGGTGAATCGCCCCAATTGAGATTGACGCCACAACCCACGACGATGGCCGAGACCCGACCTCCCGATGAGACCGCCTCGGAGAGGATTCCAGCCAGCTTGCGATCCTCGATCAGCACATCGTTCGGCCATTTGAGGCCGGCACGCACCTCGTACAGCGAGAAGCAGGCGTCACTTACCGCCAAAGCCATGGCCTGGCCGTAAAGGTGCTCGACCGGCTCGCCAACAGGTCGGAACAGTGCCGAGAAAAGCAGTGACGAGCCCGGGCGATCATCCCAAACCCGCCCTTGTCGCCCCCGGCCTGCCGTTTGATGGTCAGCCGCCACGACCAGGCCCTCGGGCGCCCCCAGGGCGGCCTCGGCCAGCAGATAGGTGTTGGTGGATTCGACCGAACCCAGGCGGCGGATCTCCCATGGGATCCCGCGGCGCTTACCGGCCTTCCTCATTCTGGAAGGATAGGCGGGCCATGCTCTCCAAAGTCCTCATCGCCAACCGCGGCGAAATCGCCGTCCGAATCATTCGGACCTGCCGTGAACTTGGCATCGAGACCGTTGCGGTCTACTCCGAACTCGACCGCAACGCCATGCACGTGCGCCTCGCCGACGAGGCGTACTCGCTCGGTGGTCAGACGGCAGCCGAGAGTTATCTCAACACGAACGCCGTCCTCGACGTTGTCGAACGCAGCGGGGCCGACTCGGTCCACCCCGGTTATGGGTTCCTTTCGGAGAATGCTGATTTCGCCCAGGCGTGCGTTGATGCCGGCGTTGCTTTCGTCGGTCCTCCCCCCGAGGCCATCGCCGTGATGGGCGACAAGGTCAGCGCTCGCATCGCCGCCACAAAGGCCGGCGTCAGCGGTGTGCCCGGCACCAATGAGCCGGTCGCCAGCGCCAAGGAGATCATTGACTTCGGCCACGACCACGGTTGGCCCGTCGCCATCAAGGCCGCCTATGGCGGGGGCGGGCGGGGCATGAGGGTCGCCCAGAGCGCCGTAGAAGCAGCGGCTGCTCTCGAAAGTGTTCAGCGCGAGGCATTGGCCTACTTCGGAAGGTCCGAGGCCTATCTCGAGCGTTACCTCACGTGGCCCCGCCACATTGAGATGCAAGTGTTCGCCGATGAACACGGCAATTGCATTTGGTTGGGCGAGCGCGACTGCTCCGTGCAACGCCGTCATCAAAAGCTCACCGAGGAATCGCCGGCCCCCGATTTTCCCGACAAGGTGCGAAAGGCAATGGGCGAAGCCTCGGTCAAGATCGCCAAGTCATGCAATTACGTGAACGCAGGAACAGTTGAGTTCCTCTATCAAGATGGAGACTTCTTTTTCCTTGAAATGAACACCCGGCTTCAGGTGGAGCATCCAGTCACCGAGATGGTCACCGGGCTGGATTTGGTCGAGTGGCAACTGCGCATTGCCGACGGCGAGAAACTTCCATTGAAGCAGGACGAGATCGTCCGCCGCGGGCACGCGTTCGAACTACGCATCAATGCCGAGGATGCATCGGGGGGAGCATTCCGGCCCACGCCGGGAACCATCAACGAGTTCAAGCGTCCCGACGGGTTCGGCGTACGCGTGGACGCCGGCTACGACGACGGTGATGTTGTCAGTCAGTACTACGACAACCTCATCGCCAAACTGATCGTATGGGGCCCGGATCGCGAGACAGCGCGCCGCCGGGCGTTACGCGCTCTCACCGAAACACACATCGACGGCGTGGCGACAACGATCCCCGCCCATCAGGCAGTTTTATCCCACCCCGACTTTATCGACGCGAAACACGCCACCACGTGGGTCGAGACCAAACTCGATCTCGGGTCCATTGCTCCACACGTTCCAACGCCGACGACAGCGCCGGTCGAGGGCGACCACAAGGTTCAGCGGGAGGTCGAAGTCGAGGTCAACGGCCGCCGTTTCGAGGTGAAGCTTTGGGTGCCCGAGAGCGGCCACTCAATTGCAGCGCGGGCCGAAGCGCTGCTGAAAAAGGCACACCGACGGCCTGGCAGCTCGGGTGCCGGTGGATCGACGAGCGCCGGAACCGTCACGGTACCCATGCAAGGGACCGTGTTGCGTCTGTTGGTGAAGGAAGGTGACAAGGTCGAAGTGGGCCAGACGATTTGCGTGCTCGAAGCCATGAAGATGGAGAACAACATCAACGCCGACATAGCCGGAACCGTTAAGGATCTCAAGGTGTCCGAAGGCACTTCCGTCGGTGCCGGTGATCCCGTCTGCACCATCTCCTGACGGTGGCCGTGAAGGGGGACGCCGCCGGCTCCGGCAACAGCAAAGCGCGCGTTCGCTCCGTTGTCGAACATCAAACCGGCGATCTGCTGGCGCTGAGTCACCGCATTCACACTCAACCCGAAATCGCGTTCCAAGAGGAGCAAGCGTCCACCTGGGTTGCAGACGCCTTGGAGACCCGCGGCTTTCGCGTAGTGCGGGCTGTGGCCGCGCTTCCAACGGCGTTCAAAGCTGAGTTCGGGTCGGGCTCGCTCAACATAGGCATCTGCGCGGAATACGACGCCCTTCCCGGCATTGGTCACGCCTGTGGGCATAACGTCATTGCTGCGGCGGCTGTCGGGGCGGCGACGGCGCTGTCGGAGGTCGCCGACGACCTCAACTTGACCATCACGGTGTTGGGGACGCCGGCGGAGGAGGGAGGCGGCGCCAAGATACTGATGCTGCAACGAGGCGTGTTCGATGGCCTCAACGCGTCGATGATGATCCATCCTCACGCGACCGAACGCGACACTATGGGAACCCTCGCCGTGAGCCAGATCTACGTCGACTTTTATGGTCGTCCGGCGCACGCCGCCGCTCGGCCTGAGCAAGGCCGCAACGCGGCGTCGGCCCTGGCCCTTGCGCAGGTGGGCATCGGCGTCTTACGGGAGCACATAGCCGACAGCGCAAGGGTGCACGGCATCGTCGTCAACGGCGGCGATGCCCCCAACATCGTTCCCGCCCACACGCGCGGTCGTTGGTTCATTCGAACGCCATTCGCTTCGGACCTCGAACAGTTAGAACCGCGTGTCTACGACGTATTCAAGGGCGCAGCGCTAATGACCGGATGTGACGTCGAAATAGTCAAGAGCGCACCCACGTACAGCGAGTTGTCAGCTGATCCAGCGCTGTCCGCCCTCTGGCGGTCCAATGCGTCGGCGCTCGGGCGACAGTCACTCCCCTTGCAGCCCGGGGACTCGGCCGCCTCCACAGACATGGGCAACGTTTCGTTGGCCATGCCGGCTATTCATCCCTTGATCGCCATGGATGCGAGAGGCGCCAACATCCACGAGCGTGGCTTCGCCGAACACGCCGTGAGCGCGTCAGCAGACTCGGCAGTTGTCGATGGCGCAATCGCCATGGCGTGGACGGCTATTGACATGGCCACCGACGAGACGATCCGCAATCGCCTCACTTCGCGCACGTTCCGGGCCGGTGCCGTCAGGGGCGCCGACAGAACGTTCCTTGGAGAGGATTTCGAGACACCCATACGGTTTGGGCCCGGCGCACCGGCTTAATCGCACCACGCCTCTGACTAGTGCCGCTGCAGGTAACGTTTGCCCTCTTTCGCCGGAGATCAGGTGCTGGCTCGGAAGGCGAAAAACGAAGGCGCATACCAATGCGGCGAGGCTTTTCAACGCAGCGAGCGGGCAGCTGAGCCCGGCGTAGAGGAGCCAATGTTGCCTGTAGGGGCACTAGCTCGAATTTCAATCCCCGGCGCGGGCGATGCGACACTTGGCGTCATGTGGCCGTTCGATATGGGACAAGTCGAAAAGAGTCGTGCCGAGCTTTTGGAAGTGATTCGGCAGGAGGATCAAGGCCGTTCGAAAAGGCTTGAAGCGAATCCTGCGCTCCGGCGCTTCGAGGACCTGGTGGTCATTGAAGCAAAGCGCGTCGTATCGGAGCGTTACAGCAGTATTAGTTTTCGAGAGGCGGCCCGTCGCTCCGGTTCTCCAACGCCTCCCGGGGCCCGGCAGTTGCCGGGCGGAAGGCAGCTGCCGCCTGGTCCTCATGATCCCACCGCACCTCGTTTTTTTGAAATGTTCTTGAAGCATGGTGGGCTCATTGCGGGTTACCGTCGGCCGTTCATGTCGAGCACTGCGCCCGTCCCCCTGGTCAAGCCGGAGTACTTCACAAACGCTTTCGAGGCCACGCTTTTAATCCCGAACGAGTCGGAATCCTTGCTGTTGCCGCCCGACGCGCCATTTTTCATCGAGGTCGCCCTCGGCCGAAGCGACCTTGTCCGAACTGAAAACGGGGTCAAAGGCAACCGTTCAGTGTTGGGGCGTTGCCCCGATGATCCGGATAAAGCTCTCCGTTGGGCCAAGGCAGTCCATTGCCTGATCGCTGTCGAACATGTTTGCCGGTCACGCCTTGATATTGCGGTAGTCGCCGAGCCGGGTCTCGGTATGGGTATTGGTTTCTAGCGCGCCCTGACGCGCACTATTCGGCGACGTCGGATTTTTAGTCGCCGTTCCCGGGATGAAACACTTGGCGCCATGTGGCTCTTTGGTACGGGGAAAGTTGAAAAGTCGCGTGCCGAACTTCTCGAGCTTGTTCGCCAGGGCGATGAAGCTCGCTCAAGACAAATTGCGACAGATCCGGACGCCCGCTTTTCCTACGAGTTCGTCGTCAACGAGGCGCGGGGCATCGTGGCGGGTCGTCACAGCCGTGTCAGCTTCGACGACGCTGCCCGTCGCGCCGGCCTTCCGCCTGGTCGCCGCCGAGGAGCGCCGGAACAACCGCCGGCGTGGCCCGAAGATGAGACGAATCTGGTCCTGTTCCACAAGTTGCTCGAACACGGGGGATTGATTGCGACCTACCGGGAGGCGTCCCACCAGATTTCACCGGCTCCGCTGGTTGAGCCGACACATTTCACGAAGGCCTTCCAAACGCTGCTCTTCATACCCGGGTTGGCAGGTGATTTGTTACTGCGGGCCGATTCACACGTTCTCATTGACTTTGCCCTGGGGCGAAGCGACCTTGTACGGGCCGAGAACCGACTGAGGGGTAACAGCTCGCTGCTGGGCCCTTGTCCACGGGATCCCGACAGAGCCCTCCACTGGGCCCAAGCAGTCCACGCCTTGATCGTTGTCGAACAGGGGTGCCAAACCCCCCTCAACTTCGATGTCGTTGCCACTCCCCCAGTGCTGGATTCCGGTCTCAGCTTCTAGTGCCGCTCTCCGGAGTACCTCTTGGCCTCCGACTCAAGCGCTCGTCACTCGGCGGCGTCAGCCAATGATTCGGCCAAGGCGGGGTGAACAAAAAGGCTTTCGAGGATGTCGGACACCTTCAGGTGTGCAGTCACGGCAAGGGCCACAACAGAGATGAGCTCGGCTGCGCCCTGGCCCACGATGGAGCCACCAAGAACAACGCCGGTATATGGATCGGACAAGAGCTTCACGAATCCCCGCGAGTCACCAATGATGAGCGCTTTGGCACTCGCAGCGTAGGGAACCTTGGTGACGCGAATTTTACGCCCGATGGCAAAGGCCTCGGCTTCGACCAAACCCACGTCGGCAATTTCAGGCTCGGTGAAGATCGCGGACGCGGCCTTTTCGTAGTCAAGGTTGCGATGCCCGACAGGGTTCATCCCCATCACGTGTTCGGCGACCTTTCGACCCTGCATCGAGGCGACCGACGACAGCGGCAGTTTGCCCGACAGATCGCCGGCGGCATAGATGTGAGCAACGTTGGACTGGCAGTACTCGTTTATTGGGACGTAGCCGGACCGGTCGACCTCGACACCCGCCTTGGCCGTGTCAAGGTCCTCCGAGTTGGGAATGGAGCCAATGGCCAGCAGGGCGTGGGTGCCCTTGGCCTGGCGACCGTCATCGCACTGCACCACGACATCGTCGCCGTTCACCTCGATGCTCTGGGCGCGAGCGCCCTTGAACAGTCGAACGCCGCGAGCCAGAAAGTCAGCCTCGAGAACGGCGGCGGCATCGGGATCTTTCTGGGGAAGAACCTGTTCGCGACTCACGATCAAGGTCACCTGGGAGCCAAACGAGCTGAACATGTGCACGAACTCGACGCCGGTCACGCCGGACCCGACAACAATGAGGTGGCCGGGTAGTTCGTCCGGTGGGTATGCGTCGCGAGTCGTAAGAACCTTACGGTGGTCGATCGGCGCCCACTCCGGTATGCGAGGGCGGCTGCCCGTGCACAACAAGATGGCATCGGCCTCGAGGCTTACTTCCCCCTCGTCAGTTTCGGCAATGACCAAGTTGGGCCCGGCGAGGCGCCCCGTCCCGCGAATGAGTCGGACGTCTTGATCGTGCAACAAGCTGGTGACGGATCTTTCCAGGCTCGATGAGATCTCCCCTATCCGGCGGCGCAACGACTCGGCATCAAGCTCGGCGGTAAGGGAGCCCAGCCCCATGTGTTCAGAACGGCGGGTGGAGGCCATGGCCCCGCCCGTGGCGATCATTGCCTTCGACGGGATGCAATCCCATAAATGAGCAGCGCCACCCACAATGTCGCGCTCGACGAGCGTCACCTCGGCGCCGGCCCGGGCTGCGTATGTTGCTGCCTGATGCCCGGCCGGCCCACCACCGACGATCACGAAACGAAGTGCCATGTCGCGCAGGCTAGTGCCCGGTCAAGGAACGTTGCCGGCCGTCAGCCGGAGGCAGCGACCACCGGGTGGGGCATGCACAGATCGTCGTAGTCAGCAATGACGATGTCGGGCGCCTCCGGACCGCAGGCCGGGCAGGCCGGGTCGCTCCGGACCTTGAACGAACGGAAGCTTTGGTCGAGCGCATCGTAAGTGAGCAGCCGTCCGCTCAAGGTGCTTCCGAGTTCGAGAATCATCTTTATGGCTTCCATGGCTTGGATCGAACCAATAATGCCCGGCAGCACTCCCATGACACCGGCTTCCGCGCAACTCGGTGCGAGATCGGCGGGCGGCGGCTCCGGGATCATGCACCGGTAGCAAGGGCCGACATAGGGATCGAACACCGTGGCCTGACCTTCGAACCGGAAGATGGACCCGTGGACTACCGGTATCCGTTTCAGCAGTGACGCGTCGTTGACCAAATAGCGGGTCGGAAAATTGTCGGCTCCGTCCACGATGACGTCGTAGCCCTCGATGATCGACAAGATGTTGTTCGCTTCCAGGCGTACGTCGTGGGTGACAACGTCAACGTCGGGGTTCATATTCGTCAACGTTTTCTTGGCCGAATCCACCTTGCGTTCGCCCACCCGGTCCATGTTGTGGAGAATCTGGCGTTGCAGGTTCGACGCGTCGACGACATCCATGTCAATGATGCCGATAGTGCCCACTCCGGCGGCGGCGAGGTAAAGAGCCGCCGGCGAGCCGAGGCCGCCCGCTCCGAGCATGAGCACCTTGGCATTCAGAAGTTTCGTTTGCCCTTCCGTGCCGACCTCGGGCAACAACAAGTGGCGCGAGTAGCGGTTGCGTTGATCGGACGTGAGCGATCTAGGTGTTGTCCACTCGCGACCTTCGTCCTTCCACTTGTTGAAACCACCGACCACCGAGACAACATCGGTGTAGCCCAGGTCGCCAAGCGTCTTGGTCGCGAATGCGCTACGCGTTCCGCCCGCGCAGTAGACAACAAGCGGGGTGTCCTTCGCCGGGACCTTGTTCTCGATCTGGCTTTCGAGGAAGCCGCGGGGAATGTGCGCGGCCCCGGGCAGGGCACCCTGCTCGTATTCGTCCGCCTCTCGGACATCAAGAGTGATCGAGTCCGGCCGGCGGCGCGCTGACTCCGCCTCGGCCGTATCAATCTCCCGAATCTGGGACTTTGCAGCATTCAGGAGTTCACGGAATCCAGCCATAGGGGCATCACCTCTTCGACAGCAAACCCTACCGATGGGGTCAACATTCCGGGCCATCCATCCCGGGCGTGATTTGTTGACATGAAGAAACATGAAATACATTGACATGCACTATCACCCAGCAGCACGAAAGTAGTGATCCATGCGCACATCACCGGAGTTCGCCACCGAGAAGTTGACCGTCGTCAGCTGGCCGGACGAAACCGTAGATGGGCCGGTGCACGATGCGCTCGCTCCGTACGTCGAAAATTACTGGCTTGGGGTACTCGGCCCTTCGGCCACCTGGATGCTCCGTCGGGTGGCCACCCAGCTCGCCGCCAGCCCCGCCGGCTTCGTAATGGACCTGGCCGAGACGGCACAGTGTCTTGGCGTGGGTGGCACAGGGAAGAACTCGCCGTTCATCCGAGCACTGGGTCGCCTCGTGCAGTTCGAGATGGCCAGGGTGTTGGACGACGGCTCACTGGCAGTACGGCGCGAAGTCCCCACACTCAGTCGCCGTCACCTCTTGCGTCTCCCGGCGTCGGTTCAGGCCCGCCACGAGTTCTGGATCAAACAACAACTGGCGCTCAAGGCTTAGGCGGGGCTGCCTTCGGCGCAGCCTTTCGCGACGGTGCTGACGGCGGCGCCGGCGGCTCCTCAGCCTCGGGCCTGGCATGTTCAGCGCCGGCACCGGTGCGCACTCCGGCCCTTGCTCCCAATCCGCTCATGAGCGTGCGGAGGTCGACACCGGTGAGGTCGCTGCCGATTTGCAAACCCTGCTCGAGATTGCTGGCAACGTTGCGGGTGAGGTTGGAGGCGCCGTCGGTCGAGATAACTGTCATCTTGTCGATAGCCGAAATGGGCTGAGCAGCAGCACTCACCAGCTCGGGCAACACGTTCACGAACAACTCCAAGACAGCTGCCTCGTTGTAATGCTGGAAAGCATCGGCATTCTTTTCCCGAGCTTCGGCCTGGGCACTACCCCGGGCGAGAATGGCGGCGGCCTCGGCTGCGCCTTCTGTCTGCACGGCAGCGGCAATCGCTTCGCGACGCTCCCGTTCGGCCGCACCCTGCGCACGCCCTTCAATTTCGGCTGCTTGGGCGAGTGCGGTGCGCTGGGCAAGCTGGCCTTCGCCGTTGAGGCGGTCCCGCTCGGAAGCTGCCTGCGCTGACGCGATCGTCGACTGCCGATCGGCATCTGCACTGGCAATGGCTGAGTTCTTGCGACCTTCGGCTTCCTGCTCGACCTGGTAGCGGGCGGCGTCGGCCGGCTTGCGGATCTCGGTGTCGAGTTGGCGATCCTTGAGGGCAGCGTTGCGCAACGCCACCTTCTCCTGCTCGGCAAACACGTTTTGATCCTGGGAGGCCTGAGCCAGCGGACCAGCTGCCGCAGCACGAGCTTTGGCGGCGTCGGTCTCTGCTTTGATCTCGCTTTGCTTGAGCTCGAACTGCCGCTGTGAGATCGCCACTGCTTCAGCAGCAAGCAACTGCTCCTGCTCCGAAGCCTGACGGGTCTTGGCTTCGGCGATGGCGGCCTCCATCTGCACTCGAGCTGCCTCGGGACGGCCGAGGTCCTCCAGGTACGAGCCCTCGGCGGCAATGTCCTGCAGTTGGAATGTGTCGAGAGAAAGACCTTGATTTGTAAGAGAGGTTTCTGCTTCTTCGGCAACCGCCGAAGCGAACGCGGCGCGGTCCTTGATGATTTCATCAATGGTCAAGCGGCCCACGATGGCTCGCAAGGATCCGGCCAGCACTTCCTGAGTGAAGGCGTCGATCCCGTTCTGCTGATCCAGGAATCGTTGGGCGGCGGCACGAATGGCGTCCTCGTTTCCACCGACCTTCACGAGGGCAACCCCGTCGAGGTCGCATTTGATCCCTTGCGCGCTGACGGCTCCGCGAATACCAACGGAAATGCGTCGCGAGGAGAGGTCCACGATGTGCAGTCGCTGCACGAACGGAATGACGAAGACGCTGGCGCCCATCACAACCTTCTGACCCGACATATCAGTCGAGACAGTTCCGGTTTCGGTGTTGCGTACCGGCTTACCCTTGCGACCGGTGATGATGAAGGCTTCGTTGGGCCCAGCCACCTTGACCCGTCGCACGATAAGGGCGACAACCAGCAATAAGAGAAGGACAACGCCGACAATCCCGACGACAAGAGGACTGGCCTCGTTACCTGTGGTCTCCATTGATTACGGCCTCCTCGAACGACGAACGATCGTCATTCAGCGTTGGGTTGGACTGGGGCTACGACGACAGAGGACGGCGAGGTCACCGACGTGACCACGACCGATGCGCCGCCGTTAATCGTCATGTCCGAGCGGGCCCCGAGTTTCATCAGCTGGCCGCGATAGACCAGCGTCACCTCACCCAAGCCGCCGGCCGGGATCCGGGTGACGACCGTGGCGGTCTGGCCGACCAAGTCGGCCGAGCGGACGGGGTCGTCGGTGGGCATGGTCATGAGGGAGCGGGTGATGAGAGC
>Ga0136611_10000849_pt1 | contig 20622 bp, 17 predicted proteins | sample AntDrymUQ2232306_2_FD_106645 | JGI IMG/M metagenome (GOLD analysis project Ga0136611, IMG submission 106645) | Polar desert sand microbial communities from Dry Valleys, Antarctica - metaG UQ223 (23.06) | ecosystem: Environmental > Terrestrial > Soil > Desert | place: Antarctica: Dry Valley...
CGCAACCCGCCGCAGGCTGCGCGGCCCGGACATGACGGCCTCCTCAACGAGATCCTGTCACGATAGGCCGGCAGCCCCCTCTTCCGTCAACCGCTCACCGACTTCTGGGGGGCGGTACTTAGCGAGACGGTGCCGTCTAGCAAGCGGTTCGCCGCGCTCGCGTACTCGTCAAGCGCAACCAGTGACCGGGACTGGACTGAGGCCGAGAGTGCCGTACGGGCGCTCGGGCTGCACCTGGGGCGCTACGACGTTGGCGGCGCGGACGACTTCGCCCCCGCGTTTGCCGCGATGGCCGCGGCGAAGGTCGACGCGCTCCTGGTCCTGTCGAATCAGTTCTGGTCACGGAACCGCCAGCGTCTGATGAGCCTTGTGGCACAGTACCGACTGCCATCGGTGCATGACTCACGGAGCTTCACTGCTGCCGGCGGCCTGATGAGCTACGGGGCGAACACCACCGACTTGCACCGGCGCGCCGCTGGGTACGTGGACAAGATTCTCAAGGGGCGCCAAGCCGGCCGATCTCCCCGTCGAGCAACCCACGACGTTCGACTTCGTCGTCAACCTCGCGACTGCCCATGCGCTCGGCCTGACCATCCCCCAGTCGGTCGTGCAGCAGGCGACTGAGGTCATCCAGTGAGGGGTCAGAGCCGCCGACAGGTCCTGCGGGGCGGCTTGGCGTTGGCGGGTATCAGCCTCCTGGCGGGCTGCAGCGTGCTTCCGCGCCAAGTATCTCCGACATCCAAGATCACGAGGATCGGGTACCTTTCGCTCGGATCAGCCTCCGATCCTGCCTTCGACGCCTTCCGTCAGGGGCTCGTCGATCTCGGGTACATCGAGGGCCAGAATCTCGTCGTCGAGTACCGTATCGTGGAGGCGGGCTCGGATCAGCTCGCTGCGTTCGCAGCTGAGCTTGCCCAGCTGCCAGTCGATATCATCGTGGCACGAGGGACACCGCCGATTCTGGCTGCCAAGAACGCCACCAGCACTATCCCGGTCGTCTTTGGGGCGGCCAATGATCCCGTCGGTGCCGGGTTCGTCACGAGCCTGGCGAGTCCCGGGGCGAATGTCACGGGATCGAGCGCGCTGACCTACGAGTTGGGGGGCAAACGGCTGGAATTGCTCAAGCAGGCTGCTCCGAGCAGCTCCAGGGTGGCCCTGCTAGCGCACCAGGACGATCACAGCTTGGAGCCTAGCCAGGGCATCCTCCAAGATGCGGCTCATCGGCTGGGCTTTGAGCTTCACACGCTGGTGGTACGTGGCCCTGAGGATGTCGGCCCCGCGTTCCAGGCGGCAGCCGCGCAGCATGCCGATGCCCTGCTGGTGGTGCCGGGACCCATCATCCTCACCTACCGTCCCGGTATCGTGGCGCAGGCCGCAGCACAACGACTGCCAGCCATCTACTACAGCAGGGACTTCGTCACCGCCGGTGGGCTCATGGCCTACGGCGCGAACACGCTCGTCCTCTGGCGCCGTCTGGCTACCACCGTCGATAAGATCCTCAAAGGCGCCAAGCCAAGCGACGTGCCGGTTGAGCAGGCCACCATGTTCGACTTCTTCATCAACCTGAAGGCCGCCCAGGCGCTGGGGCTCACCATCCCACAGTCCGTCCTGCAGCAGGCCACCGAGGTCATCCAGTAGAGCTTGACCCGCCTCACGCCTGACGGTCTCGTGCTCAGTGCAACCCGTCACATGACGGCTGACACGGTGCTAGTAGTACCGTGTCAACCCTGCTCTGACGAGTTGGGGACCAGTGTGGACCCCGTCACAGCGGCCTGGGACCTTCGGGCCTATACTGACGGCATGCGGCCCGCGATGCTCCCACGCCGACGCCTCCTGCAGGGCAGCTTGGCAGCGGCCGGCCTTGGCCTTCTGTCCGGCTGCGGACTGGGATCCTTACCAGGCCAGCGGCCCGGCACCCTCCGGCGCATCGGATACCTCGACGCCGGGATCAACGACCCCTCAATCGAGGCGGCGTTCCGGGACGGGCTGCGGGAGCTCGGTTACGTCGATGGGCAGGCGATTCTCATCGAGTATCGTTCCGCCGAGGCGGACCTGGAACGACTACCCGCGCTGGCCGCCGAACTGGTCGGCCTGCCAGTCGAGATCATCGTCGTCTCGAATGACGCCTCGGCGGTTGCTGCCAGCCGGGCGACGTCTGCCATCCCGATTGTGGCTGCCGGGGGAAACGTGGTGGGCCGGCTCGTCAGCAACATCGCACGCCCCGAAGGCAACATCACCGGTGTGTCCGTCGGTGGCCCCGCAGGGGTCGGCAAGAGGATCGAGCTGCTCAAGGAGACCGTGCCCACGATCTCCCGCCTGGCGGCGGTGTCGGATTTCAGCGGCACGTCGGCTTCGAGGGACGCGTCGGAGCGTGCCGCTCAGGCCGTCAACCTCCCGCTTGCGCTGTACGACCTGCGCGACCTAACCCACCTGTCGGCGGTGCTCGCGACGGTCAGGGCTGACGGCGCTGATGGCCTGGTGATGCTGTCTGGCGGAGTGGTAGGCGGGGGAGCCGAGCCGACTATCGGCGGAGAGGTCTTGAAGTCGCGCCTGCCAGCGATCGCGCAATTGCGAACCTTCGCAGTCAACGGCGGCTTGCTGGCCCACGGCGTCAACGGTGAGGCGCTCGCCAGGCGGTCCGACACCTACGTCGACAAGATCCTGAAGGGCGCGAAGCCGGGCGACCTGCCCATCGAGCTGCCGACGACGTTCGACTTCGCGATCAACCTCAAGACAGCCCAGGGTCTTGGGATCACGATTCCGCCATCCGTGCTGCAGCAGGCCACCGAGGTCATCCAGTAGGGCGGCACTCTCGCCCACCGGGTCACCGGTCGGCCCTGATCCGACCGTCCGAACGAGCGACCGGAAGCGCAATGTGGGGATGTGGGAGTCGCGCCTCGACGCTCGGCTTTCGGCGCCGCTATAGTGGCGACATGGGGATGCTGTGACCTCGCGCCGACGCGTGCTGCGAGGCGGCCTGGCTCTCACCGGCCTGGCCCTCGTCGCGGGGTGTGGTGTCACGCTCCCTCCGCCGCCGAAAGTGCAGCGGATCGGTTTCCTGGGCAGCAACGAATTCGGAGAGCCGCTCGTCGAGGCATTGCGACAGGGGCTACGAGACCTGGGCCGCCTGGAGGGTCGGGACGTCGCGTTCGACGTTCGGTTCCAGGTCGGAGGATCGGAGACGCTCCCGAGCCTCGCCGCGGAGCTGGTCTCGCTCCGTCCCGCCGTCATCGTCACCGCCGGGTCAGAGGCGGCTCTCGCAGCCAAGGAGGCAACCGATACGGTCCCGATCGTGATCGGATCCATCTCCGATCCGGTCGGTCTGGGGCTCGTCGATACCCTCGCCCGACCGGGCGGCAACATCACCGGGCTGAGCACCGTGGCCGCCGGCCTGGTCCGCAAGAGAGTCGAGCTGCTCGCGCAAACGTCCGCCAGCATTGCGCATGTTGGCGTCGCCTGGTACGCCGGCTCGCCGCCCGCTCCGACCGCCCTGCGCGAGGCGCAGGGCGCGGCCGAGCAGTTGGGGATCCGTTCCCTGTTGCTCGAGGTGCATGACCCCGCCGGCCTCGACGCGGCGCTCGAAGCGAATACCGGCGGCCAGGCAGACGCGCTGCTCGTGGTGGGCGGCCCGCGCATGTTCACTGACCGAGAACGCATCGCCACCCTCGCGGCACAAAAACGGCTGCCGTCTATGTACAACCGCGAGGAATGGGTCGAGGCCGGGGGGGTCATGTCCTACGGGCCGAGCTTCGCGGAGTTGTATCGGCGTGCCGCCACCTACGTGGACAAGATTCTCCTGGGCGCCAAACCGGCCGACCTGCCCGTCGAGCAGCCAACCACGCTCGATTTCGTCATCAATCTGAAGACGGCCCGGACACTGGGGCTGACGGTCCCCCAGTCCGTGCTGCAGCAGGCGACCGAGGTCATCCAGTGAGCGATACCCATGTGTCCGCGAACTGCAGCCCCACACAGCGAGCGGCCGGCGCCGGCCAGCCGGCCAACGTGCAGGCGCGCATCCTAGTCGTCGATGACACGCCCCAGAACGTGCGCCTCCTCGAGGCGATTCTGAGCCCGCGCGGCTACGACGTCGTCGGCGCCGAGTCCGGCCAGAAGGCGCTCGACCTGATCGCCGAGCAGGTGCCGGATCTGGTGCTCCTCGACATCATGATGCCGGGCATGGACGGCCACGAGGTCTGCCGCCGGCTGCGCGGCGACCCGACGACGTCCTTGCTGCCGATCGTCATGGTGACGGCGAGCGGCGACCAGAACAAGGTGAAGGCGCTCGACTCGGGCGCCGACGACTTCATCCCGAAGCCGGTGAATCAAGGCGAGCTGCTGGCGCGAGTCCGCTCGCTGCTCCGCATCAAGGTCTATCACGACACGATCCAGCGCCAGGCTGCCGAGCTGGTCGAGTGGAACCGGACCCTGGAGCAGCGCGTCCAGCAACAGGTGACCCGCCTCGAACGAGCTGACCGGCTGAAGCAGTTCCTCCCGAGCCAGTTGGCGGAGCTCGTAGCGACCGGCGACGAGTCGCTGCTGGAGAGCCATCGTCGCCACATCGCGGTCCTCTTCTGCGACTTGCGCGGCTTCACGGCGTTCTCGGAGACGGCCGAGCCGGAAGAGGTGATGGGCATCCTCCGCGAGTACCACGCGGCGGTCGGCGGCCCGATCTCAGAGTCCGGGGGCACCGTCGAGCATTTCGCCGGGGACGGCCTGATGGTCTTCTTCAACGACCCTCAGCCCTGCCCGGAGCCGGAGGCCCAGGCCGTGAGGCTGGCGCTCGCGATGCGCGAGCGCATGGCCGTCGTATCGGCGAGCTGGCAAAAACGTGGCTCCGAGCCCGGCTTCGGCCTCGGGGTCGCGGCCGGCTACGCTACGCTTGGCTGCATCGGCTTCGAGGGGCGCTTGCACTACGGGGCGATCGGCAGCACCGTCAATCTCGCGGCGCGCCTCTGCGACGAGGCCCGCGACGGCCAGGTACTCGTTGATGCGCGGACCAGGGCTGCCTTGGGTGATCTCGGTGACTTCGAGCCGCTGTCCGACCTGACACTGAAGGGATTCTCGCGACCAGTCCGGGCATTCAACGTGTTGCGGGTTCAGTAGGACCGATCGGGAAGACCAGATTTGGCGCTGCCTGCGCACTGCCTGCACCGTCTCGGTTCGGGGCGCTTCGGTATCATCCACTCGGCATCGAACGGACACGTGTGCGTGACCGAGGAGGATTCATGGCCGATCTGGCGACCCACCCGCTGCTGGCTTCCGCGGACTGGGACAGCGTCGCGGACGAAGCTGCCCAGCTACTCTCGGAGTATGTCAAGATCGACACGTCGCATCCGAAGGGCCGCACCGTCGAGGCCGCGCGGATGATCGCGGACCGGCTCGCGACCGAGGGCATCGAGTCGAAAGTCTACGCGAGTCCCGAGGACGGCAAGGTCAACCTCGTGGCGCGGCTGACGGCCGAGAACCCGGTCGGCAAACCGCTGATCCTCAGCAGCCACATGGACGTGGTGCAGGCAGTGGCCGCCGACTGGACGTTCGACCCGTACTCCGGCGAGATCGCCAACGGGTACGTCTACGGGCGCGGCGCGCAGGACGACAAGGGCATGGGCGTGATGGAGATCATGACCATGCTGCTGCTCAAGCGGCACGCAGTCGAGCTGCAGCGCGACGTGATCCTGCTCGCCACCTGCGACGAGGAGATCGGCAGCCCGATGGGCGCCAAGTGGCTGGTGGACAACCACTTCGCGGACCTGGACCCGGCATTCGTGCTCGACGAGGGCGGGCAGGGCGACAAGGGCTTCTTCAGCGCCGGCGACGTGTTCGAGGTCGTCGTCGGCGAGAAGAAGATCCTGCGCATCAAGATGGTCGCCCGCGCCGAGCCCGGCCACGCCTCGCAGCCCTGGGAGGAGGCCGCCACCCACCGCCTGGTGCGGGCGGTCAACCGCCTGCTCGACCAGCCGCCGGAGGATCGCGAGAGCGGACCGGTCGCCGAGATGATCCGCCGCCTGGGTGGCGACAAGGCGCGCGAGGAGATGGCCTCGTACCGTTCGAAGAGCCCGCTGCTGCACGACACGATCGCGCTGACGATGATGAGCGGCGGCTACAAGATCAACATCATCCCGGAGAAGGCCGAGATGAGCTTCGACTGCCGCCTGCTGCCGGACACCGACGAGAAGGCGTTCGTCTCGAACGTGCAGCAGGTAGTCAACGATCCCGGCATCGCGCTGGACGTGGAGTGGACCGACGCCGCGCCGTCGATGGCGCCGACCGACAACGAGCTGTTCGCGGCGATCGAGCAGGCGTGCCTGGCGAACTTACCGGCGAGCCTCGTCACGCCGTCAATCTGCGTCGGAGGGACGGACGCGCGCTACTTCCGCGAGCGGGGCATCCCGGCCTACGGGCTGGTGCCGTGCATGTTCGACGCCGAGGACATGAAGGGCTACCACGGCATCGACGAGCGACTGTCGGTCGAAAATCTCCGGCTCGGCACGCGCATCATCCTCGACCTGACGGCGCGCGTCGCCGCCCGCTGAGGCGGCAGCGTCCGATCTGCGCCCCGCCCGCTCGCATGCGAGCGGGCGGGGCGCAACATTATCTCGGTCGGCAGCGTCCTACCACGGGAGGTGGCGCGCGCATTGCATACGCGACACCTCAGCCATGCGCGTGAAGGGGACCATCATGTTGAGCCGAAGCGGCCTCTACCGACCCAGGCGGAACCGCGTCATCGCCGGCGTCGCGGCCGGCCTGGCCCAGCGATTCGGGCTACCCGTCTGGCTCGTCCGACTGTTCTGGATCATCCTGCTGCTGCCCGGCGGCATCCCCGGTGTCGTGCCGTACGTGATATTCTGGGTACTCATGCCCTCCGAGTAGCGGGCCGTTCGTTGCCCTCAATGCGCCTCACTCGGGTCTTGCATCGCGATGGCACCCTACCGTCCAGCGCTGGGCTAGCGACAGTCTCGTCATGGCCCTGGCGCGCGGGCATCGGGCTCCGAGGTGATGGACGCACCCTCCTCCACGAGCGGCGCGACGAAGTTGTACTCGCGCAGAACCAGCTTGCCGCGCTTGCCGGCGGACGGGTCGAATTCGTACCGCGTGACCGAGCAATTCGCGACCTCATCCTGGCGGTCGATATCCAGGATTTCCTGCTCGGTCATCCGCTCCAGCAGGTAGCGGAAGCAGCTTACGACGACCGAGTGGCAGACGATGAGGACGCGCTCGCCTCGGTAGTCGCGCGTCAGGGTGTCGATGACGCTTCGCAGGCGCAGGATGACGTCGCACCAACTCTCGCCGCCGGGCGGACGATGGTAGAACTTGCCAAATTTCGCGCGGAGTTCGGCCTGTTCCGGATGATGGCGGTCGATCCCATCGCGAGTGAGTCGGTCGATGATGCCGAACTCCTGTTCGCGGAGCCGCTCATCTCTGATGAAGTCCATGTCGTCGAGGTCGAGCCCTGCTTCCTCGCAGATGAGCCCCGCGGTCCGCATCGCCCGCACGTAGCACGATGCGCGGACGGCGGTCGGTCGTCGCTCGGGCGCCAGGCCGCCGAACCAGCGGCCGAGTGCGCGCGCCTGTTGCTCGCCGAGGGGCGACAGTGGCACGTCCACGTCCCGTTCCGGCGTCACGATCCTGGGCAGCCCGTTCTCGTAGGCATGGCGGCGCGCCACATTGCTGCTGCTCTCGCCATGTCGAACGATCCAGAGGCAGTCGGGCCACTTCTGCTCGGCCGACACCATGCGGCACCTCATTCCGTCCCGTCAACTGGTTGTTTGGGAGCGAGTATAGCGGCTCGTCATAGGGGCGTTGCGCCAGTCTGGCGCAGAGATGGGCGCAATCCGAGATCGGTTCCCGATGCTTGGAACAGCACCCTTCTTGCCAGTCCGTAGACCCTACGCAGGCTCAGGATGACAAGTCTGTAGATGGCACTCGCTGTATCGGCTCGTGCTGCTCCGCTATCGCGGGCGGCGGGCGGCGATGATGGCCTCGGCCGCGCGCTCGCCGGAGTGGCCGTCTACGCGGTAGCAGAGCTCGCGGACGAGGCGCGCCCGCTCGGCGCGTTCGAGCGCGGGGTCGGCGAGGTAGCGCCGGACTTCCGCCAGGAGGTCGCTCGGCGAGTCGGCCAATCGCACCGCGCCCGTGGCGAGCACCTGCCGATAGTGGTCCGAGTCGTACTGGCGGCGGACCGATTGCAGATACGGGCGCGGGGCGCCGTCGAAGCGCAGGTTGACGATCGGCCGGTCGAAGATCGCGGCGTCGATGGTGAACGACGACGCGACGTTGATCGTCACGTCGGACGCGTCGATGAGCTGCGCCACGTGACGGATGCCCTCCGGCGTGTAGTCGGCCGCGAGGCCGGTGGCGCCGCGCGGGATATCGAGGTAGGCGCGGCCACGGAACTGTTCGTAGGCGGCCAGATCCTCGGCGTCGGCCCCCTGCACCACCTGGGGGTGGACGCGGATCACGACCTGGACGGCCGGACCGAGGTCCCCGCGCTCCGCTGCTCGCACGAGGAATTCGCTCACGCGGGCGCTCTCGGTGAAGTAGCGCTTCGGGCTGGTCGCGTAGACGACCGTGCGCTTGCGCGGGTCGAGACCGAGCGAGCGGAGGTACTCCGCGCGGCTCACCCAGCCGTCGCGCAGGACGTACGGGTCGAAGTGCGGGGCGCCGGTGACGGCGATGCGGTCGCGCGCGAAGCCGTGCAGCGACACGGCCTCGTCGGCCATGTGCTCATTCCAGACGATCAGCCGGTCCGGGCGTGCACCGACGATCGTCTTGGACGAGAGATTGTCCCAGCCCTGGGTGAAGGTGACGGCCGGCACGCCCTCGGCGCGTGCGCGGCGGATCAGGCGGATGTCGCTCGGCAGCACGCCGACGGTGGGTACCACGACCACGTCCGGCCGCAAGTCGCGGAATGCCGCGGCATGGTACGGGTCCGGCAGCAGCCGATTCTCCACCCGATACCAGGCGTGCCGCAGCCGTGCCGAGCGCCCGACCTGCCGGTGCGCGGGCCAGAGCACGCGCCGCCAGGGGTTGCGACGCCACTCCTCGCGCTCGCGGATCTGGCGCGTCGGGGTCAGCTTCCAGTCGGCGAAGAAGAGGCGCAGGAAGCTCGCGGCCACGTCCCGCCGCCGCTCCTCGACGTGCAGCGGGTAGAAAGCGAACCGCGCATCTCCGGATCCACACCGCGGCCGCGCGTCCCCGAGCTCATCCTGCAACTGCGCAAGCGCGCTCGGCGGGGCGAAGATGCCGACCCGCGCCGTGCGGGCCACGAGCGCGGGCAGCAGCGTCGAGCGGAGGAACAGCCGGGCCGTGAAGCCGTGCGGGACGACGAGCGCGACGGTCGGCCGGAAGTCTGTCGTTGGAGTGCGTGCGGTCACAGGGGGTGAAGGATACGAGCGCGCCGCGGGCAGGGGCAACGACCGCCCCGGCCCGCCTCGCCAATCGCCAAAGCCACTGTCGGTCGGAGACTGCGGACCGTGGACATGCCCACGGCGATGTCACCCTTAAGTCAAGTATCATTTGACCTCGATGAGACGTGAAGTGGAAGTAGAGCATCGGCGGCCGGATCGCGAGGGCCTGTACCAGCTCGCCTCGGAGCAGCGAGGCTACTTCACCGCGGCCCAAGCCCGTTCCAGTGGATACAGCCGGTCCCTGCTGGCACACCATTCCAAGACCGGCACCTTCCAGAGAGCATATCGAGGCGTGTACCGCTTCCGCGACTACCCTTCCTCGCCGCGCGAGGAGGTCGTCGCGGCCTGGCTCGCGATCGGCAAGGACGTCGCGGTGGTCTCGCACGAGAGCGCGCTGGAGCTGTGGAACCTCGGCGACATCATTCCCGACTCGGTGCATCTCTCTGTGCCCCGAGCACGCCGCCACCTGCCGGATCTGCCGGGCGTGACCATCCACACCACCACTCGTGGCCTCGATCGGGATCAGGTGCAAATCCTGGAGGGCGTGCGCGTGACGACGCCTCCGCGCACGCTGCTCGACGTCGCCCAGGCAGGAGGGGCGCCGGATCAGATCGGCTTCGCGCTCTTTCAGGCCATCACGCGCGGCTGGATCGACCGCGACGCACTGCGCATCGATGCAGCACGGCGCGGGTCGCGAATCGCTCGCCTGATCGATGACGCTCTCTCGGCGGACTTCTCGCTTTACCAGGAGCTTGCGTGAGGTATCGGACGGCGGGCGCGTTCCGCACCGCGCTGGAGCAGCGCCTACTCACTCGTTCCAGAACGACAGGGCAGGGTCTCGCCCGCCTCCGAAAACTGGTGGCCTTCGAACGGCTGTTGGCGAGATTGCTCATCACGGCGCCCGACCGCTGGATTTTGAAGGGAGGGCTCGCCCTGGACTTCCGGCTGGGCGACCGTGCCCGCGCCACCATCGACATGGACCTCGGGCGGCAGGACGGCGAAGCCAGCGCCGACGCCGATTTACGCGCCGCGCAAGCTGCCGATCTGGGCGACTATTTCACATTCGAGATCACTCGCAAGGCACAGCTCGACGATGCGGATGTGGCCGGCGCCGTCCGATACCGAGTCAACGTTTCGCTTGCCGCTCGACGGTTTGAGGGTCTTGTTGTGGATGTCGGCTTCACTGATCCACCGGTGGGCAAGCCGGACGATATCCCCGGCCCCGACCTGCTGGCCTTTGCTGACGTGCCGCCGCTTCGCGTTCCGGCACTGCCGTTGCTCGACCACGTCGCTGAGAAGGTTCACGCCTACACTCGGCGGTACGGGCCGCTCGAGCGCTTCAGCACACGCGTCAAGGATCTCGTCGATCTTGTCTTGCTGCAATCCACGAGCAGCTTCCTCGCGAGCGAGCTGCGCTCAGCTCTCCTCCGCACATTCGAAACGAGGGCCACGCATTCGTTACCGCCAGCACTTCCAGAGCCGCCACCCGAATGGGAGGCGCCGTACCGTCGCTTGGCGGCAAACCTGAGCATTCCGGCTGGTCAGCGGGAAGGCTATCGGAGTGCAGCCGCGTTCCTCGCCCCCATCCTCGACGGGACGCTCGATAACGAGGTTCTCTGGGATCCTGGTCTTGGGGCTTGGACCGTCTACGGGCGCCGAATCACTCCATAGCCCGCTTCACCCTCGCCGTTGGAAGTGGCGGAGGACAAGCCAGACGAGCTTGAGGGCGGCGGCGAGCGAACCGAAGAGGGGCCGGAGCATCAGTGCCCAGCCGGGCGCGATCTCGGGGTGGACGTCCGTGCGGGCCGCGAGGCGCTCGATCGCGTCGGCGAGGATCGGGGTGGCCGGGCGGTCGAGGCCGTGCGGGCGCACGAACGACTGGACGAAGCGGCGAGCCTGCCCGGCACCGACTGACGGGTCGGCGAGGGCGGCGGCGAGCTGGTCGAGGTGCTCGTCGAGGGTGCGCCCAACGTGCAGCAGCCCGCCGCCCGCGTCGATGAGGTATTGGAAGTGGAGCGTGCCCTCCTGCGAGCCTCGGAATTCGTCGGCGAGCGGCGCGAACACCGGACGGCCCACAATGCCCGCCTCGATCATCGCGCTCGTGTTGATCCCGACGACCCCGGCGCAATGGTAGAGCGAGTCGAAGAACCCGCCTTTCGACTCGTCGCTGACCTGGCGGGTCGGCTCGCGCGGCCAGATCGCGACCGGCCCGAGATTGCCGAAATCGACGCCGCGCCACTGGTCGGCGTTCTGGGGGTGCGGGCGGATCAGGACGCCGACCGAGCCGAGCTCATCGGGGCGCGCTCGGAGCGCCCGCAGCCATCGCTCCGCGAACCCCGTCTCGACCGGCGCGATCCAGGCCGACGAGCACGCGTACAGCACAAATGGTCGGTCGGGCGGCAGCCCCACCCGCGCGCAGAACGCTTCGCGCGTGGTGCTCGGCCGGCGCGCGAACCACTCGTCGAAGAGCTGCGCGCCGGTCACGACGACCGATCGGCGCGGGATGCCGTGCAGCTCGACCGCCTCGCGCGCCTGGACCTCGTTCCAGATCGTCACGAGATCCGGCCGCGCCTTGATGAGGCCCTTGTTAGTGAGATTGTCCCAGCTCGCGATCGTCGCGCCGACCGGGACGCCGAGCATCCGCGTCGCCTTGACGTACTCCGTCTGCGGCGAGTTGAAGTCGATCAGCGGCGTCACGAGCACGATGTCCGGCGCGTGTTCCCGAATGAACGCCTCGATCGCCAGGCTGCTCGGCACGATCCGTTCGAGCGCCGCGAGCGCGCCGCCGAGCGCGCGAAGCCCGAGCCCCGCCCCGCTCGGGCCGCGACTCGCGGCCGAGAGCAGCGGCCCGAGCGGCCAAACGACGGCGCGCTCGCGCAGGCGGTCGGCGCGGCGGTAGCGCGGGTGCAGGTAGCGGACGTAGTCGCGGGCGGCCCGGGCGGCGCCCGCGAGCGCGGTCCATTGGTCGTGTCGCGCGGGCGCCGGGCCGTGCGTGATGCTCGGATGCCGCGCGGCGAGGGCGAGGTGGGCGCCGGGCTTGCCGACCTGGTCCGGGCCGTCGAACGCCAGGTGGACCGCGTGGCCGCGCTCGGCGAGCAGCGCCAGCGTCGATTCGAAGTTGCGGGTGAAGCCGGGGTGGCTCATGAAGTACAGGATCTTCATGGCGCCACGTCTGGACTGGATCGTTCGTCGGTCAACATCGGCGGGCGGGAGTATGTCCGTCGCCCGCAACGGGGTCAAGGTGGCATGCGATGCCGACGGCGAACGGGGGGACTGCCGCCGAAGTGAACCTGTACAATCACGTGCCGATCGGGACCGCGTCGGGCCGGACGAAGGTGGACGCTCGCGATGGCCCGACTCCCGGATCCCGTCTCTGGAAAGGACACGTCCATGCCGATCGATCTCCCCGCGCGGCGCGTCATGGTCACCGGCGGGTCGGGCTTCCTCGGGCGGCGCGTCGTTGCGAAGCTCGAGCAGATTGGCTGCCGCGACGTCTTCGTCCCCCGCAAGGCCGACTACGACCTCGTCGATCGCGACGCCGTCCGCCGCGCGGTCCGCGACGCCCGCCCCGAGGTCATCGTCCACCTCGCGGCCCGGGTCGGCGGCATCGGCGCCAACCGCGAGAACCCGGGCAGCTTCTTCTTCGACAACCTCATGATGGGCGTCCAGCTGATGGAGGAGGCGCGCATCGCCGATGTCGAGAAGTTCGTCGCCGTCGGGACGATCTGCGCCTACCCGAAGTTCACGCCGGTGCCGTTCCGCGAGGCCGATCTCTGGGGCGGCTACCCGGAGGAGACGAACGCGCCGTACGGCCTCGCCAAGAAGATGCTGCTCGTGCAGGCCCAGGCGTACCGCGACCAGTACGGCTTCAACGCGATCTACCCGCTGCCGACCAACCTGTACGGCCCCGGCGACAACTTCGACCCGGCCAGCTCGCACGTGATCCCGGCGCTCATCAAGAAGTGCCTCGAAGCGAAGGATGCCGGCGCGGACGCGATCCAGGTCTGGGGCGACGGGACCGCCAGCCGCGAGTTCCTGTACGTCGATGATGCGGCCGAGGGGCTGGTGCTCGCCACCGCCCGCTACGACGGCGCCGAGCCATTCAACCTCGGGTCCGGTCGGGAGATCACGATCCGCGAGCTGGTCACGCTGATCGCCGAGCTGACCGGCTTCGCCGGCCGCATCGAGTTCGATCCGAGCATGCCGAACGGCCAGCCCCGCCGCGGCCTCGACGTGTCGTTCGCCGAGCGCGAGTTCGGCTTCCGCGCGGCCACGGACTTCCGCACCGGGCTGCGCGCGACCATCGACTGGTACGAGCAGGCCCGCCGCAAGCCGCTGCTCGCCGGCCGCGCCTGACATCCGCCGCCAGCCCGCGCCGGTCCGACCCGAACCAGGCGACGTTGGAATCGCCCTGCGCCAGGTGAGGATCGCGCCGTGAGGACCGCGCCGTGAGGTCCGACCAGTGACGGCACTCCTCGGCCGGCCGGCCCCAGCGTCTCGCCGTACCGGCCGCGCGCCCGCGCGCGGGCGCTTGACCGGCCTGACCGCGCTCGAGGTCGTGCTCGCGCTCGGCCTGCTCGCGCTGCTGGTCGGCCAGCTGCTCGGCTACCCCGCCACCGACGACCCGGACCCGGACGGCTTCGTCACATACGCGCGGCACATCCTCGGTACGGGCACGCTGCTGCCGGAGTCGCGGCGCCTGCCGGGCTACGCCGCGTTCAGCGCCCTGGCCTGGGCCGCCCTCGACCGCCCGCCCCAGCAGAGCGTCTACTGGGCGCAGCTCGCGCTGACGACCGCCTTCCTCGGGGGGCTCTGGCTCTGGCTGCGACCGCGCATCGGCCGGCTGCCGGCGCTGCTGTTCCTCGGCATCGTGGCCGCGCCGAGCTACTTCGCGCGGCTGGCGGTCGTGATGCTGCCGGACGCCGTGTTCAGCATGCTCTGGCTGCCGGTGACGCTCGCGTCCTGCTGGTGGGCGCTGGCCGACCGGCCGCGCGGCGGCTGGCTCTGGCTCCTGCCGATCGCGGCGGGTCAGCTCTTCCTCCAGGCGCTGCGCCCGAACGCGGCGCCGATGGCGGTGCTGCTCGCGGGCAGCCTAGTCGTGGTGTACGTCGCCGAACGGCTCGCGAGGCGGCGCGTCTCGGATCGCTTCAACGGCAGCGTCGGTCGCAAGCCGAGTGTGCCGCCATTGCGTCCGTTCGTGGCCCGCGCCGGCGCGTTGGTCGGCGTCGCCGTGCTGGCGTTCGTCGCGGCGGACCGACTGCTCGACACCGGAGCGCGCGCCTACAACCTGGGCGTCGTCGGCTACCGGGTCGTCGTCTACCTCCCGCCGGCCTCCGACTCGCCGGCCGAGCGGCGGCTCGAGGAGGCGAAGGCGCGCTTCCGCGAGATCGAGGGCGGCGAGATCGAGGACGCGCGCTTCCTCAGCTATCGCAGGTTCCAGTTCTCCAGCGAGATGGACCGGGCGGACGTCGAACAAGTCTGGCTCCCGCGCCTGCTGGCCCGCCCGGACCTGTACGTGGCGTCGGTCGGCCGAGACCTGCTGCTGAACCACTATCTGCTGGCGCGACGGGTGCTGCCGTTCTTCGTGGACCTACCGCGGATCCCGCTCTTCGTGCAGCAGTACCCGCCAAACGACAGCTCGCCCCAATCCCGGCTGTTCCGCGCCACCGGGCTGCTCGTGCTGGATGCGCCGCCGTTGCCGGAGCACTACCCGTTCGCCGTCGAGGCGGGGCGGGCCGTCGGCACGCTGGTCGCGGTGTGGGGGCTGTTGCTGCTGGGGGCGTGGCGGCTAGCGCAACGGCACCGCCCGCTGGTAGTGACGTTCGGCGTGCTGCTCGCGCTGTCGGTGCTGATGTCGGCCGCGACGAACACGGCCGACCCGCGCTACCTGCTGCCGTTCGCGCTGCCGGTCTACGCGGCGCAGGCAGTCGGCCTCGCGGAGCTGCTCCGACTGCTGGGCCGCCGCTCGGTAGATAAGGAGTGACTTTGCGTCCCCCCTCTCCCACGGTAGGGAGAGGGGTTGGGGGTGAGGGCACTATGCCGTCACCGGCGGCGCGCCCACCACGCCGCGAGCAGCGCTGCGACCGCCTCGGCCGAGATGCTCACGCCTCTGTACAGCACGCTCGTGACCACCGCCACCGGCAGCGGCATCATCGTCTGGAGCATCGCCGTCATCAGCCCTTCGCGCGCCCCGATCCCGGCCGGCGCGAACGGCACCGCCAGCCCGAACAGGTAACTGATCGCCGCGACCCCGCCGATCGCCGGCAGGTACTCCCAGGACAGCGGGTAGATGGCGTGGACGGTGATCCAGAGCGCGGCGGACATCGTCGCCCAGAGCAGCACGTACCCCACCAGCAGCAGCACAATCGTGCGATACGGAGGCAGCTCGGTCGAGAGCGAGGCGTCGCCCGGCAGCATCCGTGACCCGAGCTTGAGGACCGGCCCCATGATTCGCGGGTGGAGGCCGATCAGCCCGGCCGGCAAGGACAGGAACGCGATCGGGGTCAGGAACCCGAGCTGATCCGCGAGCCCCTGCTCCCGCAAGAACAGGGGGATGCTCATCAGGCTCACGATGATCGCGCCGAGCAGCGAGAGCGCCAGCTCGACCAGCACGCTGGTCACGCCGATCGACGCGGGCGCGCCCTTTTCTTGCAGCATCACCACCCGCCCGGCCGCGTGCCCCACCTTACCCGGCAGGTATTTGCCGAGATTCGACACGAGGTAGATGCGGAACCCGTCGCGCGCGCCGACGCGACCGCCGAGGCCGTGGTAGATCACCATCCACAGCGGCACCGTCGCGAACGAGGTGGCGAGCATGATCGCGAAGCCGCCGAGCGCCGGCAGCGGCCGGAAGCCCCGCTCACGGAACTCGTCCCAGATCCTCGGGTCGCGCCACGTCTCGTAGAGTACCAGCCCGACGCCGAGCACGAGCACGAGGCCGAGCACGAGCTTGAGCGCCGGGTGGCGCAGGATGCCGCGCCCACCGGTGCTCGAGTCCGATGTCGAGGCGGCCGACTCGATCCGTTCCGCGCCGGCGGGCGCGTCTGCTTCGGGCGCTGCCGCTGCCGCTGATGGTTGGCCGACGCGCAGGGCGGAGCCCTCCTCGCAAATCAGGTCACATGCGCACCGGACGACCGACGCGGCGCCCGACTGGGGCCTTACCTTACACCACGCGCGCTACGGCTCGGAAGGGATCGGCACGAGTCGGACGGCCCGGCCGATCGCCGCAAGCGGCGTCACTCGGCACACGTCGCAGGGATGTTGAGCTCGTTCCAGTCGGCTGCACTGTCGCAACCGACAGTTCGCTACTTGGGACAACGGAATCGAGGCGATAAAGTGCGATATGTGATGGGGCCGTGATGCACTGGGCCGCAATTTCGCGTGACCAGTTTTGACAGGCGGCACAACCTCCACTAGAATCGCCCAAACCATGACGAATGAGACGAGCAACGTAGGCATCGTGGTGGGCAGGACACGCCGGCAGGGCGCGCGACGCGGCATCTCGCGCGTGGCGGCGCTCGTCGTGCTCGGCGTCGTAGCCGCCACGGTCATGCCGTACGGGTTGCTCGTGCCGAAAGTGACGGCCCAGGGCTCCATCCGCGACGCCCACACGGACCAGCCCATCGACGGCGCGCAGGTGACCTACGGCCAGTCCGCCGGGCAATCGACGCCGGCCACCGTCGAGCCGGACGGCACATTCGCGACCGGCCGCACGCCGCTCACCGACACGCTCGTCATCGACGCGGCGGGCTACCAGACGGCCCGCGTCGCGATCTGGCCGCCGCGCGACCACGCCATCCGCCTGGCGCCCCGCTCGTTCCTGGTGACGGCGCGCAACGCGGCGACCGGTCAGGTCATTCCCGACGCCGAGACGCGGGCGTCCTCGGCCCGCTCGCAGCAAGTAGAGCCCGGCCGCTTCCGCGTCGAGCCGGCCCGCATCGGCGCGACCGTCGCGGTGGCCGCGCCCGGCTTCCGCGAGGCGACCGCCACGTTCGGCGGCGACCAGGACCAGATCGTCGTCGATCTCCAGCCTCGGCTGGTCGGGTCGGCGGTCGATTCCGCGACGGGCAAGCCGATGGCGAAGATGTCGCTGACGGTCAACGGCGAGACGTTCAAGACGGGCGACGACGGCAGCTTCGAGCTCGGGGGGCCGCCGGCCGGCCGCGTCCGCGCGCTCGCGCCGGGCTACCGCCGCGCCGAGGTCGAGTACGTGCCCGGCCAGCCGCTCGCGATCCGCATGCAGCCGATCGCGGTCAAGGCGCTCTACTTGACGCTCTACGGCATCGTGGATCGCGGCCTCCGCCAGAACGCCTTCGACCTGATCGAGAAGACCGAGGCGAACGCGCTCGTGATCGACGTGAAGGGCGATCGGGGCAAGCTGACCTACCGCAGCGCGGTCCCGCTCGCCGAGACGATCGGCGCGAACGACGAGCCGACGATCTCGAACGTGGACGAGCTGATCGCGACGCTTCGGCAGCGGAACATCTACACGATCGCGCGGATCGTCATCTTCAAGGATGACATGCTCGCCCGCAACGGCCACCGCGCCGGCCTCGACGTGGCGGTCAAGAATGGCCCGACCGAGGAGCCCTGGATCGACGGCGAGGATCTGGCCTGAGTCGATCCGCTCCGACCGGAGACGTGGGAGTACAACATCGCGCTGGCGCGGGAGGCGGCCGAGCGGGGCTTCGACGAGGTCCAGTTCGACTACGTGCGCTTCCCGACCGACGCGGGGCGCGGCTCGTCGCTGGACGACGCGCGCTTTTCGAAAGTTGCGAACCAGCAGGAGCGGGTGGCGGCGATCTCGACGTTCCTGGGCAAGGCTCGGGCCGAGGTCCGCGCGGCCGGCGCCTACCTCGGCGCCGACATCTTCGGCTACGTGGCGTGGGACGAGGGCGACATCGGGATCGGGCAGCAGTTCGAGGCGGTCGCGGCCAACGTCGACTACGTCTGCCCGATGGTGTACCCCTCGACGTACAACGCGGGGCTGCCCGGCCTGGTCGGGTTCCCCGGCGTGGTCGCCAAGCCGTACGAGGTGGTCTTCGAGAGCATGAAGCGCGCGCAGGCCCGCGCCCAGGGCAGCGGCGCGGTCATGCGGCCGTGGCTCCAGTACTTCGACGACTATCCGTGGCAGACCGGGCGCCGGTACAACGCCGCCGAGGTCGCCGCGCAGCGCAAGGCGGCAGCGGACGCGGGCTCGGTCGGCTGGATGATGTGGGATCCCGGCAACAAGTACGCGCGGGGCGGCCTCGAGCCGCGCCGCTAGCTGGTGCGGTTTTTTGACAGGATTGACAGGATTAGATGATGAAGGCGAGAGCCTGGCGCCTGTCATCCGTGCACCCGTCCTCTCATCTTGTTCATCCTGTCAATCCTGTCAAAAAACCGCTCCCGCGATGACACTCGACCGGGGCCTGATCGAGCGGGCGCTGCGCGAGGCGCTGGCGACCGGCGGCGACTTCGCCGACCTGTACGCCGAGGCGACATGGTCGAGCAACGTGTCGATCGAAGACGACCGCGTCGATCGCGTCCAGTACGGCCAGTCGCGCGGGGTCGGCATCCGCGTGGTGGCCGGGGACGTGACGGGCTACGCCTACGCCGACGGCTGGGACGAGGAGGCGCTGCTACGGGCGGCGCGTTCGGCCCGCGCGGTGGCGCGGCACGGCCCGGCGAGCGGCGCCGCCCGCGTCGATGCGTCCCGAGCGGGCGCGATTTCGGCGGGCGCTCACGGCGCTCATGTCGCCCACCGTGAGCACCCGCTAGGCGCGCATCTGGAAGCCGACTTGCCGCCCGTCCAGCCGGCGCCGGCCACCCGCGTCGAGCTGGCGCGGCGGGCGAATGGGGCCGCGCGGGCGGCCGGCGGCCTCGTGCGTCAGGTGCAGGTGCGCCTGTCCGATGCCGTCCAGAGGATCGTGGTCGCCTCGTCGGACGGCGTGTACGCCGAGGACGAGCGCCGCGTGGCGCAGCTCGCCGTGGCGGTCACGGCCGCGCGCGACGGCACGCTCCAGATCGGGCGGCGCGTGCGCGGCGGCGGGACGACGCTCGACCTGTTCGAGCGGCACCGGCCGGAGGACGTGGCGTCCGAGGCCGCCGAGGTCGCGATCCGCATGCTCGACGCCCGGCCTGCCCCCGCCGGACCGATGCCGGTCATCGTGGCGAACGGCTGGGGCGGCGTGCTGTTCCACGAGGCGGTCGGGCATGGCCTGGAGGCGGACCACGTCGAGAAGCGGAGCTCGGTGTACGCCGACAAGCTCGGACAGCCCGTCGCCGAGCCGACCGTCACCCTGATCGACGACGCGACGATCCCGGACCATCGCGGCTCGTTCCGCTTCGACGACGAGGGCGTCCCCGCCCAGCAGACGGCGCTGGTGGTCGATGGCGTGCTGGTGGCGTTCCTGACCGACCGCAAGGGCGCGCGGCTGCTCGGGCTGCCGGAATCGGGCAACGGCCGCCGGCAGTCGTTCCAGTACCTGCCGATCCCACGCATGACCAATCTGTACATCAAGCCCGGTCCTGCCGACCCGGCCGCCATCCTCGCCGACACGCCGCGCGGGCTGTACGTGGCGAGCCTCGGAGGCGGGCAGGTGGACACGACGAGCGGCCAGTTCGTGTTCAGCGTGACCGAGGGCTACTCGATCGAGAACGGCCGGCTCGGGGCGCCCGTGCGCGGCGCGACGCTCGCCGGCGACTCGTTCAGCGTGCTGCGGCGGATCGACGCGGTCGGAAACGACTTCGCGCTCGACCCGGGCCTGGGCACCTGCGGCAAGCTCGGACAGCGGGTGGCGGTGGGCGTCGGGCAGCCGACGTTGCGGGTCTCGGAGATGACGGTCGGCGGGACGGCCACATGACCGCACACACGATCGAGTCAGCCCGTGGCCGGCTCGGGGCTGTCGCGAGCACCGTCAACATACCTGTCATCCTGAGGTACCCATGCCCCTTCGGGGCACCACGGACGATGAAAGTTCATTTTCGAGGGAGCCTGCGAAGGATCTACGGATTGACCAGCACAGCAGCTTGGCTGATTCGTAAGTCCGCAGTTCCTTCGCAGGTTCAGGATGACAAGACTGAAGACGGCAACACTCGTTCCGTCTCGAGGGCGTCCTAAACCAAAGCCAAGGTGAAACCCGCAGGGTCAACGCGGTAGGCTTGACGGAATCTCAAAGCACCGCGAGGCCCTGCGATGGATGACTGGCTCAAGACGTGGAAGTTGGATGAGCGC
>Ga0136611_10000850_pt1 | contig 20619 bp, 21 predicted proteins | sample AntDrymUQ2232306_2_FD_106645 | JGI IMG/M metagenome (GOLD analysis project Ga0136611, IMG submission 106645) | Polar desert sand microbial communities from Dry Valleys, Antarctica - metaG UQ223 (23.06) | ecosystem: Environmental > Terrestrial > Soil > Desert | place: Antarctica: Dry Valley...
GCGGGACACGGTTTATTCATCATGTAGCGCTCTAGCTCCTCCTTGGCCGCGCTGGAGGCCGTGTCCCGGTAGCGGCGTTGGAGATTGGGGACCACGCCCTCGAAAGTGGTGCGGTACTCCTGCGCGCGGCGCCGGCGCATGCCCTGGAAGCGGATAGGGATGCGCTCCCCCTTGCTGCCATTCACTAGGATGTTTAACTGGTCATCGGTAAGCTGCTCAACCGGCTGGCTGGTGGAGAACGCGTACGCCCGCGCGACAGACTCGACGATCCCCATGTAGTAGCCGTCGCGCGTCATGGGCCACGCCGCGATGGCGCCTTCCTCAATCGACAGGTGCCGGTTGGGAATCACGAGATCTGGATCAATCTCCAGCGTCGTGCCCAGACCGGTGCAATCAGGACAGGCGCCATGGGGACTGTTGAAGGAGAAGGAACGAGGCTCAATTTGCTCAATGGAGACGTTGTGTATGGGGCACGAGAGCCGCTCGCTGAACAGTAAATCTTGCTCGCTCTCTACTAGGGAGACGAGCACCACGTCACCCGAGAGTTTCAGCGCCGTCTCCAATGAGTCCGCCAGACGGTTGCCGAGATCCGGTCCGTTGACCAGCCGGTCAACAACGATCTCGATATCGTGCGTCTTGTTCTTGTCCAGATCGGGCACTTCTTCCAGCGGGTAGACCCGGCCGTCAACGCGCGCCCGCACGTAACCTGCTTTCCGTGCGTCTTCAAAGACGTGCCGGTACTCCCCTTTGCGTCCGCGCACAACCGGCGCCAGCACCATGAACCGCGTGCCTTCCGGCTGCGCCATGATGCCGTCCACCATCTGACTGACAGTCTGTGCCGCGACGGGCCGCCCACAGACGGGGCAGTGTGGAATGCCGATGCGCGCAAAGAGCAGGCGCAGGTAGTCGTATATCTCGGTGACGGTGCCTACGGTTGAACGTGGGTTACGCGTCACACCCTTCTGGTCGATGGAGATGGCGGGCGAGAGGCCATCAATGTAATCGACATCAGGCTTCTCCATCTGCCCGAGGAACTGGCGCGCGTAGGAGGAGAGACTCTCCACGTAGCGGCGTTGCCCTTCGGCAAAGATGGTGTCGAAGGCCAGGGTTGACTTGCCCGAACCGGACAGCCCAGTGATCACCACTAGCTTGTCCCGCGGGATCTCGACGTTTACGTTCTTGAGGTTGTGCTCACGGGCGCCGTGAACGACGATCTTGTCAAAGGGCATTGGACTGATGCTGCTGATGGGCGTGGCGACGTAGGGATATGGGGGTGTAGTGCAATCCTAGCGCCGCCGGCGACCACCGCCGTACCGCGTTGGGCTGCGAGACGCGCGCTGCTCGCGCGCCGCCGCCGCCTGGGCGGCCAGGGCAGCCACGCCGTCACCGGCCGCAGAAGCGCCACCACTTGCGGCTGCGCCGATACCGGCCATCGCGTTGGGATCGTCTGGACCGGCGAGCGTGGCGCGCAGCTCGTACACCTGATCGCGCAGCAGCGCGGCCCGCTCAAACTCCATGGACTTGGAGGCGTCCTTCATCTGACGCTCCAAGTCTTTGATGAGCTTGGCGATGTCTTCCTTGGGAATCGGCTCACCGGCGTCGTATCCGGCGCGACTCTCGGCCACCTGCTTGAGGCGGTCACCCACTTCTCGGATGGCTTTGCGGATGCCAATTGGGGTGATGCCGTGCCGCTCGTTGTGAGCCGTCTGGATTCCGCGCCGGCGCGACGTCTCGGCGATGGCGCGCTCCATTGACGCTGTCATCCGGTCGGCGTACATGATGACATGACCGTCCACGTGCCGGGAGGCGCGCCCCACCGTCTGGATCAGCGAGGTCTCGGAGCGGAGATAGCCTTCCTTGTCGGCGTCCAGGATGGCGACTAGGGACACTTCGGGCAGGTCAAGACCCTCTCGCAAGAGATTGATCCCCACCACCACGTCATAGATGCCCAGGCGCAGATCACGCAGAATCTCAACGCGTTCAAGCGTTTCGATCTCGGAGTGGAGGTAGTGCACCTTCACACCCATCTCGGCGAGATAGTCGGCCAGGTCCTCGGCCATGCGCTTGGTCAATGTGGTGACCAGCGCACGCTCGCCACGCTCAACGCGCTTGCGCACCTCGGCCAGCAGGTCGTCAATCTGCCCGGACGTCGGGCGCACATCAATGGGCGGATCAATCAGTCCCGTTGGACGGATCAACTGCTCGGCTATAAGGGAAGAGTGCTCCATCTCGTACGGACCAGGCGTGGCCGAAACGAAAACGACCTGGTTCATGCGGTTCTCGAACTCGGAGAAGGTGAGCGGGCGATTGTCCAGTGCGCTGGGCAGCCGGAAGCCGTACTCCACCAGCGTCTCCTTCCGCGAGCGATCACCGAAGTACATCCCGCGCGACTGCGGTATGGCCACATGCGATTCGTCCACAAAGAGCACGTAGTCGTCGGGCAGGTAGTCAAGCAGTGTCCAGGGTGTTTCCCCCGGCTCGCGCCCGGCAAGGTGGCGAGAGTAGTTCTCAATGCCAAGGCAGACACCGGTCTCTTGAAGCATCTCCAGATCAAACATGGTGCGCTGCTTGAGACGCTGCGCCTCCAGGAGCTTGGCATTCTGCTCCAGCCATGCGACGCGCTCCTCCATTTCCTCGCGGATGGTGACGACGGCACGCTGTAGCTTTTCCGATGGTGTGACGAAGTGGCGCGCTGGATAGATGTCTGTTTCATCCATCGCCGCCAGAATCTCGCCGGTCAATGAGTCGATTTTGACGATGCGATCCACTTCGTCACCGAAGAACTCGACGCGGATGGCGAAGTCATCATAGGCGGGAAAGATCTCCACGACCTCACCGCGGACGCGGTACTTGCCGCGGGTGAAGTTCATGTCGTTACGCTCGTACTGGATGTCGTTCAGCCGCCGCAGCATGCGGTCCCGCCGCGTCACCTCGCCGCGCTTGATCTTGACCACGGTGCTGCCATAGTCAGAGGGCGCGCCGAGGCCGTAGATGCACGAGATGGAGGCGACGATCAGAACATCGCGCCGCTCAAAGAGCGAGCGCGTGGTGGAGAGCTGCAGCTTTTCGATCTCCTCATTGATGGAGGAGTCCTTCTCAATGTACGTGTCTGAGCGCGCGACGTACGCTTCGGGCTGGTAGTAGTCGTAATACGAGACGAAGTACTCCACGGCGTTGTGCGGGAAGAACTCCTTGAACTCGCCGTACAACTGCGCCGCCAGCGTCTTGTTTGGCGCCAGGACCAGCGCGGGGCGCTGGATCTCATGAATCGTGGCGGCCACCGTAAACGTCTTGCCGGTGCCCGTGGCGCCGAGGAGCGTTTGGGCGCGATTTCCCGCGCCGAGGCTATGAACTAGCTGGGCAATCGCCGTTGGCTGGTCGCCAGCGGCTTTGAAATCAGAGACGAGCTTGAACTCCGCCATAGACCCCTCTTGAGCGCCGGTATGTGACCCAGAGACACAAACGGCGACTCACATGAGTCGCCGTTCCATAGTATAGCGAACAAGTGTTCTCGCTGCCTCATCAGGCATTGGGCGCCAGAGACACTGGCGATTTGCCGTCCGTATACTCGCTTGACGTGAAGCTGATAGTCGCTATTGTCCCTGACCCTGCAAACGCGGACCGAGTGGTTGAAGCGCTTGTTGCGGCCGGCTATCCGGGTCCGACACGCATCAACACCTCCGGCGGGTTCCTCCGACGCGGTAACGCCACCCTGCTGCTAGGCACCGACGAAGAGCGAGTGGAAGGGGCAATTGACGTCCTCCGCACAGCCGTGGAAGTACAACCCACACCGGAAGATCCGAACCAGAAGCGCGCCACGATCTTCGTGCTGAATACGAGCCGCTTCATCCGGGTGTAGCGCCGTTTGCGTGAGCCTTAAGGTCACCGGCTAGGATAGGCGAAGCCCGCTAAAGCAGGCTAGAGCGCGTCGAACTGTTTCGCGTGCTCCAGGTTCTCACGCCAGCGGTCGTTGCCATCCTCCAGGCTCCAACACGCATTCAGGACGGACGAGGCAAAGAGCCAGGCGCGCACGCGGGGGCGGTCAAGGTTGAGCTCATCCGTGAGGATGTCCAGGCGGCGTAAAAGACCGCTCGCTGGCAGTGGGTCTGGGTTGCGTAGGAATGCCCAAAGGTCGAACGCCGGATCTCCGGCTAATCCCTTGGGATCGATGGCGAGGTAGGGCTCTCGCTGCGCCGAGAGGATGTTGAAGTGGTGCAGGTCGCCGTGCAAGACCATCTCTGACGGCGTAGATGCGATGAGCTCGCGCGTCATCTGCGCTCCGCGCTCGAAGAGGGGCGAGGGCCAGGTAGTCCCTGCGGCTGGCAGACGCGCGAAGCAGCCGAACCAGCTCTCCAGCGTTCGAAGGGAATGGCCCGCCGGCGCGGGACGCCAAAGGCGACGCATGATTTTGGCGCCAAGGCGCGTTGCGGCGTCATCGTCCTGGCGAGAGAGCTTGGCTAGCATCACCCCGGGCTCAAGGCGCTCTAGGAGTAGCGCCCCTTCGTCAAGGTTGGATTCGAGTAGGCGCACCATCCCGTCGCCGTCGAAGAGGCGCAGTGCCTCAATCTCCTGGCGCACTTCACCACGCGGCGGGCCTACCTTCAGAACGCACTGCGTGCCGTCCGTTCTAACCGCCGGGGCGACGTAGTGATAGGACAGCTCCGGGTAGTGCGGCTGGAGCGCAAGCGACCAACGTGCCGCGAGACGGTCCAGCCGGTCGGGAAGCTCGCGCAGCCACGCGGCGCCGCGTTCTGGGTTGTGGCCGGTGATGGTGCGGACGAGCTTCTCAGGCAGGGAATTGGTATCCACGTTCACGCGAGTAGTTCTTCTGAGACAATTACCAGCAGCGCATGAACTATCACTTTTGGGTCATCGGCTGCCAGATGAACGTGGCGGACAGTGAGCGCATTGCGCGTACGCTGAACGATCATGGGCATCGCCAGGTCGGCACCGCCGGGGACGCAGACGTGGTGCTGCTTACGAGCTGTACCGTGCGCCAGGGGGCCGAGGATCGCCTTTGGGGTGAGCTGGGCAAACTCGGGCGATTGAAAAAGGCGCGGCCCAACCTGGTAGTGGGCGTGACGGGCTGCGTCACCGATGGCGACATCGACGGCTTCCTCAAAAAGGCGTCGATGGTCGATCTGTATGTCAACCCGCGCCGCCCAGAAGAACTGCTCGGATTTCTCTCGGACCAGGGGTTGATCGACGCGCCCGACTACGGCGATCTGTCTCCCGAGAAACTGGGCGCCGGTAGCGCCATCGCCACGGAGCGCGTTTCACAAGCCGTTTCGCGCTACGTCCCTGTCATTTATGGCTGCAACTACAACTGCACCTACTGCATCGTCCCCTACACGCGCGGCGTGCAGAGCAGCCGTCCGCCTGAAGCAATCCTGGAAGAGAGTCGCTGGCTGCTGGCCGAGGGCGCCAAGGAAATTGTGCTTCTGGGCCAGACAGTGGACGCCTACGGCGAGGACCTCAACCCACCGACACGGCTTTCTGACCTGCTTTACCAGCTGAACGACCTGGCAGGACTGGAGCGGATCCGCTTCCTTACGAGCCATCCCAACCACATGACGCAGGACCTCATTGACGCCGTAGCGGATCTCCCCAAGGTATGCGAGCACATCAATCTTCCGTTCCAGTCCGGAGACGACGACATCCTAAAGCGCATGGCGCGTCGCTACAAGGCGCAGCACTTCCGGGATCTGATCGACCGGATTAAAGAGCGGCTGCCCAACGCTGGGCTTTCCTCGGACGTAATCGTCGGGTTCTGCGGCGAGAGCGAGGCGCAGTTCGAGCGTACGCTGGACATGCTGCGCTACGTGCGCTTCGACGTGGTACACGTCGCGGCGTACTCACCCCGCAAGGCCACGCCGTCCGAGCGATTGTGGGAAGACGACGTACCGCGCGAAGAGAAGAAGCGCCGCCTCCACGCGCTGGAGCAACTTCAAGCACAAATTGCATCCGAGAAGAACGCTGCCCTGGAAAGCTCCATCGTCGAAGTGCTGGTGGAAGGTCCCTCTGACCGCAAGGCCGCCAATACCACGATGGGCGAAGCCGGCGTCGAAACGTCCGACCAACAGACCCGCTGGGGTGGTCGGACCCGCACGAACAAGCTGGTGTTCTTCGACGCGCCATACGACTGCACCGGTCATCTGGTGAAAGTGCTAATAGACAAGAGCACCCCCTGGTTCCTGGAGGGGCAATTGCTCACACCCACGCCGGTTCGCTCACGCAGGCTGACTGTACTGGCGTAGCGGGGCGGTCGCGCTGGGTGTTGGTGACGCTAGAGACAGCGGCGCTGGTACACTCCTTGCAGCGACGGGCCGGGATTCGGCTAGATCGGCACGCCCAAGGCATGCGCGGTCAAGGCGACATGCCACGCGCCGGATCCGGATGAGGTAGAGAATTGACGACATTAGTAACCAGCGTTGCGGAGCGCAACCGCCAAAAGCGTAAGCTGGTGGAGCAGGCCATCAAGCTGGCCATGCAGAACCAGTGGCAGCAGACGCTGGACGTGAACCGCCAGCTGATTGATCTGTTTCCAGAGGAGCCGGACGCTCACAACCGTCTGGGTAAGGCGTTCTCGGAGATGGGACAGTACGCCGAGGCACGCGACGCCTACCAGGAAGCGCTCAACCGCGATCCGAACAACTCCATCGCGCAGAAGCAGATCAAGCGCCTGGCGCTGCTCGCCGACGCGGTGCCGTCTGGCGAGCCGCGTGCGCCGAAGGTCGATCCGAAGCTGTTGATCGAAGAAACCGGCAAGACGGGCCTCTTTGAGCTGGTGAAGCCTGCCGCTGCGGCGGTACTGGCGCGCATGACGCCAGGGGACAGGCTGGAGTTGCGCATTAACGGCAGTGATGTGGTCGTTGAGGATCACTCGGGCCAGCGACTGGGCCTCCTGCCGCCCAAGATCGCGGTACGTCTGATTGAGTTGATCAACGGTGGCAACGAGTACGTCGCCGGCGTGACCACCGTAGGCGAGAAGAATCTGCGTGTGCTGATCCGTGAGATGCGTCAGTCCCCTGAGATGGACGGGCGCGTGTCATTCCCGAGCAAGCGTGGACCACTGCCGCCCGAGCTACGCGCCTACACCAAGGACCGAGCACTTCGGTATGACGTGGACGACGACGACGCCGCAGGCGACGACTCGGACGATGAGGCCGAAGACGCCGAGAACGAGACGGAGGAGACTACCTCCGACATCGAGTACTACGAGGATCCTGACTCGGCCAGCACAGACCGCTGACCAACTCGCACGTCATCCCCACCCTGCCCACGCCGTGCTCGCCGAGCGTTCTGCCAGCTGTTGCCAGCCAGGTGCCCGTCACGGTTTTGCACGCATCTTGGAGGGTGGGCGTCTCACGTTGTCCCTTCCGGCGGCAGGCAGAGGAGGGGTCAGTGCGCCGCGGTGGGTGCAGCAACGCATTCAGCGGCGCGGGCATTGTGCGGTGGTCCTAATTGTTCTGGAGGAACCCCTTTCGGGCATTCCGGTCCAAGTCCAGGTGTGCCGGTGAGCCGGTGTACAGAGCCAGAGGAGTCCCAAAAGCGAGGGGACCCGTGGGTACGGAGTGCCCGCTGTGTCCGTGCCCAGGACGGACGGGGCAGAGCCGCGGGTTTCGGACGCCGTGCTCGCCTCCCCCGGGTGGGCACCACCGGGTACGGGCGGACGTCCTAACGCGAGAAGGACAGCCCCAGTCGAGGCTGGGGCAAGGTCGCGCGCCAGCGCAGACCGGTAGAGCGAGGGGCAGCCACGAGGCAGGAAGCGGGTGCCCCGTGGCTGCTGGCCTCGCGCTGCCGGGGAGTGGGTCTTCGTATCGCTGTTGGGACTCCTCTGGCTCTGTAGGTGAGTGGTGGGCACGGCGCGCTGCACAAGGGGCACAGGGCGCCGTGCGGGCTGGAGACGGGCCGGCGCTCGCGAGACGCCGGGTGTCGAGCGCACGGCTAGAGGACGGCTGCGCGGGCTGGTCTCCATCGCGTGTGCTTCTCATGTATGCATAATGGCAAATGTGCCGAAATGTGCGGGTGGAAGGAGACTCCGCTGTAACGGGTCAACGTTGCGTGTAGGGTAGGCCTAGTGCGCCTCCACCGCCGCGGGAGCGGGCCGCGCGGGACGGGCACCGCTGGCCATCCGCCGATGAGTGCAAGACCATGACGGGCACTCTTGGCAGCCGCCCGAGTATCGGGTGGTTGCCTGATTCTGGTAAAGTGAAGTGCTCGAACGCACGGTTTGGTGCTGACCTGCCGCACGTTCGAGCGTGTCCCCGTAGCTCAGCTGGATAGAGCGTTTGGCTACGAACCAAGAGGCCGGGGGTTCGAATCCCTCCGGGGATACCAGCAGTTATCAGGTTAGAAGGCCCCTGCGGGAACTGCCCGAGTGGGGTCTTTTGCTGTCTAGTGGGGGAATTGGTGGGGGAATTGGCCGAGAGAGAGCTACTTAGCCAGTCATGGGAAGCGCCGCGGGCACGCCGTACAGCCCGCGCTCGATCGCTCCCGCCGCGGCTTGCTTCGGCGCTCTGAGCGCCTGGGCGTAAACGTCCAGCAGCACGCTGGCGTTCTTGTGCCCCAGGATTGCCGCCGCCGTGGCAATGTCCACACCGCCGGCCACTAGCAGGCTGGCGGTCATCCTGCGGAGATCGTGCAGGCACACGGCTTCCGTCACGTCTGCCTGCTTCGCGGCACGCTTCAGGTACGTCAAAGTGTTGCGCTCGTAGAAGGGCGTCCCGATGGACGTAGCGAACACAAGGCCGTGATCAACGTAGTCGGCGCCGAGCAGCTGCTTGTCAGCGTCCTGCCGGTCGAGCTGGGCGCGCAGTGCAGCAACGCCTGGTGCCGTAAGCGGAATGTCCCTGGCGCCGCTGGCTGTCTTGGTGCCGGCCACGGTGCGGGAACGGTCCATGCCTTCACTGACCGTGATCCAGCCCGTCTCAAGATCCACGTTTGCCCAACGCAGCGCGAGCGCCTCGCCAATTCGCAAGCCAGTGGTGGCAAGGAACGTCCACAGCGGCCACATACGCTCATCGGTCATTTGCGAATGCCTCAGCAGCCGCAGCACGTCAGCCACGTCTACCGGCAGGATGCGCTTGCGCGGCGCCTGCGGTAGCTCCACTCCGTCGGCCGGGTTTCTGGTGATGAGGTTCAGGCGGATGGCCCGCTCAAATCCACTGTGCAGGGCAACGTGCAGGCCACGGATCGTCTTCGGCGCAAGACCTATTTGCGCGGTTCCCCTGGCCTCCTTGCGCACGTGGCTGGCCTGCTTGCCGCTTGTCTCCAGGAGACGGTACAGCCCGTCCAGATGCTTCGTCCGGACTTCATTGACGGGTTTCGCACCGAGCCGCGGGATGACGTGGACGTTGATGAGGCTCTTGTACTGCGCGTAGGTGGAAAAGCGCCGCCGCAGTTTAATCGTGTTCTCCAGCCAGTCGGTGAAGAACGCTTCCATCGTCAGGCGTCCTGGGTCGCGTAGCGCGCCGCCTGCGTGCTCCTGGCGGAGCTGCTGGAGCTTCTTTCGGCACGCCGCCTGCGTCTTTGCGCTTACCTTCCGGCGATCACGGACGCTCCCCTTTGGGTTCTTGGGATCAGGCTTCCACCCAACCATCAACTCACCGATCCACAGATCGCGCGTCTTGTCGAAGTAGAGCCCGCCGTCACCATCGGCGTTGCGGGTGTCCTTACGCCTCTTCTTTGGGAGCGCTTCGTCGGTGGTGCCTTCTGCCGCTACAGTGACCATGCAGTCCTCCTCAACAGGTCTGCTATGCCCCCGCGCTGTGTAACCAGCGCGGGGGCGTTTACTTGAAGAATGGGCCGCCTACCCTTCGCGCCCGCGTTCGGTACCGGTCATCTCGCCACCCTGAGGCCCGCGTGGCTCTGGCGTGAGCGCAGACCCGCCAGCTAAGAGCTTCTGGACCTCGGACTCGGGAATCCGCCAGCCAAGCCTAGTGCCGCCTGGCCGCGTGCCTCTCAACTTCCCGTCTCGCAGCCAGCGCCGAACCGTGTGCGGCGTCGTGCGGATGCGTTCCGCTGCTTCTTCCACCGTGAGCATCCTATCGTCAGCCATGCCGAGCCTCCACCGTCATTCTATGAGATTTCCCGATAAAGCACAAGATGTATTGACAAGTACATCAAGATGCACTACTATGTAACAAGAACGAACAAGCCAGGGAGCCACAACGATGTTGAACACCAGCGAGCGGAACGCGATCAGCAAGGCACAGCAGATGGGTGGCGCGGCCGTCGTGCGGCGCATCAGCCACGGCGTCTACCAGGTCCCGAGCGCCACGGAAGCAGACGCCTTCTACACCGTTACCGGCACGGCGATGGATGCCAGCGACCACACCTGCGATTGCCCCGCTGGACTGCACGGGCGGGCGTGCTGGCACATTGCAGCGGTCCGGCTTGCCCGCATCCGGGCAGAAGCGCTCAAGCAGGCCGCACGGCTGGCAGCGCGTCAGCCGGTGGTGCTGCAGGGGGAGCGCATCGCCCGCGCTTCCGCCACGCTGCGCTTTGGTGGCGTCGAGTATCGCGGCGAGGGCAGGAACCTGCTAGACGCACTCGGCAACGCGCAGGCAGCGGCGTAGCCACCACTACCAAAGGAGAGGACTCACCACCATGAAGCACTTTCACATCACCGCCACCGCTGACGATGGCGCCCGCGCCGAGCACCAATCAGGCGCGTACCTGCCGGCGCTCGCGCTGGCGCGGCGTCTGGTGCAGGAAGCCTGCCTCTCCGGAGGCACCGTTACCTACGACCCGATGACGGGAGACTCACCGTTCTGCATCGGCTTGTGGCTGGTGCGGGACGCGCAGGCGACGGCTACCGCCAGCATCGCCATCAGCGGCGCGTGCTTCGGCGATCACGCCGTACAGGAGGTGCCCGCGCGCGTCGCAGCGTAGAGATGAAAAGCGGGCCAGAGGAGCGCCGGAAACGCCCTCTGGCCCTTGATCCCCCAACCCGAACGGATGAAAGGACCCACACAGATGCTACGTCTCACACACCGCGCCTGGCGCTTCCTGCTGGCATTTGCCCGCCACCTTGGCGGCGAGAGCGCCGTCCACTTCATTGCTACTCGTAGCGCACCGCTGACGCTGGCCGAGAGCCATACGGCCGCCCGGCTCTTGCGTGGCGTGCGCGTGGCGGAAGCCGCCGGTCCCGATCCTCTGGCCGGCGTGACTCACCTCCGCACCGAGCGCGGGCTTGAGCGCGTGGAGGACATTGCCAAGACGGCGCCCGCCGATGGCGGCCCCACCGCCGACGACCTCAAGGAGCTAACCCATTCGCTCTACCGCGAGTACCTGCACGGCCCCCAGAAACTGGCAGCGCTGTTTGATGACCTCAACCGCCGCCGGTGTGAGTTGGAAGAGGGCATCAACGGGTACCGGGTGCTGGCACTGCGGGGCTCCACCGGCGAGCCTGCCACCGTGGAGATCAACGGCGCACGGTTCGAGTACGTGTGGCCGGAGAAGCCGTGGGGCAATCCAAAGCAGCACGGTCCGGTGGAGCGTGGCGACACCATCGAAGTCAAGGTGTCAGACGTGGACGACCACGGCACGCCGCGCCTGCTCAACTGCGCGGGGCGCGTGTGGCGCGTCTCTACCGCAGGATGGGCGTCGGGCACGGCGCCGTCACCTGGAACGCAGGACGTTGCTCAACAGGCCGGCCAGTACCTGGACAACGACGCGCACCAGGCGATCCAGACGCGCGAAGACTACGAGCGGGTACGCGACCTCTTGGAATTGCTCGCTGGCGTGAACGCCCACCTCATGGGCGCGCTGCTCCATCAGTTGGAGAACTACCTCAAGACGCCGGTCGCCGCGATCGACTTCAACAATCCAGACGTGCGCCGCGCCACCCACGACCAGGTAGCCGAAGCCGCGACCCAGACGCTTCGGAAGCTAGAGGCAGACGGCGTGCTCACCTTTCACGGCACCCCGAAGCCGGCCAAGGTCTTGGAGCAGTGGGGGAGCGAGCCCCAGTACGTCGAGATCGAGGGGCACGCCTACCAGAAGGTGCGGCCTGATGATGAAGCGAAGTTGCACGCCCGCCTTGAGCGCAACCGGATCTCCAAGCGGTTCGCTTCGCTGATCCGGGACAACGCGGAGGCATGGGAGGCCTTCCAGGCGTACAGCCAGATGGACTTCAAGGAGCGCGACGCTGAGCTAACCGAGACGCTGCGCAAGGTGGGCCGCTTTCTGGTGGACTCGGGCCAGCGCGGCCGGTGGAAGGTGCTCTTCCTCGATCTACAGGACCACGAGCTGACCAGCGATGCCATCATCTGCGCGCTCCCGCCGCGGGATGCGTACCGCGAGAACGACGAGCTGCTCTTCGCGCTTGGTGAGCACTGGGAGCGCTACGTCCGAGGCGTGGAAGAGCAGCTCAGTGGAGGCGCCTCCACCGAGGATGAACCAGACGAGCAGGTCGGTTAGCCGCCCTGCGTGCGTGGGCGCCGTCTCTTCGGGGGCGGCGCGTTTTGCTACTGGCTACCTTGCTTGATTGCCCAGACCGCTGCGTGCGCTCCAAGTACGGAACTCCCACTCGCGTCGTTCGCAAGCCCGTCCGCCATTCTCTCCACGGCTCCACTTACTCGCCTCGAGAGATCCGGTGCGGAGGTCGCGTCGCTCGTTTTGATGAACTCCGTCAGCTTCTCCCTATGGTCGGACCGGATGCCGTCGTTCAGCAGGAGTAGCGTGTTGTAGCTGACGAGATTGATCCTCTTTCGGTGACTCAAGTTGAGCTGAGCAATCGCCCACACGACGACCACAGCAAGCAAGACCCACGGCACCCATCCTGGCATTTTGGCCCTCCTGTCGGCGCATCATACCGCGGCAGGTCCCGCGGCCTTGACAGATCCCGTGCGGTACCCGATCATGCGCGGCACGACGTTCTTGGAAGCTGGGTTTCTGACAATCTTGGCGGCGGTGGTCGCCTCCGTCTCGCAGGTGGCAGCGCTGTATGCGTTCGGCTTTCAGCGGCTTACGCGGGACGTGTCTATCGCTCGCACCGGCTCCAGTACAGCACAAATGTTGATGACGCCCGGACTAGTCGGACTTGTGGGCTGGCTGGGCACCATCGGCACGCTGGCCGGCGCAGCGCTCCTATGGGCCGCTTACGGCTGGCAGGTGAGCGTGGGGTACTACCTCTTGACGTGGATCGTATCAGCGGTGATGCCTTTCGGCGGGCTCCAGCATCACTACATGGCGTTGATCAGGGCCGAGTTGGGGCGGCACATGATCGGCTCAGAGGACAACGAGCTGGTAGCCGGGCTGCTGGTCGAGTGCCTGGCTCGGTAGGACAGGATCAATGGGACTAGCAGCAGCGTTCGGGGTTACTAACGTGTTCGTGGCGGCGGGGCTGAATGTCCTGATCGCCGGCGTGATCTACTGGGTCGGCGTTCGCATCGCTCGGTGGTGGTTTGACTTCTCAGGGGGCATCGGGCGCTGGATGGGCGGGCCATTTGCATTTGTGTGGGGTGGCCGCTTCACAGCGCCGATGCACCTCGCGCCAATTCTCCATCTGCCGCTGACGCTCTACGGCTTCGTGCTGATGCTGAACGCGCTCAGCGCCGGCTTCATGTGGGGGATCCTCGATGTCGTAAGCACCGTAGGCTGGATCATCTTCTGGATCAACACCGCTGGCACTTGGCTCGTCGGATTTGGGGCTGGGGCCTTCCATCGCAGGCGGCGCCTGGCAATCGAGCAGCAGGCCCGCGACCTCGGAACCACACCGGATGCGCTCGAGCGATTTCACGCCCTCCGCGAACAGGTCGCCGCGGATCACGGCATACGCCCCGATCAGATCGGGCTCACCGAGCAGGAAGCGCACGCCTACGGGGAACTCAATAGGCTCTTCGCAAGCGGCGAGCTCTTTGAGAAGGAGCAACCCGGGGGCCAGGCACCCACTCCAGTGACGGCGACAGTACCCGCCAATACCAAGAACTTTCCACCCCAGGCGTAGCGCGTGATGATCGGGCCATCCGCCACCTAGTCGCCCAGCAGCTCCCCAGCCAGCGCCCGCCGCTGCGCCGTAAACCGCGAGCTGATGCGCGCCAGTGCGCTCGTGCGTGCCCGCTTCTGCGCATCGGGTGTCATGCGTCGGTAGGCGGCGCCCGCTTCGAGTGTTCGCACCGCGTCACGCTTCGCCAGGGCGATTTCCCGGTCCAGGTTGGTCGCATCGTCTGCCGCGGGCACCGGCTGGATGGGAGAAAAAGCCATCGCGCCTCGCTGACTCTCTGGCTTGTCCACGTCTTGCTTGAGCGTGGCGTTCTGCTTCACCGGTACCTGCTGGCGTAGGCCGGGCACGCCTTCCTTGATGAAGTCCAAGAAGACTTGGGGAGCGCGTTGCTTCGTATCGTTCGCGTTGGCAATGGCTCGAGCAAGCGCGCTGTTGGGGACGAAGCTCCCAGCCTGGCGAGCGGCAAAGCGGGTCAGCTCGCCCTTGATGCGGCCACCACGCGCGGCGCCGAGGAGATCATCGAACGCCCGTAAGCCCGCCAGGTTAAACCACTCGCCTTGTACGTTGCCCGCAAACTCCTGGAGCATCGCCGGATCCACCTCATAGCCATTGGCGCGGTATTCATCCATCAGGCTCGCGCCGAACGCCAGCGGCAGGGCCAGCGGTCCCACCAGGCGCATAACCGGCACTTCCTGCCCGTCCACCTTCAGCGAGAAGGGCCGGTGGCCGGCGTCATACCACGCGCGCCGGAGCGTTTGGTCTTTCGGTGGTGCGCCAGTCATGAGGCCCGAGGCCACCAACGCGCCACCAGTCGCCGCCACAAGCAACCCGAGGTTGGCATCGGCCGCGCGATGTGTGGCGGGCAGCACGGCAGCGGTGTTTGTGGTGGTGAGCATGTTGCCTCCCGTCGCGTAGGCACCCTTGCCAAATGCGCCAGTGGCGAACAGATCCCCAGCGATGCCGAGCTGACTGGCACCCGGCGTCATGCCTACCCCCTGCGCGGCGACATTCGCCATGGTGCGATAGAAAGGCACCGCAAAGCGAGTGACGGGTGTCCCGCGTGCGTCTTCAATTGCCTTGGCTGTGGCGCCGAGCTCTGATTGGAAGATGCCACGCTTGCTCATGGCGAGCGCTTCGGCGGCGAGCTGCTCCACCTTCTGCGCGTCGGTCTTGCCCATCGTCGGCAGCACGCCGCCTTGCTCGAGCTCGCCCGCCGCCAGCCGGGTCCGGATGCCCTCGGATAGCACCGCGGCGCGGTTGCGGAACGTGTCGGTGCCGTACTTCAGCCCCTCGCGGCTCGCCTCCCGGATCCCCAAGCTGTTGGCGGCCATCCGTTCACCCACCTCGGAGAACAAGACATCGGCCGCGATCCTCATGCGTTGCCCAAACTCAGCCACCAGGCCGGCTGGTCCTTCCACCAGTCCGCGCGGCTGCTCGGCACGCACCGGGCGGCCGCCCTTGAGCATGACGGCCAACGCGTCGCGCATCCCGTCTACCGTGCCCGCGATGAGTCCCTGATTGAGGCCGTCCAATTCGGCCAGCACGGCGGAACGCTCTTTCGGCTTGATCTTCCCCAAGCGCTCCCCAAGTCCCTCCATGAGTGCCGCCTGAACGACCCTGTTGTAGGTCAACGGCACGTTGAGCCCGTTCGAGACGATGTCCACAATGGCGCCAGCAGGGTTGCTCAGCATGCCGCTGTACCTGACGCGGTTGGCGAACTCGCCGCCACGCTTGCCCAGCTCGGCCGCTTGTGCGCGCGTTCCCTGCCCGGTTGCCAGGCGCCGGAACATCTCGCGCGATGCTATGTACGGTGCTGGCACCTGGCCCACGTCATCCAGCGCCTTGATGTAGGTGTCGACCTGGCCAGCGGCGGCGTCTTCGGGGATGCCCAGCGCGACATTCGCCTCGATCAGGCTGTCGCGTTCGGTCCGGCCAGCTTCGGAAAGGCGGAACGGTGGCCGGGATACCGGCGACGTTGCGGCGTCGTCTGCTCCACCTGGCAGGCGTAGCTCGCCTCGCTCGAGGAAAGGCACGATCCCGCCGGCTTCATCCACCCGGCGACCAGCGGCAGCGGCCACGTCATCCGCGCGACTGCCTGCCCACTCCACGCCCCTGCGCAGCTCATCCGGTCCGGGCGTCAGCATCCCGAGCGCCGCGGGGATCGCCACATCGTGCTGCATCAAGCCGCCAAGTACAGGCGTGGACTCGGTAATTCCGCGCTCACGTGCCCAATCCGGCACGCTGTCACCTCCGGGCAAGCGGTCGAGCACGCCTTGTGCGCCCGCTGCCAGTGCGTCTCCTGCGATGGAAAACGGCACGGTCGCCAGTCCTGCGAGGGAAGCGGCGTTCTCCAGTGGATGCTGGTCTGCGCTCATAGGTGGTCCACTGGCCACACGACCAAGGTAGCCCTGTGCCAGCCGCCCGCCGGGTGTCTGCTCCGCGGCAATATGAGAGAGGCGGCCTAACGTGGCGTCACCTTCCGGCGTGCCTGCTTCGAGCGACGCGCCGAATGCTGCCGGTTCAGGCAGTCCCACGCGGCTATCGTCCTGCTCCCCGAACGTGGCGGCGCCTTGCGTCACGCCCCAAGGGTTCGCAGCCGCGGCCGGTGCTGGCGCTGGCGTAGGCTGCCGCATCGCCGGGAGCGGCGTGCCGATGGTGCTTGGATCGTCGCCCACATCGCCAGCCGGGAGGAAGCTGCCCATGCTGGCGAGTTGTTGCTCTGACCGCTGTACCCAATCCGTAGGCGTAGGTGCGGTGTTGCCGCTGCCATCGTCGAAGCTGTTGGGCATCCCCGCACCGGCGGCTGGTGCTGGTGGCGCCGGTAGGGGTGCTAGTCGTGGCGCGAGGGCTTCTAGCTTGGCGTCTGAGTCGAAGTCCCATCCGTCATGGGCGAGGTCGTTGAGCTGGGTGTCGGTCTTGACGGCCCACTGTGCGGCCTGGTGTGTCCGATACTCGTCTTCGGTGACCCGCGGGAGCCATTCTCGGTCGGTCATTTCGTACTCCTTTGGCGCGTCGGGCGCCGGGTGTTTGGCTGTTCCGCTTCTTCGTCTGCTCCCAGGATGACAGTGAGGGTGAACGCGGTCCGGTCGTCCCGGGTGGCACCGCGTAGGCGGCGGTCCAACTCACGCTCCACCTGGGCCAAGACCGCCGCCTTGATGGCGAGCAGCTCGAACGGCACGCCGGTGATCGTGACGTTCCTAGCGCGCATGGGTCCCCCTCGCCGTCTCGGCGCGGTAGTAGGTGACCGCGATCTCTGTCCGGCACCGACCGCAGCGCGGGCAGCGCTCCGGATACGCGTCGCTCCGCTGCTGGTCCGGCCAGGTCACCAAGAAGGTAGGCCACGCGCGGCACGCGGGGCAGCCTCCGGGCGCGGCGGTGAACGCCTGCTCGAGGCGGCGGAGGCGCGTCGCAATCATCATTGGATCACCAGTGGCACCGGGCGAAGGTGGCGGTCCACCAGCGCCGCCTCGACGGTGACCCCGCCTTGAGCCCGCCCACAAGAGGGACAGCGTGGCGCTACACCGTTCCACGCCGGACTGAGCGGTAGCGCCGCCACGCGGTAGTCCGGCGCTTCACGATGGAAGCTATGCGGGCACAGAGGGACCCGCCCTTCCTGCTCGGTTGAGAATGCCTGCTCGAGGCGGCGGAGGCGGCTAGCAATCGTCATGGTGTCGTGTTCTTTCAATGCCTGCCGGGAGGCGAGTCGGTGGTGTGGTGCCGCTGCTCCAACTCAGAGAGGCGCGCTTCCATCTCCACGCTCTCGCGGAGCTTTGAGCCCAATTCCAGGATGCTGCGGGCGGCCCCAAGCCGGGCCGTGTCGCTTTCCGCAGTCAGCAGGGCGCGCAGCGTGAGCACGGCCTCTGCGCTTGCGTCTGCCAGCAGGGCGACGGCGCGTTCCACCATCGCCCGGCGCGCGTCGTTCACCTGCGTGCGAAACGCCACCTCTTTCAGGCGCCGGTAGACGGTGCTCTCGCCAATCCCGGCGCGCTTCGCCGCCTCTGCGTTCGTAGCGCCACCGGCCAGCGCGGCGAGGAGCACCGAATCCGCGTTTGTCCTATCACCGCCTGCCACCGGGTGCCTCCTTCGCTATTTTCGCGTCTGACCCCATCGACGCCAGGTGCCCAATGTGATGGCAGCCACCAAGCGAACGAAACGCGCCGCAGGAGCACTGCCACTTGCCGGCGCGCTCGGTCACCGCGAAGTAACGCCCGCTCTCTGCCGGAGTGTCGGAGGTCGCCAGCAGCAGGAGCGCGCCTTCGGCGTCCGTCGTCTCGAAGGCGCTGACCCTGACGGGCACTTTTCGGTACCCCCAACCGTTCGCCCGACGCTCTTGGGTGGAGGCGTTCCTTGCCTCCCTGGTGTGCTGGCGGATGGCCTGGTGGGTCTTCGATTCAATCATGGTCGTTTCCTTAATCACGCCGCAGCCACGAGGCGCTGTAGCCAGCGGCGCTCCTCTCGCTCGGCCACCCGAAGCACGTCTAAGGCACGCTGGTCAATGTGACGCTCAATGTGGGCGCGAGCAAGGGCTCGCAACTGTGCGGGCGGGATCGCGTCCACCTCTATGCTTCCTCCCTCAAAGCCCTTGCTACGGCTGTCAGAGCGCTTCGTCGGCCGGGTGGGGAGCTGCCAAGCGTCAATCTGGTTTGGCGTGACGGCCAGCCTCTCGAAGTGAATCTCTGCGGCCGGCGCAAACTGCCGCAGACGCTGCTCGACGTTCCGGGTGATATCCATGCCACTCGGGTCGTAGTCGCCGAAGTAGTAGAGATGCGCGGGCTTGTGGCACGCCCTGATTTGCGCTGCCGCCTCATACAGGTACGAGAGGCTGGGATAGCCTCTGGTCACCATGAGCGGAACGTCCCACGGCTTCGTCTCTTCCATCAGCACGCCGGCGAGAGCATCTTTCTCCAGCCACACCTCGACGTACACGTCCTGCGTGTCCCAGAGCGAACGGCGGTATGCCTCAGCGGTGTGACGCAACGCCTGATCGAGGCTTGAGTACGTCGTCGGCTTGCGCATCCAGCGTGTGTTGTCGGCGATCCAGCCGAACGGGATCTCGCCCGACAGACGCATCTCGCCCAGCAGCCGGCAGACGGTCTGCTTGTACTCGGCCTCGGTTTTTGCGATCGTGCCATTCGACACTAGGCGGTAGAAGACCTGACGCACCGTAGCGGGATGGTCTGCTTCCAGCGTGTCGTAGAGCGCCCGCCGGATCGCGCCCATCTGGTCCTTGGTGCGGCGGACCTTTGTAGGACTAGCCCTATAAGTCACCCTAGCGGGAACTTGAGGAACCACCAGTGGTGGTGCGAACGCTGGCGACGGCGTGAGTGAAACAGCCATCAGGCAGCTCCTTTCGGGTAGTGGCGCTCACAGGTCGGAGTACCGTCCCGCCACGTCCGGACACTCGGCCGTGCGCACGCCGAGCAGGTGGCCGAAGGCTGCCGAATAGTCGTCTCCGTGGCACTTTGGCAGCCTTCGGCGGTTTCGGGTGCACTTCCCTCCTGGTAGGACGAAGGCTGCCACGCCTCTCCTGTGTTGGCAGCCTTCGCTTGGCAGCCTTCGCCAGGAAGGCGCCACGACCATCCACCCGAGAAGCCATCTTTTTCTGCCAACACGCCGATGGTTGCCTTGGCTCGCCACAGGGTGCGCTCAGAGACACCAGCCGCCCGGGCGTCAACATGGATCTGTTTCGCTGGCTTCGGGCCATCGGCAAGGATCTGCCTGAGTACGTCCTCGGCGCTCGACATCGCGCCGCGTTCGCCTTCGTCCATAGGCATTGCCAACAGCGCCGCGGCGGTGTGAGATGAGACGCCTTCCCATACGACACGTACTGAGCCGTTGTCTGCGGTTTCGAGGTGGTACGCCAGCGCGGTCGGCATCTCAGCCAGATTGCACTTTGCGGGTGCGAGGATCCTTCGTCCGCCGGTAGGGTCGTCGGGGTCCTTCGCGACGAGCATGGCTGACCGAGCGGCGCCGATGATCCCGATGCTGCCGCCGCCACGGTAGAGCGCATTCCCACCGCCGGCCTTGTTGAAGTGGCGGACGATCACAATGGCGCAATCGGTCTCCTCCGCGAGGTCGGCAAGCGGAGCCAATCCCTGCCGTACCTCTTGGTCCTTGTGAGCATCCGACGTGAGGTACGCCATCAGCGGATCAATCACCACCAGGCGCGCGTCGTTCTCCACAATCGCCGCCCGGAGAACGTCCACATCCCGTGGGAGGCTTGGCAGCCTTCGCTGTGGCTCATCACCCTCCTGCTTAGGCTGCTCCAGGACGTAGGTAAGGGCAACGACACGACGGAGATCGGCGCCTGCGGCCTCAAGGCGTGGGCGGATGGTGTCGCCAAGGCCGTCTTCCATGCTCAGGACAATCGAGGTGGATGGACCGTCCACATCGCTGATCGACCCATCAGGCATCGCCGCGCCTACGCTGCGGCGCGCGACAAGATCCAGCGTCAGTGAGGACTTTCCGTTGCCTGGGTCCCCGTCAAGGACGGTGAGCTTGCCCAAGGGCATCCGTGCGGCCCACAGCCAGCTCACCGGCTGCGCCTCAACGTCCGAAAGACGGACAAGAACGCCCGAAGGCTGCCAAGAATTGCGAAGGCTGCCAATGGAATTTGACGTGGCAGGGTTGGCAGCCTTCGGCGATGTGCCTTTCAGCGTCGCCGAAAC
>Ga0136611_10000851_pt1 | contig 20617 bp, 22 predicted proteins | sample AntDrymUQ2232306_2_FD_106645 | JGI IMG/M metagenome (GOLD analysis project Ga0136611, IMG submission 106645) | Polar desert sand microbial communities from Dry Valleys, Antarctica - metaG UQ223 (23.06) | ecosystem: Environmental > Terrestrial > Soil > Desert | place: Antarctica: Dry Valley...
GCACATGCGCGAGTTCGCGCCCACACGCGGAACTGTCAGCCGAAGAAGACGCTGGCGATGTCGTCGTAGATGTGGAGGTCGACGTTGCGCGTCTTGCCGACGGTCGTGCTGAGCGGGATCAGCACGATCTGGCCGCCCTGCAGCGCCGTCATCTGGCCCCACGCCTTGGCGTGCACCGCGTCGATCGCCTCGACGCCGTATCGGGTCGACAGCACGCGGTCGAATGCGGTCGGCGTACCGCCGCGCTGCACGTGGCCGAGCATCACGACCCGCGCCTCGAACCCGGTGCGCTCCTCGATGCCGTGCGCGATGTCGGCGGCGATCCCGCCGAGGCGCACGTGCCCGAAGCTGTCGTAGAGCTTCTCCGGCATCGCCAGCGTCCCGGGCACGGGCTCGGCACCCTCCGCGACGACGACGATCGAGGCGTAGCGCCCGCGGTCGTGACGGCGACGGAGCAGCCCGCACACCTCGTCGAGGTCGAACGGGCGCTCCGGGATGAGGATCACCGTCGCCCCGCCGGCGATCCCGGCGTACGTCGCGATCCATCCGGCGTGGCGGCCCATCACCTCCACCACCATCACCCGGTCGTGGCTCTCCGCCGTCGTGTGCAGGCGGTCGATCGCATCCGTCGCGATCTGCACCGCAGTCGTGAACCCGAACGTCATGTCCGTGCCGACGACATCGTTGTCGATCGTCTTCGGGACGCCGAGGATCGGCAACCCGAAGTCCAAGTGGAGCTTGCAGGCGATGCTCAGGGAGCCGTTGCCGCCGATGACGATCAGCGCGTCGAGCCCCATGTCCTCGAACGTCGCCCGCACCTTGTCGGTGCCGCCCTCGTGGTCGTAGGGGCTCCCCCGCCGCGTTCCGAGCATCGTGCCGCCCTTCGGCAGCATCCCGCGCAGCGACCGCACGTCGAGCGAGAGGTGACGGCGCTCCATCACGCCGTCCCATGCGTCGTAGAAACCGATCAGCTCGTCGCAATGGACGAGCTCGCCCTTGCGCACGATCGCGCGGATCGTCGCATTGAGACCGGGGCAGTCGCCGCCGCCGGTGAGGACCCCGACTCGCACCCGACGAAGGGTAGACGTCAACCCGCTTGCACTCAGCCTCCCGAGGGTGACCGAACCCGGCCCGTGCTATGAACTCCGCCGTGGCGTGGGACAAGGACCGACCCGTTCCGTGGCAGCGGCTGATGCGCGACTGGCTGCTGTACGTCGGGATCATGGCGGTCGTCTTCCTGTTCGTGTACCGCGACGACCTGACGGCCGGTCCGTTCATCGGGCTGCTCATCAGCGGCCCGCTGTTCCTCGCGGTGGGCGCCGTGCTCGCGAAGTTCGGCTACCAGCGCAAGACCTTCCGCGACCTGCGCGCGGAGACCGAGGCCAAGCGCGCTGCGGAGGCGACCGCTCCGGTCAAGCCGGTCGGGGTCCGCACACGTCCTGCTCCCACTCGGCGGACGTCCACCGGCCCCGGCAGAGGCGGCGGTCGCGGGTCGAGCCGACCGGGGAAGCGGCGATGACCGACGACGCGTCGACGACGGTGGGGCGGCCGTGCGTGATCGCGATCGACGCCGGCACGACCGGCGTGCGCAGCCGCGCCGTGTTCGTCGACATGCCTGGCGTGTCGGAGTACCGCGAGTTCACGCAGCACTACCCGCAGCCCGGCTGGGTCGAGCACGATGCTGCGGAGATCTGGGACACCGTTCGCGAGACGCTCAACGCAGTACTCGACCGGTTGCCCGACAACGTCGAGGTCGCGGCGATCGGGATCACGAACCAACGCGAGACCATCGTCGCGTGGAACCGGAGCACGGGTGAGCCGTACGGGAACGCGATCGTCTGGCAGGACCGGCGCACGGCGTCGCGTTGCGACGAGCTGACGGCGCAGGGTGCGCTCCCGCTCGTGCGTGAGACGACCGGACTCGTGCTCGATCCGTACTTCTCGGGGACGAAGTTCGAGTGGATGCTCCGCGAGCGCGAGATCCCGGTCGACGACGACCTCGCGCTCGGCACGGTCGATTCGTGGATCCTGTGGAACCTCACCGGCGGGGACGTCCATGCGACGGACCCGTCGAACGCGAGCAGAACGATGCTGTTCGACATCCGAACGCTCGCGTGGTCGGCGGAGCTGTGCGATCTGCTCCACGTCCCGATCGCTGCGCTGCCCACGGTGATGCCGTCGAGCGGCCGGTTCGGCGTCACGTCCGACCGAAGCGGCGTGCGCGCCGGGGTCCCGGTGTCGGGCATCGCCGGCGACCAGCAGGCGGCGCTGTTCGGCCAGGCGTGCTTCGAGCCGGGAATGGCGAAGAACACCTACGGCACCGGCAGCTTCGTGCTGCTCAACGTCGGCCCGACGTGCCCGGCGCCGTCCGAGGGGATGCTCACCACCGTTGCGTGGACGCTCGCCGACGGAACCGTCGCGTACGCACTGGAGGGCGCGATCTTCGTCACCGGCGCGGCGATCCAGTGGCTGCGTGACGGGCTCGGCGTGATCGGCAGCGCGCCCGAGATCGGCCCGCTCGCGGCCACCGTCGCCGACAGCGGCGGCGTGTACATCGTCCCCGCCTTCACCGGTCTCGGCAGTCCGTGGTGGGACCCGTACGCGCGTGGCACGATCGTCGGCATCACCCGCGGCACGACCCGCGCGCACATCGCGCGGGCGACGATCGAGTCGATGGCGTACCAGACGCGTGACGCCGTCGATGCCATGGTCGAGGCGTCCGGGACGCAGATCAAGGACCTGCGCGTCGACGGCGGCGCGTCCGTGATGGACCTCCTGATGCAGATGCAGGCCGAGCAGCTCGGCGTCCCCGTGCGCCGTCCGAAGGATCAGGAGACGACGTCGCTCGGTGCCGCGTTCCTCGCCGGTCTCGCCGAGGGCGTGTGGCCGTCGCTCGACTCGGTGTCGGAGCGCTGGCAGCTCGACGCCGAGTTCACTCCGTCCGGCGACGAGATGAAGGTCCTCGCCGACGCGTTCCACGCCCAATGGCGCCGCGCTGTCGAGCGCTCCCGCAACTGGGCGAGCTGACCGGCGGTCCACGGGCTTCTGGGCGCGAATCGTGTCATTCGGACTTCTGGGCGCGTTTCGTCCCAGGTGCTGGAACGGCACGCGCCCAGAACGAGTCAGCCGGTGAGCAACGGTCGCAGACGCGGCCGAGCGCGTCGACCAGTTGACGCTCGCGCGTGTGGAAAGGCCGGCCTCGCCGACCGACAGCCACCACGAGGTCGCGTCGCGCGAGCCTCGTCCACACGAGGTCACCGGGAGCGCCGGCCGCCTGCTCCGCCGGCGTCAGGTGACTGCTGCCAGCGAGGAAGGCGGCAAGCCACGTCGACTCCGGAGGCGCCCCGAATGTGGCCACTGCCGTCGCGGAAGCCGAGTCGAGCACGACCGCCCACTCTCCCTCGACGAGCGTCAGCAAGTCGCCGCACAGCAGGTCCAGCCGCTTGTCCGGCTCGCACTCCACGAGGCGCGCCGCCGTCTCGAGCGCGAACAGTGCGTGGTCGGGCCGGCCCGCTGGCACGCGGCGGACGTCCTCCACCGCAACGCCGTCGACCTGGCTGATCTCGGTGACGAGCAGCCCCATGTCGCTGCCGTCGGGCATCGAGATCACGAGCTCGTCGACTGCACGGCCGCCTCCGCGCTCGAGGATGTCGATCCCGGTGACGTCGCCGCGGACGGCACCGATGCGGCTCGCCACCTGTCCCAGGGCGCCCGGCCGGTCGGGCAGCCAGACCCGCACCACGTACGTCTCCATGCGCCGAACTTAGCGAGGCGTCGTTTCGGCCGGGCGGGCGCTTCCGTTTCGCCCGCGTGAACTCTCGTCGCCCGAGCAACCGTGGTGGCTGCGCGACTGTGGAGGCTGTGCGTCGCCTGTGACGCACGGACACCACACTTGGACGCACGAACTCCCCTTGTGGAGTCTGTGCGTCGTCGGCGACGCACGGGCTCCCCTTGTGGTGGCTGTGCGGCGGGGGACTACCCGAGCTTCGGGAGGCCGCGGCGGAGGTTGCGCAGGCCCTGCGCGATGCGCTGCTCGTTCTCGATCAAGGCGAAGCGGGCGAAGCCCTCGCCGCCGGGCCCGAAGCCGACGCCGGGCGACAGCGCCACCGAGCACTCCTTGATGACATGCGAGCAGAACTCGACGGAATCGAGGTCGGCGTACGGCTCCGGGATCGGCGCCCACACGAACATCGAGCCCATCGGCTTCGGCACGTCCCAGCCGATCCGGCCGAGGCCGTCGATGAGCGCGTCACGGCGGCCCTGATAGATGTCGCGCACCTCCCGCGGGTAGTCGGCGGCCTCGTTCATCGTGACCGTCGCCGCGATCTGCACCGGCTGGAACGTGCCGTAGTCGAGGTAGCTCTTCAGTTTCACGAGCGCCTGCACGACCTCGGAGTTGCCGACCAGAAAGGCGACTCGCCAGCCGGCCATCGAGAAGCTCTTCGTCATCGAGTACAGCTCGACGGCGCACTCCTTCGCACCCTCCGCCTGCAAGATGCTCGGCGGCTCGTACCCGTCGTAGCCGAGGTCGGCGTAGGCGAAGTCGTGCACGACGATCATCTCGCGCTCGCGGCAGAAGTCGACGACGCGCTGCATGAACGGGAGATCCACGACGGCGCCGGTCGGGTTGTGCGGGAACGACATCACGAGCACGCGCGGCTTGGGCCAGCCGATGTCCCAGGCCGTGGTGAGGTTGTCGAAGAAGTCACCGGCGAAGTCCTGCACCCGCGGGTCGGCGAGGTGGCGCATCGGCACCTGACGCAGGTCAGCGCCGGCGAACAACGGCCCGTAGATGTGGATCGGATAGCTCGGGCTCGGCACGATCGCTGCGTCGCCGCGGTCGAGGAGCACCCACATGAGGTGGCTGAACCCCTCCTTGGAGCCGATCGTGTTCGTGACCTCGAGCTCCGGGTCGAGGTCGACGTCCCACTTGCGCTTGTAGAGCGCGGCGATCGCCTCACGCAGCTTCGGCAGGCCGCGGCTCATCGCGTACCGGTGGTTGCGTGCGTTGTGCGCCGCCTCGCCGAGCTTCTCGACGGCGATCTTCGGCGACGGGATATCCGGGTTGCCGAAGCCGAGGTCGATCACGTCCACCCCTGCTCGCCGCTCCGCGATCTTCAGATTGTTGATGATCGTGAAGACGTACGGAGGGAGGTTGGTGATCCGGCGGAATTCCATCGCTGGCCACGCTAGTTGTCACGCCGCGACGGCGGTCCCTCATTCCGGCTGCAGCGCGTCGGTGTGACACCATCGGCGCATGGCGAACCCGCTTCCGGACGGCTGCATCAACGTGGTGATCGAGATCCCACGCGGAAGTCGCAACAAGTACGAGATCGATCACGACACCGGGCGTGTCTTCCTCGACCGCCGGCTGTTCACGGCCACGACGTATCCGGCCGACTACGGCTTCATCCCCGACACGCTCGGCGGCGACGGCGATCCGCTCGACGCGCTCGTGCTGCTCGAGGACCCCGTGTACCCGGGCATCTGGGTCCACGCCCGCCCGCTCGGCGTCCTCTACATGGAGGACGAGGCCGGCAAGGACGAGAAGATCATCTGCGTCCCTCCACGTGAGCCGCGCTGGAACGACGTGCAGGACCTGCCGGACCTCACCCCGCAGCTCGTGGAGGAGATCAAGCACTTCTTCGAGGTGTACAAGGCGCTGGAGCCCGGCAAGTCGGCGTCCACCGGTGACATCGGCGGTAAGGCCGACGCCTGGAAGGTCATCGAGGAATCTCGCGCCCGCCACCTGGAGCACCACCCGCACTGACTTCCGCGCGCGCCCGCCTCCGTTCTGGGCGCGCTCGTCACCACCAGCATCTGGCACAGATCGCGCCCGGAACCGCGGATGACACGATTCGCGCCCAGAAGCCCCGGCGGCCGCAGGCTCACTCCACATTCTCACTGTCAGTCGAGGGTGAGGAAGGCGGCGCCGATCGCTCCGGCGCTCGGGCCGAGCTCGGCGAAGCGCAGCGCCGGGTGCGTGCGCAGCGATGTGCCCCACAGCCGCCGCGACATCGCCGTCAGAATCCGCGGGAGGAAGATGTCTGGGTCGGCCGAGATGCCACCGGCGAGCACGATCGTGTCGGGGTCGTAGAGGTTGGTGAGGTTCGCGAGGCCGAGCGCGATCCAGTCGGCGAACGTGTCGATGACCGCCAGTGCCTCCGCGTCTCCGGTCCGTGCCGCCTCGGTCACGTCCTCGCCGCGCAGCTCTTCGAGGCCGTTAGAAAACGAGAGCTCGCCGGCCGCAGCTGCGGCGCGTGCGATCGTCGCGAGGCCGGTCCCGGACGCGTAGCGCTCCCAGCACCCGTGCTGACCGCACGGGCAGGCGATGCCGTCTCGCTCGACGATCATGTGCCCGAACTCGGCGGCGAAGCCGTGTGCGCCGCGCTGGATCGCGCCACCGCTGACGAAGCCGCCACCGATCCCCGTGCCGATGCCGACCAGCAGCAGGTCCCGCGACCCGCGACCGGCACCGAGCTTCCACTCGGCGAGGCAGGCGAGGGTGTTGTCGTTGTCGACCCGGACGTCGAGGCCGGTGGCCGCAGAGACGAGATCGCGAAGTGCCAGATTGCGCACGCCCGTCACGTTCGGTGCAGCGAGCAGGACGCCATCGTTGTTGACGAGCCCGGGCACGCCGATCCCGACGCGACCTTCTGCACCGAGATCGATCGCGATCCTCGCGATCGTCGCGATCAGCTGGTCGGCGTCGTCCGGCGTCTCGATCCGCAGCTCGCCGAGCGACGCGCCGCTGCCGTCGAGCGCGATGCCGAGGCACTTCGTCCCGCCGACGTCGACGCCGACGAGACGGCCGGCCGCAGCCGCGGTCACGCCTCGGCGCGGACCTTGAGCTCGCGAACCGTGTTGAGGATCCGAACCTCCGCTCGTCGCTTGACGAACCCGGGCAGCGGGACGACGAGCTCGATCGCCAAGTCGTAGCGAACGTCGGTGCCGCCGTCGGCGTTCGGCGAGAAGTTGTACGCCCCGTCGATCGTACGCATGATGTCGCCGCGCACCATCCGCCACGCGAGCACGTTCGGCGCCTGCGAGTAGTCGTAGCCGAGGGTGTAGTGCGTGCTGCGTCCGAGTGCCGACGCGCGGAACTCGACCTCCGTCGCGCGCCCGTCCTCGTCCCGCGACTTCACGACGACGTCCTTGACGTCCTTCGCCCATTCCGGATACCGCTCCACATCAGCGGCAATGGCCCACACCCGCTCGGGCGCCGCGGCGATCGTGATCGTCTGTGAGGCCGTCTCGGTCATGGTCATGTGTTTAGCCGAACGCATGGGGTCTCCGCCCCCATGCGTTCCCCAGGGATCTTGGCATGTCCGCTGCGCCCCGGGTCAGATCTCGCGATTCGTCGGGCGGGCCGACTTGTCGATGCGGGATCCGAACGAGCCGTGACGCATCGCCCACAGGCCGTTCATGCCGATCCCGAACATCGGCACGAGGATGCCGAACGCGAGCGCGTTGACCTCGCTCCCGCGCAGGCCCGTCGCGCCGTAGATCGCACCTGCCAAGGAGAGCACGACCTGGACGACGAGCAGCCCCATCATCGTCCGCTTCACGGGCGGCGGCGCTGTTCGCCCGGTGAGGAGGTACAGGTTGGCGACGCCGATCTCGGACGTGCGCGAACGCTCGAGTGCGCCCACGTACGCCCACAGCGCCGCGCCCGCGCCCATCGCGAACAGCACCATCGAGACCGCGCCGATCGTGATCTGTGCGGGTCGCTCGTCACGGAACGGGATCGCCACGGCGACGGCGACCACGAACGCCGCTGTGCCGGCGGCGTTCAACCTCGTCTGGCGGTCGCGGAGCGCGCCGCCGTCGGTCGCCGCCGTCGTCATCGCGGTCATCCTGGCAGCGCGCCGAGCGAGCGGCCCAGCCGTTCCGCCAGCAGGTCGTAGGAGAACTCGGCGACAGCCCGCTCGCGCGCGGCGATGCCCATCGCTCGGCGCCGCGCCGGGTCGTCGAGCAGCGACTCGAATGCGGCGACCACCTCGCCGACGTCCTCCGGATCGCGCACGACGATCCCCGTCTCGCCGTCGACCACTGCCTCCGCCGCTCCTCCGCTGTCGCCTGCTACCTGTGGCACGCCACACGCAGCCGCCTCGACGAAGACGATCCCGAACCCCTCCTGTTCGAGACCACCCCAGCGGTTGCGGCAGAGCATCGCGTAGACGTCGCCGCAGCCGTAGAGCCGCGGCAGGTCCTCGTGCGACACGCGTCCGAGGAAGCGCACCGGCGCCCCTCTGTCGGCCGCCAGCCGCCGCAAACGTTGCTCGTCACGTCCGCCGCCTGCGACCGCGAGGACGAAGTTCGGACGGCGCGTTCCGAGCTGTGCCGCGGCGCGAATCGCGACGTCGAAGCCCTTTCGCGGCACCAGCCTGCTCACCGTCACGATCAGCTCCGCGTCGTCGGCGATCCCGAAGTGACGCCGCGCGGCGCTCCGCTCCGCCCGGTCGAGCGGCCGGAACCGCTCCACGTCCACGCCCGGCGGCACGATCGTCACCGGCAAAGGTCGGCCGGCTGCACGCTCGGCCTCCGCTGCCGGGTAGCCCCCGGCGGAGACGATGTGGCGTGCGCCGCGCAGCACGTGCGCGAGCGCCTGCCGCGAGCCCCACAACCGGCCGGGGACGGTGATCTCCGCACCGTGGAGGACGACGTCGTAGGGCAGCCGCAACGACGGGCCGACGAGCCCGACGGGGAGCGCTGGATCGAGCACGACCAGGTCGGCGCCGACACGCTCCGCCACCTCGTCGATCCGCCGCACCATCCACGGATGCGGCAGCAGCACCGGCTCCCGCGTGCGCTCGACGAGGAACGGCTGTGCGCGGTCGAATTCGTTCGCGCCGGCATATGGGGTGGTGAGCACCGCGAACGACTCGGGCGGGAGGCGGCGCCACCACTCCCACAGCAGCGTCTGGATCCCGCCGATCTTCGGCGGGAAGTCGTTCGTCACGAGGAGGTGCTTCACAGCGCCGCCGTCAGCTCGGCGAGGACGCCGGCATCGTCGTCCGTCAGCGGCACGATGGCGTCGAGGCCGAGCCGGCGCGCGGCCCACACCGCATGCCCGCGCAGGATGTCGTCCCGGTCCGCGAGGTAACGCCGCAGGACCGCGGTCACTCGTTCGTCGCGCCGGCCTCCGTTGCCGACCACGATGAGCGCGTTCCGGCGCAGCCACCGCGGGTCACGTCCGGAGAGGTACCAGCGCCCCCACCGGTCGAGGATCGCCTCGTCATCCCCTTCGAGCAGGGCGAGCACGTCCACCGTTGCGTCGAGTGTCCCGGGGGCGACGCTCCCGCGGAACCGCTCGCCGAGACGGACGGTCGGCGGGCACGCCTCTTGGCAGTCGTCGCACCCGTAGATCCGGTCGCCGAGCGCCGCTCGGTGCTCGCGTGGGAACACGCCGGGCTTCTGGAGCAGCCACGCGAGGCAGCGCGACGCGTCGACGACGCCCGCTGCGACGATCGCGCCGGTCGGGCAGGCGTCGACGCAGCGATGGCACGGCCCGCACCCGTCGGCGACCGGCGCCGGTGCAGTCGGGAGCGGCGCGTCGGTCACGACGCTGCCGAGGACGAACCAGCTCCCGGCACCTTCGATCAGCAGGTTCGAGCTCTTCCCGAACCAGCCGAGGCCGGCCTGATGTGCGATCTCACGATCGACCATCGAGTTGTCGTCGGCGAACACGACCGCCCGCCACCCGTCGGCACGCAGTCGGTGCGCCACGGCCCACAGCCCCTCGCGCAGCGCCTCGTAGTGATCGACCCACGCATATCGCGCCACCCGTGCGTGCAGCCCGTCCGGAACGGGCGGCTCGCCGAGCAGGTACGGCTTCGCGCCGACGACGACCGACCTCGCGCCCTCCACCGCCTGCGCCGGGTCGGTGGAGCGCTCGGGGTTGCGATACGTGAACTGCATGCCATCGTGCAGCCCCGCGTCGCGGCGTTCGATCAGTGCGCCGCGCGCTCGGTGCAGGACGGCGGCGGGCGCGACACCGAGATGCGTGACGCCGTGCGGGCGCGCGAGCTCTCGGAGCTCGTCGAGACCGGCAGGCCCCGTCGGCGGACCGATGCGCCGGCGGGCACTAGATCGCCTCACGGTGCCGGAGGGCGGGGATCATGCCGGCCGCTGCAAGCAGCCGGACCGCACGCTGCTCGGCCAGGTCGAGCACCACTGCATCGTGCTCCGCGTGGTCGCACATCGCGGTGACCACGCAGTCCTTGCACCAGTCGCTGTGCTTGCGGACGCACGTGTCGCACGAGATGCTGATCGTGATCGGTTCCATTCCGGTCACTCTGACCGGGGGGTGCGACACGGTTCATCTGCGCCCGGCGAGCTCGAGCCACTGCTCGCTCGTCATGGTGTTGGCGCCCTGCGAGCGGACGTCGGTGGCGACCTCCTGGTCGTTCGTGACCACGACGACCGGCGTCGTCGGCGGCAGACCGGCGACCTCCTCGCGCAGCACGTCGTCGGCCGTGACGCCGGCGGGCGAGAAGCGGACGCGGACGAGGCGACGCACAGGAGCCGCGGCACCCGGCACGCTCGCCCCGTCGAAGATCACGGCCACGTTCGTGCCGAACCGGCGGGCGATGTCCTCTGCGGCGTCGACGCAGTTGTCGCGCTGGTGGGCGAGCGTGAGCGCCGGCCAGCCGAGCTTGGCGACGTTGTACCCGTCGACGAGGACCATCACGCCCTGCTGGCGCGCGAGGAACTCCGCCGCGACGAACGACGAGCCGTACACGCCGCCCGGCAGCGCGACCGGGCGCCGCGACGACCGCGACGACTTCCGGCGGGGAGCGGGTCCATTCTGCTCGACCAGCCGCGGCCGGGCCGCAGGCTCGAGCACGGCGAGCGACTCGGCGAGACGCGTCAGCTCCTTTGCGAGCCGGTGCGCTGTGTCGACCTGCGCATCGAGCTCGCCGGCCAGCGACGCCGCGCCGGCGAGGATCGTCTCGGCTCCTGCACCGGCCGCGCCGATCGCCGTCGCCCGCGTCGCGAGCACGTCGTCTCGCGTCCGCTCCGCGTCGGTCGCGCGTGCAGTCGCCACGGCGGCCACGGCTCTCGACGTCTCCGCCCGCTCCACCGCTGCGGCCTCGCGATCGAGCGCGTGCCGCAGATCCACCTGGTGCTGCGCGACCTCTGAGCGGAGCGCGTCGCTCTCGCGCCGCGCCACCGCCACATCCGCCGCCGCCCGCGACGCAGCCTCCGCGAGCCGCGTCGTCTCGGCCCGGAGCGCGGCGATCTCCGCAAGCGAGCGCTGCGCGATCTGTTCCGCCTTCTCGCGGCGCCGCTCCGAGCGGCGCAGCTCGGTCGCCGCGTCCACCGACCCCGCGGCATCCGCGAGCGCGGCGAGCTTCGCCTGCCATCCCTCGGGCCGCGTCAGCCAGAGCATCCCCGCCTCGTCGAGCAGGTCGCGGGTGGCGACGGCGCCCAGACGCCCGAGGAACTCGGGATCGCCCTCGACCGCGCGCCGCACCTCCGACAGCGCCTTGCCGGTCAGCTTCCGGAACTTCAGGTACGGTCGGAGCTCGGACGGGGCCCGGAGCGGTGGCTTGAGCTTGACGCCGGCCGCTGCGAGGCCGACGGCGAACTCGAGCGCCGACGCAATCACGCGGTCAGGGATCTCCCGGCCGTCGACCATGCGTCAATGCTAGGACTGCGCGCCTGGCCCGCCCCCGCCGCCGCCGGTGCCGGGCGAGTTGAGGGTGACCGTCAGCGGGAACGGTGACGATCAGCCGGACGTCGTCAGGGGGAACCTGCGGCGTTCGCCGTGTCGGCCGCCGCGGCCTGCGACTCGGCGACGAAGCGGTCGAGCGTCGCGGCAGCGGCGCCGGAGTCGATCGCCGCGGTCGCGAGCTCCATGCCCTCCGGGAGCGTCGCCACACGTCCGGCGACGACGAGGCCGGCGCCGGCGTTGAGCACGACGATGTTGCGGTGCGCGCCGTGCTCGCCCGCCAGCACCCGGCGGACGGCGTCCGCGTTCTGCGCCGGCTCGCCACCCTCGAGCTCCTCGGTGATGGCCGGTGCGAGCCCGAGGCGGACCGGGTCGACCTCGAAGGTGTACACGTGATCGTCCTCGAGCGCGAGGACGGTCGACGTGCCGGTCGTCGTGAGCTCGTCCAGACCACTGCCGTGGACCACCCACGCCTTCACCGAGCCGTGGATCCGCAACGACGCGAGCATCCGCTCGGCAACCGCCGGGTTCGCGACGCCGATCAGCTGACGGCGGACGCGGCCCGGGTTCGCCATCGGCCCGAGCAGGTTGAACACGGTCGGGATCCCGATCTCGCGCCGGCTCGGTGCCGCGAAGCGGAACGCAGGGTGGAAGCTCGGCGCGAGGCAGAACCCGATGCCGGCTCGCTCGACGCAGCGCAACACGCCCTGCGGCGTCAGGTCGATGGCGACGCCGAGCGCCTCGAGGACATCCGCCGCGCCGCACTTCGACGATGCGGCGCGGGCACCGTGCTTGCACACCGGGACACCGGCTCCGGCGGTCACGATCGCGGCCATCGTGCTCACGTTGATCGAGTGGCTGCGGTCCCCGCCGGTCCCGACGATGTCGACTGCGCTGTTGCGCAGCTCGTCCGACAGCGGCACGAGCGTTGCGTTCGCGAGCACCGCATCGAGCAGGCCCGACAGCTCCTCGGGAGTCTCCCCCTTCGCGCGCAGCGCGACTACGAACCCGATCAGCTGGGCGGCCGTCGCCTCACCGGCAAGGATCGTCCCCATCGCGGCGCGCGCCTGGGCCGCCGAGAGATCGCGCCGGTCGAGCAGCGCGCTCAGCAACGCCGGCCACCCCCCATGCTCCTCCAGGTCGGACATGCGCCGAGAACCTAGCTGCAGACTGGTCGCGCCCGTGGGGGAGCACGACGGGGGGCGCTCCGCGATCCCCCTCGGCGAGTGAGGTCGACTATGCGGTGCGGCGGCGCTGGCGGATGATCCGGCGCCGTTCGCGCTCGGTCGCCCCGCCCCACACGCCCTGCTTCTCCCGGATCGTCAGCGCGTACTCGAGGCACGCCACGCGCACGTTGCACGACTCGCACACCGCCTTCGCATCCCCCGCCTCGGCATCATCCTCTGGATAGAAGATCGCCGGCTCGAGGCCTCGACATGCGCCGAGATCCCGCCACACCAACTCATTCACAGACACAGCCCTGAATCCCCTGTGGTCCCGAGAGGCACCGTTAGCCCCTCGGCTGCGCAATCTATGTTCACCCAGCACCGCTTGGCCAGAGGCAAAATCAATGTTTTTCGCAGGTCACGGCCGTGCGACGGTGTCGTACGGCGCCACCCGCGCAGCCGTCAGCCGAGCAGATCCCGTCGCAGCTCCGCGACCGTCTCCGGGAGCAGCTCGACCTGCTCTCGGTAGTTCGGGTGGTCGATCTCGAGCACGACGGGTCCTTCGAACGCGGCGATGTGCGCAGGCGAGAGCTCGAACCGGATGTAGTGGACGGCCGCCGTGACGTCGGTGCGCGTCAGCTGCGAGTCGTGCTGCTCCTCCGTCACGGCACGAACGCTGTCCCCGTCCGGGAGGCGGAACACCACGCTGCGCTCGATGCCGAGGAGCTTCGGCAGCCACTCGCGCACCTGCTCGTCCGACGTCAACTCGATGAACATCGTGGCGCAGAGCTGTCCGGGCGACGGGATCATCGCGTTGTAGATGTCGAGCTCCTCCTGGATCGCGGCATCCGTGTCGAGCTTCTCGACGCGCGCCATCTCCTGGATCTGGAAGCGGATCGTGTCGCGGTTCTCGAACAGCAACGTCACGAGCGTCCCGAGCGAGATCCGCCGACGCCGCTTCACCTCGATCACGTGCTCGCGAAACGCCGGTCGTTCGCGCTCGTACGCGCGGATGTCGGCGAAGTCGTCGATCGTGAGCTTGCCAGTCTTCGCGTCGGTCATGTCAGCGTCCCTCTTCCGGTGTGATGCCGTATGCGCGGGCAACGAGCTGCAGCGGGTGGAGCGGCTCGCAGCCCGTCTGCTCCGCGATGGCGGTGTTGGCCTGATGGCAATCGCCGACGACGACGTCACCTGCTGCGCGCCGGATCTCCTCGCCGAGCTTCTCCGCGAACGGCAGTGCGATCTCGTCGTTCTCGGCACGCAGTCCCCACATCGCGCCGACCCCGCTGCACTGTTGGACGAGCGTCACCCGCGCGCCGGTCAGCTTGATCAGGTCGCGGCTCTTCAGGCCGATGTTCTGCGCACGGAGGTGGCACGGCGTGTGGTACGTCACCGTGTGCGGGATGTCGCCGGTGAAGTCGGTGTCGAGCGAGGTGCCGTCGGACTTGTGCACCTTCATCAAATACTCGGCCGCGTCGTACGTGCTGCTCGCGACGAGCTCGGCGTCGGCACCGCCCACGTAGGCGACGTAGTCACGCTTGATCACGTAGCCGCACGTCGGTTGCGGGACGACGATGTCGCGCCCCCGACGGACGCACGCTGCGAGCACCTTCACGTTCTTCTTCGCGACGCTGGTGAACTGGTCGATGTCGCCGCTGTGCAGCGACGGCGCGCCGCAACAGCGGACGCCGTCGGGCAGCGAGCACTCGATGCCGTTGCGCTCGTACACCTTCACGAGGTCGTGCCCGATCGACGGGTTCTGGTACTCGACGAGGCACGTCGGGAACACCGCGACGCGTGCCTGCCGCTTCGTGATCCGCACCTTCGGCCGCTTGCGGAACCAGGTGGTGAACCGTTGGCGCGCGTATGGGGTCAACAGCCGAACGCTCGACACGCCCGTCGCCTTCGCGACGACTTTGCGCACCATCCCGCCGGGCTTCGCGACGACGATCCGGTTGGCGACGGGCGCGGCGCGCGTTCCGAGCTTCCCGAACAAGTCGGCGCGACCGATCACCACGGTGGTGACGCGCGTTCGCATGCGGTGCTGCTTCGTGTCGTGGCGCATCGCGTTCGCACGGAGCATCAGACGCGGGAAGTCGACGGCGAGGTCGCTCACTCCGGGGATGTACGGGCAGTTGAGGTAGCAGCGCTTGCACTGGAAGCACTCGTCGACGACCTGGTCCTGCTGCGCCGGAGTCAATCGGCCGGCCTCGCGCTCGTGGTGCCGGTCGATCATCTCGATGAGCGTGGGGAACGACGTGCACAGCCCGACGCACCGTCGGCACTCGTGGCAGATGTCGAAGACGCGCGTGAGCTCCGCCCGGACGTCTGCTTCGTCGAGGTGGTCCGGGTGCTTCGGGTCGTACGTGATCGTCATCGGTGCTGCTGCGGATGGGCGCGGGGCATCCGGGGGGCGGATGCCCCGCGCGGCTCCGACGACTACAACGTGCTCAGGCTCTCGAGCCCCTGCTGAAAGCGGCCGGCGTGGCTCTTCTCGGCGCGGGCGAGCGTCTCGAACCACTCAGCGATCTCGATGTGGCCCTCGTCGCGAGCGGTCTTTGCGAACCCCGGGTACATCTGCGTGTACTCGTACGTCTCGCCGGCGATCGACGCCTTGAAGTTGTCGGCGGTGTCGCCGATCGGCTCGCCCGTCGCCGGGTCGCCGACCTGCGCGAGGTACTCGAGGTGGCCGTGCGCGTGCCCGGTCTCGCCCTCGGCGATCGAGCGAAAGAGCATCGCCGCGTCGGGGTAGCCCTCGACGTCGGCCTTCTGGGCGAACCACAGGTAGCGGCGGTTGGCCTGGCTCTCGCCGGCGAACGCCTCCTTCAGGTTCTCGTGGGTCTTCGTGCCGTGAAGGCTCATCTCTGACTCCTTGTCTGCGTGTGGCGGTGTGTCTGCGTGTGGCGGTTTGTCTGCGTGTGGCGGTTTGTCTGCGTGTGGCGGTTGAGGTGGATGTCGAACTGGTTCGGTCGGCGGTGGTTCAGTTGGCGCAGGACGAGCAGACGCCGCGGAACACGATGTCGGTGGACTCGATCGTGAAGCCCTCGAGGTCGCTGACGACTGCGCCCGTGCTGCGGACGTAGACGTCACGGACGTCGCCGCACGACCCGCACACGACGTGGTGATGGTTGTCGACGTTCGGGTCGAAGCGGGACGAGCCGGAACCGAGGGTGAGCTGGCGCAGCTCGCCCATCGCGACGAGGTCGGTGAGCGTCTGGTACACGGTCCGCAGCGAGATGCCGGGCATCTGCTCGCTCGCGACGGCGAAGAGCGCCTCCGCCGACGGGTGCGACACATTGTCGTGCAGCAGGCGGAAGAGCAGCTGCCGCTGCGGCGTCACTTTCAGCCCCTGCGCCCGGAACGCGGCCGTCAGATCCGTCGGTGTCCTCACGTGTGCGACAGTACGCGCTCGCGCCGCCAATCTGCAAGCAATGCGAATGAGCAAGCCGTGCGACACCGGAGCAGGCAGCCCGTGCACACATGCGCCGTCCATAGACTCCGCACGCATGACCGACGCGCCGCCGTTCGACAGGAGCGCGATGCTCCGTCGGCTGGAGGACGAGCAGTTCGACGTGCTCGTCGTCGGTGGCGGCATCACCGGGGTCGGCGTCGCGCTCGACGCGGCGAGCCGCGGGTTGCGGACGGCACTGGTCGAGCGGGACGACTTCGCATCCGGCACGTCGTCGAAGAGCTCGAAGCTCGTCCACGGCGGCCTGCGCTACCTGCAGCAGGGCGAGGTCCGCCTCGTCTACGAGGCGCTGCACGAGCGTCAGCGGCTGCGCAAGAACGCGCCGCACCTGGTGAAGGTGCTGCCGTTCATGATCCCGATCCTGACGCGGTCGCCATCGGGCGGGACGCAGACGAAGAGCGTCGTCAGCCGCAAGATCGCCCGTGCCCTCGGCTCGGCGATGTGGATGTACGACCTGACCGGCGGATGGCGGATCGGGAAGTTCCACCGTCGCCTCCGCAAGGCCGCAGCATTCGAGCACCTTCCGACGATGCCGTTCGAGCGGCTCTCGTCGGCGTACCTCTACTACGACGCCGCCGTCGACGACGCCCGGCTCGTGCTGACCGTCGCGAAGACCGCAGCGGCTCACGGGGCCGCAGTCGCGAACGGCTGCCGCGTGGTCGAGCTGACACATCGTTCCGATGACCCGACGGAAGCCGTCAACGGCATCGTGGTCGAGGCCGACGGGCGGCGGTTCGAGATCCGCGCGACGGTCGTCGTCAACGCGGCCGGCGTGTGGGCCGACGACGTCCGCTCGCTCGACGAGGACGAGCACCCGGACAGCATCCGCCCGGCGAAGGGGGTCCACATCACCGTCCCGTGGGACAAGGTGCGCAACGACATCGCCGTCGTGATCCCGGTGCCCAAGGACAAGCGCAGCCTGTTCGTGGTGCCGTGGGGCCGCAACGACGACGGCACGTTCCGCCACACGTACGTCGGCACGACCGACACCGACTACGACGGGCCCCTCGACGACCCGCAGTGCACCAAGGACGACATCGACTACGTGCTGCGCGCGCTCAACGCCTCCGTCACGACGGGCATCACCGAGAGCGATGTGACGGGCGTGTGGGCCGGGCTGCGCCCGCTCGTGAAGAGCGCCGGCACCGGTCGCACCGCCGACCTGTCCCGCCGCCACCGCGTCCAGCGCAGCGAGCGCGGCGTCATCACCGTCACCGGTGGCAAGCTGACGACGTACCGCGAGATGGCGGAGGACACGGTCGACGAGGTGCTCGAGGTGCTCGAGCGCCGGGAGAAGTGCGTGACGAAGAAGCTCCGTCTCGTCGGCGCCGACGGGTACCGCGACAGGGGCGCCACGTCGACCGACGCGCACCTCGGTGATCGCTACGGCACGCTGATCACCGAGGTCGAGGCGCTCGTCGCGGAGCGTCCGGCGCTCGGCGAGGTGATCACGCCCGGACTCCCCTACCTGAAGGCCGAGGTCGTCCACTCCGCACGGACGGAGATGGTGCGCACCGTCGACGACGTTCTCAGCCGGCGCACTCGCGCCCGGCTGCTGGACCGCGACCTCGCGATCGCTGCGGCGCCCGAGGTCGGCCGGCTTCTCGCCAGCGAGCTCGGCTGGGACGACGAGGAGACGCAACGCCAGGTCGACGCGTTCATCGACGCATGCCGGCACGAAGAAGCCGCCGGACGCGAGTCGGCGCCGGTGGAGCCGGTGGCCGCACCCGATGCACCGGCGGTGCCCGCCGACCAGTCGGCTGCCCCTGCGGCGTTCAGCCTCGGCGTGAGCGCTCAGGTGCCCGGCGGGAGCGCGTGACGCGGCCCACGCCACCGATCGAGCTGACCGGCGACGCCGCGCACTTCCGCGGCCCCGTCGTCGACGTCCCGGACGACCTGCGCGGGCGACTCGCATCGGCGTGTGCGATCGTCGACGACGCGGCCGAGGTCGCCGAGGCGAGCCGCGACTGGTGGCCGCTCGCGATGCACTGGGCGCTGCGCGGCGAGGTGCCGCAGCGGGCCGCGCTCGTGTGCCGGCCGACGTCGACCGAGGAGGTCGCCGCAGTGGTCGCGCTCTGCAACGACGCGCGCGTCCCCGTCACCGCGGCCGGCGGGCGCTCGGGCGTCTGCGGCGCGTCCGTGCCGGCCTTCGGCGGCGTGGTGCTCGACCTCACCGCGCTCGCCGGCATCGTCGCCGTCGACGAGGTGTCGGGTGTCGTCGAGGTGCTGCCCGGAACGTTCGGCCCCGACCTCGAGCGCGAGCTGACGGAGCAGTACGGCCTCTCGGTCGGGCACTTCCCGCAGAGCTTCGACATCGCGACCGTCGGCGGCTGGGTCGCCTGTCGCGGCGCCGGCCAGTACAGCACGCGTTACGGCAAGATCGAACACATGGTCGCCGGCCTCGAGGTCGTCCTCGCCGACGGGACGGTCGTGCGCACCGGCGGCGCGCCCGCCTCGGCATCCGGCCCCGACCTCGATCAGGTCTTCCTCGGCAGCGAGGGCACGCTCGGCATCATCACGCGCGTCTGGCTGCGCACGCACCCGATCCCGGCGTACCAACAGATGTGCGCGTATGCGCTGCGGTCGTTCGAGGAGGGGCTCGAGACGTGCCGGCGGATCATCCGCCGCGGCGCGACGCCGGCCGTGCTCCGCCTGTACGACGCGGCCGAGAGTCAGCGCGGCCACGGTGGCGACGGCACCACGTGCGTGCTGCTCGTCCTCGACGAGGCCGACCACCAGATCGTCGATGTGACGATGCGGATCATCGGCGAGGAGCTCACCGACATCGACGCCGACCGGCTCGGGCCGGATCCGGTGGAGCGCTGGCTCGGCCATCGCAACGACACGAGCGCGCTCCAAGCACTGACGCGCAAGGGCTACGTCGTCGACACGCTCGAGATCGCCGCGCCGTGGAGCCGCCTGCCGGCGATCTTCGACGGCGTCCGCGCCGCAATGCTCGCCGTGCCGCACGCACGTGCGGCGACGTGTCACCTCTCGCACAGCTACAGCGACGGCGCATGCCTCTACTTCACGTTCGCGGCGACGCCGCCGGAGGACGAGGTCGAGACGACCTACGTCGCCCTGTGGGACGCAGGGCAACGCGCCGTGCTCGCGCTCGGCGGGAACCTCTCGCACCACCATGGCGTCGGCCTCAACCGGAGCCGGTTCGTGGAGGAGGCGCTCGGGCCCGCGTACACGGTGCTCATTGCGCTGAAGTCCGCGCTCGACCCGAACGGGATCCTCAACCCGGGCAAGCTCGGCCTCCCCTCCCCGTTCGGCGAGGTCGGGTGGCCGTGAGCCGCTTCGATCCGCAGGCACTGCGCGCCGGTGCGAGCGTCTGCCTGGTGTTCGCAATCCCGTTCTCGATCGCGGCGCGCTGGGCGGCGGACAACGACAACTCCGGACTGGCGACGTTGCTGAGCCTGGCCGCGATCGCCGGCTTCGTCCTCGGTGCCGGCGTCGCCGCCTGGTTCCAGCAGCGCGACTACCCGCTCGCGCACGGTCTCGTCACGGCGCTCGCCACGTACGTCGCCGCGCAGGCGGTCTTCATCGTGGTCAAGGGAATTCGCGGCGGCGAGATCCACTGGTTCGCCGCGCTCTTCAACGTCGCGCCGGTGCTCGGCGCCGGCCTCCTCGGCGGGTTCCTCGGGATGCGGCTCCAGCGCAAGGGCTTCATCCCGTCGGCGCAGCGTCGGCGAGGTTCGACGTGAGCGTGCTCGTCATCGACATCGGCACGACCGGCGTGAGGTCGAGCGTGATGAACCCGGATGCGTCCCTCGGCGAGGTGCACTACCGGCGCCTGCCGCCGTCGTCGCCGTTTCCGGGCCTCGTCGAGTTCGACGCGGTCGAGATGGCCGCCGTCGCGATCGGTCTGGCACGCGATGCGCTCGCGTCGCACCGCGGCGACGTGCAGGCCGTCGGCGTGACGACCCAGCGAGCGTCGACCGTCGTCTGGGACCGCGCCACCGGTGAAACGGTGGGACCCGGGCTCGGGTGGCAGGACCTGCGCACGGTGCTCGATTGCATCACCGCGAAGTCCGAGCACGGGTTCCACCTCGCACCGAACCAGTCCGTGACCAAGCTCGCATGGCTGCTGAACACGTTCGACCCGGAGCGCACGCGTGACCTCTGCTTCGGCACGGTCGACTCCTGGATCGCGTGGAACCTGACGCAGGGCGAGGCGCACGTGACGGATCGCTCCAACGCAGCGGTGACCGGGCTGTCGGTGACGGACGCGAGCAGCTGGTCGGAGGAGGTCTGCGCCGCGTTCCGGATCCCGATGTCGGTCCTGCCGCGCCTCGTCGA
>Ga0136611_10000852_pt1 | contig 20608 bp, 20 predicted proteins | sample AntDrymUQ2232306_2_FD_106645 | JGI IMG/M metagenome (GOLD analysis project Ga0136611, IMG submission 106645) | Polar desert sand microbial communities from Dry Valleys, Antarctica - metaG UQ223 (23.06) | ecosystem: Environmental > Terrestrial > Soil > Desert | place: Antarctica: Dry Valley...
GGCCGCGGATCATAGAGTTCGCCTCGCACATCACTTGATCTCAACTTCGATTGTCAAACAGCTCTGATGCCAATTCTCCGGCAGCCTTCCATTATACCGCTTTTTCCACAGATCGTCAAGGGTTTGTAACACCTTAGTTGAACAATCCATGCAGGCGCCTCCAGACCCACCATACTCCCGGAAACTCGCCTCAATTCAGTCTATCGCGTACCATCTCTCACTGCAACCCCTTACACGCCCCAATTACAACAAGCTGCCCACACTCCGACCCCCGCCGACAACACCAGCTGAATACCGAATCAAGCCTCCCGGTAACACTGAATGCATCGCCACGCACCGAGCTCGGCAAGCCACCAGCCGGAACCGTACATTTCCACGCGTGTCCAAGCCACTCATCATCGGCATTGCCGGCGGCTCCGGCAGTGGCAAATCGACCGTCGCCCGGAACGTCGCTGACGCACTCACGTCGTTGTCCGTCGCCTTCATCGACATGGATGCCTACTACAGAAACTTCGTCCGCCTCCCCCTCGAAGAGCGCAGAAAAGTCAACTGGGATCACCCGGACGCCTTTGATTTCGACCTGCTCACCAATCACCTGTCCCGGCTCGCCGCCCGAAAAGCAATCCAAAAACCCATCTACGATTTCATCTCGCACCTGCGATCTGAAGATACCGTCGCCGTCGAGCCGTCCGACGTAATCGTCATCGACGGAATCCTGCTCTTCGTGGACCAGCGGGTTCGCGACCTGTGCGATGTAAAAGTGTTCGTCGACGCCGACGCCGATATCCGGCTGATCAGACGCCTAGAACGGGACATCTCGTCACGAGGGCGGCCCCTCGACGAGATCATCGAACAGTATCTGTCAACTGTTCAGCCGATGCACCTTCAATTTGTCGAGCCAAGCAAGCGTTACGCGGATATCATCGTACCACGCGGGGGGCACAATTCGATCGCCATCGAAATGATCGCCGCCAAAATCCGGCAGCGACTAGGTCACTCCACCCCGGGTCTCACAGCCCCGTAGGAATCCGCGGCCATCCTGAGAGCGAGCAGCGCCGACGCCTCGAGGTCGAACTCAACAGCCATCTCACCAAGCTCGTCACGGCCGTGCATATCCTTTCGCCTGGCCACGCCATCGCAGAAAGCATGATGCCGGATGTACTCCCTGCTCGCATGCCAGAGCATGTTTGCCTTATGCCACCAGGCAGCATCGCCGGGGCCCGGCGACTTGTTCGCCGCCTTCTCGTACGCTGCAACCGCAGCCGATAGACCGTCGTCGGACATTTTCACTACATCGAGCGCCAACCCCTGTTCCGCGTTAGTGCTGCCGTTTTCCATCAATCGCGCATAACGCCTGTGCTGGCGACCGCATTCCGCGGCAGCACGAAAAAGGGAATCGGCGTTCTCGAGAATCGTCCCACCGCGCGCCGCCATTAACTGCGGCGTCGGAATACCGACTGCATAAAACCGGAAGACCGGGCGTCCATCTCCCCGATAAGTTCCAGCTCGCCCTTGTCGAGCCACATTCCTCCACACTCCGGACACTCGTCGATTTTTACACCCCGATGCTCGCGCTCTCCCAGCGTACACCCGCATTTGGGACACTTGTTAGAGTGCGCCGTTCGCTCCTGCTTCGTCCGTTCCTCATCGAGACGAGCCCGCCTGTCCTTCATCAACTCGGCGTCGTGCCGAGCGAAATATTCGTCCTCATTCCGGCTTGGTTTTTCTTCGGTCGCCATCCCTTCTCCTCTCGGTGCGTTGACAATGGACAGTCTTGCTTCCCTGACAGCGTGTGGAAGTATTGACCTCCCCCATCGCAAACGGAAGTGCAGCGGGAACCGTCCTTATCGTCCGTGCCGGCCCTCTTCACGGTTTGACCCGGCACGCTTCACTGCAACCAGTTGGAAGAACGGTCCAATCAGGAGCAGCATCGGCCGCGCCACTGATATCCCGGCCACCAGATTGTAGACTCGCGCGAACGCTCTGCGAACGCCTATCGAACTCGCGACCTCGTCGTTCGGGATCGGAGGTACCCGCAACTCGGCGTCGAACTGTGTGTGTCTCCGCAGCAGCCGGCCCAGCTCCGATGGAGATAGGAGGCGCGTTCCGGAGTAATCGCGCCCGCTTCTTTTCTTCACGTACGCGTTCTGATAACGCCGGGGCAGCCAGCCGACTCCCCAGACGCGTACGTGCGGCTCGGGGGCAATACTGAACCTGTTCGGAGTCGAGCACGCGAAAGCACCCCCGGGCGCGGTCACACGGCTCAACTCCGAAAGCACCCGCTCGAGGCGCTCAACGTGCTCCACCACATCGTACATCACCACCCCGCGGATACCTGCGTCCGCAAGTGGAAGCGCCTCGGCATTTGCGCACGCAAGTATCGCACTCCCACCCTCACGCTCGATAAGGCGTCTGGCGACCACGAGCACCGACATTCGGTTGTCGATTCCGATTCCCGGTTTTGCTGCTGCACCTGCCGCGGTGAGAAAGCCACCAAGGCCGCACCCCAAATCGAGAAAGGTCCCCTGCCCGGTCACAGTGTTGAGCCAGCCGTCGATCTCGACGCGCAGACGCAGTGGCGCGACAAGCGATTGTCGTGTGCGGACTTCGGTATCATGACGCGACCACCCGTCGGTGCCCTCGCGCACGCTGAAAAACGCGCGGACAAGCTCCTCATCCGACTTGCCCGCAGCATCCGCCGCGATCCCGCGCGCCATGGAATTATCGTCCCGCACGAAACTGTCGGCGCACGGTGGGTAGCGAAGATCGGGAATACCATCAATCACTTCATACATCGCCGCGCAGCCCAGGCATTCGAGACTCTTGTCGCTGGCCGCAAGCTGGGCGCGACATGCCGGACAACGCCAGATCATGGCGGTGCCCGCCTACGCATTTCTTCTTCCCAGAATAAAATATTGCGGAACGACGTTTCTGATCAGGAAGCGGAGCGGCGCATATCTGCTGATAGTCTCCCAGCTCTGCCGCAATATTTCGTTGCGGTCGCCCAGTTCTCCCACCTCGAACCACGGAAGCGTTACGTCGCCAACATTGCGGATTCGAACATGTGGCTCGGGCAAAGCACTGTACTTGTTATTGGTGGTGACGGAAAAAGCGCCACCGCTACGCAGCACCCGCACCGTTTCATCGCGCATCGCTGCCGGACTGCGTACGTGTTCGACGACGGGCTTCCAGCCCGTCGCTGCCAGCACGGCAAGGACCACTGCTTCGAAAAAGAACGCAAGCCGCAGCAGAATTGTACCAGCGAACGGTCGTGGCGGGTAACCGGTATTACGGGGCAGTGCGGCGTACCACGCCGTCGGAAGCGCAAGTGCGACAACTGGAGACACAATCGCGAGGCTAACAAATGCAATCCGAATCGCCGGTCTCGGTTTCATCGATCTGACCAGGCATTCGCGCAGTCAGTCGCCATCAACCGCGCGGGGCGTGTCGCGGCGGCTGCCCATCACGAAGTACTGAGGTGCGAAGTTTCTGATGAGTACTCGAAAGAGCCCAGCCTGATTCAAACGCGTCCACGCCCGCCTGAGTCCTTCGTTTCGCGGGCCCAGCTCACCTTCGTCATATTGCGGCAACAAGACGTCCGCGCGACCGCTGAACAGACGCACCAGCGCGCGACGTGAGAGAAGGCGCACTTTGTACGGAGTCTTCCGAATGCGCCATGCAAGCGGCTCCATCCAGCGCCGGGGCACCAGTCCAAACCCCCAAAGCCGCAGATGGGGCTCACGCAGCAGGCTGAAGCGATTATTCGTCGTAAAGAGAAATGCACCGGTCTGATTTATGACGCGAAGCGTTTCGTCGCGCATGGCACCAGGATTGTTTACGTGCTCCACCACTGCGTCGGCAACAACAGCATCAAAAGTCCCGGAATGAAAGGGCAACGATTCGGCATTCGCGCAAACCAGCGAGACATTTACTCCCTCCTCCCTGAGCCGCTGCTGGCCCATCACGAGCCATCGGAGCGCCACGTCCACACCGATGACCTCCCCGTATTGGCGGCTCCCCGCGATCGACATGCCTGCCGTGCCGCAGCCGAGGTCGAGCAATCGTGCGGTCCCCAAGCGCGGAAAACTGAGCCGCAGTCTACGAAGCAACCCCGCGCCGCGATTGATTCCGGCCGCCATCGCGGCGATGTAATGAGAATGCAGTTCGGGCGGGCATTCAGGAGTCAGGACGTAGTATGCGCGCACCAATTCGCGAAACGAACGGCCGGCAACCGCGAATCCCTCGATTTTGGCAACCTCTGCATCGATGGAGATGTATGGGTCGGGCTTGAGCCTGAAGTCAGGGATCCCGTATCGAATCGGATACTGCGCCCCGCAAGCGTTACAACCATACGACGCAGCATCCCGGCGCACGCCCGACCCACAACGCGGGCAGGCAAGTATCGAGTCGAGCGAAGTGGTGGCTGGCAGGACGTCGGTCTACTGTACTAACGTTGAGATGCTGCGTGCGGGAAGCTCAACGGTGAATGCGTCGCCCGAAATCTCGACCCGCCCGATGGTCGCCATCTGCTCGGTCGACGAGGTGCGCACAAGTGTCACCGATCCAGCGCCCAAAATCCCGTTCAGCGAAACGCGGGCCCGCACCGCGACCTCGCGCTCATTTATCACGACAATCGTCGCGCGGCCGTCGCGGAGAAAGGCCGATGCCTTCACCGCGCCGGCCGATGACGTCGCGGCTATGCGCTTCGCGCCCGGACGAACATACTTTGAAAACTGACCCGTGGTGTAGAACTGCATCAGCGGCACATGGCCCAGGTAACGAGATCCAGCGTAATCGATGCGCACCAGCTGCTGGGTGTCGAAGCTTCCAAAAAATCCCCATACATAGTCCACGGCTGAAACATTGTACTCGGAGATCAGGCGGTGCATGATGACCGCCCACTCCATGAAGTCTCCCGCCACCGCAAATTCACTCATCCAGAGCGGCAATCCGTACTGATCCGCAAGCGCCTTCATCAGACCCGCCGCCTCAACGGGATGGTCGTAGAGGTGAAATGCAAGCGCTGCGATGTACTGCCGGGTTTCGGGATCTTCCAGGGTCGGTTTTGCTGACGCCACTGCATGATAAGCGTGGATGTCATCGGAAATCACCAACTTCGTCGCAAAATTCTCAGCCTTGAGACGCGGTCCGAGAAGCTTCACGACGTCATGGATGAACGCGCCCGAAACGTTAGCCCGGGGATGCGTCGGCTCGTTGATGATGGAATGGAAAGGAGGCTCTGCACCAGCGGCACGCCAGTGACTCAGAACAGCCATCGTCCACTCGACATACTCTTCTGCGCTTCCCTCACCCATCCACTGCTCGAGCGAGAGGGGAGACAGCCACCACGTCGTCACTCCGAGCGCGCGAACGCGCCGCAGCAGATCGATGTGACCGTCTCCGTACACCCATTTAAACTGGAATCGCGAAATATCCGTTATCAGGGGGTTGTCATTGTCGTTGGCTGCCTCGATGCCCGGAGTTTGAATTATCGACCGAATTCGCGTCAACCCGATTTGCTGATAGAGGCGGCGCAGAATTTCATCCTCATCGGTGGTGCTGATGTCGAGCGCGTTTTCAATGCCGCCGATCCGGCCAATGACATGGGGATCGGTGAACAGTCGCGCGGAAGTGCCAAAGCCCACCATTGTCTGGTGCAGTACCCGGGAATCGATCGCAATTGATACGTCGAACGATCCGGGCTGGGGAATGACTGGCACACCGGGCACGGTGACCACAGTGTCGGGCAGAACAGGGGCAACCAACAAAGGCGAAGCACCCTCTGAAGCCGAGCACGCAAAAGAGACGGCGATCGCCGCGACCAGCGCCCGGCGGCTCTGAAGCATCAAATGACCGCGGGATGCAGTGGGACGGCGAACGCCCGCCATACAGGACGGAATTTCAAAGCGGCTCACTTGCACCCCCCAAAGGACCTGCGTTGTTGCAGCGTAACCGATTGCTTCAGAAGACTTCCCTGCAGTCACATGACGATTGAGAAATTAACCTGTCGCACACCGGCAAAGGAACTCAGTGGCGCCCGCAACTTCAGGCACGCAGTAGGCCAAGTTCGATTACCAGGGCAAAGGCCTTGCCACGACGGCGCGAGCGAGTTGGTTGTGCGCGGCCACAAAGTTAATTTGCCCGGTTACCATACCAGGACCATGATGCAGGAAACAAATACCTACCCGGCCCGGCTTGAAGCGATGGAGTCTCCGGCGCCGGTCGCACTGAGTGTGGTGCTCGTGGCGATCGGAAGCCTTCAGCACATCGCGCGAGGCCTCGACGCCCTGCTGGCACAACGTGACGCGCCGAAGTTCGAAACAATTGTCGTCGCCGATCCGCGTCTCGGAGACCTGGCGCCGCTGAGGAAGAAATACCCCGGGGCCGTCATACTGTCGCGGGAAGGCTGCCGCACCCCCATACAACTTGCCGCTTTCGGTATCGCGAGCGCCAATGGCGAGCGGATTCTGTTGACGGAGGACAGTTGTATCGCTCGAGATGATTGGGTTGGCAGGCTGGCTTCGACCGAATGGCGGGGTCGGGCTGCGGTGGGAGGCGTCATCGAGCCCACCGCTGACATCTCGCCAGCCATGTGGGCTTTCTACTTCGTCGATTTTTTCCGGTACATGAAGCCTGCTGCCGAGGGACCGTCGCCGTCTCTCAGTGTCTGCAACGTCGCGTATCACCGCTCCCACCTGGAGGCACTGGCATCTGTGTGGGAAAGCGGATTCCACGAGACCGAGATCCACAGAAGCCTGCAGGAGAAATTCGGACCGCTTCATCTCGACCCCAGCGCCGAGGTGCAGGTTCGCCGGTCGGTAAGCTTCAGTGACGCGGTTTACGAGAGGTACGCGTTCGGCCGACTCTTTGCGGCGACCAGAGTTGCCTACGCCAGCCCGGCAAGAAGACTTTACTATCTTCTGTTCTCACCAGCGCTGCCGATCCTGCTCATGGGCAGAATGACGGCCAAGGCCCTGGGCACCAAGTCCGCGCTACCCGCATTCATCCGCGCGCTTCCGTCACTGCTGTCGATGGTGTTTGCGTGGACATGGGGCGAATGGCTCGGCTATGTCACGCGGCGTTACCCGCAACGAATCACGACCGCGCCCGAGCTTTCCCGTGCGCCCGGCCCGGGTGAGTTGACCGTTGGCACTTAGAAACTGCCAGCCTCCTGTGCAAGCGCGATCCTGCTCCCCTTTTCCGCGGATTCGTAACACGCGTTGATCACCTCGAGAGCGTCGCGGCCGTCCATCGCTGTAGCGGGGGGCCGCCCTCCGGTGGTAAACGCAGCAAGCGAGTGCTCCAGAATCAACCGGGTAGAAAGCACTTGCGGCTCTTTCGGATTCCTCGCCAGCAGCGATCGTTTGCTGCCATTCTCGCGCCAGGCAAGACCAGACACACCATAGTCAAACCTCAGGTGCGGCGAGGTGCTGCGATAAAGGCCGGCACTGATCCGCGCTCTTCCTCCGTACGACGCGCGGTAGGACGCTGAGCGCGTGTCCGCCCGGAGCTCGAAATACTGCGTCTCTCCGCGGCAGAGCCGGTGTTGAAGAATCTGGGCAAGCCTCCCGCGCGAAAATTCCAGTGCGATGATCGCTACGGCGTCCGCGGCTGAGTCGGCATCCGGCTCCTCCACACCGCATGAGGATAGGGTAGCTGAAACTGCCAGCGGCTTTTCACCCATCAGTGCCAGAAGGTAGTCCACCAGGTGTACGCCCCCTTCGTGCAGCGTTCGACCCTGCATGTGACGGCGCCACCCTGCTTCCATCCACGGAGCCATATCCATGTTCTGCCAAAGCTGGGCAAAGACAATGTCACGCCCCTGTGTGCGCCCAATTTCGTCAAGAATCGCGCGAAAGACCGGCATTTCGCGGAACTCGTGGTTGAGGGCGATGCGGCGTCCCGCTGCTTCGGCCGCGGCCATTACCTCGTCCGCCTCGGCAAGTGTCGACGTGAACGGTTTTTCGCAGATAAGATGGCAGCCGGCCTCGATTGCCGTGAGGCAGACCGCTGCGTGACTGCCGGGTGGAGTGGCAACAATCAGGACGTCGGGACGGGCCTGTGACAGCATGTCACCCAGGTCGTCGAACGCCGGCACCTTCCACTTTTCAGAGGCACGTCGTCGGCGCGCGGGATCGGTGTCGCACGCACCCACTGTCTCCACATCCTTCATCTGGGCCAGCGCGGGCAGGTGCATATTGTAGCCGGCCTCCCCGAGGCCAACTACGGCCATCCTGTGAGTTTTCATTGAGTTTCGATTGTCCGTGGGCGCGCGAGGCAGTGTGAGATTGGTTGGGACCTTCAGGGTCTGGCGGTCAGACCCAGGCGGCACAGCGCGAATATTGTCCGGCCGAAAGGCAACTGCCAGCCGGCGACTAGCCCCGCGCCCTCAAGCCGCAGCCAACCGCGCTTCAGACGTCCGGGCCACCCCGCCGCTGGCCGCGCCTGGGAAAGAATACCGTGATATTCCGAGGATTGCGTGCGTCTGGCGCGAAGCTCCCGCGGGATTTCGGCCAGTCCGGGAAGCATGTTTACACGCCCCAGTGCAACAACATCGAACCCTGCGACGGCGAGAGCCCGGTGCAGTCCCTCCGGCGTGTACTTTCTGAAATTGAAAACAGAATCGTCGTTTGTATACGGAAATGCCTGCGCATTGGTGCGAATGAGAAGTGCACCTCCGGGCTTGATGACGCGGCGCATTTCCTCAAGAGCTCGTACATCGCCACCGTAGAGAGGAAGGTGCTGGAGGACGTCCAGCGTAATCACAAGGTCGGCGCATCCCGACTTGCAGGGGAGGTCGAGCGCCGATGCCTGCATCACTGTCTGCCCGGCGTGCGATGCTGCGTCGAGACCGTCAAGCGACAGATCGAGGCCGACGGCGCGCCATTGTCTGCGCTCGGCGGTGAACCAGGACATGGTCTGGCCCGAGCCGCATCCGACATCGATCAGCACGCCGGAAGCGGGCAACCTCGCTTTTCGGAGGAGCGACCCGGCAACATCACGCATCCCCGCGTTCCACCATGAGGCCTGCTCGAGCGCACGCATCCGCGCGTAATACGCGGGAGAAAATATACGTGGCGCACTGTTGTCGTCGTCGGCTTCAACTCCCCCGCTCACCGAAGGCGGTTCGTTTCTCAGAGACGCCACCTGGTCATCATGCGAACAAGTCCGTTTCGCAACTGCCGGCCGTTCGCCCGCAGGCGAAGACGACGGGCGAAGGCACGCGTACCCCACGCTTCCAGCGCCCCCTTGGCGCGGAAATAATGCATATCAATCCGCGGAATCGCGTGTGTGCGGTCCCGGGTGCGATGCACGTCGCGGAGCTCGGTGGTGACCGCAATCGGAAACGTCTCCGCCACCCGCGCCTCGACTGCAGCGTTCGTTTCGCCATAGGGATAACAGAACGCAAGCGGTTTCACGCCGAGCTCCCGCTCGATGTCCTCCTGTGAGCCCGCGACCTCCAGTTGCAGACCGGCTGGCGAAAGACGGCTGAGAACCGGATGCGTCTGGCTGTGCGCCCCGATTTCCACTCCGCATTCGGAAGCGCGGGCTATGCCGGCCCAGTCGAGGAGTGGAAGAACCGGAACTCCTCTTGCGGATGATTCGCCAGGCCAGGCATTGGTACCACCCACCTGTCGCGAAACCACAAACAGCGTCGCGGGGAGCGCGTAGTCCCTCAACAGCGGCAGCGCGGCATTCCCGAAATTCAGAAACGCATCATCGAACGTCAACGCGACAGCGTCATCGGGCCCGGGCTCGAGGATCGAGCGAAGAGGGATCACGCTCAGCCGGCGCCCGGCAAGCCATTCCATGTGCCGGCGAAAATCTTCCATGCCGATAGAGATTGCCGATCCGGACTCATCTATTGAGTGGTACGTAAGGACGGCTCGCAAACGCCCGCCACCCTAGATGGACGCGAGGTGCAAGCGTCGGTCTGCAACCACATCCGCGATGATCTGCTCCAGTGATATCTCGGGCCGGAAGCCGGTAATTCGCTGGAGTTTGTCACAGTCAGGCACGCGACGCTGCATATCCTCAAACCCGCCCTCGGGATACGCTTCGCTATAGGGCACAAGCTGAACAGGAGAGTCGCTTCCCGCCGATTCGCGAATCATCATCGCGACGTCTGTCATCGTGATCTCTCTGTCAGAACCGACGTTGAAAACATTCCCCACCGCCCGCGAGTTGCCAAGCAGGCGGACAACCGCCTCTACAGTATCGTTTACGTGGCAGAAGCATCGCGACTGCCTGCCCGTGCCGAATACGGTGATCGGCTCGCCTTTAAGCGCCTGTTCCGCGAAATTCGGGAGCACCATTCCGTACCTGCCGGTCTGTCTCGGACCCACGGTGTTGAAGAACCTCGCGATTATCACCGGCACTCCCTTCTCCCGGTGATAAGCAAAGCCGAGCCACTCGTCCATTGCCTTGGAGCACGCATAGGCCCACCGGGAATTGATAGTCGGACCGAGCGTCAGGTCATCCTCTTCGCGAAAGGGGGGGTTCAGATTCTTCCCATAGACTTCCGACGTCGACGCGATAAGCACCAGCCGTTGCTTGCCAGCGGCTACCGCATCCGCGGCGGCGGCGAGCACTGTTCCGGCGGCAAACAGATTGTTTTCGATAGTATGTACAGGACGCTCGAGGATGAGTCGAACTCCTACGGCCGCCGCGAGATGGATGATAGTGTCGCATTCATCCACCAGCTCGCGCACAACTCGTGTGTCTGCCGCGGACCCCGCAACGAAATGAAAATCCTGCCGGGGTAACAGGTGCTGCAGATTTTCCAGCGAGCCGCTTGAAAGGTCGTCGAGAGCAACGACGCTTTCGCCGCGATCCAGGAGTTTTTCGGCAAGATGCGACCCGATGAAACCCGCGCCGCCGGTGATGAGAAATTTCATCCGCGGGCCCGCGCTACGATTTCAAGGTATTGCGGGACCACTGCGCTTTCGGACCATCGCTCGACGTAGGAGCGATAGGCATTGCCGGCCCTGGCCTCGCGATAAGCGGGGTCACGCTGAAGGCGGTGCATCGCATTCAACAAATCGGCGTCGGTCTCAAACAGCTCACCACCGCCGGATTGTTCCATGATCTCCGGGAATGGACCGAGTCGTCTGGCAATCACAGGTGTTCGTTCCCTGAAAGATTCAATGATGATGATGCCGAAAGTCTCGAAGCAGACTGACGGGACGATTGTCGAGATGGCATGATGGTAATAGCGTTTCAGTTCCTCGAGCGGAATACGGCCGAGAAAAACAATGCGTTCGATGCCGGCTGCAAGGGCGCGAAGTTGGTCTGAATAGTTGCCGTCACCGGCGATCAACAGGTCCGCAGCCTCGTACTCCCTGAACAGTGGAATGACCTGATCCAGACCTTTGATTTTCTCGAGGCGCCCGACGAAAAGGAAGTAGGGGCGAGGATGCGGAGGCGGGGAATCCTGTCGGGCGCCGGGCAAAGGAGCAGGTGAATCGGGATCCGGAAGAAAATATGGCATCACTTCCATCTGGCGCGGGAAACCGAACTGGTAGTGCTTGTCCCTGCTGAATTCGCTCATCGCGATGAAGGCGTGAATATGGCGGAGCTGGTGGTGGAGATATCCGCCCGAGCGCCACAGTTGAGGCGGGCGGCGGTAGTGGAGCTGGCAACGAATGCACTCTCGGCGGTCGCAGACCTCGCGGTTATGCCGCCACAGCACATGTGTGGGGCACACGAGCCAGTGCTCGTGCGCCATGTAGATGCGTGTTGTGTTCCCGCCATACGAGAAGAGGCCCGGCCCTCCGACGAGCGAGGGGTTGTGAAAATTGATCACGTCGAAGCGGCCGTCGCCGAGTAACTCCCTGAGTCGGCGGGCGTTCAGTGTTGGCCTGCCGGTCTGCTGTGTCAGGAGCAGCGAAAGCGGCCCGGCGCCCGTCTCGATGCCAACGACTTCGACACCGTCGTTACAAGGCGGCGCAACTGGCGCGGGCCCGTCGTGCAGAGTCTTATAGGCATCGATGTCGTGCACTATCGTGACGTAGTGTCCGCGCTTCACAAGTGCTCGCGCGAGCCGCTGTACGCCAACGGCATCGCCGCCGAAACTGAAGGGCGGATAAAACGTCGTCGGAAAGCAGAAGCGCAACGGGCGCTGGTCCAGCCGTCCTTCACTTTCAGCCCGCGTTCCGTTCCTCGCTGCTGCGCTACGGGCTGGTCTTGCTCCAGGTGGCCGCGTGGGAACTGCGCTCATGCAACGGCGCCCTCAATGCGCAGCAGGCCAATGATGTCATCGCGTGCGGCGGCAACCGAAACACTCTCGCTCGCGGGTATCGGCGGGGGGCCGCCGTTGCCCGCGGCAGAATAAAAACGCGCGATAAGCTCCCGAAGCCCCGGGAATGCCGATTCTCCGCGCAGGGCCCGACGCGCAAGATTTCCCGTCGCGGCGACGAGTGTGGCTGCGGCACCCGTAAACGGCCGCGCCGCCTTTCTCACCCTCGAAACTTCGCCCGGCTCAACGACCGCGAACCCGTGAAATAGATCAGCGTGAATCGTTCCGCAGTCGCCGGCGAGGCGCAACGCGTTGCGTGTGGGACGCGCGGTGGTCGACAGCTGGATCGAAAAGGCAATACCGCGCGCCGTGCCGAGGATATGGATTTCGCCTGGCGCCGCGCGGGTAGCGAGCCATCGCATTCCCGCCATTCCACCCGGGATCAATCGCTCTCCGAGTGCGAGCGGGTGGGGCAGGATGTCGAATGCGAGCTGATCCCTCTCCTTTTCTGAACCGTGGTCCGCACCAGCCGAGGAGATTTCGGCGGAGAACTGGCGCAACGGAACGATGCTATCGCGAAGCTCCGCGATGCGAAGCGTTCCGGGCTGAAACAGGAACTGATGCACGGGGCACAGGAGTACACCGGCCGTGGCTGCGCGCGAATGCAGTTCTGAAGTGATTGCGGCAGTTGCCGCAAGAGGTTTTTCCACGAGTACGTGACAGGGCTGATCGAGTGCGGCGGATATGATTTCTTCGCGGCCGGTGGGAGGGGTGCAGATGTGCACGATATCTATGGCGGAAAAAGCCTCGCTGGACGATGTCACGGCGCGCGCTCCGTAAACATCGGCCAGTTTGCGCGCGCGGGCGACGTCAGCATCTGCGACCACGATGATCTTTCCGCCTGAGCGCCGAACGGCATCGGCGTGCCAATGTCCCATCAAGCCCGCTCCGACGATGGCGGCGCGCAACTGATTCTGGGCAGGCATTCAATCAGGTTCTGCCAACGGATGCCGTCGCTCGTTGCGGGCCGGCAGTTCCAGCCAGCCTGACGCGGAGTCCGGCCGTCGCCGCTTCGTAGCAGGCATTTATCACCTCGAGGGCGTCGCGTCCGTCGAGCGCTGATGCAGGCGGCTGGCCTCCGTCGGCAAACGCGGCGAGAGAGCGCTCGAGGACGTAGCGGGTTGCCACTACCCGCGGGTCTTTCGGGTTTCGCGCCAGCACCGTGCGGCTGTTCCCCACTTCACGCCACGCGATCCCCGACACTCCATAATCGAATCTTATGTGCGGAGCCGTGCTCCGATACAAACCGGCCGTAACCCTTGCGCGACCACCGAAGGATGCGCGGTACGACGCCGCGCGTGTGTCGGCGCGTAGCTCGAAATACTGCGTCGTTCCTTTGCAAAGCCGATGCTGGAGAATCTGAGCCAGGCGTCCGCGCGAAAATTCGAGCGAGACGATAACTACTGCGTCGGCACCGACATCAGCCCCCGGTTCGTGAGCCCCGCAGGCGGACATGGTCGCCGATACGGCGCGCGGTTTTTCGCCGAACAATGCGAGCAGGTAGTCGACAAGGTGTACGCCACCCTCGTGGAGCGTTCGGCGCAGCATGCTGCCGCGCCAGCCTGCTTCCGTCCACGGCGCCATGTCCATATGCTGCCAAACCTGCGCAAAGACAACCTGCTCCCCCTTCAGACCTCCGATCTCGTCGAGGACGGCACGGAAGATCGGCATCTCGCGAAATTCGTGATTCAGCGCGATGCGACGTCCCGCGGTGTGTGCGGCGGCAATGACGGTATCCGCCTCCTCGAGGGTCGAAGTAAACGGTTTCTCGCAGATCACGTTGCAACCGGCAGCGATGGCATCGAGGCAGATCCGCGCATGGCTGTCCGGAGGTGTTGCAACGATAAGCACGTCGGGCCGAGCTTCGGCAAGCATCGCTTCGAAGTTGCCGAAGACAGGGATTCCCCACGTTTGCGCAGCCTTCCCACGCCGCCTTGCGTCGAGATCACACGCTCCGACAATCCGGATGCCCGCCATCTGTGCAAGAGCCGGCATGTGCAACTGGAATCCGGCCTCACCGAGGCCGAGAACTGCGATCCTGGAAGAATTCATCAAGTCATTGATGGTCGGTTGATGCGCCATCGCAGATGCCATGGCTCGCATGGTGCCGGTGGCGTTTGCAGGAAACGGTGTCTGCTCACCCGGCAGCGTCATTTCGCGCGAATGTCCCGGTGAATCTCCCGACCCGGCAGTGGCGGCGCACCAGACGGAGTGCGCAAATATTGTCCGCGACCCGCGGAAACGGAAGTGCCCGGGCGGAGGCGCGGATGCCGGCCGCAACGGCAGTGGCGTTGAAGCCATTGACTGCCACAACACGAGCCGCGAATATTTACACAGACATCGCCACTCGCTGCCACGCAGCGGTGTGAAATCGCTCTGCCCGCGGGGTGTGGGTGGGCCTGCCCGAATTATCTCTCAGACTGACTTCCCAATTCAAATTGTGAATCCAACCTCGACTATCAATGCAGCGAGGCAGCAGATCGGTGTTGGCGGTTTCCGCACTTCAGCTCGCGCCAAAGAGCTCGTCATGCAGGTGCTGGACAGTAACAGAATAACGTCCGGCCCGATGATGAGCCGTTTCGAGACAGAGATTGCCGGCCTGCACGGCTGCAGGTTTGGCCTGATGAGCAACAGCGGCACCAGCGCATTGCAGATAGCTCTGGCAGCGCTGAAGGAGACCCATGGATGGGCTGACGGCGATGAAGTGATTGTGCCCGCCCTGACGTTTGTTGCAACGGCAAACGTCGTTCTTTATAACAGCATGGTGCCGGTTTTCGTCGATGTGGAAGCGGATCACTACACTCTCGACCCTGCTCAGCTGGAGCGCCGGATAACACCGCGCACGCGGGCCATCATGCCCGTTCACATCGGGGGCATGCCATGTGAAATGGATCCGATTCTTGCGGTCGCGGCCAGGCACGGCCTCCGGATCATCGAGGACTCGGCGGAGACGATGTTTGCGAAGTATCGGGGGCGGCCAGTTGGGTCGTTTGGCGATGTCGGGTGTTTCTCGACGTATGCAGCTCACATTATCACGACCGGCGTCGGAGGACTCTGCACGACCGATGACGCAGAGCTGCTGGTGATGATGAAGAGCATCATGAATCACGGCAGGGATTCCATCTATATTCGTATTGACGACGACGCGGGCATGAGCGGCGCGGATCTGTTCCAGGTTGCGGATCGCCGCTTCTCATTTGTTCGACTGGGACACAGCTTTCGCGCCACCGAGATGGAGGCGGCGCTCGGCGTCGCACAGCTCGAGGAAAAAGATGAGCACTGGGCCCGACGCCAGCGAACCGCGACCAGGTATCTCTCGGCTCTCTCATCCCTGGATGGCCGGTTGCAGCTTCCCACCATGAGATCGGATACTGATCATGCGTTCATGTTCTTTCCGCTAGTCATTACCGACCCGTCGCTGTCGCGTGCGAGCGCCATACGGTTTCTCGAGGAGCGGGGCGTCGAGACGAGGTATCTGCTGCCGCTCATCAATCAGCCCGTATACCGAGCGATGTTCGGGAATCTCGATGCGGAGTATCCGGTTGCTGCCCGATTGAACGATACTGCTTTCTATGTCGGATGCCATCCCGAAATGTCGGACGACGACGCGGACTATGTCATCGAATGCCTGCAAACTTTTTTCAGCGAACACCGATGAGCCTGACGGATCGGACAGTGCAGCCCAGAAGGAAGCCACTCGTGAGTCGGCGAAGCAGCGGCGCGCAGCGGCCCGTGCGCTGCCAGATATGCCGTACGCTCACTGTTCCCGGGCTCGATGTCGGCCCACAGCCGGTTGGCGACCTGGTACTGGAAAGAGCGCAGCTCAACCAGCCCGAAACATTCTACCCGATGCAGCTTCACCACTGCCCAAAGTGCGGGCTGACGCAGCTTGGGTACATCGTCAATCCGCGGATTGTCTACAAGAATTTTCCTTTCGTGAGCGGAACGACCAAAACAGCTACGCGGCATCTGCAAACTCTGCCACCGAAGCTGGTGGAGATGCTTGGCCTTACATCGTCGTCCTTTGCGGTCGATATCGGTTCGAACGATGGCACTCTGCTGAAGGCGTACCAGCCTTTCGGCGTGAAGCATCTGGGCGTCGATCCGTCGGAGGATCCGGTTCGGATTGCGCGCGAACAGGGGATTCCGACAATGCATGCTTTTTTCGATGACGAAACGGTCACCGAAATCATCGCCGAGCATGGCCAGGCCGATGCTGTTACGGCCTGCGGCGTGTTCGGTCACATCGCGGACCTGGCCGGGCTTATGCGCGCCGTCAAGCGGCAGCTCGCTCCTGGGGGCGTGTTTGCGACGGATTCGCAATACTGGCTGGACACCATGGCGCGTCGCCATTACGACAACATGTTTCACCAGCATCTCCGCTACTACGCGATGAAGCCGCTCATGCACCTCTTTGCCGATCACGGGATGGAAGTGTTCGATGTGGAGAGATCGGAAGTTTACGGTGGTTCGATCCGGGTATTTGCGGGTCACGCGGGGGACCACGTCATCTCGCCTAAAGTGGCGGAGCTCCAGGGCGAGGAGGAGAACGCCAGGTTGTATGAGCCCGAGACCAACGAGGATTTCGCGCGTGATACCGCGGAACAGCGGATCCGGCTCTTCGACTCGGTCCATGCCCACGCACGTGCGGGCCGGAAGGTCATCGGGATAGGCGCGCCGGCCAAAGCCGCGACGGTCTGCAACTACTGCCGGCTTGGCCCGGAGTTGATCGATTACATCACGGAAGTGAATCCGCTCCGGATGGGAAAGTATCTGCCGGGAGTGCACATCCCGCTGGTTGACGAGGAGCGGATGTTCGATGACTCGCGTCCTGCCGACGCGGCCGTCCTGTTTGCCTGGAATTATCACGACGAAATCGTCCCGCGATTGCGGGAGCGGGGATTCACCGGCGAAATAATTCTTCCGTGACCAGGGACTCGCCCGGTTCCGATAAAGCGGGTTCCGGAACAATCCTGTTTGGTGGAAGTGGATTTCTCGGACCCTACATCCTCGAAAACTATCCCGGAATTATTTCCGTCGGCCGTACCGCACCGGCCACCGCCAACCGGCACATTCACATCGAATCCCTTGCCAATCTGGATGTGCTCCGCGATGTCGATTTTGACACCGTCATATACATCATCGGCAATACCGACCACTACAATCTCGAGAAGACCGCACTCGACCGGGATGAATCAACGGCGTTCGATTATCACGTTACGCCGCTGGTAAATGCGATGGAACAGCTCAAACACTATCCGATCAGGAAGCTGATTCATTTCTCCACCATCCTTCTGTACGACCGTGAGCGCATCTCCCTGCCCGTCGATGAGAATGCGCCGATCGATCCGTACCGAACCCGGTACGTCCTGAGCAAATTCATGGCGGAGGAAGCGTGCAAGTTCTATTCGGCCTGGATGCCAATTATCAACGTCCGCCTGTCCAATATTTTTGGACCCACCCGCCTCGAACGGTTCGACCTCGTTCATGTTCTGATAAGGCAACTCCTGGAGAAAGGCAGGGCGTCTGTCTGGACGACGAAACCCGAGCGGGATTTCATTTATGTGGAGGATGCCGCGCACGCAATCGTGAAGTTGCTCGACACCGACTACCAGGGAACGCTCAACCTGGGCACCGGAACGAGTACTCCCGTCGGCGAAATAGTCCAGCTGCTGCGTGAGCTGAGCGGGTGTCCGATCGAGGACGAGGGCCGGGATGTAAACGGTCCGATGCGGTTTCAGTGTGACATGCGGACGTTAAACTCGCTGATCGACTGGGAACCGCGTTATTCGACCGCTCAAGGCGTTACCCGAACCTACGAATTGATGGCGGAATGGGCGCAGCAGTGACCCTGGGAGTAAGCGGCTGGCGGCTCCACGGAGTGCGCACCGGCGTTGGCCGTTATCTCCTCAATCTCATTCAGCACTGGACTCCCGAGCTGGTTGCCGATCAGTTCAGCAGCATCAGCGTCTACTCGCCTCAGCCGCTCGATCCGACGGAGCTGCCATTACCCCGCGGAGTCAGCGAGATCGTCAGGAGATCGAAGTTGCCGATGGTGGCGTGGGAGAACGTTCGAGTCGGCCCGTCTGCCCGCCAGTCAGTGATGCTGTACCCGTCATACTCGCGACCCCTAGTAACGCGCGGGGCAACGGTGGTGGTGACCCACGATGCAACGATGCGGCTGCACAAGGAACTCTACACAAGACGGGATCAGAGGATTTACGACCCCCTCTATGGCTGGAGCGCGCGGGCAGCAACGCTGGTCATCACCACGACCTACGCCGCGCGCGACGACATCGCGCGAGTGTGGGGCGTCAATCCTGCGAAAATCCGGGTAACCCACCTTGCCCCCGCCGCGTGCTTTCGGCAGCTCCCCGGCGGGGTCGACCGCCGGTCTCTGCGAGCTCGCCTGACTGGAGCGGACGAACCGTATTTTCTGTTCGCCGGGAAGCTCTCTGGCCGAAGAAATCTTCCTTTGCTCATGGAAGCCTTCTCGGAATTCCGCCGGCGTTCTGATCACCGCCATCGCCTGGTAATGGTTGGCCCCAAGGCCGCCATGCGCAAGATCCGCGACATGGCGTTCACGATGAATATCGCGCAGCATGTCGTAACGCGGACTTTCGTATCCGACTCCGATCTGAACGGCATGTACAATTGTGCTGATGCGTTTGTAATGCCATCAGCCTACGAAACCGTCTCGTTCCCAATAATGGAGGCCCAGGCCACCGGAACTCCGGTCATCTGCATCGACACCGCCGGAGCTCGTGAGATGACAGGTGCGGAGGCTCTGCTCATTCCGCGACTCGGTGTCGACGAGCTGGCGGCAGCGATGTCGCAGCTCGCTTCCGACGCTGGCCTCCGGGCGAGTATTGCCGATCGGGGACTCGCCAACTCGCGCCGCTTTTCGTGGCAGAAGTGCGCGTCGGAGACACTCGCTGTCTGCCGGGAAGCAGCCGAATCCGCGGGACGAAGGCGATGAGCGGCGAGCGGCAGATGCAACGCGTCCTCGTGACCGGAGGCGCCGGATTCATTGGGTCCCATATAGTTGACGCGCTGGTCGCGGCCGATGCCGATGTCACCGTTGCCGATAACCTGTCAACGGGGTTCGCTGAAAATCTGAACGCGGTCGCGAACCGGATTCGGCTCGTACGCTTCGACATGGTGGATGACGATATCGAACGCCTCCTCCGGGCAGGACGTTTCGACACGATCTTCCACGCCGCTGCGAACGCGTACATTCCCACCTCCATCGAAAATCCCGAAGGCGATCTCCGCGACAATATTGTCGCGACCCATCGGCTCCTCGCCGCGATGCGAAAAATTTCACCGCAGACGACTCTCCTGTATGTCTCCACCGCCGCGGTGTACGGTGAGGGATCCGGGGTCGCCATCAATGAGGACGAGCTCACACGCCCGGTATCTCCCTACGGCGTCAGCAAGCTGGCGGCAGAACTTTACGTCACGCTTTATGCCCGCCTGTACGGGTTGAGAACGAACTCGGTGCGCCTTTTTTCCGTCTATGGGCCGCGGCTTCGCAAACAGGTCGTATGGGACTTCATGAACAGGTTGAGGGCAAATCCCGATGAGCTTGTGATCAATGGCGATGGAACGGAAGAGAGGGATCTGAACCACGTCCGCAATGTCGTCGCCGCGGTTCTGCTTGTTGCCGGGAGAGGGGACCTGACCGGGAGCGTGTACAACGTCGCGGCGCAGGACTCGGTATCGATCGACAGACTCGCGCGAATGCTGGCAGAGGCAATGGGGATGACGCCGGCGTTCAGCCATACCGGCCAGGCTCGGCTGGGCCACGCCAGAAGCTGGAAGGCTGATATCGGCCGGATCGAAGCGCTCGGGTACAGCCCACAGGTGGGCTATGAAGAGGGCCTGGCCGAAACTGTCGCCTGGTTTCGCAGGTGATCGCTGAATTGCAGCTAGCGGGGCGACGACCGGGGGCGGGCGTGACGACGTTCGTTCCGTGCCGGAAGATTGACCTTGCAACTTGGCACCGACCCAGTGGGAATTTTATGCGTCTGCGCGTACGTTTGGTGGATCGCCATGGAGAGCTGAATCATTCCGGATGTTGAACCTGTTGGGTTGAAGTCAGGGGAATCCCGGCTGTTGCCCCCTCGCGCAAGCCGGCTCGCGCCGGGTGATCGAATCGTCGTATGCGGTGCTGGTCCGGCGGGTCTGACAGCAGCATACCTGCTGGCCAAACAGGGCTACGCGGTGACGGTGCTGGAGGGCGACAGCATAGTCGGCGGTATATCCCGGACGGCTCGCTACAAAAATTTCCGTTTCGATATCGGCGGA
>Ga0136611_10000853_pt1 | contig 20608 bp, 9 predicted proteins | sample AntDrymUQ2232306_2_FD_106645 | JGI IMG/M metagenome (GOLD analysis project Ga0136611, IMG submission 106645) | Polar desert sand microbial communities from Dry Valleys, Antarctica - metaG UQ223 (23.06) | ecosystem: Environmental > Terrestrial > Soil > Desert | place: Antarctica: Dry Valley...
CCCGCGCCGACGATCAGCAGCAGCAGGGCCCAGGCAAGGCGTGCGATCCACGACGAAGCTTGGCGGGGTGCGGTCGCGTTCATCGCCCAGGACTCTGGCACAGCCGCGCGGCAAGGGCCAGCACTGCCGAATCGCTGGGCTCCTCTGGCCACGACACCGCTTCCCATCCCGAACCGCACGCAGACGCCGCCGCCGCGCTGATCGCGGCGATGCTGGTTCGACCTCGCTCGGCAACCAGGTCCGCGAGGCGCGCACCGCCGCGCGGGCTATGCACCGCGACCGCCATCCCCGCGACATCGGGCAAAGCGGGATCGGCGATCGCGACCGCGCGGTAAATTGTCACCGCTTCGACCGCATGGCGCGAAGCGGGCTCGACCCGATGTTCGCCGGCGAGGTGGAGCAGTCGCCGACGGCCCGGCAATGAGCTCAGCAGGGCCCCAACATCGCCTTTGCCGACGTCGTCGACGGTCAGGCCCGCCACGCGCGCGGCGCGCGTCGTTGCGTCCCCGACCGCAGCCACGGGCAAGCCCGCGAGTTCCGCAAGCCTGATCCCGGCGAAGCGCACCGCGTTGGCGCTGGTCAACAGCAGACCATCGAAGCGCGCCGGATCGGGAACCGTCCAGGCGACCGGCTCGACCGCGAATAGCGGGCAGACGAGCGGATCGAGCCCGAGTGCGCGCGCGCGCTGCGCGCTATCGCTCGCCCCCGGCTCTGGCCGGATAATGAGCAATTTCCTCATTGCGAGTCGAACAGGTGGCGGATTGTCGCGGGAGCTGCCGCGAGCATGGTCCGCGCCAGAGCGGCAGGCGCGGCGAGATCGCCGACCGCGAAACGCGCCTGTTCGACGAGGCATTCGGCGCCGTCGCCGCTCAAAATCTCGCACCGAAACATAATTTCACTGCCATCGAGCCGCGCCAAAGCCGCGATCGGCGAATGGCAGGTGCCCCCCAGCGCGAGCGTGAACGCGCGTTCGGCGGCGACCTCGGCAAATGTCTCGCCATGATCGATCTCGCGCAGCAAGGCGGCGGTGCGCGGATCGCTCGCGCGGCACTCGATCCCGACCGCGCCCTGCGCCGGAGCGGGAAGCATCTGATCAATCGAGATCGCCACCCCGACGTCATCGCGCCCGAGCCGGTCGAGGCCCGCCGCGGCAAGCAGGATGGCATCGACTTCGCCCGCCTCGCGTTTCGCCAGCCGCGTCTCGACATTGCCGCGGATCGAGACCGGAATGAGATCGGGACGAAGCCGCCTGATTTGCGCAGAACGGCGCGGCGAGCTCGTCCCGATCACCGCGCCGCGCCCCAACGCCGCGATCGATCCGGCCCCGATCAACCGGTCGCAAACGTCGGCGCGCGGCAGCATCGCGGCGATCAGCAACGCGTCCGGACGCTCGCTTTCGACATCCTTCATCGAATGCACCGAAAGATCGGTCTCTCCGGCGAGCAGGGCCAAATCGAGTTCCTTGGTCCACAGCGCCTTGCCGCCGACTTCGGCCAGCGGGCGATCCTGGATGCGATCGCCGCTGGTTTTGACCGGAACGATGCGTACCGTCCCGCGGGTCCAGCCGTGCGCCTGTTCGAGCGCGCCGGCGACCAATCGCGCCTGCGCAAGCGCCAACGGCGAGCCACGCGTGCCGAGGGTAAGCGAAGGACGGGTCATCGCGGCCCGCGCTAGCGCAAAGGCCGGCATTGAGGCAAAGGCGATCGCTCATGGCCCTGATCCTCGCCCTTGAATCGTCGTGCGACGACAGCGCCGTGGCGCTGGTCACGAGCGACCGCCAGATCCTTGCCCAGGCGGTGGTCGGGCAGAACGAGGCGCACCGCCCGTTTGGCGGGGTGGTCCCCGAAATCGCCGCGCGCGCGCACGTCGAGATTCTGCCCGGGCTGATCCGCCAGGTGCTCCACGAGGCCGATATCTCGGTCGGCGAAGTCGATGCGATCGCCGCCACCGCGGGGCCGGGGCTGATCGGCGGAGTGATGGTCGGGCTGCTCGCGGGCAAGGGGCTGGCACTATCGCTCGGCAAGCCGCTGGTTGCGGTCAATCATCTCGAGGGCCATGCGCTCAGCCCGCGGCTGGTCGACCCCAGGCTCGACCTTCCATATCTGCTGTTGCTCGCGAGCGGCGGCCATTGCCAGTTGCTCGAAGTGCGCGGGGTCGGCGATTATCGGCGGCTCGCGACGACCATCGACGATGCCGCGGGCGAAGCATTCGACAAGGCGGCCAAGCTGCTCGATCTCGGCTACCCCGGCGGACCGGCGATCGAGGCGCTGGCGAGCGAAGGTGACGCCAAGGCGGTCCCGCTGCCGCGCCCATTGTTCGGAAGCAAGGAACCGCATTTCTCGTTCGCCGGGCTAAAGGGCGCGGTCCAGCGCGCGGTGGCGAGCGGCGAGCATCGCGCCGCCGATATCGCCGCGAGCTTTCAGGCCGCGGTGGTCGATTGCTTCGTCGACCGCACCAGGCTCGCGCTGGGCAAGTGCGACGCCCCGACGCTGGTCGTAGCCGGCGGAGTTGCCGCCAATGCGTCGGTCCGCGCCGCACTCGAAGCGCTTGCGGGGGAACAGGGCCGGCGCTTCGCGGTGCCGCCCGCATGGCTGTGCACCGACAATGCGGCGATGATCGGCTGGGCCGGGGCGGAGCGTTTTTCCGCGGGTCTGGTTGATCGGCTCGACGCCCCGGCGCGCGCGCGCTGGCCGCTCGACGAGCACGCCGAAACGGTTCGCGGGGCGGGGGTAAAGGCATGACGGCATGAGTATCGAGAAGCTGGCGATCGTTGGAGGAGGAGCATGGGGCACCGCGCTGGCGCAGGTCGCGGCGAGCAGCGGGCGCGAGACCTTGCTGTGGGCGATCGAGGAGGACGTCGTCGCGGCGATCAACCGGATCCACCAGAACCCGGTTTATTTGTCGGGTCTGAAGCTGTCCCCCAAAATCCGTGCGACCAGCAATTTCTCCGAGCTTTCGGCGTGCGACGCGTGGCTGGTGGTGACCCCCGCTCAGCACATGCGCGCGGTGCTGGCGCGCGCGCCCTGTCCGAACATGCCGCTGATCCTGTGCTCCAAGGGGATCGAGGAAGGCAGCGGGCAGATGCTCCATCTGGTCGCGCGCGAGATCTGTCCGAGCTCGCCCGTCGCGGTGCTGTCGGGTCCGACCTTCGCGCATGAAGTCGCGGCGGGAATGCCGACTGCGGTAACGCTGGCGTGCGAGGACGAGGCGCTCGGAGAGGCGCTGCGCGACCGCATCGCTTTGCCCGCCTTTCGCATCTATCTGTCCGACGACGTCGCCGGGGCGGAGATCGGCGGGGCGGTCAAGAACGTCCTCGCGATCGCCTGCGGAGTGGTCGAGGGGCGCGGGCTCGGGCTGAATGCGCGTGCCGCGCTGATCGCGCGCGGGTTCGCCGAGATGACCCGCTTCGGCCTCGCGATGGGGGCCCGGCGCGAAACGCTCGCGGGGCTGTCGGGGCTCGGCGACCTGGTGCTGACCTGTTCGTCGGAAAGCTCGCGCAATTTCTCGCTCGGGAAGGCGATCGGCGAGGGGCGCGATGCCGCCGCGCTGATGGCCGACCGCCGCACCGTCGCCGAGGGCGCGCACACCGCGCCCGTGCTTCACCGCATCGCCCGGGAAAAGGGCATCGACATGCCGATCGTCGCCGCGGTCGATGCCTTGTTGAGCGTCAGTGCCGGGATCGACGAGGTGCTCGAGCAATTGATGGCGCGGCCGCCGCGCGCGGAGGCGCATTAGAGGCAGATATGTCATCCCGCGCCTGACCCGGGATCCACCGGGGGTCGAATCGGCGCGAAGAAGGTAGGCCCCGGGTTGAGTCCGGGGTGCCGAATTAAAAATCGATCGCGACGCCTTTTTTCTCCCAATCGCCGTAGCGCGTTGGATCGAGCCGGTGTTCCTCCCCTTCGGGCGGAGGAGACACCACCGCTTGCGGGAGCGGCACCGGCGGCGAGGGCGTGAGGTGGGCGGGGGCCTTCACATGAGCGGGGCGTTTCATTCGAGCGAGATGGTGCGTAAGGCGCGCCATGCCAAGCCATGAAGCAAATAATGTCGAAGGCGTGCTCGCTCGCGAAGTGGCACTCAAAATGCTCGATGCGATCCTTCGTCGCGGCCAGACGATGGACAGTGCCGCGCAGGCCGCGAACAGCCTGCCTCCGGCCGATGCGGCACTCGCCAGCGCAATCGTCGGCGAAACCTTGCGCCGCTTGCCCGATCTCGACGCGCTGATCGATAGCGCGACCCGCCTCCCGCTTGCCGACGACGCCAAGCCGCGAATGGTGCTGCGGCTCGCCTTGGCGCAGAAAATCGGGCTGGGCACGCCCGACCATGCGCTGGTCGCAACCGCTTTGCCGCTGGTCGATGGCGGGCCACGGCGGCTGGTGCACGGAGTGCTCGGGACGCTGCTCCGCCGGGGGGTTGCGGATAGCGCTGCTCCGCGCCTGCCGACGATCGTGGAAGATCGCTGGCGGGCGGCGTGGGGCGCCGCGATGGTCGAAGCCGCGCGGCGGGCGATTGCGCGGCGACCGGCGCTCGACCTCAGCTTCGCCGATGATGCGCAGGCCGACGCGTTTCCAATCGGGCGCTCGCTCGCGCCGCGCCACCGCCGGATCGACGATGCCGCCGCGGTTCCGGCACTGCCGGGGTTCGCGGCGGGCGTTTGGTGGGTGCAGGATCTCGCCGCGTCGCTCCCGGCGCGGATGATCCCGACCGCAGCGAAGCGCGTGCTCGATGCCTGTGCCGCGCCCGGCGGCAAGACGATGCAGCTCGCTGCTGCGGGTCATGAGGTTACCGCGCTCGACCGTTCCCAAAGTCGTCTCGCACGACTGAGCGAAAATCTGGCGCGCACTGGCCTTGCCGCCCAAACGATCGTCGGCGACGCGCGCGAATGGGTGCCCGATGAGATGTTCGACGCGGTTCTGCTCGACGCGCCCTGTTCGTCGACCGGGACCTTTCGCCGCCATCCCGAAGTCATTCACCGGGCACGTCCGGAGATCATCGCTCAGATGGCGAAATTCGAGGCCGAGCTCCTGGTGCGAGCGGCAGAATGGGTGCGTCCGGGGGGCAGCCTGGTCTATGTGGTCTGCTCGCTCGAGCCCGAGGAAGGCGAGGCGCGGATCGAAGCGTTCCTTGCCGAGCGGCCCGATTATGCGATCACGCCGGCACCAGCGCTGATCGACGGCGTGACGCCACATCCACGCGGCTGGCTGCGCGTCCTGCCCGGAATGATCGAGACTGAAGGCGGCCTCGACGGCTTCTTCGCAGCGCACCTTGTCCGCAGCGGCGATTAGCGTCTAATCCACGCCATGGTCCGCATCGCCCCCTCGATCCTGTCCGCCGATTTCGCCCGGCTTGGCGAGGAGATCCGCGCGATCGACGCGGCGGGCGCGGACTGGATTCACATCGACGTGATGGACGGCCATTTCGTCCCCAATTTGACGATCGGTCCGGCAGTGGTGAAGGCGCTGCGTCCGCACAGCGCCAAACCGTTCGACGTCCACCTGATGGTCGCTCCGGTCGATCATTTCCTCGATGCTTTCGCCGACGCCGGCGCCGACACGATCACCGTCCATGCCGAGGCCGGTCCGCACCTTCACCGTATGATCCAGCGGGTGAAAGCACTGGGCAAGCGCGTGGGGGTGTCGCTCAACCCCGCGACACCCGCGAAAATGCTCGATTACGTCATCGACGAAATCGACTTGGTGCTCGTAATGAGCGTCAATCCCGGCTTCGGCGGGCAGAAATTCATCGCCAGCCAACTCAGGAAGATCGAGGCGATCGCCACCCAAGCGTCGAAGAAGGGCCTCGAGCTTGACCTCGAGGTCGATGGCGGGATCGACGCCTCGAACGTCGTCTCGATTGTCTCGGCGGGCGCAAATGTGATCGTCGCGGGCACCGCTGCGTTTCGCGGCGGTCCAGAGTCCTATGCCGCCAACATCGCCGGGCTCCGGACGGGTCAATGAGCGGCAAGATTGTCAGCAGGCTGGCGAAACCGTCGCTGGTGTCGCGGCTGTTCGGTGCGGGCGGCCAGGCCTTGCGGCTGCTCGCGGTGCCACGCGACCATGTTCCCGGCGACCGCGCGCGTGGCGATGGGTTGCTCGCCGGACGGCTGACGCTCGGCAACGAAAGCGTCAGCCTGAGCGAAATCGACTTTGCGGCGCTTGGGACCGAAACCCCGCTGGCGCGCGAGCTTCAGGGCTTCGCCTGGCTGCGCGACCTCGCCGCCTCCGCGAGCCGCGACAAGGGTGCCCGGCTCGCCGAAGCGATCGTCGGGCGCTGGCTGATCGCTCATGGAACCCGCGTTGACGCGGCCTGGGCGCCCGAACTATGGGGCAGCCGCATTCTGTTCTGGACCGCTTACGCACCCTACATCTTGTCGAGCATCGACGCCGGCTACCGCTCGGCACTGCTCAACACGCTCGCGCGCGGCGCGCGCCACCTCGATGGCCATGCCGACAAGGCGCCCCCCGGGCTGGCAAGAATCACCGCCTGGGCCGGGGCGGTGACGGCCGCCTTGACCATCCAGGGCGCGATCGGCCGCCTGTCGCGCGGCGAATCGGGGCTGATGCGGGCCTTGTCCGCGGCGCAATTCGAGGATGGCGGCCTGATCAGCCGGTCGCCGCTCGAACAGATGCTGCTCGTCGACCGCCTTGGGCTCGTCCGCTCGGCCTATTTTGCCGCCAAGCAGGCGCCATCCGATGCGCTTGAAAGTGCCGCCGCAGCCGCGCTTGCCGCGCTTCATGGCGTCACCATGGGCGACGGCGCCTTTTCGAGCTGGCAGGGCGGGAACGCGGGCGATCCGCAGCGCATCGCCGCGCTGATCGAGGGTTGCGGGCTGCGCGCGCGTCCGCTGCGCGCGGCGCGCGGCTGGGGCTATCAGCGAATGAGCGCATTGGGCACGGTTATCGTGCTCGACGCGGCCCCGCCGCCACCGCCGCGAATGTGCCCGACCGGCTGCGCCTCGACGCTGGCGATCGAGATTAGCGACGGCACCCAGCGACTGGTGGTCAATTGCGGCGGCCCGGGCGGAATGAAGAGCGATCTTCCGGCCGATTTGGTCGCCGCGCTGCGCTCGACCGCGGCGCATTCGACGATGATCCTCGACGACTGCAATTCAACCGCGATCCTTCCCGACCGCACTCTTGGCCGGGGGGTGACCGAGGTCCCAACCGACCGCGGCGAGGACAACGACAGTTCGCGGCTCGAGGCGAGCCACGACGGTTATGTCAAGGGTTTCGGGCTGATCCATCAGCGCCGGCTGGCGCTTGGCAATGACGGCAAGGAAGTGCGCGGCGAGGATCGACTGACCCCCAAAGGCCGGCGCAGGATCCGCGAAGCCGCGCCTTATGCGATCCGCTTTCATCTCGGCATCGGGGTCGAACCCACCGTGACCGCCGACGGAATGGGCGCGATCCTGCGCTCGCCGGGTGCGCCGGCGTGGAATTTCCGCTGCCGCGGGGCGATGATCCAGATCGAGGACAGCATGATCATCGACCAGACGGGCAATCCACGCTCGACGCTGCAACTGGTGGTGGTCGGCGAAGTATCAGGCAGCGGGGGGGATATCGCATGGCAGTTTCGCCGCTCAAGCTGATGCACAAGGACCCTGCATGACACCGATCGTGCCCATCCGCCGGGCCCTGATTTCGCTTTCGGACAAGCGCGGACTCGACATCCTCGCCACCGCGCTCGCGCGCCACTCGGTCGAGCTCGTATCGACCGGCGGCACTGCAGCGGCGCTGCGCGAACTTGGTCACCAAGTGCGTGATGTCGCGGAGTTGACCGGTTTCCCCGAGATGATGGACGGGCGGGTCAAGACGCTTCACCCCAAGGTCCACGGCGGACTGCTCGGGGTGCGCGACAATGACGAGCATGTCGCGGCGATGGAAGCGCATGGCATTGCCCCAATCGACCTGGTCGTGGTCAATCTCTATCCGTTCGAGGAGACGGTGATGCGCGGGGCGAGCCGCGCCGAGATCATTGAGCAGATCGACATCGGTGGGCCGTCGATGGTGCGATCGTCCGCGAAGAACCATGCGCATGTCGCGATTGTCATCGATCCCGCCGATTATTCGACCCTGATCGGGCAACTCGACGCGCATGGTGGAACCGACTTCGATTTCCGCGCCAAGCTCGCTGCCAAGGCGTTCGCGTTGACCGCAACGTATGATTCGATGATCTCGTCATGGTTTGCTTTCGGCGACCAGCAAGAGCGCTTTCCCGAGACGCTGACGCTGACCGCGGTTCGCGCCGAGGCGCTCCGCTATGGCGAAAATCCACACCAGCACGCCGCACTCTATCTGCCCGCAGGGCCAAGCGGGCGCGGGATCGCGCAGGGCGAGCAGGTCCAGGGCAAGGCGCTGAGCTACAATAATATTAACGACGCCGACGCCGCTTTGGAGCTGATCGCCGAATTTCGCGATGGGCCGCCGACGGTGGTCATTGCCAAGCACGCCAATCCCTGCGGAGTGGCGAGTGCCTCGACGCTCGCCGAGGCCTATGCCGCCGCTTTCGCCTGCGACAGCGTTTCGGCGTTCGGCGGGATCATCGCCGTCAACCGAACGCTCGATGGACCGACCGCCGAGGCAATCAGTGAAATTTTTACCGAGGTCGTGGTCGCGCCTGATGCCGATCAGGCAGCCAAGGTGGTGTTCGCGCACAAAAAGAACCTGCGGTTGCTGCTCACTGGCGATCTGCCCGATCCGGCGCGTGGTGGGCTGTCCCTCAAGAGCATCGCCGGCGGATATCTCCTCCAGTCACGCGACCTTATGCAAGTCACCGCGGACATGCTCCGGGTCGTCACCAGGCGGGCTCCAAGCGAGCGCGAGCTTGCCGACTGCCTGTTCGCGTGGACGGTCGCCAAGCACGTCAAGTCCAACGCCATCGTCTATGCGCGCGACGGCGCCACCGTCGGGATCGGCGCGGGGCAGATGAACCGGCGCGATTCAGCGCGGATCGCCGCCGCCAAGGCGGTCGAGGCAGCAGCGGCGAACGGCTGGAGCGAGCCGCGCACGATCGGCTCGGGGGTCGCCTCGGACGCCTTTTTCCCCTTCGCCGACGGCCTGCTCGCGGCGGCCGAGGCGGGCGCAACCGCGGTGATCCAGCCGGGCGGATCGATCCGCGACGACGAGGTCATTGCCGCCGCAGACGAAGCTGGACTGGCGATGGTCGTCACCGGCGTAAGGCATTTTCGGCACTGATTGCTGTAAGCCCGCGCCGGACTGGAGCGAAGCGAGCCCTAGAAATCACCGCCCAGCCTTGTCGTCCCGCCTCGGGTCGTAATCGGGCAGGTCCTGAATCTCGGCCTTGCGCATCCTGAACAATTCGCGATCGGCCGGGCCGAACCCGCGCGTCCACAGCACCGCGCCGAATGCGGCGAGGATGGCGGGAATGCCGACGATCAATTCGGCCCATTCGGGGAGCCGGACGACCGCCGCGCCAACCATAGCCGCCGCCGCCGCCGCCCAGATCAGCGGCCAGCGCCAGCCTGACACGCGCTCGCCCAGAACGCGCGCCAACAGCCGCGTCTTGGCCACCGCGGCAAAGGCCAGCGCGAGCGCCAGCGCAATCGCCGGCCCGGTCGCCTGCCACATCAATGGCCAGCCGAGCCGCCGCATGCCGATGATCAGCAACGCGGCAAGCGCGGCCTCGAGCGCGATCATGGCCAGGCTGATCACCATGTTACGGTGGCGAGCGGTGTAGATCAGCGCTGCCTCGCTTACCGCGCCGGTGGCGGCGATGACCTCGGCCGCGAGCAGGAAGGCCAACGCCGCAGTTCCCGCGACGAACCCTGCCCCGACCAGTCCAAGCACCGCCTCGCCCGGAATTCCAAGCGCGAGCGCGACCCCGCCTTGCGCGGCAATCACCCAGAAACCGACTTGTCGCACTTGGCGCGCGACCGCTCCCTTGTCCCCCGCGGCGAGGTTTCGGCTAATCACCGGGCCAAGGATCGGGTCGAAGCTGGTCTTGAGTTTGGACGGCAGCGAGGCAACCTGCTGCGCAACATAATAAATACCGACGATCGCCGGTGAGAAAAACAGGCCGAGTACCGCAATATCGATGCGGCGCGATCCCCATTCGACCGCGTCCGCGGCCGCGACCGGCAGATTGCGCCGCGCCATCCGCCACAGCGCCAGCGGGTGAGGGTGCCACCCGCGAGGTATGCCGTAGCTTTTGAGCAACGGAATGATCGATGCGATCAGCGCGCCGATCATCGACAGCGCATAAGCGATGATCAGCCCGTCGCGGGTCGAGATGAATGCCCAGGCGAAGGCAGCGATCGAGATCGTCCACGGTTCCACCACCGCGCGCGCGCGGTGGTGGAACCGTGGACGATCTCGATCGCTGCCTTCGCCTGGGCATTCATCTCGACCCGCGACGGGCTGATCATCGCTTATGCGCTGTCGATGATCGGCGCGCTGATCGCATCGATCATTCCGTTGCTCAAAAGCTACGGCATACCTCGCGGGTGGCACCCTCACCCGCTGGCGCTGTGGCGGATGGCGCGGCGCAATCTGCCGGTCGCGGCCGCGGACGCGGTCGAATGGGGATCGCGCCGCATCGATATTGCGGTACTCGGCCTGTTTTTCTCACCGGCGATCGTCGGTATTTATTATGTTGCGCAGCAGGTTGCCTCGCTGCCGTCCAAACTCAAGACCAGCTTCGACCCGATCCTTGGCCCGGTGATTAGCCGAAACCTCGCCGCGGGGGACAAGGGAGCGGTCGCGCGCCAAGTGCGACAAGTCGGTTTCTGGGTGATTGCCGCGCAAGGCGGGGTCGCGCTCGCGCTTGGAATTCCGGGCGAGGCGGTGCTTGGACTGGTCGGGGCAGGGTTCGTCGCGGGAACTGCGGCGTTGGCCTTCCTGCTCGCGGCCGAGGTCATCGCCGCCACCGGCGCGGTAAGCGAGGCAGCGCTGATCTACACCGCTCGCCACCGTAACATGGTGATCAGCCTGGCCATGATCGCGCTCGAGGCCGCGCTTGCCGCGTTGCTGATCATCGGCATGCGGCGGCTCGGCTGGCCATTGATGTGGCAGGCGACCGGGCCGGCGATTGCGCTGGCGCTCGCGCTGGCCTTTGCCGCGGTGGCCAAGACGCGGCTGTTGGCGCGCGTTCTGGGCGAGCGCGTGTCAGGCTGGCGCTGGCCGCTGATCTGGGCGGCGGCGGCGGCGGCTATGGTTGGCGCGGCGGTCGTCCGGCTCCCCGAATGGGCCGAATTGATCGTCGGCATTCCCGCCATCCTCGCCGCATTCGGCGCGGTGCTGTGGACGCGCGGGTTCGGCCCGGCCGATCGCGAATTGTTCAGGATGCGCAAGGCCGAGATTCAGGACCTGCCCGATTACGACCCGAGGCGGGACGACAAGGCTGGGCGGTGATTTCTAGGGCTCGCTTCGCTCCAGTCCGGCGCGGGCTTACAGCAATCAGTGCCGAAAATGCCTTACGCCGGTGACGACCATCGCCAGTCCAGCTTCGTCTGCGGCGGCAATGACCTCGTCGTCGCGGATCGATCCGCCCGGCTGGATCACCGCGGTTGCGCCCGCCTCGGCCGCCGCGAGCAGGCCGTCGGCGAAGGGGAAAAAGGCGTCCGAGGCGACCCCCGAGCCGATCGTGCGCGGCTCGCTCCAGCCGTTCGCCGCTGCTGCCTCGACCGCCTTGGCGGCGGCGATCCGCGCTGAATCGCGCCGGTTCATCTGCCCCGCGCCGATCCCGACGGTGGCGCCGTCGCGCGCATAGACGATGGCGTTGGACTTGACGTGCTTGGCGACCGTCCACGCGAACAGGCAGTCGGCAAGCTCGCGCTCGCTTGGAGCCCGCCTGGTGACGACCCGGAGCATGTCCGCGGTGACTTGCATAAGGTCGCGTGACTGGAGGAGATATCCGCCGGCGATGCTCTTGAGGGACAGCCCACCACGCGCCGGATCGGGCAGATCGCCAGTGAGCAGCAACCGCAGGTTCTTTTTGTGCGCGAACACCACCTTGGCTGCCTGATCGGCATCAGGCGCGACCACGACCTCGGTAAAAATTTCACTGATTGCCTCGGCGGTCGGTCCATCGAGCGTTCGGTTGACGGCGATGATCCCGCCGAACGCCGAAACGCTGTCGCAGGCGAAAGCGGCGGCATAGGCCTCGGCGAGCGTCGAGGCACTCGCCACTCCGCAGGGATTGGCGTGCTTGGCAATGACCACCGTCGGCGGCCCATCGCGAAATTCGGCGATCAGCTCCAAAGCGGCGTCGGCGTCGTTAATATTATTGTAGCTCAGCGCCTTGCCCTGGACCTGCTCGCCCTGCGCGATCCCGCGCCCGCTTGGCCCTGCGGGCAGATAGAGTGCGGCGTGCTGGTGTGGATTTTCGCCATAGCGGAGCGCCTCGGCGCGAACCGCGGTCAGCGTCAGCGTCTCGGGAAAGCGCTCTTGCTGGTCGCCGAAAGCAAACCATGACGAGATCATCGAATCATACGTTGCGGTCAACGCGAACGCCTTGGCAGCGAGCTTGGCGCGGAAATCGAAGTCGGTTCCACCATGCGCGTCGAGTTGCCCGATCAGGGTCGAATAATCGGCGGGATCGATGACAATCGCGACATGCGCATGGTTCTTCGCGGACGATCGCACCATCGACGGCCCACCGATGTCGATCTGCTCAATGATCTCGGCGCGGCTCGCCCCGCGCATCACCGTCTCCTCGAACGGATAGAGATTGACCACGACCAGGTCGATTGGGGCAATGCCATGCGCTTCCATCGCCGCGACATGCTCGTCATTGTCGCGCACCCCGAGCAGTCCGCCGTGGACCTTGGGGTGAAGCGTCTTGACCCGCCCGTCCATCATCTCGGGGAAACCGGTCAACTCCGCGACATCACGCACTTGGTGACCAAGTTCGCGCAGCGCCGCTGCAGTGCCGCCGGTCGATACGAGCTCGACCGAGTGGCGCGCGAGCGCGGTGGCGAGGATGTCGAGTCCGCGCTTGTCCGAAAGCGAAATCAGGGCCCGGCGGATGGGCACGATCGGTGTCATGCAGGGTCCTTGTGCATCAGCTTGAGCGGCGAAACTGCCATGCGATATCCCCCCCGCTGCCTGATACTTCGCCGACCACCACCAGTTGCAGCGTCGAGCGTGGATTGCCCGTCTGGTCGATGATCATGCTGTCCTCGATCTGGATCATCGCCCCGCGGCAGCGGAAATTCCACGCCGGCGCACCCGGCGAGCGCAGGATCGCGCCCATTCCGTCGGCGGTCACGGTGGGTTCGACCCCGATGCCGAGATGAAAGCGGATCGCATAAGGCGCGGCTTCGCGGATCCTGCGCCGGCCTTTGGGGGTCAGTCGATCCTCGCCGCGCACTTCCTTGCCGTCATTGCCAAGCGCCAGCCGGCGCTGATGGATCAGCCCGAAACCCTTGACATAACCGTCGTGGCTCGCCTCGAGCCGCGAACTGTCGTTGTCCTCGCCGCGGTCGGTTGGGACCTCGGTCACCCCCCGGCCAAGAGTGCGGTCGGGAAGGATCGCGGTTGAATTGCAGTCGTCGAGGATCATCGTCGAATGCGCCGCGGTCGAGCGCAGCGCGGCGACCAAATCGGCCGGAAGATCGCTCTTCATTCCGCCCGGGCCGCCGCAATTGACCACCAGTCGCTGGGTGCCGTCGCTAATCTCGATCGCCAGCGTCGAGGCGCAGCCGGTCGGGCACATTCGCGGCGGTGGCGGCGGGGCCGCGTCGAGCACGATAACCGTGCCCAATGCGCTCATTCGCTGATAGCCCCAGCCGCGCGCCGCGCGCAGCGGACGCGCGCGCAGCCCGCAACCCTCGATCAGCGCGGCGATGCGCTGCGGATCGCCCGCGTTCCCGCCCTGCCAGCTCGAAAAGGCGCCGTCGCCCATGGTGACGCCATGAAGCGCGGCAAGCGCGGCTGCGGCGGCACTTTCAAGCGCATCGGATGGCGCCTGCTTGGCGGCAAAATAGGCCGAGCGGACGAGCCCAAGGCGGTCGACGAGCAGCATCTGTTCGAGCGGCGACCGGCTGATCAGGCCGCCATCCTCGAATTGCGCCGCGGACAAGGCCCGCATCAGCCCCGATTCGCCGCGCGACAGGCGGCCGATCGCGCCCTGGATGGTCAAGGCGGCCGTCACCGCCCCGGCCCAGGCGGTGATTCTTGCCAGCCCGGGGGGCGCCTTGTCGGCATGGCCATCGAGGTGGCGCGCGCCGCGCGCGAGCGTGTTGAGCAGTGCCGAGCGGTAGCCGGCGTCGATGCTCGACAAGATGTAGGGTGCGTAAGCGGTCCAGAACAGAATGCGGCTGCCCCATAGTTCGGGCGCCCAGGCCGCGTCAACGCGGGTTCCATGAGCGATCAGCCAGCGCCCGACGATCGCTTCGGCGAGCCGGGCACCCTTGTCGCGGCTCGCGGAGGCGGCGAGGTCGCGCAGCCAGGCGAAGCCCTGAAGCTCGCGCGCCAGCGGGGTTTCGGTCCCAAGCGCCGCAAAGTCGATTTCGCTCAGGCTGACGCTTTCGTTGCCGAGCGTCAGCCGTCCGGCGAGCAACCCATCGCCACGCGCGCGGTCGCCGGGAACATGGTCGCGTGGCACCGCGAGCAGCCGCAAGGCCTGGCCGCCCGCACCGAACAGCCGCGACACCAGCGACGGTTTCGCCAGCCTGCTGACAATCTTGCCGCTCATTGACCCGTCCGGAGCCCGGCGATGTTGGCGGCATAGGACTCTGGACCGCCGCGAAACGCAGCGGTGCCCGCGACGATCACATTTGCGCCCGCCGAGACAATCGAGACGACGTTCGAGGCGTCGATCCCGCCATCGACCTCGAGGTCAAGCTCGAGGCCCTTCTTCGACGCTTGGGTGGCGATCGCCTCGATCTTCCTGAGTTGGCTGGCGATGAATTTCTGCCCGCCGAAGCCGGGATTGACGCTCATTACGAGCACCAAGTCGATTTCGTCGATGACGTAATCGAGCATTTTCGCGGGTGTCGCGGGGTTGAGCGACACCCCCACGCGCTTGCCCAGTGCTTTCACCCGCTGGATCATACGGTGAAGGTGCGGACCGGCCTCGGCATGGACGGTGATCGTGTCGGCGCCGGCGTCGGCGAAAGCATCGAGGAAATGATCGACCGGAGCGACCATCAGGTGGACGTCGAACGGTTTGGCGCTGTGCGGACGCAGCGCCTTCACCACTGCCGGACCGATCGTCAAATTGGGGACGAAATGGCCGTCCATCACGTCGATGTGAATCCAGTCCGCGCCCGCCGCGTCGATCGCGCGGATCTCCTCGCCAAGCCGGGCGAAATCGGCGGACAGGATCGAGGGGGCGATGCGGACCATGGCGTGGATTAGACGCTAATCGCCGCTGCGGACAAGGTGCGCTGCGAAGAAGCCGTCGAGGCCGCCTTCAGTCTCGATCATTCCGGGCAGGACGCGCAGCCAGCCGCGTGGATGTGGCGTCACGCCGTCGATCAGCGCTGGTGCCGGCGTGATCGCATAATCGGGCCGCTCGGCAAGGAACGCTTCGATCCGCGCCTCGCCTTCCTCGGGCTCGAGCGAGCAGACCACATAGACCAGGCTGCCCCCCGGACGCACCCATTCTGCCGCTCGCACCAGGAGCTCGGCCTCGAATTTCGCCATCTGAGCGATGATCTCCGGACGTGCCCGGTGAATGACTTCGGGATGGCGGCGAAAGGTCCCGGTCGACGAACAGGGCGCGTCGAGCAGAACCGCGTCGAACATCTCATCGGGCACCCATTCGCGCGCGTCGCCGACGATCGTTTGGGCGGCAAGGCCAGTGCGCGCCAGATTTTCGCTCAGTCGTGCGAGACGACTTTGGGAACGGTCGAGCGCGGTAACCTCATGACCCGCAGCAGCGAGCTGCATCGTCTTGCCGCCGGGCGCGGCACAGGCATCGAGCACGCGCTTCGCTGCGGTCGGGATCATCCGCGCCGGGAGCGACGCGGCGAGATCCTGCACCCACCAAACGCCCGCCGCGAACCCCGGCAGTGCCGGAACCGCGGCGGCATCGTCGATCCGGCGGTGGCGCGGCGCGAGCGAGCGCCCGATTGGAAACGCGTCGGCCTGCGCATCATCGGCGAAGCTGAGGTCGAGCGCCGGTCGCCGCGCAATCGCCCGCCGCGCGGCTTCGACCATCGCGGCGCCCCACGCCGCCCGCCAGCGATCTTCCACGATCGTCGGCAGGCGCGGAGCAGCGCTATCCGCAACCCCCCGGCGGAGCAGCGTCCCGAGCACTCCGTGCACCAGCCGCCGTGGCCCGCCATCGACCAGCGGCAAAGCGGTTGCGACCAGCGCATGGTCGGGCGTGCCCAGCCCGATTTTCTGCGCCAAGGCGAGCCGCAGCACCATTCGCGGCTTGGCGTCGTCGGCAAGCGGGAGGCGGGTCGCGCTATCGATCAGCGCGTCGAGATCGGGCAAGCGGCGCAAGGTTTCGCCGACGATTGCGCTGGCGAGTGCCGCATCGGCCGGAGGCAGGCTGTTCGCGGCCTGCGCGGCACTGTCCATCGTCTGGCCGCGACGAAGGATCGCATCGAGCATTTTGAGTGCCACTTCGCGAGCGAGCACGCCTTCGACATTATTTGCTTCATGGCTTGGCATGGCGCGCCTTACGCACCATCTCGCTCGAATGAAACGCCCCGCTCATGTGAAGGCCCCCGCCCACCTCACGCCCTCGCCGCCGGTGCCGCTCCCGCAAGCGGTGGTGTCTCCTCCGCCCGAAGGGGAGGAACACCGGCTCGATCCAACGCGCTACGGCGATTGGGAGAAAAAAGGCGTCGCGATCGATTTTTAATTCGGCACCCCGGACTCAACCCGGGGCCTACCTTCTTCGCGCCGATTCGACCCCCGGTGGATCCCGGGTCAGGCGCGGGATGACATATCTGCCTCTAATGCGCCTCCGCGCGCGGCGGCCGCGCCATCAATTGCTCGAGCACCTCGTCGATCCCGGCACTGACGCTCAACAAGGCATCGACCGCGGCGACGATCGGCATGTCGATGCCCTTTTCCCGGGCGATGCGGTGAAGCACGGGCGCGGTGTGCGCGCCCTCGGCGACGGTGCGGCGGTCGGCCATCAGCGCGGCGGCATCGCGCCCCTCGCCGATCGCCTTCCCGAGCGAGAAATTGCGCGAGCTTTCCGACGAACAGGTCAGCACCAGGTCGCCGAGCCCCGACAGCCCCGCGAGCGTTTCGCGCCGGGCCCCCATCGCGAGGCCGAAGCGGGTCATCTCGGCGAACCCGCGCGCGATCAGCGCGGCACGCGCATTCAGCCCGAGCCCGCGCCCCTCGACCACTCCGCAGGCGATCGCGAGGACGTTCTTGACCGCCCCGCCGATCTCCGCCCCGGCGACGTCGTCGGACAGATAGATGCGAAAGGCGGGCAAAGCGATGCGGTCGCGCAGCGCCTCTCCGAGCGCCTCGTCCTCGCACGCCAGCGTTACCGCAGTCGGCATTCCCGCCGCGACTTCATGCGCGAAGGTCGGACCCGACAGCACCGCGACGGGCGAGCTCGGACAGATCTCGCGCGCGACCAGATGGAGCATCTGCCCGCTGCCTTCCTCGATCCCCTTGGAGCACAGGATCAGCGGCATGTTCGGACAGGGCGCGCGCGCCAGCACCGCGCGCATGTGCTGAGCGGGGGTCACCACCAGCCACGCGTCGCACGCCGAAAGCTCGGAGAAATTGCTGGTCGCACGGATTTTGGGGGACAGCTTCAGACCCGACAAATAAACCGGGTTCTGGTGGATCCGGTTGATCGCCGCGACGACGTCCTCCTCGATCGCCCACAGCAAGGTCTCGCGCCCGCTGCTCGCCGCGACCTGCGCCAGCGCGGTGCCCCATGCTCCTCCTCCAACGATCGCCAGCTTCTCGATACTCATGCCGTCATGCCTTTACCCCCGCCCCGCGAACCGTTTCGGCGTGCTCGTCGAGCGGCCAGCGCGCGCGCGCCGGGGCGTCGAGCCGATCAACCAGACCCGCGGAAAAACGCTCCGCCCCGGCCCAGCCGATCATCGCCGCATTGTCGGTGCACAGCCATGCGGGCGGCACCGCGAAGCGCCGGCCCTGTTCCCCCGCAAGCGCTTCGAGTGCGGCGCGGACCGACGCATTGGCGGCAACTCCGCCGGCTACGACCAGCGTCGGGGCGTCGCACTTGCCCAGCGCGAGCCTGGTGCGGTCGACGAAGCAATCGACCACCGCGGCCTGAAAGCTCGCGGCGATATCGGCGGCGCGATGCTCGCCGCTCGCCACCGCGCGCTGGACCGCGCCCTTTAGCCCGGCGAACGAGAAATGCGGTTCCTTGCTTCCGAACAATGGGCGCGGCAGCGGGACCGCCTTGGCGTCACCTTCGCTCGCCAGCGCCTCGATCGCCGGTCCGCCGGGGTAGCCGAGATCGAGCAGCTTGGCCGCCTTGTCGAATGCTTCGCCCGCGGCATCGTCGATGGTCGTCGCGAGCCGCCGATAATCGCCGACCCCGCGCACTTCGAGCAACTGGCAATGGCCGCCGCTCGCGAGCAACAGCAGATATGGAAGGTCGAGCCTGGGGTCGACCAGCCGCGGGCTGAGCGCATGGCCCTCGAGATGATTGACCGCAACCAGCGGCTTGCCGAGCGATAGTGCCAGCCCCTTGCCCGCGAGCAGCCCGACCATCACTCCGCCGATCAGCCCCGGCCCCGCGGTGGCGGCGATCGCATCGACTTCGCCGACCGAGATATCGGCCTCGTGGAGCACCTGGCGGATCAGCCCGGGCAGAATCTCGACGTGCGCGCGCGCGGCGATTTCGGGGACCACCCCGCCAAACGGGCGGTGCGCCTCGTTCTGCCCGACCACCGCCTGGGCAAGGATCTGGCGGTCGCTCGTGACCAGCGCCACGGCGCTGTCGTCGCACGACGATTCAAGGGCGAGGATCAGGGCCATGAGCGATCGCCTTTGCCTCAATGCCGGCCTTTGCGCTAGCGCGGGCCGCGATGACCCGTCCTTCGCTTACCCTCGGCACGCGTGGCTCGCCGTTGGCGCTTGCGCAGGCGCGATTGGTCGCCGGCGCGCTCGAACAGGCGCACGGCTGGACCCGCGGGACGGTACGCATCGTTCCGGTCAAAACCAGCGGCGATCGCATCCAGGATCGCCCGCTGGCCGAAGTCGGCGGCAAGGCGCTGTGGACCAAGGAACTCGATTTGGCCCTGCTCGCCGGAGAGACCGATCTTTCGGTGCATTCGATGAAGGATGTCGAAAGCGAGCGTCCGGACGCGTTGCTGATCGCCGCGATGCTGCCGCGCGCCGACGTTTGCGACCGGTTGATCGGGGCCGGATCGATCGCGGCGTTGGGGCGCGGCGCGGTGATCGGGACGAGCTCGCCGCGCCGTTCTGCGCAAATCAGGCGGCTTCGTCCCGATCTCATTCCGGTCTCGATCCGCGGCAATGTCGAGACGCGGCTGGCGAAACGCGAGGCGGGCGAAGTCGATGCCATCCTGCTTGCCGCGGCGGGCCTCGACCGGCTCGGGCGCGATGACGTCGGGGTGGCGATCTCGATTGATCAGATGCTTCCCGCTCCGGCGCAGGGCGCGGTCGGGATCGAGTGCCGCGCGAGCGATCCGCGCACCGCCGCCTTGCTGCGCGAGATCGATCATGGCGAGACATTTGCCGAGGTCGCCGCCGAACGCGCGTTCACGCTCGCGCTGGGGGGCACCTGCCATTCGCCGATCGCGGCTTTGGCGCGGCTCGATGGCAGTGAAATTATGTTTCGGTGCGAGATTTTGAGCGGCGACGGCGCCGAATGCCTCGTCGAACAGGCGCGTTTCGCGGTCGGCGATCTCGCCGCGCCTGCCGCTCTGGCGCGGACCATGCTCGCGGCAGCTCCCGCGACAATCCGCCACCTGTTCGACTCGCAATGAGGAAATTGCTCATTATCCGGCCAGAGCCGGGGGCGAGCGATAGCGCGCAGCGCGCGCGCGCACTCGGGCTCGATCCGCTCGTCTGCCCGCTATTCGCGGTCGAGCCGGTCGCCTGGACGGTTCCCGATCCGGCGCGCTTCGATGGTCTGCTGTTGACCAGCGCCAACGCGGTGCGCTTCGCCGGGATCAGGCTTGCGGAACTCGCGGGCTTGCCCGTGGCTGCGGTCGGGGACGCAACGACGCGCGCCGCGCGCGTGGCGGGCCTGACCGTCGACGACGTCGGCAAAGGCGATGTTGGGGCCCTGCTGAGCTCATTGCCGGGCCGTCGGCGACTGCTCCACCTCGCCGGCGAACATCGGGTCGAGCCCGCTTCGCGCCATGCGGTCGAAGCGGTGACAATTTACCGCGCGGTCGCGATCGCCGATCCCGCTTTGCCCGATGTCGCGGGGATGGCGGTCGCGGTGCATAGCCCGCGCGGCGGTGCGCGCCTCGCGGACCTGGTTGCCGAGCGAGGTCGAACCAGCATCGCCGCGATCAGCGCGGCGGCGGCGTCTGCGTGCGGTTCGGGATGGGAAGCGGTGTCGTGGCCAGAGGAGCCCAGCGATTCGGCAGTGCTGGCCCTTGCCGCGCGGCTGTGCCAGAGTCCTGGGCGATGAACGCGACCGCACCCCGCCAAGCTTCGTCGTGGATCGCACGCCTTGCCTGGGCCCTGCTGCTGCTGATCGTCGGCGCGGG
>Ga0136611_10000854_pt1 | contig 20600 bp, 15 predicted proteins | sample AntDrymUQ2232306_2_FD_106645 | JGI IMG/M metagenome (GOLD analysis project Ga0136611, IMG submission 106645) | Polar desert sand microbial communities from Dry Valleys, Antarctica - metaG UQ223 (23.06) | ecosystem: Environmental > Terrestrial > Soil > Desert | place: Antarctica: Dry Valley...
ATTCGGGGCGACGTGCCGGAAGGGTTGAAGGACAAGCGCATCGTCGCGCTCGACCTGGGATCAATGATCGCCGGGGCCAAGTTCCGAGGCGAGTTCGAGGAGCGGCTCAAGGCGGTCCTGAAAGAGGTCCAGGACGCCGATGGTCAGGTGATCCTCTTTATCGACGAGTTGCACACGGTTGTCGGAGCGGGCGCCGCGGAAGGGGCGATGGACGCCTCGAACATGCTCAAGCCGATGTTGGCGCGGGGCGAACTCCACGCCATCGGCGCGACCACCCTGCGGGAGTATCGCAAGTACATCGAGAAGGACGCCGCGCTTGAGCGCCGCTTTCAGCCAGTCCTGGTCGGGGAGCCGTCCGTCGAGGACACCATCTCCATCTTGCGTGGCCTGCGTGAGCGCTACGAGGTCCACCACAAGGTCCGCATCCAGGACGCGGCCCTCGTTGGCGCGGCGGTGCTCTCCGACCGTTACATCGCCGACCGGTTCCTGCCGGACAAGGCGATCGACCTCGTTGACGAGGCGGCCGCGAAGCTTCGGATGGAGATCACCTCGATGCCGGTCGAGCTCGACGAAGCCGAGCGCCGGATCATGCAGCTTGAGATCGAGCGCGAGGCCCTCAAGAAGGAGAAGGACTCCGCCTCCGCCGATCGTCTGAAGGCGCTCGAGAAGGAGCTGGCCGATCTGCAAGAGGCCCGCAACGCCCTGCGGTCGCGCTGGGACCAGGAGCGCCAGGCGATCCAGGCGATCTCCGAGTTGCGAGATGGGATGGAGCAAACCCGAGTCGAGATTGAGCAGGCGCAGCGCGCCTACGACCTCAACAAGGCGGCCGAACTTCAGTACGGCATGCTCGTCGAGCAGGGCCGCCAGCTAAAGGAGGCCGAGGCGACCTTCGAGCAACTCCAGGCCAACGGCAAACTCCTCAAGGAGGAGGTCGACGCCGAGGACATCGCCGAGGTGGTTAGCCGCTGGACGGGCATCCCCGTTACCAACCTCCTTGAGGGAGAGATCGAAAAGCTCCTCAAGATGGAGGAGCGTTTACACCTGCGAGTTGTTGGCCAGGATGAGGCGATCGGCGCCGTCGCGAACGCGGTGCGACGTTCCCGGGCAGGGTTGCAGGATCCGAACCGGCCGCTTGGCAGCTTCATCTTCCTCGGCCCGACAGGCGTCGGCAAGACTGAGCTGGCGCGGGCGCTGGCCGAGTTCCTCTTCGACAGCGATCAGGCCATGATCCGGATCGACATGTCGGAGTACATGGAGAAGCACGCGGTCAGCCGCCTGATCGGGGCGCCTCCCGGCTACGTCGGCTACGAGGAGGGCGGGCAGCTCTCCGAGGCGGTGCGGCGCCGTCCGTACAGTGTGGTTCTGTTCGACGAAATCGAGAAGGCTCACCCCGACGTCTTCAACGTTCTCCTCCAGATTCTGGATGATGGCCGACTCACGGACGGACAAGGGCGCACGGTCGACTTCAAGAATACGGTGATCATCATGACCAGCAACCTCGGGTCCGCCGCGATCACCGGGATCGGCCCGGCCCAGCACGAAGACGCCCGCCTCAAGGTGATGGACGCGCTCCGGGCCAACTTCCGGCCGGAGTTCCTCAATCGAATCGACGAGGTCATCGTCTTCACGGCGCTGACCCGGGATCAGATCGGCGAGATCGTCCAGATACAGTTGGAGACGATCGCGAAGCGGCTCGCCGGCCGCAGGATCGGGATCATGCTGACCCCGTCCGCCCGCGACTGGATCGCGTCCCGCGGCTACGACCCGGTCTACGGCGCCCGCCCGCTGAAGCGCCTCATCCAGAAAGAGATCCTCGATCCCCTCGCGATGCGGCTGCTCAACGGCCAGCTGCACGAGAACGAGATCGTGACGGTGGACGCGACGGACGGTCGCTTGACCTTCAACGCCAGCCTGACGCAAGCTCCGATGGTTGCGTAAGCATCAGGGCCGTCAGACTGAACTGAACGAGGCGACGGGTAGGGGAGCGCATCCCCTGCCCGTCGCCTCCGCGTACGTTCTCGGCAACATGGTTGCGAGCTCCAGGATGAAGATGTCGGACATGGTCCGATTGGTAGCGGGGGACCGGCGTGTCCGCCTGTTCCCTGCCGACATGATCCGCATTGGGAACCTGTTGTCGATCTCGATTCGCGTTGGGTCGCCGTCACGCGGGCACGCCGGTCCGCGCCTACCAGAGGATGCTACCCGGCAATGACGACCAGCGTTCGCTCGTATCTCGACCTCGGGTCGACTGCGCCAATCCTGGACAACGGGACGTTCATCCCTTCGGTGATGTTTTTCCGGCGATGAACTCTTCGATCATGACCCGCCGCTCATCCAGCCGGAACCCCGCATGAAACTCGGGTCGAGGAGCGATCTCGGCGTCGATTGTGGGTCGCCAATGTACGGCGACTGTCGCGACGCGTTGCCCAAGTACGATCGCGGCCGCTTGGATCGCCGCGCCGCGCGCGGCGTGTTCTCCTCCGGCCCGCACCGTGACGGGCAGTCCAGTCGCGTCCGCAATCGCCTGGCGCCAAGTGGGATGCGCCGCGCCACCGCCGACAAGGGTGACGCGGTCCTTCTGAACATCGAGGTCCGCGAGAGCGTCCCGGCAATACGCCAAGCCCGCCGCGACGCCGTCGACCGCGGCGCGGAGAAGGAGATCCGGGTGGGCGTTGTCGTCGATCAGTCCGGCGAGTGAACCGGTGGCGGTGGGGAGATTCGGGGTCCGCTCTCCCCCGAGATAGGGCAGCATGAGCAGGCCGTCCGCGCCGGGGTCGATCCGTCCGGCCCGGTCGAGAGCCTCTCGGGCGCCAATCCCAAGGAGGCGGGCGACGATGTCGATGACGCGGGTGCAATTGATCATGCAGGCCAGCGGCAAGAAGCGGCCGGTCGCGTCCGCGAAGCCGCAGACTGCTCCGGAGCGATCCGCCGTCGCGGTGTCGCTGACGGCGAACGCGGTCCCGCTTGTGCCGAGACTGATCACCAGCTCGTCGGACGTTGCGCCGATCCCGAGCGCGGCCGCCATGTTGTCGCCAGTTCCTGGGCCAACCACGATCCCCACCGGCAGTCCAAGCCCATTGGCGGCGTCCGGACGAAGATAACCAGCGGGTGTCTCCGGCCCCAGGACCGTCGGCAACCGCATCCGGGTGGCGGCGGCGTCGCCGATGGCGAGAGCGAGAAGATCTCGCCGGGTATCACCGGTCCGTGGGGACCACCATCCCGTGCCGGAGGAGTCTCCTCGGTCCGATACGAGTTCACCGGTCAGGCGATAGGTCAGCCAGTCATGCGGCAGGCAAACGGCGGCGGTTCGGCGCAACCCGTCGGGGTCCGTGCGAGCCAGGTGGGCAAGCTTCGCGATCGTGACGGACGCGACGAGGGACGTCCCGACCTCACCCGCGAAGTCGGCTAGGCCGTTGAGGCGCACGGCGTCAGCGGCGGCGTCGACGTTGTTCCATAACGACGCGGGACGGACGATATCACCCTGCGCATTGAGGGTGACGAGACCGTGCTGTTGGCCGCCGACCGAGATGGCGATGACCTCCATCTCCGGCGTGATCGTCCCACGGACCGCCGACACCAGCGCGTCCCACCATTCGCGTGGATCTTGGGTGGTGCCGCCGCTGTGCGGGGCCCGGCCCTCTCCGATGATCGTCATGCCGTCGATGTCGAGGGCGACGACCTTGGCTGATTGCGTTCCCGAGTCGACGCCGAGCACGACCCTGCGCGTCATCGCGCTTCTCCTCTAGAATCGCGGCAGACATCGAACCCCGCGCGTCGTCATCATGTTGATGCCGCATTCTACGGGACGACGACCGTTCGAGCTGATCCCGAAAGGGGACACCGTGTGACCAACGGCCAACGTGGACCAAGCTGGGCGCCGATCAAACCGTCGTTTCATGTTCGGGACTACGCGTTCGGCGCTCGCCTCATCCCGGACATTCTGGGAATGCGCGGCGCTCCCGCTGGAATCGTGGCGGAGACCTGGGAGTTCAGCGACTACGCCCAGACCACGGCCCAGATCCTGGAAGGCCCGTTCACCGGACGTTCGCTTCATGATCTCGTGCTGGCTTATCCCGAAGAGGTCGTCGGGGTAGGTTGGAGCGGACCGCATTTTCCCCTGCTCGGCAAATTTCTGGACGCCACTCACATGCTGCCGGTCCACCTCCACGCCGACGACGAGACGGCCCGCATCCTGCACGCCGCGCCGAATGGCAAGACCGAGGCGTGGCACATCCTCTGGTGCGCCGACGACGCGACGATTCTGGCCGGGATCAAGCCGGGAGTGGGGCGGGACGAATTGATCGCCGCCTTCAAGCAGCGAGCCTACGACCGGGTGATGCCGCGTCATCCCATCCATCCTGGTGACACGGTGTATGTCCCCGGCGGAATCCTCCACTCGTTCGGTCCGGATACCCTGATCTTCGAGATCCAGCAAACATCGGACCTCGCCCAATCGGTGATGCCAACCGATTTCGCGGGGATCCGGCTGCCGGACGAGACGTGGGACCGCAACATCGCGGCGACACTGGCGGAGTTGAAGACCGATTGCCTGCCTGTGCCAAACACGGGCCTGAACAAGCGCAACCCCGCCGCGAACGGGAACCGGTTCGTCGTGGGCGCCGCCGGCCCACACTTCGCGCTCGAACGATGGTCACTGGTCGCGCCGCATCGGGAGGCCGCGCATCCCGAGCGGTGTCTGACGCTGACCAACCTCGGCGACGCGGTCAGCATCGCCTTCGAGGGTGGGGTAACGACGTTGGGCAGGGCGGAATCGTGCATCCTGCCAGCGGCGATGGGGGCGTTCACGCTCGTGCCGGATAGCCCCACGGCCCTGATCGCATGCTACGTGCCGGATCTTCAGCGGGATATCGTCGTGCCGCTTACGGCGGCGGGCCACTCCACCGACGCAATCGCCGCGTTGGGCGAGGTGGCGGTCTAGCTGGAGAGGGACCGACCGGCGATCGTCCCGTCCACGCTCGCCGCCGCAATCTCTGGAGTTGAGTCGGCGAATTCCGAGAGCAAGAACCGCCGCACTACTTCGGCGCGGCGGGTTGCGTCCCCCACTCGGTCGCGGTAGCGCTCGAGGGACAGCGCGTGTCCGTTCTCCTCCGCCCTCGCCATCAACCGGCGGTGCAGGCTCGCTTGCTCTTCGAGGTTGCGGACCGCCGCCCACAGCGCGTCTTCGAGGACTTCCGCTTGCTCGTCCAGAAGCGTGCTGGCGGTGTACGCGTGCCCGACACGGCAGCGAAACCGCGTCAACGGACCCTCGTGCATCTCCCAGAGGGTTCCGCCGCATTCGGGGCATCCCAGACTGGCTGGGGTCCCAAGTTGAAGTTCTTCGCGCATGAGGGCTGGATCCGCTTCGGCGATGCGGGTCTCCAGTTCAAGCTCGCGGCTCACGGCACCGTCCTTTCCAGTTACCGGCGTGACGGACAGCCGCGCGATCTCTGCGGCGATCCGGTCTACGGGAAGGATCTGATCGACGGCGACTGTCTGGATCGCGCTCCGGGGCATCGAATCGAACAGCGCCTCGGTCGGGTCCTGGACGAGGGCGATTCCGCCCTGTGCCTTGATCGAGACGAGCCCCGACGCGCCATCGTCGAGCGAACCCGACAGGACGACCCCCACGACCCGGCTCCCGTACGCCAACGCCGCGGACCGAAACAACGGATCCACGGCGGGGCGCTGCCGGTTCTCCCGCGGCCCCTGCGTCACGGCGATGGAGCCTGGCTTGACGAGAAGGTGGTGATCCGGAGGTGCGACGTAAATACGTCCTCGTTCAATGGACGCCCCGTGCTCCGCGTGCGTCGCCGGCAGAGGACCGGAGCGCGAGAGGATCGTTGGGAGCATGCTTTTGCCCCTGGCCGGCGTGTGCAGGACCACAAAGAGGCTGGCTGGGAGATCGCGCGGCAGCGCCTGTGCAAGTCGGATCAGCGCCTCGACGCCGCCCGCGGATGCGCCGATGACTACGATGTCGTGCCGCTCGATCAACGCCATAGCCGGGTCCGTTCGTTGTCTCGTCGTTGGGACGTTAGACCGAGCGCGTCCCTGTTTGGATTGGATCGCTCGGAACGGTTTGCGTACACGAAGCGTGCCACCGATTGTCCGCGAAACCGTGTTCGGTTCCAGGACCTCGACGGGTCGCGGCCCTGGTTGCTTTGGACGGCCAGAACCGCCACGGGTGAGGTCTAAACAACCGCTGAATGGTGTTTATCCGCTCCGCTGTAACCGCCCCGTCCGTTTCGCGAAGTTCTTTCCTTGCGGGAAGATCCAGACGCCGAGCGGAATGCAGACGACGCCCATCACCAGCAGCGACAAGATGTCGCTCCAGCGCGATGTGAAACTCGCTCCATCGGTCAACATCGCGCGCATGCCGCGCAGGGCGTAGTAGACGGCTGAGATGCGCATCTACTCCGGCAGAACAGAGATGTTGTCGTAGACGCCGGAGACGGGCAGCGGGAACGAGCTGAAGATAAAGGTGACCTGCTGGCCCTTCTCAGGGGAGAACAAGGGCAGTACCGCCGCGACCATCCCGAACCCGACGAGCGAGATCGAGCTGATCACCAGGATCGCCAGGGCGCCCAAGTAAATGGCGTCGGTCAACTCCAGGTCGAAAAAGAGCGGCGTCACACCCAGAATGACGATCGTGCGGGCGATACCGTACGCGATGGCGTAGACGCTTGTCCCGAGCAGATGCGTCGCGCGGCTGAACGGGGCCATGAAGGTGTACTTGATCGGGCCCGCCCCGATAAACCCGATGCTCATGCGGTTGGCCGTCGTGTAGACGAGCCAGACCAGTTCCCACCAGAAATTCCGTTTGGCGAGGGCAAGCGTTCCATTACGTTACCCCCGCTTTCTCTTTTTCGCGTGGGAGACGGTCTTCCGCCTCCTCGAATGTCGATTCGGTCACGGCCATGAAGACCTCCTCCAAGCTCGGGAGGTGGCCGTTGGATTGGTGCCGGCGCTTCAGGCCGGCGGCGACGTCCATCTCGATGATGTCTCCGTTGAGCATGATCCCGATCCGGTCGCAGAGCTCCCCGGCTTCGCCCATGTCGGGGGCACACAGGAGAATCGACGCGTCGTGGTCGGCCCGGATGGCGTTGATGAAGCCCTGGGCATCCTTTTTCGAGCGCGGGTCGAGTCCGGTCGTCGGCTCGTCGAACAACATCAGCATCGGCGAAGTCCAGAGCGCCCGCGCCAGGGAGATCTTCTGCCGCATGCCGCGGGAGAGATGCTCCATTGGCTCTCCAGGGCGGGAGTAGTCGAAGCCGATCCTCTCCAGGATCGACGTGGTCTTGGGGCGAGCCCCAGAGTTCGTCTCGCCGTGTTAAACGATGACCTCCCGCGATTGGCGGGAGGTCATCAGCGTCACGGAATCGAACGAAGCGGAATCTACCGGCGACGGTTCCAGAGCGAGCGCCGGGACGACCCCGAGTGCGTGTTCTGACGGTCGACATCGGACGAGTCGTCGCCCGAGCCGCCGGTCGCTGAGCCGCCGGTCGGTGACGACGCGCCGCCGCTCGCGGCGCTGAACAAGCCGCCGGTCTCGGTCGACGATGCGGATACGGCTCCGCCGGAGCCGCCGGACGCGGTCACGGTTGTCCCGCCAGAGCCGCTAGAGCCGCCAGCCGCGGTCACGGTCGTGCCGCCCTCACCCAGGTTCTGACCGCCGCTCGAATCGCCCTGGTTCGCGGGGCCTTGCGTGGCGGTTCCGCCGCCGCCGCCGCCAGTCGCCGCGCCGCCACCGGCTCCAGAACTCGAGTCGCCGCCGTCGCCTGCGGTCGAGCCGCCGCTAGACGCGTTTCCGCCGCCGCCGCCGCCGCCGCCGGATTGTCCAGCGCCGCCCGTGGCCGTGCCGCCCGTGGCTTCACCCCCGCCGCCGCCGCTGCCGCTGCCGCCCGTGGCGCTGCCGCCTGAGGCCCCGCCGCCTGAGGCCCCCTGGTTGGTGCCGCCGGTCGTGTTCCCGCCGGAGGTGTCTCCGGTCGAAGCGCCGCCGCCGGACGCGCCGCCTCCGTCGCCATTGCCGGCTGTCGAGCCGCCGCCGTCGCCGCCGCCAGTTCCCGCGCCGCCGGTGTTGTCGCCACCGGTCACGTCAGCGGCGGCGTCCCCCCCCTGGGAGGATCCTTCGCCGTCGCCGCTGACATCATCCTGCGCCGCTACACGAAAGGTCGCGAAGACGGGAAGCGCGAGACCCGCGGCGCCCATAGCGCGCAGGACGCGCCGCCGGGTGAGTGTAGCTGGTTGTGTTTGCTCGTCGAGATCCATCGATGTGTGCCCTCCACTGTCCCCACGCACGGGACCGACCCCAAAACCGAACTGACTGGGTGACATCGTCCGAACCGGTGCTCCGCGCGGCCGTTTCGTTGAACCGACGCACTCTGACGTCCGGTCACACCATTCCACCCATCACCCTACACCGCCGCGCGTTCGATGGCAATGCCCAGGGAGGCACAGAACCCAACTTCTTGAGCGGAATCTCCCCGCGCCGTCTCGCATCACGAAGCACGGGAGGCCGGAATTACGTGAGCGTCGACTCGGACGTCGCGGGAGACCTTCGGCCCAATTCCGCCAGGGCGTGAAGCTGGTCCTTCGATTGTTCGTAGAGTGACCGATATATCGAGACGTAGGGCTCGTACGCTGCGGCGACGGCGGGACGCGGGTGGAGAATCTCCGCGATCGTTACCCAGTCCTTGCCGAGTGCGTCGATGGTCGGAACGATGCCGGTGGCCAACCCCGCCAAAAAGGCGTCGCCGTAGGCGGCGCCGATCGTTCGCTCAGGGATAACCTGGGGGATGTTGCCGACATCCGAGACGATCTGGAGCCAGAGGCGGTTCTTCGCCCCCCCGCCGACCGCCACGAGGCGGCGGGGGGGCGCGCCCATCGCCGCCATGACCTCCAGATTGTGCCGCACCCCGTACGCCGTCCCTTCGAGGACGGACCGGTAGAGATGGGCGCGGGTATGGGTCAGATCCAACCCGGCGAAGACGCCGCGGGCGTGGGGGTCGTTGATCGGGGTCCGTTCTCCGCTGAAGAACGGCAGGCAGACGAGGCCGTCCGACCCAGGTGCGATACCGGACGCGAGTTCCGCCAGGCTGGCGTATGCGTTCGGGCCGCCCGCCCGCTCCACCGCGATCTCCTCGGACGCGAGGTTGTCGCGAAACCAGCGAGTCAACGCCCCTGTGGTCGAGAGTCCCCCAGCGATGTCGTAGAGACCGGGCAGAAGAAACCCTGTTGCCCACATCCGGGGATCGGGGACGGGCCGGTCCGTAATGTTGATGAAGAACATCGTCGTGCCATACATGCACATCATGTCGCCCGGTGCGATGACACCGACGCTGATCGCTTCCGCCGCCGCGTCGATCGTGCCGGCTGTCACGGGCGTGCCTGGACGGAGTCCTGTCGCGGCCGCCCCGGCCTCGGTCACCGTCCCCGCGATCTCGTTCGCCCAGAGAAGACGCGGCAGCATGTCGCGATCGACGATCGGCTCCATGAACGACTCGACCCATTCCAACCGCCGCACGTCGACCAGCGGGTTGTAGTAGGACGCCGTGTGCCGGTCCATGACGTGCTCTCCGGTCAGGCGCAGCACCAGATACCCGGCGGCGGAGTGGAGCATCGTGGTCCGCTCCCAAACCTCAGGCTCGTTCCGGCGCAGCCACAGGATCTTCGGTCCGATGGCTTGTGACGTCAGCGCCATCCCGCCGAGGTCGAAAAGCGCGTGTTCGCCGAACCGGTCGTTGAGGAACACGATCTCCTCGGTCGCGCGGGTGTCGATGCCGTACAGAATGCCCGGGCGAAGCGGCCGGTCCTGGTCGTCCACCGGCAGCAGGCAGGCTCCGATCGCGCTGACCGCGACCGCGCCGATATCGTCTCCGCTGAACGGATGGGTCAGGAGCGCCTGGCAGATCGCGGTGAATCCGCCCCACCAGACCGTATCGGCGTCATGCTCCGCCCACCCAGGTTTCGGGACGCTGAGGCCGTGCTCGATCGTGTGCGTGCGTACGACATCGCCGCCGGGCGTGCAGAGGACACCCTTGGCGCTGTAGGTTCCGATGTCGACGCCAAGCAGCAACTCGCCAGCCATCGCGGTAATCCTTCCGTTCGCACACCGGGCTGAGCCCGGAACTTTGCGGAGGGCCAACAACCGCCCGCTCGCTTCGGCGTTTTCGCGCCAACCTGCCGTCCGGCGTGTCAGACTACGATGATTGATGGCGTGGCGACGAGCAGCGGCCGTGGTGGAGGTGGTGATGAGCGGGGTAGCGGCGGTGCGGACAATCGAGCGCGTGGCGATCATCGGCGCCGGGACGATGGGCTGGCAGATTGCCGCCAGGACTGCCCGAAGTGGCCGTGTTGTCGCGCTCTACGACGCGATGGACGGGGCTGTCGAGCGGGCGCTGGGAAAGATACGGGATGAGCTGCCGACCGCGCTCACCGAATCAGGTCAGGTGTGGGACGTGCCCGCGCTCCTCGGGCGAGTGCGCGCCGCCGGTTCTCTGGCGGAAGCCGTCGCCGATGCCGATCTCGTGATTGAAGCGGTGCGAGAGCATCTCCCGACCAAGCGCGAGGTCTTCGCGGAGATCGACCGGCTCGCCCCCCATGCGATTCTGGCGACCAATTCATCCTCGTTGCCGTCCGCGACACTGGCCGACACCGTGACGCGGCCGGAGCGGCTCCTGAATATGCACTTCTTCTCTCCCATCTGGCAGCGGGAAATGCTCGAAGTCATGAGCTGCGGTGAAACGGATCAGGCGGTGATCGACACCGCGATGGACTTCGGCCGTTCGCTCGGGCTGATCACCGCCGAGGTCCGGGGCCAGAGCATGGGGTTCATCATCAACCGGGTCTGGCGGGCGGTGAAGCGAGAGTCGATGCGGGTCGTTGATGAGGGCCACGCCACACCGGAAGATGTCGATCGGCTCTGGATGGGCTTCTTCGGGACCCCGACAGGTCCGTTCGGGGTGATGGATATGGTCGGCCTCGATGTCGTGTCCGACATCGAAGCGTCATACGTTGCCGTGACGCTTGATCCGACCGATCGCGTCTCTCCGACATTGGGGGTGAAGGTTGCCGCCGGTGAGCTTGGGGAGAAGACCGGACAGGGGTTCTATGCTCATCCGAATCCGGCGTTCCGCGAGCCTGGGTTCCTGCGTGGAACCTCCGAGCCGCCAGCCGATCGTGGAGACGACTGAATCATCATGACTTCGCCCGCTGAACGGATGTCCGAAGAAACCGGTCTCTGGCGTGATCTGGGAGCCATCGCGACGGCGCATGTCTTGATGCTGCGCGACGTGAGCGTCATCGACGATCCCGTCCTCGCGGCGGTGCTAACCGCCCTTGACGGCGTCTCGCGGGGGGAGGCCGCTCATGGTGAAGCCATCGTCGACGCCGTCGCGCGTTTCGATGCCCGAGTCGACGCGCTCACGCCAGCGGGCGCCGTCGGCACCGTCTCGGTCGGGCGGGGCCGAGCCGACACGGCGGCTACCGTCGTTCGCCTCGCGGCGCGGCGCGACGCCACCGCCTTGGCGGCAGGCGCCGTGACAGTGCGCCGGACCTTGATCGAACTTGCGGGACGGCACGCCGCCACGACGATGCCTGCCTACATCGCCGGTCGGCCGGCACAGGCGACGACGTTTGGACACTATCTGGGTGGAGTCATCGCCCCGTTTGCGAGGGCGGTCGCACGGCTTCATCTCGCGCTCGAGGATATCGATCGCTGCCCGCTCGGCGCCGTCGCGTTGGCGTCCACGAGTTTGCCCGTGGACCGGGAACGGGTTGCCGCGCTCTTGGGGTTCGGCGGGATCGCCGACAACACGTTCGACGCCGTGATCGCCGTCGATCCCCTCGTCGCTGCGGCGCAGGCGGCTGCGGCTATCGTGACGCCGATCGGTCGGCTCGTCGAGGAGTTTCGCGCCTGGCTGCGTTCAGACGCGACGAGCCTGGGTCTGGATGAGCGATGGACCGGCCACGAACCTGGCCTTCCACAGATGGTACTGCCGGTCGGTCTCGATCGGATCGCCGCACTGGCCGCAACGGTCCTCGCTGCCTCCGCCGCATGCGAGCGGAGCGCCGCGTCGATCACGTATGAACCTCCGGGATACCGCTTGGATGACGTCGCGCGATCCTGTGGGTTGGCGATGCGGACCGCACAGACGGTCGTCGAACATCTGAATGCCGTGGTACGCGATGGATTGGAGATCAACCGGGCGTATCTCGCCAACACCGCAGGGCGAGGGCACACGACCAGCAGCGATCTCGCGATCTTCTTGATGGAGGCGGAAGGGCTGGATCCGGCGGCGGCGGCGAACATCGCCGCCATGACCGTGAACCGGGCGGTCGCCGAGGGGATTGAGGCGAGCGGGATCACCACCCAGATGATCGACGCCTCCGCCCTCATGGTCATCGGGCGCGAGATCGCGGTGGAGTTCGAGGCGATCAGCCGCTACCTCGCGCCCCGTCGCTTCCTCGAACGCCGGACGGCGACTGGCAGCCCGTCGCCCGCCCGGACCCGCGAGTATCTGGGCCGTGAAGAACGCCTTCTGAGTTCGCATGTCGTGTGGCTTCTGAACGTCACGGACCGTATCCGGAACGCGACCACGGAGCGCGAGCGACTGGTGCGGGAGACGATCACGGACGCGTCATAGCGGCCCAACGACCCTGCGGCGTAGCGTCCTACCGCGAAGTCTTGCCCGCTATCCGTCTCAACTCCGCCATATCGTCTTTGAGCCGCTGGTACGTTCGCTGGTAAATCGCGAACAGTTCATGGAGTCGCTCGCCGACCGCGCGGTCCGGCGTTGCCGGTGCTCCCTGGATCGCCCAGCGTCGCGACGTCTCCATCGGATCGAGCAGGTCCATCGCGGACCCGGCCAGGATCGCCGCGCCGAGCGCGGTCTGCTCGTCCGCCAGGAGCGGAAAGACCGGCAGCCTGAAAAGATCGGCGACGGTGTGCCGCCAGAGGGGCATTCGCGCGCCGCCCCCCGCCGCGATGATGCGTTCGGGCGCGACGCCGAGCGACTCGAGGGCGAGAAACGCGTCGTACGCGGCGAACGCGACTCCCTCCAGCGTGGCGCGCACGATCTCGCCGCTGCCGTGGCGGTTGGTCAGGCCAAGATAGACGCCGCTCGCGAGTGGATTCAGGTGCGGGGTTCGCTCACCCGCGAGATACGGTAAGAAGATCAGTCCGCGGCTCCCGGCCGGGACATCGTGCGCCGAGTGGAGCATATCGTCGAGGGCATTCGCGGCGGTGAGACCGAGAGCTTGGTCCTGGAGCCACGTCAGCGCCATCCCCGCCGCCAGCGTGGCGCCCATCGTGTACCAGCCAGAGCCCGTCACTGGTCGCAATGTCGAGCAAAACGTGTGGAGACGGCCACCTGAGTCGACGACGACGTTCCCGCGTGGAATCAAGGCTTGTGCGCCGGTGCTGAACGTCAGCAACAACGAGTCCGCGTCGACGACGCCGGAACCAAGGGCAGCGCAGGGGGCATCTGCTCCACCGGTCGCGACCGGGATGCCGGGGCGAAGACCGAGGGCCATCGCGGCGTGTGTGGTGAGACCCCCACAGATCGCGTCCGACGGCAGAATCGCTGGGAGCATCGCGCGCATTGCCCCTGACGCGTGCGTGAGGGCACTCGACCATGCGCGGTTCTGGACATCGAAGAGGAGCGTCCCAGAAGCGTCGCTTGGGTCGGTGACGTTTTCGCCGGTGAGCGACCATGCCAGAAACGCCTTGGGCGTCAGGATCTTGTGTGTCAGTGCCAGGATGTTGGGCTGGTTGTCCCGCAGCCAGCGCAGCGTCGCGGCTTGGAATCCGGGCGCGAGAGGGCTCCCAGCGAGCGAGATGACGCGATCCGCTCCGATTTCCGCGGTCATCGCCGCCACTTCGGCGGCGGCGCGTCCGTCGGACCAGATAATGGCCGGAACGATCGGCGCGCCGTCAGCGTCCAGGAGGACGGTTCCGTGCATTTGGCCGGTCAGGCCGATCGCGGTGATGTCGGTCGTTCCCGCGTCGCTCAGCGCCGCCCACGTCGCCGTGACGGTCGCCGTCCACCACTGGGTGGGTTCTTGTTCGGCGTGGAGTGGCTCCGGATAGCTCGTCGGGTACGAGGCCGCGCCAGACCCGTGGATCTGTCCATCGAGATCGACGACGATCACCTTGACGGACGATGTCCCGAGATCGATGCCGAGCATATACGTCGGGGTCATGGGACGGTACCGTCGGGGCTGGAGATTGCGGTTTCGACCTCCCCGAGGTAGTCGGCGATGGCGTGACTCATCTCTCGCACCGCCGGGTAGAGTTGACGATAGACCCCCTCGTAGAAGCGGTCGTAATGGGCCACATCGGCCGCCACCGGTTCAACCCGGTGTCCAGCGACCCGGACCTGGGCAAGCGCGTCCGCGGCATGCGCGTAGACCCCGGAACCGATGCCCCCGAGCATCGCCGCGCCGAGCGCCGTGGCCTCCGGCACGTCCGCGACGATGAACGGCAGGTTGAATGCCGACGCGCGGATACGCATGAGAAGATCGTTGCGCGTGACACCGCCGATGGCGACCGCCTCGCGGGGACGTGGCACGCCAGTGTGAGCGACGAGTCCGTGCAGCGACTGGCGGGATTCGAGCGCGAGCCCCTCCAGGACGGCGCGGAGCAACGCGCCCCGTTTGGTGTCGGTATGGAGCCCCACGAACGCGCCACGGGAGCGCGGGTCGTCAACGGGCGGGTTGGCCAGGCGGAGGTGGGGCAGAAAGGCGACGCCGTGGCTGCCAGGTGGGATCGACGCGGCTTCCGCGAGGAGGGTTTCGAGCGGGACGTCTCCGCCGAGGACCTCGTTCGCCCAGGCGATCGACGCCCCGGTCGTGTACTGTCCCGCGAAGACGTAGTATCGGTCTGGAACGACGTGGCAACCCTGCGTGTAGCCTTCGGCCCCGAGCCTCGGATCGGTGATGGCGTTGTCCAGGGGCAGGAAGATTGCCTCCGCCGTGCCAAGCGAGTTCAACATGTGGCCAGGAGTCGTGACCCCGGCGCCCAGGGCGCCAACGACGTGATCGTGCCCGCCGGAGCAGACGACGGCGGATGTCGGCAGGCCCGTCGCCAGGGCGGCGTCACGCGTCACGGTGTCTAACCTGGTTCCACTCGCGACCGCGGGAGCGAAGACGTCCGGCGACACCCCGACTGCACGCAGGAGACCGTCGTGCCAGACTCGGCCAGCGAGATCGAACGCGTGCGTGCGCGACGCGAGCGAGAAGTCCGTGGCCGGCACTCCGCAGAGTCGGTAGGCGACATAATCCGCGACATTGAGCCAGCGGATCGTCTTGGCCCAGGCATCCGGCTCCTCGTCCGCGAGCCACAGGATTTTGCACAACGACCAGATCGGTTGCAGCGAGAGGCCGGAGATCGCGAAGAGCTCGTCCCGGCCGATGGTCTGGGCAAGCCGCTCCGCTTGCGGCTGTGACCGTGTATCGAACCAGGCGATGACGTCGTGGACCGGATCGCCTTTGGCATCCAATGGGATGCCGGCCTCGCCGACACTGGCAACGGCGACACTTTGGATGGTGCGGCGGCGTTCCTCTGGTAGCTGTTCGAGAGCGGCCTTAACGGCCCGGACGACTCGCTCCCAGATCTCGTCCGCGCGGTAGAAGGCGCGGCCCGGACGCGGGACATGCGTCGTCATCGGCGCACTGGCGAGCGCGACGCACCCGCCGGAGACGTCGAAGACGGCGGCCTTTACGTTGGTGGAGCCGACATCGATTCCGAGCAGCAGTTCGGACCCAGTCGTGATATCGCTCACCCCTTGACCGCGCCGAGCGAGAGACCGCGCACGATGTAACGCTGCACCGCGAGGGCGGCGATGAGAGGAACAGAGGCGACGAGGAGCATCCGGGTGCCGATTGCCTGGAAGTCGACGCCGCGGGTTTGATCGCCGCCCGCCAGGAAGACCGTCACCGGCCGCGCCTGATCGATCGTCATCGCGAAGCCGAAGAGGAACTCGTTCCAGGAGAACGCGAGGCATAGGACCCAGCTGACCACGATCCCTGGCAGCACCAACGGAACCGCGATTTTGAGGAAGATGCTGAGACGGGAAGCGCCGTCCACCTGGGCCGCCTCCTCCAGCTCGATCGGGACCTCGCGGAACATCTGCGTCAGGATGATGACCGGAAAGGGGAGGTTGAACGTGGCGTTGACCAGGATAAGCGCCCAGACGGTGTTCGTCAGGTTCAACTCCCGCATGATCAGGAAGTACGGCGTCACGAAGACCACCGGAGGCAGCACCCGCTGCGAGAGGAACCACGTCGTGAGGCTGCCGTTCTGGGGCCGGAAGAAGCGGAAACGGGCGATGCCGTATGCCGCGGTCGCGCCGAGAACGACGGCGGTCGTCGCCGCTCCGACCGCGACGATCGCCGAGTTCAGCATCGACTCCCGGATCTCGCGAATGCCCCAAAGGTCACGCCACGGCTTGAGCGTCGGCTCGAACGAGACGAACGGCAGCCACTTGTTGCCGTAGTTGTCGGACGGGTTTTTGATCGAGCTGATGAACGCCCAATAGAACGGGAAGAGGGTCCAGATCAGTAAGACGACCATCACCACGGCGATCAGGACGGAGCCGATCCGGCGCCGGATCTCCTGGTTGCGCTTTCGGGATGCGTTGGGATGCTGGAGCAGCGACTGGCTCATGCGTGCCCCCCTTCGGCGTCGTAGATGTGGCGGATGCGGCCCCAGACGAGGGAGACGAGGACCATCACGATGAACAGGAGTAGGAAGGCCTGAGCGGCGGCGTCGCCATACCGAAGGCTCTCCCGCGCCGTCTCATAGTTGAGGATGCTGTAGTACTTCGTCGCGCGGCCGGGGCCACCGAGGGTGAGGCCGGAGACGCTTTCCAGGACTTTGAAGGCGTCGATGGCGCGGAGCAGGAAAATGAGCCAGAGGATCGGGGCCATGAGCGGCAGGATAACGTAGCGCAGCACCTGCCAGCCGCCGGAACCGTCCACCTCGGACGCCTCGACGATGTCTTGGGGCAGCCCCTGAAGGCCGGCCAGGGCGATGATGAAGACGAATGGCGTCCACTGCCAGACATCGACCATGATCGTCGAGACCCTGGCCCAAACCGGGTCTGAGAGCCACGGCGGCGAGATCCCGAAGGTGTCGAGCATATCGTTGAGCGGGCCACCCTCCTCGTAGAAGATCGCCCGAGCGAGGTAGCCGATCGCGATCGGCGTCGCGAAGATCGGCAGGGTGATGACCGCGCGGAGGATGCCGCGGCCGCGCAGTTCCCGGTTCATCAGGAGCGCTATCAAAAAGCCGAGGATCATCTCGATCGAGACGGCGCAGGCGACGAAAATGTAGGTGAGGTTAAGTTGCTCCCCGATCTGCTCTTCCAGGATCGTGCCAGTCAGATAGACGATCGCGGCGGGCACCGCCGCTAGCGGGATCAGCCCGGTGGCCCGGCGCACGTCCGCCCGGCGGATTTCGCGACTCCCCGCGAAGGTGATCAGCAGGCTCACCGCCGTGATGATCGCTCCCGCCACAGCGGCCACCACGATGGCGATGCCGAGGTGCCGCCAGATCGACTCCGTGTCGAACAGTCGCTTGTAGTTGTCGCCGCCGACATAGCGATTGATGCGTCCGTAAAGAAAGACATATCGACTCGTTGTGAACGCGTAGACCAGGGGGAAGACCGTGAGCAGGATGAGCCAGGTCGCGGCGGGCAGCAAGAAGAGCCACTTCGACCAGTCGCGCCCAAGGGGAGGTGTTGCGCGATCCCATTTATACAAACCGATCCAAGGGAGCGTCGCCGCCGCCCCGTAGCAGATCCAGGCAAAGACCAACCCCGTTCCAAGCCCGGTCGCCGTCTCTTCGACATCAGTGAGATGGGTGCTGATGTAGTAGGGGATAACCATCGCGGCGACCGAGCCGGAGGAGACGGCCATCGCCTGAATGAACCGCTCCGTCCTGGGGAAGACGACCGCCGCGATGATGGCCAACGCGAGCGCGAACCAGCCGAGCGTCACCACCCACCCAGCGTTCTTGAACGTGATCGCCGTACTTGCGTCAGCGAGCGAGACGGACGAGCCATCCTCCAGCCACACGGCGGGCAGCGTGTAGGCGAAGATCCCGCCGAGGGCCAGCACCAGGACCGTCGCCAGCCGGGACGACCAGTCTCGCCGCGCCAGCACCCCGTCGAACGGCGTGACGCCGGTAGATTCCGCGACCAGTGGCGTTTGCGGCGCCAACCCGGTCAGTTCACGTTGCGCCATCGCGCCGCCTCCGCCATGTGGGATCGGTGTCCGTCGTCCGCATCGCTCGACGGGAGAACGAGGGCCGGATAGCATCCGGCCCTCGCCTCGCGAACACCCGTGACATTTGGGTTCGAACCGGGGCGCTGGAGTGTTCGGTTCCGGTAAGGCCGCTGTCCTCGTGACAAGGGCGGAACATGGCGGCGCCGCGCCCGCTGCCGCCCGGGCCACCCCTGGGCCGTGTGCCCCGAATGGCAGCGGATACGGCTTTTGCACGCCCCACCCGCGCCGCCCTCACCCTTCGTCATCCCAGCGCAACTCCGACATCTGGGACGTTTCTCGCTAGAGTCCCAGCGACTTCTTGTAGATCTCTAGCTGCTGTTCCACGCCGCGGATCTCGTTGATCTCGCGGAAGGTCTCGGCCATGGCCGCCAGGGCCTCGGCCGGGGTGGACTTGTTGGTCACGGCCTCGGAGAGGCGCTCGTCCATCGACGTCCAGTACTCGAACGTTCCGGGGATGCGGAGGAACGGCAGCTGGTTTGGGTTCTGGTAGTTGTCGTAGTACGCCTTGACGTACTCTTCGGCGTCTAGCGCCACCCATCCCTGGCTGACGAAGTCGTTGATGTCCCCGGTGCCCTCCGGCACGAGATTGGACGGGATCTGGGAGAGGCGTCCCGGATCGACGCCGTCCGTGCCGCGGCCGGCGTAGAAACGCTGTTTCGGCTCAGTCGCGGTCAGGGCCAGGAAGTAATAGGCCAGCTCGGGCTCTTCCGAGGCCGCCAGGATGACCCCGGCCCAGGAGCCGCCGGTCGTGTTGCCGACGAGGTTCGGGGTCTCGACGACGTACTCCTCGCCCGTCTTCGGGTTGGTGTAGGCCAGGGTGCCGGGCAGCGGCACCGTCCCGACCTTGCCCTTGACGAAGGAGTCGCGCTCGACCGCGAGGGCGGCGACATCGCCCCAGGAGTAGGTGAAGACGGCGTTGCCCTTGAGGAAGTAGTCCCAGGCTTCGCCCAGGGCCCAGGAGACCATCGCCTCGGGGCCGTATTGGACGAGCTCCAGGTACAGCTCCATTGCCTTGACGTGGCCGGCGCTTTCGACCAGGGGCTCCATGTTGTCCGGGTCGAACCAGTAGAGCTTCGGGTTCTCGGGGCCGATGACGAAGGGGGCGGAGAGGGACATGAAGTGGAACATGCCCTGGCCACCGACCTTGAGGTGCATCGAGATGCCGTGGCCCTCGCCCGCGTCGCCGCCGAGCGGCTTGCCGTTGAAGAACCTGGCGATGTCTCGCAGTTGCTCCCAGGTCTGGGGCGGAGCCAGCTCGTAGCCGACCTCGGTTAGGAATGCGTCCTTGTTGGCCTGATCTTCGAGGAGGTCACGGCGGTAGTAGAGGACCTGTCCATCGGCGTCATAGGGTACGACGTACTTCTTGTCATCGTACATGCGCAGGGCGCGCACGCCTGGAAGCTCGTCCTCGAAGTTGACGGCCGGGAATTTGCCGGTCGTGTCGGCGATGTAGTCGTCGTAGGGCAGGACGAACTCGCCCGCGACGAGGTCGCCGAGCCACCACATGCCGATCATGGCGGCATCGAAGGTGTTGGTGCCGCTGGCGGCATCCTCGATCAGGCGGGGGAACGCCTGGCCGATCGGATCGAGGACGAGATTGAGGGTCGCGCCGGTCGCGGCCTCGAACTCGGCCCGAACTTCTTCCCAAGGGATTTTGACCGAGTCGTCGATGCTCTGGACGGTCAGCGTCTTGCCGGCCCAGAGGCAGCCGTCGCCGGTGCAGGGCTCCGCCACGATGGGCGGGACCAGGGCATCTTGAGCGCGGGCGACGCTCTCGCCGCGCAGGAAGTGGCCGATCGCCGTCGCCGAGATACCGAGCGCCGCCGCGCCTTTGATGAAATCACGTCTGGCAACGTTGCCGTTCCGGAGCCCGCGATAAAGTTCGTGGATGCTCGGGTTCGCCATCCGCACGTCTCCTCCTCGAAATCGTGCCGGCGCCATCGCCGGCGACCTCCGGGCGGCTGCCCATGCAACCGCGCCTCTAGACGGAGGCCAGAGCTTTGCTCCCGTGGTACGAATTCGGCAGTCACGGTCGGCGGTTCTCAGTGTGCATGAACACCGACTCGTCACGTTGAACCGCGTTACTTGTCACTGCCGACTGCCGACTGTCGACTCATGACTTCCCGTGGATGACCTCGCGCAGCCGCGCCGAGATCGCGGGCGGGTCGTCCGCTTGCCAGATGTTGCGGCCGTAGATGACGCCTTTGGCGCCGCAGGTCATCGCCTTGCGGGTCGCTTCGACGACGGCGTTGGGGTCGCTTGATTTGACGCCGCCAAGGACGAGAACGGGGGCGGGAGTGCCGTCGATGATCTGC
>Ga0136611_10000855_pt1 | contig 20590 bp, 18 predicted proteins | sample AntDrymUQ2232306_2_FD_106645 | JGI IMG/M metagenome (GOLD analysis project Ga0136611, IMG submission 106645) | Polar desert sand microbial communities from Dry Valleys, Antarctica - metaG UQ223 (23.06) | ecosystem: Environmental > Terrestrial > Soil > Desert | place: Antarctica: Dry Valley...
AATGCTCTCCAGTATCCCGCTGGACAGGTCGGGAGTGAAGAGCGTTTCGCCGCGCACGAAGAATACGCAGCTTCCCGGACCTTCTGTCACCTTGCCTTGCGCGTTAAGCATAAGGGCGGTATCATGACCGGCCAGAACGGCCTCCGACGCCGCAAGCTGGCTGTTGCGATAATTCGCCACCGCCTTGACGCGCGGCGGCATCGAGCTCTCGTCGATCCGCCGCCACGAGCTGAACCCCGCACGGAGGCTGTGCTCCTCCCCCAGCGCCGACGTTGTCGGCCGGGACGTGATAAACACGTTTGTCACGCGCTCGCCCACGCTACCGAAGGAGCGGCCGCCCGTGGAGTACGCCAGGGGCATAATATACACATCGCCAGCGTATGAATTTGCGCGGATCAATGCGCGCACCGCCGCCTGGATCACATCGGGCGGGAAGCTATCGTCCATACGAACCAGCCGCATCGAACTCGCGAGCCGCTCCAGATGCGCATCCAGCCGAAAGACATATGTCTCGCCGTCCGTGCCGTTCCAGTAGCCCCGAATCCCTTCGAAGACCGCCCCCACCGAGGCCCACCAATGATCTGTCAGATGCGCAGTTGCGTCCTCCCACCGAACGAGCTGGTGATTATGCCAGAGGTAGGGGGGATGCTCGGCGTTGCTCACGGGCGATCTCCTGAATCAATATTGCCTGCCGGAAGCGTCATTGTACCGGCCTGCCACGAGAAGCCGCAACGTAAACCGGTATCAATACGGATAGTGAACGCGTGACCGCTCCGCACGTCCAAGGACCGTGCGGCGACCTGTGCCCGAACGCGAAAGGGATCCGCAGGCTGGGGCCCGCGGATCCCTCGAACCGTTCAGTAACAGGTCCTGCCTATCCCTGCGGCGTGCCCTCCGGCGCAGGCTCACCTGGTGCGGGCTGCTCTTCCGGCACTCCCGCCGGAGGCTGTGCTTGCGGAAGCTTGAACTGCGTTTCGATCTTCGCCTTCGCGCGGAGCTCCGTCAGTAACCCCTGGACTCGTTCACTGATGCCAGCTTCTCGCACGGCAGTCTCGACCTGCGGCCGGACCGCCGTAAGCGGCTTCGTCTGACCGCCTCTACGCGCCACCACCTTCAGCACCGAGAACGCGCCGTCCTGCGTCGGGGCCGGGTCAGCGACCTGCCCTGGGCGGAGATTGGCCGCCGCCATAGCGACATCAGGTGGCAGTTGCTGCACCTGTGTGTACCCGAGATCGGCGTTCTGCTCCGCGAGGTTCGGTTTCTTGCTGCCGTGCTTCTTGATCACGGCGTCCAACTTTGCGCCACCGCGCAGTTCCTTCGCCGCTGCCGTCGCCTTCGCCTGATCATCTGCCACAACGCGCCAGACCTGCAACTCCTCAGGCGTCGAAAACTGTTGCTTGTTCTGGTTGTAGTAGTCTTGAACCGCCTTGTCCGTCACCTGAACCTGCGGGCCGATAATCTTCTGCACATACAGATTCAGACGCAACTGCTCACGGAAGGCATCCAGCGATCCGAACTGCTGGGTGATGACCTGATCCAGATTCTGGCCCTGCGCCTGCGTGCTCTGCCGCGCTTTTGTCAGTTCCGCGTCGATCTCCGCTTCGGTCGCGGTCACCTTGCGCTTCTCGGCCTCCTGCCGAACCAGCGACTCGACGATGAGACGCTCGATCTCCTGCGCGCCGTAGCGCTGCTCCAACTGCGCATCGAGCGCTTCGAAGGTAATCTCCTCGCCATTGACGACCGCCGCGGGTTTGGACCGATCAACCTCGGCCGTGGCTTCCGGCGTTCCGGCACCGGAGGGCGCCTGCGCCGAATCTGTGGCCTCGGCGCTCGGCGGGACCTCCTCGGTCCCGATACCCGGCTCCGCGTCAGCCGACGTAGGTGCCGTGTTGTCTGCCGGAGTCGGATCACCGGCGATTGCGACGGTCCCTGACACCGGTGCGGTAGTTTCGGTAGGCTCCGCATCGCCGCCGCCGCCGCACGCGACGAGCAGCATGCTGGTGATCAGGAAAATAACGAGCGAGAGACGATCCCAGCCGGGGACCCGCGCGGTAAGGGCGCTGTGGCCCCGGGTGAAAGACACGTGAAGACTCCTCCTTGCAATGACTATTCTGACGTTCGGGTCAACCTGGCCATGATAGCCACCGCTCGAAAGGGCTGTCAAACGCGCACGCGCGAACCAGCCGGTGCGGACGAAGCCCGGTGACCCTTCATTGGAACGTCATCCCCAGGCCAGCAGGAGCAGTGTGGGGCTCGAACGCGCCGCAGCCTAGCGCGGAGCGACAAGTGTCGGCGTGGCGTTTGCACCGCTCATGCGCGCCGCTTCCAGCCGTGCGACCTTCCAGTCTGCCTCCACCCGCTCGAAGCCGAAACGCACACGGACAAGATTCCCGAGGCGCGTAACATCCACGTACCCAGTTGCTCGGTCATCCTCAATCATCGTGAGAGCCAGCGTCTTCCTGTCCCGGTCCGTTCCCGACATCCCGCTGCCGAGTTGCAGAAGAGTCCGGTTCCCAGCAACAACCCGGCGAAAGTCCGCAAGGCCAGTCTGGTAGCGGGGCGACAGGTAGGAACGGGCGCGCGCGGCGCTGGCCCCGGACTGGACTTTGGTTCCCTGCGGCTGAATGGTCCCGTTCGCGGCGGTCACGAACTCCGCGGCAACCTGTCGGATCCGTGCCTCCTGTGCCGCGCGACTCTCGCCGGGCGCGCTGTTGCCGGACCACACGCTGGAGAAGATGGCCGCGATCCCAACCAGGGCAACGACAATGACCAACACAACCGCGCTGAGCCCGGAGGAGCTGAACGCCCTTTGCAACCGAAGCGGCGCGAAACGGGGCCGTCGCTGTATATGCGGCAGCACGCGCGCATCGATTTGCGCGAGCTGAGGCTGCATCTGCTTCGGTACCAGGGGCCATGCGGCAACGATGGCGTCGGCACGCCGCAGGTAGTTGAGGGTCGCGACACAGCCGGGGCAGCGATCGAGGTGCTCCTTTGCCTGGTGTTCCTCCTCTTCGGATACATCGCCGTCCACGTACAGCGGCAGCATTTCCTCCATTTGCTCGCACGTCATGCGTTACTATCCTCGCTCGCCCGGAGGCTCCGGGCAAGTGCCAGCCGTGCCCTGTATGTCCGTGTCTTCACCGCTCCCTCCGAGATGCCGAGCATCGAGGCTATCTCCTGATATGAGAATCCGTCGCGCACCGACAGCAGAATGCAGGCGGCCTGCTCGGGGGGCAGCGCGCGCAAGGCCGCGCCCAACTCCTCCCGGTTCACCACCTGCTCCTCTGGCCCTGAGGTTGGCGCGTCGTTCCCGCCTGCATCGAGAGGCGACCACTGGACAATCTTCCGGCGGCGGTGATATGAGAGCGCCGCATTCGACGCAATCGTGTACAACCACCCACGCAGGTTCAGCCCTGGCTGGGTGCGGCCTATCGACCGGTACGCGTTGAGGAACACGTCCTGAGTGAGGTCAGCCGCGATCTCCGGGTCGCCCACCATCCGGTAGAGATAACCGGCAATCTGCGATTGATACTCGCGATATATCGACTCGAAGGCCGAGGCATCGCCCTGCCGTGCCTGCTCGACCATGGACAGGTCGACGGGCATGCACACCACCTTTTCCAAGAGTCGCGCCCCCCTCTACACTCCGTAGAACGTGCAAGGGGGGCGGGAAGTCACACGCGGTTCCCTGTTATGAGCCGAGCTCACCCTCCGACCCGAGTATTCGGTCGGTAATATACGTCGCGAGCCACGTTGCCGCGATACCGAACACGAGCCCCAGCAGCCCCTTAACCAGTCTCCTCCGTACATCCTCATCCATCGAACGTGCCTCCTTTGAGCAAAGCCTGCATCCGCTGTTATACCACTACGGTGCCGCGTAAGGAAACAACCGGAGCCCCTCTCGCCCGCACCCCGGAGTCGCCTGGCCCACCACATATCAGGGCACGCCCGCCTTATACTGAATGCGGAATGGCGAGGGTGCACATCTCACAGGGCGCGGGTCTCCGTCCCTGCCCCGACCGGCGCTACGCGCGCGACGGATGCGCGTGGCGCATCAGTTGGACGAGGTCAGTCCGGCTCACGATTCCGATCGTCTTGCCGTCCTCGACCGTTCGCACGAGCGGCGTGCGTGCCTCCTCCAGCGTATCGAGCGCGCTCATTGCCGACGCCGAGAGGCTCACTTGCGGGATGCCGGCGATCGGCGTCATCAGGGACAGGATCGGTGTGATGGGCCACTGGTGCCGCGGGAGCCGGGTCAGTTCGTACGCGTCCACCACACCGACGGGCTGATCTGCGTCCTCGATAAGGTAGAATCGCCGCCCGGTCGTGCTGATGAACCCCGCGAACAGCTCATCAATGGTCAACGCGCCGGACACGGTGATCAGTCGTACTTGGGCTTCGGACACGGGGGTTTTCCGGAGCGTGTCGAGCACCACCGCCTGCTGGTAACTCTGCTTCGCGAGAGACACCAGGAACCAGCCCACCAGCGCGAGCCACAGCGACCCCAGATCGTTCTGGGAGATCGCGAGATAGATTCCCAGCCCGATAAGCACGAGGCCAACGAGGCGGCCCGCTGTCGCGGCAATCCACGTTGCCCTTCGGTAATTACCAGTAAGACCCCACACAACGGAGCGCAACACCCTGCCCCCATCCAGCGGAAAGCCGGGCACGAGGTTGAAGAGCACGACGCCGATGTTCAACATCGCGACCATTCCGAACGAGCCAGCCAGCGTTGGGAGCGCCCCTCCGAGCAGCACGTTCCCACCCCAGAACAGCGCGCTCAGCGCAATGCTCACGGCCGGCCCCGCCACCGCGATCCAGAACTCCTCGCTCGGACGGCTCACCTCGCGGCCAAGTTGCGCGACGCCGCCGAACAGGTGGAGCGTGATCGCGCGCACGGGAATGCCATAGCGCAGGGAGGCAAGGCTGTGTCCCAGCTCGTGCGCGATTAGCGAGCCGAAGAAGAGCAGTGCCACGAACGCGCCAAGCGGCCAGTACACCCAGGCGGCCTGATCGGGCACCCAGAGTGGGAGCTGACTGGTCGCGAGCGAGTACACGACAAACGCGAAGACGAAAAACCAGCTTGGATTCACGAAGAACGGAATCCCAGCAAGCGTGCCAACCTTGATGCCACCGAACATAGTAGTAGCGCCTCCTGCCTCAGTATAGCGAAGACGCCGCCCATCCCGGCCCGTCGTGCTGGTCTGCTCATTGTAGGCCAGGACGTAGTCCCCGACCCAATGTCTTTGCTGCCGCCGGGTGTGGCTACATCCTTGTCCGCGCTGAAGCTGTTAGCGCACGGCTGCTGTAGTCCCTCGTATTCGCCCGACGGCTTGCTCTGCCCACCCCGGCCAAACGTGTTGCGCCACAGCCACTGCACCCCGCTGCGCGTTCCCCGCGCCAGTGCCTTCACCCCATGAACCGCTCCGGACGTTGCCCGCGTAGGTATACGGGTTGAGCGTGCGTGGGTCCTCCGAGTATCCGGGGAACGGGTCGCGCGAGAGGAACCTGTCCGGGGCTGGATCGTAGTACCTGGCTCGCAGGAAGTACAGCCCTGTCGTGTCGAGCTGCTCGCCCGTGAACCGGAAGACACCGCTCGCTATGCCGGTCTGGTTCCGCAACGCCCCGAACGCGTCGTACTCGTACTTGACGACCGTAGCGCCGCTTGCGTCCGTGACCGCCCTCGTGCTGCCGAGCGCGTCCGTGTGATCGTACTGCCGCTCGCCGGTTGCGTCGGCCTTCGAGATCAACCCCAGCCCGTACAGATAGGTGTTTTGACCCTCCTGCAGCATCAGTGGGTTTGGCTGTGCGATGTCCCATACGGCGTTGATGGTCGTCCCGCTCTCGGTGCGGCTCACGCGCAGCCCATCGCCTCGGTCAGGCGGCGGATCGGGCCGCCAAGCCCACCGCTCTCCGCAAGGTGCCGAAGCCCGTCCTCATCGCGCTCTCCGTGCCGCAGCTCCACCCGCACATCTCGCCGCATCGGCACCACGCGCGCCGCCGCTGCCAAGTACGCGCGGGACTCCGTCAACCGCTGCGCCAGCTTCGGCGGGTGGGCGTCGGCGTCGTCCAGCAGCGCGGCAATGGACGGATACGCCGCGATCAGGCGGGCCGCAGTCTTCGCGCCGACGCCGGGCACGCCGGGCAACCCGTCCGAGGGGTCGCCGCGCAACATCGCGAACTCTCCGTATCGCGCCGGCGGCACGCCATACGCCGCCGCCACCGCCGCCTCATCGAACACCTTCAGCTCCGACACCCCCTTCACCGTGAACAACACGCGCACCACGGGTTCGGCGTCCCGGACGAGCGCGAGCATATCACGATCCCCGGTCACGATATCGACGCGGTCTCCCCCGTCGGCAGCAGTACACAGCGAGGCGATTGCGTCGTCCGCCTCCCAGCCCGGCGCGGCGGCGATCTCCGCTCCCAGCGCGGCCAGCGCCGAGTCGAGCAAATCGAACTGCGGGGGCAGCGACTCCGGATCCGGCGGACGCGCCGCCTTGTACTCGGGAATCGCCTGCACCCGCTCCGCTGGACGGTAGTCGTCGTCGAGCACGTGCGTCACGCGGTCCGGCGCGTACGTCGCGAACAGGCGCGCCGTCATGTTCAGGTAGCCGTGGACCGCGTTCACCGGGTCGCCAGCCGCATCCGTCATTGACTGCGGCAGCGCGAAGAACGCCCGGTACATCAGACTCGACGTGTCGAGCAACAGCACAGACCCCATACCGAATCCTGTCCTTTCCCCCACCTCGGAAGCCCTCTTACCCCTTGAGGAACAACTCCACCACCGGCACGGCCACGTCCGGCCGCTGCACAGGAAGCTGGAGCGTGAGCATCCCCTCCTCACCCGTCATCGTCATGTTTTGCGCCTTGGCGTGTGGATCGAGCGCCAGCATCCGCACCTCGGAAGCGTCGTTCAGAAGCTGCGCGTACTCGACGCGACCCGCAAGTCCGGACAGGTGGACGTGCTGGAACGGCCACGCAAACAAGTGCAGGTACAGCCGGTTCCCGTTCTGTGTGTACCGGCAGTCCACGGGTGGCGTCAGGTCGCTCGCCGAACACCCGTAGATAGAGCGCCCGTGGAGGCGCATCCACGCCCCGATGCCCCGCAGCCGCTCCAGCGCACGCGGCTCGAACTCCCCGCGCCCGTTCGGCCCCACGTTCAGCAGCAGGTTCCCACCCTTCGACACGGCGTCCACGAGCATGCGGATCAGGAGGTCCACGGACTTCCAGTCCAGGTTGTCGCGGTCGTATCCCCACGAGCCGTTCAGCGTCTGACACGCCTCCCACACGACCGGCTTGCCGTCGCGCATCATCCAGCCGCGCGGCTGATACTGCTCCGGCGTCTGGATGTCCGCCGCGCCCGGCAGGTCCAGTCGGTCGTTCAGCACGATACCGGGCTGCAACTCACGTACCATCCGCGCCAGTTCCTCGGAACCCCAGTCATCGCGCCCCTTCCCGCCCCAGGTCATATCGGGATACGAGAAATCGAACCACATCACGTCCACCTTGCCGAACCGTGTCAGAAGCTCGCGCGTCTGCCCGTGCAGGTACTCTCGATACTTCGCTATGTCGCGGTCCTGGTTCGCGGCCTTGAACTCCTCGTCGTCGCGCTGGGCGTGTACCCCGTCCAAGGGAAAGTCCGGGTGATGCCAGTCGATCAAGGAGTGATAGAACCCCACCTTGAAGTCCTGCGCCCGGAACGCCTCCACCATCGGAGCGAGCACGTCCCCGCCATACGGCGTGTTCGTCGCCTTGTAACCCGTGAGCGCGGAGTCCCACAGACAAAACCCCTCGTGATGCTTCGTCGTGACGACAAAGTACTTCATGCCCGCGTTCTTCGCCTCCTGCGCCCAGACGTTCGGATCAAACAGGTCGGGGTCAAAGTGGTCGACGTACTGTTGATACTCCTCGTCCCGAATCCGCTCCCGCTGCCGCACCCACTCGTGCCGCGCCGCCAGGCTGTACGCACCCCAGTGGATGAACAAACCAAAGCGATCGTGCGTGAACCAGCTTGTGTCTCCGGTGGTCGGCTCGGGCAGCGAAGGCATACCATCTCTCCTTGCATTGCGGTCGTCGCGGTCGCGGCCTATCTTAGCAGGCTCGCGTGGCGCGTTCTACCACCGAACGCAGCAATTCCCAGTGCGTCCGTGGTCCGCGATATGCGCCAGACCTCTCCGGACAACCATTCAACGGAGGCGCGGTACGGTGCAGGTCTCTGTGCCTGCCCTCCTACCCCAACACCAAAGGAGCACACTATGCAGCGCGTCGGACAAGTGATTGGCATCAAGCCCGAGAAAATCCAGGAGTACGAGGAGTTGCACCGCGCCGTGTGGCCGGACGTGCTCGCCACGATCCATGCGTGCAACATTCAGAACTACTCCATCTACCGCCACGAAGACCGGCTCTTCTCCTACTTCGAGTACACCGGCGACGACTACGAGGCGGACATGGCAACGATGGCTGGCGACCCCAAAACGCAGGAGTGGTGGAGTCTCACCGCGCCGATGCAGGACGCTCTGCCGGGACGTGGTCCCAACGACTGGTGGACGCCCATCCCCGAGGTGTTCCACGCCGACTGACGACATAAACCGAACGAAGAGCAAGGAACCCGCATGCACCGCAGCAGACTGGGATCCATCATCATCGATTGTGAAGACCCCGAAGCATGTGCGCGCTTCTGGGGCGGCGCGCTCGGCGTCGAACCCATGCCCGTCGGCGAGGACGGCGTGTACATCGGCCTCATCGCTCCCGGTGGCCGGACCATTTTCGTTCAGCGCGTGCCCGAGCACAAGACCGCCAAGACGAGGATGCACGTTGACATCGAGACCGACGACATCAACGCGGAGGTCCGGCGGCTCGAAGTGTTGGGCGCCACGCGCAAGGAGGAGCAGGGCAACCTGTGGGTCACGCAGGATCCGTGTGGCAACGAGTTCTGCGTGCTCGGGACAATGACCGAGGGCTTCCCCGAGCGGGCTCAAACCTGGGAGCCGTAGCCAAGTAACACCAGCGGACGTGGGCGCCACTACCGAAAGCGTGCCGCTCCTCCACGCACCACGGCGAGCACCTCCTCGGCCCTTACCACCGCTATGTCGCCCGCGATGCTGCGCTTCAGCGCCGCGACGGCGTTGCCGAACTGCAAGGGCGTCACCCCTTGTTCCTCCCGTATTCGCGCGTAGTGATCCCCCGCGAGATGCGCATACAGATACCCGGCGGCGAACGCATCCCCCGAGCCGAACCGGTGCGTTCCCTCCGAAGGATACGCGGCGGCCTGGGAAAACGTCCCCTCGCGTAGCTCCGCCGACCCCGCAGCGCCGAGCGTCACCACGAGCGTCTTGCTCGCACCGAAGCGGTCGGCCAGCGCTTCGATCAACCCCTCCGGCTGGTCGTCGATACCCCACAACGCGGTTGCATCCTCCTGCGTGCAGAACAGCACATCAGCCATCCGGCAGGCCTCCGCAAGCCCTCGCTCCGCGTCTTCGACACTCCAGAGCTTCGCGCGATAGTTCACATCGAGGGAGATGGGAACCCCAAGAGCCCGCGCCCGTCGCAGTAACCGCCACCACGCGTCGCGCGGACCCGCCCCGAGCGCGGGCGTGATGCCAGTGAGATGCAGCAGGCGCGCGCCGTCAAGCGGAACGAGGTCCAGGTCTTCCGCCTGAAGCAGCGCGAGCGCGGAGCCAGCCCGGTCATACACAACCCGCGTTCCCAATGGGGCATCCGCCTGCTCGACCCAGTACAGCCCGACCCTGCCCGATGCCTCCGCCCACGCCACGTGACGGGTCTCCACGCCGTGACCGGCCAGCGTTCGCGCGACGAGCCGACCCGGTGCGTTGTCCGGCAGCGCCGACAGCCAGGCGCATGAGAGCCCCAGCCGAGCCATGCACGCGAGCGTGTTCGACTCCGACCCCGCCACATAAACGTCGAGATGTCGCGCCTGCTCCAGCCGCTCGCCGCCCGAGGGACCGAGCCGGATCATCGTTTCTCCGAACGCCACCACGTCGTACCCCATCCGCCCCCCCGCTGGCCTGTTTCCTGCTCGCGCTGCTCCGACAGTGTATAGTGGCCGTGACTGCATTGGGAAGAGAAGGCGCTCGTGAATCAGGACTCGGCGGCACAACTACGGCGGCGTGCGCCTATCGCGATCGTGCGGCTCGACGACCTCTCGGAGGCGCTCGCGATCGGCCGCGCGCTCACCGACGGAGGCATCACCGCACTTGAGTACACCCTCACCAACCCCGAGGCGCTGGACGCCATCATGCGGGTGCGAGCCGAGCTTGGGGAGGCGGTGCTCGTTGGCGCAGGGACGGTGCTCGATGCGCCAGGCGCCCGGAACGCCATCGCCGCTGGCGCGCAGTTCCTCGTCTCGCCGACCCTCGAACCGGCCGTGATCGCCTGCGGTCGGGAACAGGACGTGCCGGTTATCTGCGGGGCGATGACGCCGAGCGAGATCCTCACCGCCCACCGCCTCGGCGCGGACCTCGTCAAGGTCTTCCCCGCGCGCACCCTCGGCCCCGCGTACATCAAGGACGTGCTCGCGCCCCTCCCGGCCCTGCGCCTCGTGCCCACCGGTGGGATTGAGCTTGACAACTGCCGCGCGTTCCTCGACGCGGGGGCGTATACCGTCGGCCTCGGCAGCGCCCTCATCGACCCGCATCTGGTCGCAACCGCCGACTGGCCCGCGCTCACCGCACTCTCCCGGCGCTACGTTCAGGCCTGTTCGCGGGCGGACTGACGGATCGTTCATCCGATGCGGGCGTCGTCGCCGAAGGACGTACTGTACGGTCAGGATGAAGGGGCGAAGCATTCGGGTCTCGGCTTGTGATAGTTATTGGTCTGGCGACGAAAACCGCCGTCTCTTTGACAACCTCGCAAGTAGCGCCCGCAGTGGCTATAATAATAGCTGCACAAATGTACCGATACCCACCCGACACGGGAGGTGAACATCATGCCGAAGGCCGTCTCCACGCGGGAAGCCAAGGACAAGCTCAGTTCCCTTATCGGCTGGGTCAGAGAGAACGCCGACGAGGTGATTGTGGAGAACCACGGGCAACCAAGGGCCGTGATCATGTCGTTCGCCGAGTACCAGAAAATCCGGGCCCTCAAGGAGCAACAGCATCGGCACGAGGCCCTGCACACACTGCGTCGGCTCCGATCCGAGGTGCGGGAGCGCAATCAGGATCTGACCGAGGAGCAGGCCGAGGAGATCGCCGAGCGCTTCACGTGCGAGGTCATTGATGACATGGCGGCGGAAGGGACGATCCGGTTCGAGCGGGATATCTAACGACGCATTATGCGGGTTCTCCTCGACACGAACATCCTCATCAGCTATCTCCTGCGGTCGCGCGGGGACAGCGCCCCTGTGGTGGTGGTGGAGGCGGCGTTCACGGGCGCCTATGCGCTCCTTATCGCCGGCGAGACCCTCTCGGAGCTGCGACACAAGGTCGGGACGAAGAGATTCCTCATGGAGAGGATTACCGAGCGTGACCTGGAGGCGCTCATAACCCTCCTTGATCAGGTCGGGGAGAAGATACCCGCGATCCAGGAGGCGATACCGGCAGTGGGCCGCGACCGCAAGGACGATTACCTGCTCGCCTACGCTGCAGTAGGTCGAGCGGATTACCTGGTAACGGGTGATGATGACCTGCTGTCGCTCGGTGCGTTGCCGGATTTCGAGATCGTTTCCCCGCCGCGATTGGTCGAATTGCTAGGATAAAGTCTGCACTATGATGGTAATGACACCGGGATAAAGCATGTGCAAACCGCGCCCGGCGCTCCGTGGAGGCGTGTGAAAACAGCCTCTACATGTATATAGGAGTTGAGATGGTTCGGTTGGGCGCTTTCCGGGCCGGAGTTTTGACATTGCTCCCATCGAAGGGGGTACGTGGCCGCCTCACCGACCGCGACCCATCCGAACGAACGGCAATCCAAGCCACTACAAGGGAAAGGTCAACGCCATGGAAGCACCCCGTAGCCGCATCATCGGCATCCTTATCTTCGACGACGTCGAAGTTCTCGACTTTTGTGGGCCGTTTGAGGTCTTCGCCACTGCTCGGCAGCCGGGCGAGCATAGCAATGGCACACCGCTCTTCTCCGCGATCACCATCGCCGAGTCGATGCAGACCGTGACGTGCAATGGAGGACTCCTGGTCGCTCCAAACGCCACCACCGCAGACCATCCGCCCCTCGACATTCTCGTCGTCCCCGGCGGACGGGGCACGCGACGCGAACGGCAGAACAAGCGACTCCTCGACTGGATCGCCACCCAGCACCAGCGCGCCGAGCTAACGACGAGCGTGTGCACGGGCGCGCTGCTCCTCGCCGAGCGGGGGATCCTCGATACACGGCGCGCCACCACGCACTGGGCCTCCGTCGCGTGGATGCGCGCCGAATATCCAGCCGTCACGGTGCTCGACGACCGGCGCGTCGTGGACGAAGGCAGCATCATCACGTCGGCCGGAGTCTCCGCCGGTATCGACATGAGTCTCCACGTTGTCGCGCGCCTCCACGGTCCGGAAACCGCCGCATGGACCGCCCGCGGCATGGAATACGACTGGCAGCCCACTACATAGACGTTCTATCATGTAACACCAACTCCGTCTGAAAAGTTGTGAACATGTCATTCCGAGCGTGCGAGGAATCCGTGGTCCCGGTTACGGATCCCTCACTCCATTCGGGATGACTTGCAACATCGTTCAATTGGATTGCGTATAAGACGTGCCACCGCACCCGGCGCCGGTTGCCGTTCATCGGCCCGCGTAGCCCCGGCACCGCCAGCAGAGAGGAGCGCGCCAATGTCCGCACCCGCCGATGGGCGTCCGAGGCAAATATCACCCACGGACGTGGCCCAGTACATCCGCCTGGAGCAGTGCCGCCGCTACCTGCGCCTCCGCCTCGACGAGCGGTACTTCGGGCGCAACATGCTCGAGGAGTACGATGTCCGACCCCAGGCGTTGCCGCCACTGCTGACGTTCTCCGGACGGTCCTTCGAGGAGCGCGTCCAGGCGGCAGTGCTCGCTCGCTACTCCGGCCGCGACTTCCTCGCGGAGAGTCAGGGCAAGGGGGGCCGCACGCTGGACAACGCAGCCGTGCTCGCCCAATGCACCGCGCTGCAACCCGGCACGGTCCAGATCCTTTTTCAGCCTCGGCTCGAGGTCGTGGTCGGCGGCTGGCAGTTGCGCGGTGACCTGGATATCCTCCGCCTGGAGCGCGGGGCCGATAGCCGCCTGAGCATCATCATCGCCGATATGAAAAGCTCCACGAGCGCGAAGGTCGAGCACCGGCTTCAGGTCGCCTTCTACCACCAGATGGTCACGACTTTGCTGCACGAGCACGGGATACCGCACGAGCCGATTCAGCTCGGCATCCTGTACCGCGGTTCGGCAGAAGGCGACGAAGGGCTCGACAACAAGGAACTGGAGCGGCGGCAGGAAGAGCAAGAGGCGGCGCAGCGGCTCTTCAACGTGAACGATGCCTTGCTCGAGGTCGTCCACGATCCCGACAGCTACCTCGGCGCCGTCAGCGACCTCGTGACCCGCAATGGCTCCACGGCGGAACAGGTCGCCGGGGCGTACTTCCCGGAAGTCCCCTACCACCTGGAACAGAAGTGCGACGGCTGCCTCTACAATGAGTACTGCATGAAGTGGAGCGCGGAGCAGGACGACCTCTCCCTGCTGCCGTATCTCGCCGTCGGGGAGAAGAGCGCCCTGCGTGCTGCCGGTATTCGCTCAACGCGCGATCTCGCGACCCTGAAAACCCCGGCGCCCCAGGACAAGGAGCGGCTCCTGCCCGCCCCCGGCAGAACGGAGCAGGTCCGCCGCATCTCCGCAACGCGCGGTCTTGGCGCCCGCCTCGACGAGCTCGTTCACCGCGCCCGCCTGTTCCGGCGCGGCCAGCACGACGACATTGAGGCGCTCTCGTATATCCCGAGCAAGGGGTACGGCACGCTGCCCTACGCCGCCCCCGGCCACAACCCGAACCTGGTGCGCGTCTACCTTGACGCCCAGCACGACTACCTGAATGACCGCATCTACATGCTCGGCGCGCTCGTCGTGGCCTGCGAGGACGGCGCCCCGGTCCGCCGCACGTCCATCGTCCGTCTCGCCGACAGCCCGCCTGAAACGAACGAGCGGGAGCGCGGCCTCTTCGAGGACTGGATCCTGGAGACCATCGCCGCAATCGTCGAGCTTGCCGCTCCGGACGAGACAGACGAACGATGCGCGCCCATCCACTTGATCTTTCACAACTCGTTCGAGCAACGCCGCTTGCTGGAGGGTCTCGGACGGCATCTCGACACGCTCCTCGGCGCAACGCCGCTGTACGACTTCGTGACCCAGCTTGCCGCCTTCGACTCCCCCGTCGCCACCTTCCTCGATCAGGAGATCCGCGAGCTGAAGAACTACCCCATGGTCTGTCAATCGCTCCAGTCCGTCGCCCGCTACCTCCGGTTCAACTGGAACACGCCCGAGCCATTCGCGGCGATCTTCAAGGAGCGGTTGTTCGACTATCTCGGGCGACTGGACGATGACAGCGCGGACGAGAAGCGCTGGTACACCAGCCGCTCGCGGTTCAGTAGTCAGATCCCGCTGGAGTATGCGTGGTCGGCGTGGGGCACCCTGGACCCAAAGGTGCCGGGCGTGCGCGACGACTACGCGCCGTACCGCACCGCGACTCGACCACTCCTGGAGGGCTTTCAGGCGCGCCGGCTCGAAGCGATGGAGCACATCGCGAACGACTTCCGCGGCAACATGTACACGCTCAAGACCTCGTTCGCGTTGCCCAGCCTCGGCGAGATCGACCCCACCACGCGAACGCTTGCCCACGCAATCCGCGAGTTCGTCACCATCGAGCGGCACGTCGTGCTCGCCGACTGGAAGCACCGGCGTCTCGCCCCGCCAGAGCGCCGCGTCCTCTCCGGCGACGCGCTCATCGTTCGCTACCACGACGCAGACCAGCCGCCCGAGACCCAGGAGAACCTCCGCCGCTGGCGGCTGGAGCAGAAGTTCCGCGCTGAGTATCGACAGAAGAACCCCGAAGCCAAGAAGGTCAGCCTCTCGCCCGAGCAGAAGGCGGCCACCAGGTGGAGCAAGGACACCCTCGACCTCCGCCTCCGGCTCGACTGCTCCGGTGTCGACTGTGACCTGGAGGAGGCGCTCGCCCTCTCCACCTTGCGCGAGCGGGACAGTGTAGTCGTGTACCCACGAACCTCCGTCGATGGCCGCCTGCCCCCGGAGCAGCAGACCCCCTTTACGCCCACCCCGAAGCAGATGCTCTATGGTCGCCGCAGCTACATTCGCGCTATCGAGCGGGACCGTGACGAGACGGGTCGCGCCACGTCAAGCTGGGTATCGCTTGAAATGCCGAGGCACGGATTGCCCACGCTCCCAGGCGGCTTCGGCTTCGCGTCGATGGGAGGACCGGTCGTGGACGGCGAGACCTACACCCTCGACGAGGACCCGAACGACATCTACGGCTACTGGTGCTCGAAGGTTGCCGACGGCCTCGTTGACGGCGGACGCAACACGCTATACGAGTACCTCACCCGAGCGCCGAGCGCCGCCCCTGCGTGGCCACAAGCAGCCGCGGCCGGGCAGTCACGCTTCCTTCAAGGGCTCGTCGCGCTGGACGCCGCAGGCGCGCTGCACCCGTTCGAGGCCGGCAAGCACGAGTTCATCGGGGAGCACGGCGCGACGCCCGTTCTGCTCGTCCAGGGGCCGCCGGGCACTGGGAAGAGCTACACGACCGCGTGGGCCGTGCTCGCGCGCATCCAGGGCGCGATGGCTGCGGGCGTGCCGTACCGCGTGTTCCTCGGCTGCAAAACACACGCGGCCACCGACGTACTGATCGCGAACGTAGTCGCGGTACAGAAGAGGCTCGCAGACCTCAAGTACAGCTATTCAGACATCTTCCGCGCGCACTTCGACCCCCAGCTCCTCGACGTGCCCCTGTACCGGATGCAGCCGCGCGAGAAGGTGGAGGGCACGGTCGCGCTGTACAAGAAGCCTCAGCGCGGAGACGACGACCCCAAGCCCACCGACGCCATTATGGGTCAGCAGTGGTGCGTGCTTGCCGCGACGCCGGGCGGCATTTATGGAATGATCACGGACCAGTGGGATGGCAAGCGGCTCTTCGGCCACGACCTCTGCGACTGCCTTGTGCTCGACGAGGCGTCCCAAATGAACCTGCCGGAGGCCGCGATGGCCGCCCTCCCCCTCGCGCCCGGCGGCCGCCTCGTCGTCGTCGGCGACCCGCGCCAGATGCCGCCGATTGTTCAGCACAACTGGGCCGCAGAGCCCCGGCGAACCTTCAAGGAGTACCGGACCTACGAGTCGCTGTACCTGACGCTGGAGGCGCTGAACCCGCCGCGCATCGCGTTTGAGGAGAGCTTCCGGCTGCACGCCGACATGGCCGAGTTCCTCCGGCGCGAGGTGTATCAGCACGACAACATCAACTACCATTCCCACCAAAAGGACGTGCTCGCTGGCCACCCGTACGCCGACCCCTTCGTCGCCGCCGCGCTCGCGCCCGAGCACCCACTCGTCGTGATCGTCCACGACGAAGTAGACAGCCAGACCCGCAACCTGTTCGAGCGAGAGCTGATCGCGCCCGTGCTGCGGGCTTTGTCTGGCAATCCGCACGGTCTGGGCGCCGAGCACGGCCTCGGCGTTGTCGTGCCGCACCGCGACCAGCGGGCAGCCCTCCAGGAGATCGGCGAGCTGGTCCGCCGCGACCCCGCGACCGGCGCGATCATCCTCTCCGCCGTGGACACCGTTGAGCGCTTCCAGGGGGGCGAGCGCGAGGTGATTGTCGTCAGCGCGACGGAGAGCGACCCCGCCTACCTGCTCGCCGCCTCCCGGTTCCTGCTCGATCCCCGCCGCCTCACGGTCGCCCTCAGCCGCGCGAAGCGCAAGATGATCCTGGTCGCCTCGCGGAGCGTGTTCGAGTTCTTCTCCACCGACGAGGAGACGTTCGCGCACTCCCAGCTCTGGAAGAACCTGCTCAACCGCACCTGCACCCAGCCCCTCTGGACCGGCGCCCAAACCTGGGAGGGCGCGCCCATCGCCGTCAAAGTCTGGGGCAACGCCCTGGCAGCACCAAGCCTCAATGTGTTCCCAGAGGAGGCCGTCAATGACCACCCGTAGAGACGTTATACATAACGTCACGCCACCGACCACATCCCCGCCACCTTTTCCGATTACGGCACTACGCCACAGGGACACGGTAGGGGCGATGCATTCGGTCGAATGCATCGCCCCTACGAATACCGCACCACGGCAAGGTTATCGACCGTAGCTGTTATACTGTGTGAATAAGGAGGTCCGATCTGCTCCAGCATGACGCAGACGGCGCAACGCTCCCCTTCGGTGACTGCACCCTCACCACCAGGGATGACGCCCGGCTCCTGCCCGTGCCTCCGGACCTCTCCAACCGGTTTGCCCCCGCCACGCACTGCCTCTACGAATGGACCACGTACTGGCTCGACTATCCCAACGCGTCTCACGTGCGCGTCGGCGATGATCTCATGCGCCCGGTGGCGGGCTCGCTCTTTCAGATTCAGTTCGAGAACCAGCTCGGTCTTTCCCAGATACAGCCGTTCGCTGGCACAATGCCGCTCTGTTCCCCGCTCGTCGTCGAGGTCATCTCGCCCAAGTTCCCGTCCCCCGAGCAGCACATGGCGTTCTACCGCACCCTCCTCGATGATCTGTACCGCCGCGCGTCCCGCCTGCCGTTCACGTTCGCTGCGCCAACGAGCCGGGCCGCGCGCGAGTCGCTGCGTCCGCCAACGCCCCTGTTCACGCTGCACTACCTGTGCGGCCACGCCCGCGAGATCGGCGCTGCCATCGCCACCGTCCTCGCCCGGCCACACCGCCAGCTTCGGGACCACGCGCGGTTCGTCCCGCTGGTGGACGCGAACGAGGCGGACGCCGACGTGCTCATCGGGATACTCCACTCCCCCGAGGAGTGGGTCCCAAACCGGACCCTGCCACTCGCCAGGAAGCTCGGCGGCTACGCCCCGCAGCGCGTCTGGCAGCGGCAGCCGGAGGAGACGTTCGACACCCCGGAGAACCGCTTCGTGCTCTCCTTCCTCGGTGCGCTCCTGACCGCCGCAGAGGCGCTGCCCAACGCACCGTGGTGGCACAGCGTCCCGCGGGCCCGCCAGCGCACCGTGCGCGACCTCACGGGTGCGCTGCGACAGACGCGACTCCACGCGACGTTCGCGGAGGTCGGCCAGATGCAGCGCCTGCCCGCCTCCTCCCGGGTGCTGTTGCGGCGGGAGGGCTACCGGCAGATGCTGACGCTGTGGCAGCGCTTCCACCGCTCGCGCCGCCCGGTCTTCCAGCCGCTCCAGCACGCGATCGAGGTCCGCGACGTCGCCACCCTGTACGAGATGTGGGTGTTCTTCGCCCTCACCGAGCAGATTGGCGAGCTGCTCAACATCGAGCCGGTCATAGACCTGCACGCCTCCGACGAGCACGGTTTGCGCTGGCGCTCAGAGGCACGGTACGGCACGGCGGGCAAACTGATCTACAACCGGTCCTTCCGGCGACCGCACGGCTCGTACTCCGTCCCGCTGCGCCCCGACTTCACGTGGGTCCGCGACGGCACGGTGGACGTCGTCCTCGACGCGAAGTTCCGAATGGACCAGTCGGGCATCCAGGAGGACTCGGACGACACGCCACAGGCCACCGCAAAGCGCGCCGACCTGTATAAAATGCACACGTACCGCGACGCATTGAATGTGCGGGCGGCGGTGAGCGTGTATCCAGGCACAGAGGCCAAGTTCTATGGTGCAGACGGTAGACAGTTTGGAAATGCTCCTTTGGTAGACGTGATGTTCGGCACTCTGTCGGGGATAGGGGCGATACCAATGGCACCCAGTCAGCCGCTTGAGAAAGGATTGCAGATCGATGAGTGAGGACCGACTTCCCCGGCTGGCCGCTACCTTCGCCGAGCAACTAGGTACACCGGGCACGGGTCAAGAAGAGGCGGCCCGCCGCGCTCACAGGAGGCAAACCGCTGCTGAGCTGCTCACGAAGGAGCGTATCCCTACCCTGAGTGAGGTGGATCTCCGTGGCTTTTTCGAACAACTCGATGCCATGCGGTACTTCTTCAAAGTCGACGACCTGATTGCTGGATCTGGCGTTGAGGGACTGCGTTCTGCGCTACGTGCGCTCGTAAGCAGTGCTGAGGACGGCTCCCTCGGCAATAACCTCAAGAAGTCCTTTCCAGTAGCGGGGCAGGGTGCCGGTCCGGGCCTCATCTCACAGATCATCAATGCCCGATTTCCCGAGAGATACTGGGTCTATAGTCTGGACACGACACCGAAGCACTTGAGGCACCTGGGCCTGAAGCTTCCTGGTGATCTGAATGCGATCTCGTATACGGCGGCGGGTCCGTACATGCAACAAGTCCAACAAAGCCTGGTACTGGCTGGTATCAAGAGTGCCGACTACCTGACAGTCGATCAGTTCTTGTGGTGGGCCTACTGGGAGCAGCCACCAGAGCCAGAGGCGCAGAAACTGGACCTGTTAGCCCGCGAGTTCGCCCGGGTACTGCAGACCGAAAAGGCGCTGCAGGATCAAGTTTCCCGCCGCAAACAGCACAGTGCGTGGGCACAGGAGCACCTGACGCGAGAGCGAATCCCGACCCTGTCGGAGCCCGAGTTGCTGGATTTCTTCGGCAAGCTGGATCATTTCCCAGGGGTCGGGAGCACGAAGGCAAACTTCGACCGGATGGTCCAGCATATTGGACTAGATGGGCTGCACAACGCACTGCTCAACCTGGTGGTCTGTGGTGAGCAGGGGTTGTCTACCGACGACTTGAAGGAGTTCTTTCCGGATTACTTATTCCACCTCATCTAGATATCTGAACTAATGTGCCTCCGTTTTCCACACCAGTACTGGATCTTCAACTCAAGCCCTGCTAATGCCACGCGCAAGCAGCTTGAGCATGTGGGTGCTGTTGATCCGAGCGACGGTGTGACAAATCACCGCTATACGACCGTGCGCCGGCCAATGGAGCGGGTGCTGGAGACGCTCGTGAAGTCAGGGTTGACCGATGCAGACTTTGGAACGGTGAGCTATTTCCTGGGGTGGGCCTGGTGGCGCACAGACATCCCTCCCAGGAACCAAGTCGAGGCCACTCGCGCCCAGCTTGAGCTTCTACTACCTGTGGATGAAGTTCGACACCGCTGCCTGTCGCTCTTGGCGGACTCGATCGAACTGGCCCACGGATTCAATGGCGACGGCTGGAGCATCACCCGCCACTCAGATCACATACGATTGAACGCCGGCAGGCTTTCAGCCATCACGGTTTCCCAAGACGCGATCGAACTCACAGTGGATATGGACGTTCTGGATGCCCATCCTCGTGATACGTTGGGGGACAACCTAAAGCCATGGACCAAATGGGGAAGGAGCTATCCCGGTCCCCTGGCAGGTGTGCAATTCGCGGCGGACACGGTTCAATCCGATGAGTTGGCGTCTCTCCTAAGAGCGCACGCAACGCTCATCGAGAGGGCATCAAAGCTGGTCACGAGAACGCCAAGCTTCAATGCGTATTCACCGGGGTTACTCGTCTACCTGCGTGA
>Ga0136611_10000856_pt1 | contig 20577 bp, 18 predicted proteins | sample AntDrymUQ2232306_2_FD_106645 | JGI IMG/M metagenome (GOLD analysis project Ga0136611, IMG submission 106645) | Polar desert sand microbial communities from Dry Valleys, Antarctica - metaG UQ223 (23.06) | ecosystem: Environmental > Terrestrial > Soil > Desert | place: Antarctica: Dry Valley...
ACCCCCGCCCAAAAAGTGTCAAAATCCACCGTTGTTTAACCCCTTCGGGATGTCGTTTTACCCACCTGTTACTGGCTCCATTACGCCGAACATCCGTGGCTCCATTACGGCGGTCAGTGACAGGGGAACCGTCCTCATTGCGGAGAACGCAGTGAGCGTCATTAATTGAATAGTCATTGCCCGTTTTTTTGGCTTTGCCGGACTTGTTGGAGATCAAGAGAATTTCGAGAATTGACTGCATGGTTTGCCTTAAATTGACGGTGGCAGGAACACCACCCCGAAGCCCCCAAGCTGGAGGCTTAAGGGTTGATTCATGACACCAGAAGTAAGAGGCAAGCGCCGAAGATGAACGACGCGGCAAACAAGAGGGTACGTGAAGCGGTCATACTGACGAGCCATATTTCGAACACTCAGCAGCAAACGCCTCTATTTGCGCTATGACACAAGCAGCGGCGCAATACAACGCCCTCGCTTTAGACGCGTCTCGCTCAGCATTAGCAGCGGCCAACACAGCACCATAAGCAGCCGACAACTCACAACGCCGTGTATGAACGTACTCAGATGGCAAAGGAGTGGTGGGGACCTCAAGGCCGGAATTGGCGACCGGTGCGACCCGAGCGGCCTCATCGTTTAAATCTTGAGAGTCCCCAGAACGAGAACCCGTCAATCCGAAGAACTCGGAGAGAGGAAGTTGTCTGATTGTCATCGGTCGCACCTTTGATATACAGTGGTAAAACACCACTTTGTTACTACACAATTTCGTGTAGTAAGCAAATCTTACCAGGTATTTACACTATGACAACAAATATTTCAGTTACTTTACTTATCGAAAAAGCAGGCCATATACACGGTAGCGAATATAGACTTGCTAAAGAAATGGGCATCCCTCAGCAAATGCTTACCGACTGGAAAGCAGGCCGACGAGCATGTACACCGGGTGATCGAGCGCGACTTGCAGGCTTTGCGCGAGAGGATGCAGTACAGGAACTTGTCCGAGCCACCATTGAAGGCGCAAAAGGCGCGAAAAAGGAGCAGCTGGAGAAGCTCATGGGAAAGTGGTTGCGTCAGACTGGAGGGGCCGCAGGTTTCGCGGTGCTGACGCTGGCCAGTACCGTTTCAGCGATGCTGTACGCTGATATTCCACGATGTATATTATGTTAAGTCATTGGCTTTTGAATTTGACATGTGAGTCTTCAATGTCTTTGCAAAGTTTTGTAGGACGAATCAGCGACTGAAGGAAACCAAGCTAGTCTGCTGTCAAAATTTCGGGATGAAAAATGCTCGCACTTTCATTTTCATGAAATTTATACTGACGCTCGCATTCCTTGTCCTGAGTGCAAGCGACCTTACCTTCGCAACTGAGGCGGCCAGCAATGAATCGAATGCGGCAAAACTGCACACGAAATATGCCGCATTGTCGCAAGAACTTGTCAAAAATCAATATGGACGGCCGTTGTATCTTGAGTCGCAGGAGGCGGGCAACAAGGTCAGCGGTTCGGCTTATGCGCTACTTGATTCTTCCTTTGCCGCATTCAGTGCGACGTTGACAAAGCCGACGCTGTGGTGCGAGATGCTGATTCTTCATATCAATACGAAGTATTGCCGTGCCACTGCCGATGCAGCGCCTGCCAACCTCAAAGTCAATATTGGCAAGAAAACCCCACAGGACTTGCCCGACACGTTTTTGCTCGATTTTTTATACCGTCTGGTTGAAGCTTCACCCAACTACCTGGCCGTCCGGCTCTCTGCCGAAAAGGGACCGTTGAGCACCACCGATTACCTCCTGGAACTGCAGGCAATTCCGGTCGCTGGAAACAGGACGTTCATGTTTTTGCGCTACTCCTACGGATTCGGCACCACCGGCCGGTTGGCGATGCAGACTTACCTTGCCACTCTAGGCAGAGGAAAAGTCGGTTTTACCAAGGTCGCGCAGGATCCAAGACCAGAGTTCGACAGTGGAATGCGCGGCACAGTCGAGCGCAATACGATGCGCTATTACCTCGCGATCGAGGCCTACCTTGCCTCGCTGAAGCAGCCCTCAGAGAATCAGCTCAATGCCAGGTTGAACCATTGGTTCGATGCTACCGAGCAGTATCCGGAACAGCTCCACGAGGTCGACAAGGCAAGTTATCTTGAGATGAAAAAAGACGAATATCAGCGGCAACAGACCATACCGTCGAGAGCGAATTAAGAATTTTTAAAGCATCCAGATGAGTCATGGCGGTGAATCGTTGGGTGGTTCACGCACGGGTGGTGTCGGGGCTGTGGCCGGCGGTTCGCGTATTTCAACCGGAGTTGCACGGCCGGGGGAATCGGCCGGCGGGTCGATGGTTCCGGGTGTCGAAGGATTGGTCGGAATGGATTGGGGCATTTCCATGTTTTCTCTTTGATCTCTATCGGTTTAAAAAAAATATGTAAATTACATTATTTGTCGTTCCATTGACTTGTCCACTTCAGCTTACGGTTGTGTTCGCATTAAGCTTACCGATGCGCCGTTTGCGCTCGAATACATTCTCTTAATCAGTTGTCGGTTATCGGCTTGTTTTCGATATCTGTCGCGTTACGGCGGTTGATTTATTCAGGCTAAGCCATAGAGAGCAAGAGGATTACATGTCGCTATCCGGGCGAAACGGCGCAAACTCGCGTACACCTTTGTCGAAGCTATCAGGTGGTCTGCACAAAAAAAATCAACTTGCTGCTTATACCATCGAGCCTGTCCAGGCGCTGACCAGCAATCAGGGCTTGCCTATCCGTGACAACCATAATTCGCGCAGAGCGGGTGACGGTGGACCTACCCTTCTAGAAGACTTTATCCTTTCCGAGAAATTATCCAATTTTGGACACGAACGTATTGCCGAACGCGTCGTCAATGCTAGAGGATGCGGGGCCCATGGAGTCTTCAGGCCCTACAGGTCGATGGTGCAATACACCAGCGCGGCATTCCTGCAGGACCCCGAACTGGATACGCCTGTATTCGTACGATTTTCCACGACAGCGGGCAGTCAGGGCTCATCCGATACCGTACGCGATGTGCGCGGCTTTGCGGTGAAGTTTTACACTTCCGAGGGGAATTATGACCTGGTTGGCAGCAGCATGCCTGTTTTCTATATACAGGACGCCATCAAATTTCCTGACCTAATGCATGCCCTCAAGCCCGAACCGGATCATGAGATGCCGCAGGCCAGTAGCGCTCACGACACGTTCTGGGACTTCGCTTCGTTGATGCCTGAAACGACTCACATGCTGATGTGGTCGCTATCCGACCGGGGCTTGCCGCGCAGCCTGCGAATGATGGAAGGTTTTGGTGTGCACGCATTTCGCTTTGTCAATGGGCAAGGCAACGGGTTTTTCGTCAAATTTCACTGGAAACCCAAGCTCGGCGTGCACGCCCTGGCCTGGGACGAGGCGCAAAAAATCGCCGGCAAAGATCCGGACTTTCACCGGCGCGACCTTTGGGACGCTATTGAAAGCGGTCATTTTCCGGAATGGGAATTGGGCGTGCAGTTGATCGATGCCGGAAAAGAAGGCGCGCTCGGATTCGACATCCTGGATCCGACCAAATTGATTCCGGAACAACAGGTGCCGGTACAGCTGATCGGAAAGCTGGTACTGAACCGCAATCCGGACAATTATTTCGCTGAAACCGAGCAGGTTGCTTTTCATCCGGGCCACCTGGTGCCGGGCATTGAATTCTCCAACGATCCCTTGCTTCAAGGTCGCCTGGCTTCTTACAGCCATAGCCAGCGGGCGCGCATAGGAGCCAACTTTCACGAGCTTCCCATCAATCGCAGCGTTTGTCCGATACACAATTTTCAACGCGGCGGCCATCAGCGTCAGACGATCAGCAAGGGAAGGGTCGCCTACGAGCCCAACACGCTGGGGAACGGCAGCGAGTTTCGGGTAGACGGCGCCGATAACGGGTTCCTACCCGACGCCGCGCTGATCGAGGCGGGCAAGCTACGGTGCCGCAGCCCTTCATTCGACGATCATTTTTCTCAGGCGACATTGTTTTGGAACAGCCAGACCGCCGCTGAAAAAGAGCATCTCGTCGCGGCTTTCAGGTTCGAGTTGTCCAAGGTCGATGTCGCCGATATTCGCCAGCGCATGGTCGACAACCTGGCCCATGTCGATGTCAAACTTGCTGCCCGGGTTGCGGCGCCGCTGGGTATCAATGCGCCCGATGTGAAATCGGCGGCCGGGCGCCTCGGCTTTCGCGACTATCGGATCGAGAACAAGGTGGATGCCGATCCCGCGCTCAGCATGGCAAGCCGCTCCGATGCCGGCATAAAAACCCGAAAAATCGCCATTTTGCTCGCCGACGGCTTCGACAATGCGGGCGTGCGGCGTCTTCAATCTGACCTCGTCGACGCCGGCGCCATCTGCCGGGTGGTTGCGCCGCATCTCGGCCCGGTCAGCGCCGCCAGCGGGCGCCAGATCGCCGCAGACCATACCTTTGCCAACATGCCATCCATCATGTTCGACGCGGTCGTCATACCAGGCGGAGCCGCCGCCAGTGCCACGTTGTGCGGTATAGGCGAAGCGGTTCATTTCGTTCTGGAAGCCTACAAGCATTGCAAAACCATCTGTGTGGTTGGCGAAGGCGTCGAGCTCTTGTCTACGCTCGGTTTCGTTCAGGGGACAAATGCGGACATGGTCAGTATGCCGACACCGGGTGTGCTGATTGCAGGTGCGAACCAGGTCCTCGACGGTCAGGTGACGCCGGAACTGATCAAAGCCATTGCGCGTCACCGCCACTGGGATCGCCCGCATATCGACGCCGTGCCGGCCTGATCCCATCAGTCCTGGCGCGGGCAATCCAGTCCTCAGTGTCGCGTAGCCGGACCTTTGTGAAACCGGAAGGCCACGGTCGGCACGGAGAAGTCCTCGAACGGAGAGCCGAGCGCCATTTCGCCTTCCATCAAAAGCACGCATTCCTGGCGGCGCAGCGGGACGATCTCGGCGCTGTCCGAAAACCGTACCCAGGTGCCGTAACTGCTGGTGTCCTTCAAATGAAACTTGCCTGAACGCCATTCGAGCCGGGCGTGTTTTCGCGACACCCTTGCGTCGGCCACCACGAATTGCGCATGCTGATCGCGACCCAAGAACAGCGGAAGATCGAGGGAGACGAATCTGGCGTTGACATCAAGCCACGACAGTTCTATGAACGAGGACTGCGGCGAACGGCTTGTGAATGTCGAAGGCCCGAAGTTCGCCGGCATGGTAAGAACGTCGGTGTGAATTTCCGATTGCCATTCGACCCGGTACACCATGCAGGGCTCATTGCGTCCCCGGATCGCCATCGCGCCGAGCGATCGGCAGCGAACCTTGTTGTCCGGCGGCAGATGGTCAATCACCGAATCGGTCGCCAGTATCTGGTCCGGACCGGCGAGATCGCTCAGGCGCGACGCCACGTTGACGGCGTCTCCATAGCAGTCGCCATCCTGCTCTACGATGTCGCCGCGTGCCATGCCCGTGCGAAGACGCATCTTGAGCGGCTCGGGCCATTGGCGAATCCGCCGGTGATGCACTTCCTGAAGTTCGATAACCGCTTCGATGGCGTCATGGCTCTGCGAAAAAAGCATCAGCACGCCATCACCTAGATACTTCGCGACGCGGCCGTGGTGGGTTTCGCACACCTGCCCTATCCAGAGCGTCAGCCGCGTGATCGCCTGGGTCGCCTTCGCATTGCCAAGCGACTCGAAAACACCGATGCTGCCGGTGAGATCGGCAAAGACAACGGTGATTTCAGTCATGGGGTGCGACACAGTCCGCGAGTGGTCTGGGTGGTGTCGTTGCAGACGGAACAGCGGTCGTTAATCGGCTCAATGCCGGTGACCCCAAAGCAGGAAGGCGTTTCGACCTTCCACGTCGAGCGTTACCGGCTGTCCGACGGGCAGCATCGCCTTGGTGGGCACGTGCCCGAACGGCAAGCCGGTCAAAATCCGCGCGCCGATCTGGCTTTGCAGCCACTGCACCACGCTGGCGAGTTTGAAACCCTTGTCGTGCGAAGCAAGTGTGTAACCAGTGAAGTGACCTAGCACGACGGCTTGCTGCTGCCCGAGGATGCCCGCGCGAAGCAGTTGCGTCAGCATGCGCTCGACCCGATAGGGATGTTCGCCGATGTCCTCAAGAAACAAAATACCTTTTTTCACGACCGGCAGATACGGTGTTCCAACCAGCGAGGCAAGAACGGCAAGGTTGCCGCCCCAGAGCATTGCATTTTCGACAGAATATTTGCCATTTACCGGCTTTTCGCCCGCCCCATCAGCGCGAGCAGCTATGGAATCAATAGCAGTTTTCGGAAGTTGCCAGCCGCAGCCCTCGCCTCGTCCGGTCGCCATGTCGTCAAAGCATGCCTCGGTCACGTCGTCGGTTCCGGTCTTGGCTCCGAAATCATCCACCAGGCACGGTCCGGACCATGAAGGAGCACCGTTTTTTGCCAGCAAAGCCAGCTGAAACGCGGTGAAGTCGCTATAGCCGACAAATCGGGTTCCACCGGCGATGGCCCTTGCGACTGCCTTGTAATTGATCGAGGGAAGGATGCGCGTTAGGCCGTAGCCACCGCGGGAAATCAAGGCCACATCGGCCCCGCTGGCGGCAGCGCGGTGGATCGCTGCAAGCCGGGTTTCATCGTCACCTGCAAAGCGCTGGTGGCTTGCCAGTGCGGCTTCGTCGACCTCGACCTCGTACCCCAGCACTGTCAGGCGCTTGACGCCGCGTTGAAAGCCCGACTTGTCGCGTACCGCGCCCGACGGCGAATAAATGTAGATATGTTTTTTCACCTCCGCAAGTATCCCATTGCCGGGCACCCGATATGCATGAATATCCTACAGGCGGCCGCTGCGGTTTCCAACCTTGGGCCGCCGTGCGCCGTGTAGAGTTGAACCATTGACCAAGACAAATGCGAGGAGAACAGCAATGGCCCATTCCAGTATCGGAACAGCATCCGGCGGCGATAGTAACGAAAACCATGATTTCGACGATCTTCCGAGCAAAACCATGGGCGCTGAATCGGATAGCGGCTCAAGCGGTGATGACAACGCGAACAGTGGCTGTTCAACGGATGGCGAATCGGACAGCGGCGATGCATCGAGAGCGTTGACGGAGTCGGACTTGGCATCACCAGATCTGATCGCTGGTGCCAACCCGTTCGCCACCGATGATGGCAATCCGGCTAATTTTCCTGATGTGCCAAATGTCGCTACCAGCCCTTCTGAAAATATGCCGCGCTAGGAAAAAGACGACCTCCGATCGGGTTAGGAGCCCGGGTTCAGACCAGTTGACGTAAGTCGTTGCGGGGGCGTGCGGCCATGTCGAGAGGAACCATCGCCTAGTGATGGAAACAAGGATTGCACGCTGTAACTTATTTGCTGCACTAGTGTGTAAATTACATTCATTATGAGGACTATCCTTGGGCTTCTGCATAGGCCGCATGGTCGCGCCAAAATTCATCCAGTCCCAAGCCGCCGACCGTTTCGCTCCCGCTTTCGAAAAAAGTGGCTGATGCGGCAAACGCCCGGATTCCCGCATGATGGCCCTTCCCCGGAAATGGCCGTTCCAACGCCGAGTCGATTACCAAAAAGTCCTGTGAGCCGCCGGAATCGCCCATCGCATCAGCGTTCTCCGGCACGCGTCCGACCACGGCTTGCAAAATCCGCTTCCCCGCACCCATCGAAAGGTCCACATCCAACGCCTGATCAAACGCATTCATCAGCCGCAACCCACGGTAGCGATATGCGGCAGCCGGCGGAAGCGACATTGCAAGCAGGCTACCCGGCGCCGGCATCACGAGCACGACATGCTGCAAATCCAGCCTTGCGACAAGTTCCACAAGAATGTTGCGATGCCGGCTGAACCGGTGAAAACTTTCCTTTTTCGGCTTGTCGCTTTTACCGAAACCGATCAGATCAGGCGCGACCACCCGGTGACCCGCCCGCGCCAAATGCGAAATGAGCCCGCGAAACACCCAGCTCCAGGCTGGACTGTCGTGCACGCAAAGATAGGTCAGGCGAGGATTGCCGCCCTGCTCCGCCGTGTCGCCTTGCTCGTCAAGGTAGTGCAGCCGCAAACCGTTCAGCGACGGCAGGTCGCTCACGTAATTCCCTTTCCACGGATAGTCTTGCAACCCGGCAAAGGCCTCGTTGGGGGTGCGAAGTGCGTCGTCTCGAAGCGAATGGCGCCGCGTTGCCAGGGCCCGCTGGCTGGCACGGCGGTCGCCAAAAAAATCCTTGACCAACTCGCCGCATTCGTCGGCCATGACATCGCCGCGTACTGCTGTGTGGTGGTTCAGCTGCCTGTTGCCGTAAATGTCAATTACCGAGCCGGCGGCGCCGGTTTTAGGCTCCCGTGCGCCGAAAACGACACGCTTTAATCGGGCCGCAAGTATGGCGCCGCTGCACATCACGCACGGCTCGAGCGTGACGAAAAGTTCGCATTCGCCGAGCCGGTAATTGCCCAAGGAGAGCGCCGCGGCGCGCATAGCGGTGATCTCGGCATGCGCTGTCGGGTCGTTCGCACCGATCATCGCGTTTCGTCCGTGCGCTACGACTACGCCGTCGCGAACGACCAGCGCGCCCACCGGAACTTCGCCGCGGGCAGCGGCTTCACGGGCCTGCACCAGCGCCAGTTCCATAAAGTATTCATCGCTCATTTGCTACTTAATTAATGGCGCACCGCGCTCGCCAAATCGGCAAAAACCCACTTTTCGACCACTATTTTTCGTCGTCCGGCAGCGCGCGGGGCTGCATTCCCGCTTCGACCGCCTGCTTGAACTTTCGCTGAAGCTGCTCTCCATGCATCAGCGCCGGCGCTGGCGCTGGCGACACAGCTTTCAACTGTTTTTTTGCCAGCAGTCCGACGGCAACCAGCGCGATCAACAAGCTGATCAAGCCCACGGCGGCGCGCATCTCAAGACTCTCGCCCGCCAGCTGGCTGCGTATTCGCATACATGCCGTCCATCCAGCAGGCTAAAGCGCGCTCATTCTCGCCGCCCGCCGCATACATCGCCTGCGTCGCCATGCGTGCTTCAGGACGGTGTTGGTTGAGCTTGAGCTTGCACTGCATGCCGGTGACTTCCAGCTCGAAAGCGACGATCCCGGCGAGCATTTTTTGCGCAAAGTCTTCGCCCAGGCCGCGCCATTGCTCGGCATAGGCCGGTTCATGGTCGGCAATCAACTTTTTAAGCAGCGCGTCCTTGGCGTGCGGCTCCTCTACCAGCGTTGCGCGAACGGTGCAATGCACGGCGACGTAATTCCACGTCGGCACCCTCGCGAGATCCGGATACACCCTTGGCGACAGGTAAGCGTGGGGCCCGAGAAACGTCACCACGGCCTTTGGACTCGCCCGAAGCAATCGCGAATGCGGATTGGCCCTGGCCACATGGCCGAGCAGCGTCATCGGCTCGCCAGTCTGGACGCCGGTTTCCAGATGCAGTGGAAGATGCGTCACATACGGCAAGCCCTCGACGTCGACGCTGATGAGGCTGGCAAATGGATATTGCTGGATCAGAGCCGCGGCCTGGTCGCGATCGCCTTCAAACTGCGCGGGCAGATACATGGTTTGTCACTCCCACTCGATGGTCGCCGGCGGCTTGCTGCTCACATCGTAAGTCACGCGGTTGATGCCGCGAACTTCATTGATGATGCGGCCAGATACCTTCTTGAGCAGCGGGTACGGCAGTTCCGCCCAGTCGGCGGACATGAAATCGCTGGTCTGCACGGCCCGCAGCGCCACAACATATTCATAGGTTCGGCCATCGCCCATCACGCCGACGCTTTTGACCGGCAGGAACACGGCGAACGCCTGGCTGGTCAACTCGTACCAGGTCTTGCCGGTTTCGGCATTTCTGAAATTGCGTAGTTCCTCAATGAAAATCGCATCGGCCCGGCGCAGCAGATCGGCATATTGCTTTTTGACCTCGCCCAGAATTCGCACCCCCAGCCCCGGTCCGGGGAATGGGTGGCGATAAACCATTTCATGCGACAAGCCGAGCGCCACGCCCAGTTCCCGCACTTCGTCCTTGAACAGCTCACGCAGGGGTTCGAGCAGCTTTAGCCCCAACTGCTCGGGCAGGCCGCCGACGTTGTGATGGCTTTTGATCGAAACGGCTTTTTTGTTTTTCGCGCCGCCCGACTCGATCACGTCGGGGTAAATCGTTCCCTGCGCCAGCCATTTCGCGCCCTTGTGGGCGCCGTCCAGTCCTGCCTTGAGACGCGCGGCTTCGGCTTTGAACACTTCCACAAACTCGCGGCCGATGATCTTGCGCTTGGCTTCCGGGTCGCTCACGCCGGCAAGGTGGCCCAGAAACTGCCCGGCTGCATCGACGCGGATGACGTTGGCATGCAGCTTGCCGACGAACATCTCCATCACCATGTCTCCCTCGTTCAGCCGCAGCAGGCCATGGTCGACGAACACGCAGGTCAACTGGTCGCCGATGGCCCGGTGGATCAGGGCGGCCGCGACCGAGGAATCGACCCCGCCGGAGATCCCGAGGATGACCTCCTCGTCACCGACCAGCCGGCGGATGTTCTCGACCGCCTCAATGACGTAGTCGCCCATGACCCAGTCTGGGCGGGCTCCGCAGACATCCAGCACGAAGCGGCGCAAGATCGCCGCGCCCTGCGGAGTGTGCGTCACTTCCGGGTGAAACTGCACGCCGTAAAAGCGCCGCTCTTCGTCGGCCATGCCGGCAATCGGGCAGCTGGAGGTAGAGGCCATGACTTTAAAGCCCGGCGGCATTTCAGTGACCTTGTCGCCATGGTTCATCCAGACGGTGAGCATGCCCTGCCCTTCAGGTGTGGTGAAGTCCGCGATGCCCTTGAGCAGTGCGGTATGGCCGCGGGCGCGCACATCGGCATGGCCGAACTCGCGCTGCTGGCCGCTCTCGACCTTGCCGCCGAGTTGGTGCGCCATGGCCTGCATGCCATAGCAGATGCCGAGCACCGGAACTCCAAGGTCGAACGCCGACTGCGGCGCTTTGTCGGTCGCTTCCTCGTAGATGCTGGCGTGGCTGCCGGACAGGATGACGCCCTTCAAATTTCCGTCGCTGGCGTAATCGCGAACCCAGTCGTCAGTTACGTCGCAAGAGTGGACTTCGCAGAAAACATGGGCCTCCCGGACGCGGCGCGCAATAAGCTGGGTAACCTGGGAGCCGAAGTCGAGAATAAGGATTTTTTCGTGCTGCATGAAGAGCGTTTCGGGCAATGGTTCAGTCAAAAAAGAAAAAGGGCGTCTGCCACTAGACGCCCCGATGCTTGCAGAAAAATCAGTCGGCTCGGTAGTTGGGCGCTTCCTTGGTGATCTGCACGTCGTGCACATGGCTTTCGCGAATGCCCGCGGTGGTAATTTCGACGAACTCGGCCTTGTCGTGCATTTCCTGGATCGTGGCACAGCCGCAGTAACCCATGCTCGCCCGCAAGCCGCCGGCCATCTGGAAAACGATGGCGACCATCGAACCTTTGTACGGCACGCGGCCTTCGATGCCTTCAGGCACCAGTTTGTCCGCATTCGGATTGCCAGTGCTCGATTCCTGAAAATAGCGGTCGGCGCTGCCCTGCTGCATGGCGCCAATGCTCCCCATGCCACGGTAGCTTTTGTAGCTGCGGCCCTGGAACAAAATGACTTCGCCTGGCGCTTCTTCGGTGCCGGCGAACATGCCTCCCATCATCACCGTTCCCGCGCCCGCTGCGATCGCCTTGGCGATGTCGCCGCTGTAGCGCACGCCACCGTCCGCTATCAGCGGCACTCCGCTGCCGCGCAGGGCAGTCGCCACGCTGTCGATCGCCATGATCTGCGGCACGCCGACGCCGGCGACGATGCGGGTGGTGCATATACTGCCCGGGCCGATGCCCACCTTCACCGCATCCGCGCCGGCTTCGACCAGCGCCAGCGCCGCCGCGCCGGTAGCGATATTGCCGCCCACGACGTCGATTTGCGGGTAGTTCCGCTTGACCCAGCGGACGCGGTCGAGCACACCCTGGCTGTGGCCGTGCGCGGTGTCAACCACGATGGCATCGACGCCGGCACGGACCAGCGCCTCGACCCGCTCCTCGGTTCCTTCGCCAACGCCGACGGCAGCGCCGACGCGCAATTTGCCGTGCGAATCGCGCGCGGCGTTGGGGAAAGTTGTCTGTTTGGTGATGTCCTTGACTGTGATCAGGCCCTTGAGCTCGAAATCGTCATTGATCAGCAGAACGCGCTCGAGCCGATGCTTGTTCAGCAGCGCCTTAGCGTCGGACAGCGAAGCGGTTTCGGAAATCGTGATCAGGCGTTCGCGCGGCGTCATGATGGTGCTGACCGGCACGTCCATGCGCGACTCGAAGCGCATGTCGCGGCCGGTGACGATGCCGACGACCTTGCCGCCGTCAATGACCGGAAAGCCCGAAATGCCAAGCTGTTCGCTGAGCGCCATCACCTGCCGCACGGTGTGCGTCGGCGTGATGACAACCGGGTCGCGCAGCACGCCGCTTTCATAGCGCTTGACCCTCGACACCTCGGCCGCCTGCTGCTGCGGCGTCAGGTTTTTATGAACGATGCCGATGCCGCCTTCCTGCGCGATGGCGATCGCCAGTCGCGCCTCTGTGACGGTGTCCATCGCCGCCGACACCAGCGGCAGATTCAGGCGGATGTTGCGCGAAAACTGGGTAGAGAGCAAAGCGTCCTTGGGAAGGACCTGGGAGAACGCCGGCACCAGCAACACGTCGTCGAAGGTGAGCGCTTTGCCGAGTAGGCGCATAGAGGAAGCTCCAAAAAAAGAATTGTACCTTTGGGCTCCGCGCCGCTCGCAAGCTGATCAGTAGTTACCCTTGATGGTGGCCCGAAGCCGTGGCAAGAAGGCCGCAACGCGTTGGCAAATCCGCCTTGATTCCCGTTAGCGCCGCTACACTGGCGCAATGCACCTCAAGCCTTCATTGAAAATCGTGCTTTTGGCGGTCGCGTTCGGTGCGTTCGCCGCATCTTCACAGGCGCAGTGGCAATGGACCGACAAGGATGGCCGCAAAGTCTTCAGCGACCGCCCGCCGCCGGCGGACATCGCTCCCAAAAACATTTTGATTCGGCCCGCCGCCAGGGAGCCCGTACCACCCGCCGAAGCGTCGGCGCCAGCCGCCCGGCCTGCCGCGCCCAAACTTGCTGCGACGGACGCCCGGCTTGAAGCCAAAAAGAAGCAGGCGGAAGACGACGAACTGTTGAAGAAAAAGGCCGAGGAGGAACAATTGGCCAAGGCCAGGTCAGACAACTGCGACCGTGCCAAAAAAACGCTTGCGACGATCGAGTCGGGCGTCAGGATTTCGCTGGTCAACGCCAAAGGCGAGCGCTATTACATGGACGACACGGCACGGGCGGCCGAGAGTAGCCGCTTGCGGGGCATCGCCCAAAGCGATTGCGCGAACTAGCGTCTGGTGGTGTGCAGGTCGCGCGCCGCTCTGATCGACGTCAATATCCGGCCTTGCCGCCGGGCCGGGTCTTGGCAAAAAGTCCGGCGCTTTTAGTGCCCTGGCCCTTGAAGCGGTTGCGGCGCGCAAGCTTGGGATCGATGTGAAGCGCACGGTAGACCTCGATGCGGTCCGATTGCTTCAATGGGTAGGACAGCGGCCTTCTTCGGCCCCACACGCCGACCGCCATGCCATCAACCCGCAGTTGCGGAAACTCGCTGAAAATTCCGCTGTACGCCAGCGCCTCGGCGATCGAGCTTCCCTCGGCCAACTCCAGTGACCACTCTCTGACCTGGCGCGCGGCCGGCGAGTAGACGAGCGACAGCTTCACCCGTGGCCCTTGAACACAATTCATTCGTCGCGGTAAACGACCGAAGCGCGCTTCACGAACGCATCGACCAGCGAGCCGGCGATCTTGCCGAACACCGGACCGACCAAGGCCGCCAGCGCCATGTTGTCGAAGTCATACCGCAGCACCAGATCGACCTTGCAGGCGCGCTGGGCGCCGTCGCCCACAGGCGAAAACTCCCAGGCGCCTTCCAGCCTGGAAAACGGCCCGTCAAGCAGGTGCAGGGTCACCCTGCGATCAGCCTCGTGCGCGTTGCGCGTTGTGAAGCTCTGCCGGATGCCAGCAAAGGCGATGCCGATCCTGGCGACCACCCCGTCGGCGGTTTCCTCAAGCACGCTCGCCTGATCGCACCACGGCAGAAACTGCGGATAGCGTGCGATGTCGGTCACCAGGGCAAACATTTCGGCGGCGCTGTACCAGATCAGGACGGATTTATGGACGGTTTTCATACAATCGGAGGGTGCGGGCCATTGTATGGGTCGCAAGCCACCCTCGCCCCCACGCCACCCTCCTCCTCATGGCCACCAAAGAAGCATCCACCACCAAAAAACCGACCGCCGCGTCGTCCGGAAAACCGGCGGGCAAGCCGGCGGCAAATCTGTCGCCAAAGGCCGCCGCCGCCGCTGTGCGCATTGCCGACAACAAGAAGGCCAACTTCAACTACCACATCGAGGAGCGCTTCGAAGCCGGCATGGTGCTTGAAGGATGGGAAGTCAAATCAGTGCGGGAAGGCAAGGTCCAGCTGACTGACGGCTATGTCGTGATACGGGGCGGCGAGCTGTTCATCATCGGTTGCCAGATCAATCCGCTGGGCACCGCCTCAACGCATGTTCGCCCTGACTCGGTACGAACCAAAAAGCTGTTGATGCACAAGGAAGAGATTCGCCGGCTGATCGGAAAGGTCGATCAGAAAGGCTTCACGCTGGTGCCGCTGAACATGCACTGGAAAGCCGGCAAGGTGAAATGCGAAATCGGATTGGCCAAGGGCAAGGCCGAGCACGACAAGCGCAACACCGTGAAGGATCGGGAGGGCAAGCGTGAGGTTGCCCGCGCGATGAAGTCCGGAAACCGCTAAGCGCTGGCGAAGAGCCATGACCGCGTCGCCCAAGGTCGGCCAAGGAATATTTAGGGGTCAAATCTGCGCATCAAACATACGGGCCGCCCGCATCCAGCTATGTTTTAAATAGCAGAAAAAACTGGGCCGACCCGGTTCAGGAAAGGGCCGAGTTACGTTGCCGCCACGCCATAAGCTCGTTGGCGGCCAGCGCCGCCACCACAAGCGTGCCACCGGCCAAGACGCTGGTGGCGGGCGACTCGCCGGCGCCGAGCCAGGCCAGCACAATGCCGAAAATGATTTCCAGCAGCGCAAGCAGCGCGACCTCGGGCGCCTTGAGGACGCTGGCGCAGAGCACCGCCAGAACGCACGGAATCGCCAGCTGAAAAACACCTAGCAACGCCAGCAGACCGATGTCGTGCGGCGTCGCGCTCAGCGGCAAGGCCAGTGGCAGCGCGGCCAGCGTCGACACCGCTGCCCCTGCCAGCACGGCCGGCACCAGGTCGATGTTGCCGCCGAGTGCGCGGCTGTGCTGCACGACCGTCCAGTTGCAGGCACTTGCCAGGGGCACCAGGAGCGCCACCAGCGTTCCCGCAAGCGAGCCGCCCGCGTTCAGCTGCCCTCCATACATCCAGGCAATGCCGACGCCCGCCAGGGTAATCGCGGCCCAGGTGCGCGCCGGAATTTGATGGCCGATGAAAACGCGCGCCAGCAAGGCGGTTATAAAAGGTCCGAGCGCGAGCGTCACCAGCACGTTGGCCACCGTCGTGAGCGTCAGCGCGACCATGAAGGCGGTGAACATCACGCCCCAGCAAACAGCCGACAGCCAGAACGCCCTGCCGCCGTGCCAGATCCGGGCGAAAACCGCGCGCCCCTGAAAAACAGGCAGGATCGCTGTCAGCGAAACGACGGTGCTAAAGCTTCGCCAGAAGGTAACTTCGAAGCTGCGCGCTGTCTCCAACTGACGCGTCACGACACCGGCGATCGACCACATGAAGGACACAAGGACCATCAGGACAACTGCTTTGGAGTGCGTGAGTTTCATCAAAACCAGCAAACGAAAAAAAGTTTGGTTGCCCTGCCCCAAACCAAGCAGCGGCCGCGGAACCGGCTCCGCCGGGCCGCAGGCGCAGCGGCCCCCTCGGGGGGCAGGAAGTTACACGCAGTGAGCGACCGTGGGGGCCCTAACGGCCCGCCCGCTTGCGCTCGCTCTCCTTGAGGTGGCGCTTGCGCAGGCGAACCGACTTGGGCGTGATCTCGACCAGCTCGTCGTCCTCGATGAACTCGACGCCATATTCCAGCGTCAACTCGATCGGCGGCGTGATCTTGATCGCGTCTTCTTTCCCCGAAACGCGGAAGTTGGTCAACTGCTTGGTGCGCGTCGCGTTGACGACCAGGTCGTTGTCGCGGCTGTGGATGCCGACGATCATGCCTTCATACACCGGATCGTTGGCGCGGACGAACATGCGGCCCCGGTCGTCGAGCTTGCCCAGGGCATAGGTAAAGATTTCACCATCGTCCATCGAAATCAGCACGCCGTTCTTGCGCCCGCCGATCTCACCCTTGTGAGCCTCGTAGCTGTCGAAGATGTTCGAAATCAGCCCGGAGCCCCGCGTCAGATTCAAAAATTCATTGGTGAAACCGATCAGGCCGCGCGCCGGAATGCGGTATTCCAGCCGAACGCGGCCGCGGCCGTCGGATTCCATATTGACCAGATCGCCCTTGCGCTCGCCCAGCGCCTGCATGACGCCGCCCTGATGCTGCTCCTCGATGTCTGCGGTGACCAGCTCGATCGGCTCGTGCTTTTCGCCGTTGACTTCCTTCATCACGACGCGCGGCTTGGACACCGCGAGCTCGAAGCCCTCACGGCGCATGTTCTCCAGCAGGATGGTCAGGTGCAACTCGCCGCGGCCCATCACCTCGAAAATGCCTTCCTCGCCGGTTTCGCTGACGCGCAGCGCCACGTTGTGCTGCAGCTCCTTTTGCAGGCGGTCCCAGATCTGGCGGCTGGTGACGTATTTGCCCTCGCGCCCGGCCAGCGGGCTGGTGTTGACGCAAAAATTCATCGTCAGCGTCGGCTCATCGACCTTGAGCATCGGCAGCGGCGCCGGATTCAGCGGGTCGGTGATCGTCACGCCGATGCCGATGTCGGTCAGGCCATTGATCAATACGATTTCGCCAGGACCGGCATCGCTCGTCTGCACGCGTTCCAGGCCCTGAAAGGTCAACACCTGGTTGATTCGGCCTTTGACCGCCTTGCCGTCCGCGCCTTCCATCACCACCACGTCCATCATCGGCCTGACCGTTCCCTGGCTGATGCGGCCGACGCCGATCCGGCCCACGAAGGTCGAAAAGTCGAGCGCGGAAATTTGCAGTTGCAGCGGCGCATCAGGGTCGCCCTGCTGGTGCGGCACATGCTCAAGAATGGTGTTGAAAAGCGCCGACATGTCGGGGCCCCACTGCTCATTCGGCGGGCCTTCCTCCAGCGACGACCAGCCGTTGATGCCGGAGGCGTAGACCACGGGGAAGTCAAGTTGTTCGTCGGTGGCGCCAAGTTTATCGAACAGGTCGAAAGCGGCGTTCACCACATAGTCGGGCCGCGCCCCGGGCTTGTCGACCTTGTTGACCACCAAAATGGGTTTGAGGCCCAGCGCCAGCGCCTTCTTGGTGACAAAGCGGGTCTGCGGCATCGGGCCTTCCTGCGCGTCTATCAGTAGCACGACGCCGTCGACCATCGACAGCGCCCGCTCGACTTCGCCGCCGAAGTCGGTGTGGCCGGGCGTGTCGACGATGTTGATGTGCGTGCCTTCCCAGGTCACGGCGCAGTTCTTGGCCAGAATCGTGATGCCGCGCTCTTTTTCGATCGCGTTGTTGTCCATCACGGTGTCGATGATTTTCTCGTGCTCGGCAAAGGTGCCGGACTGGCGCAGCAGCTGATCGACCATGGTGGTCTTGCCATGATCGACGTGGGCGATGATGGCGATGTTGCGGATTTGTTTGTGGCTCATGCTTGGCTTTCTGGAAGGCTTGGGGAAACGGTAATGCTTCAGGATTGAAAAGAGGTGGCGCCCTGCGGCGCGGACATGGAAACCGGCACAAAAACTTCCGGCGTGCGCTGTGCCGATTGCAAAATGTCTCGGACTTCGACCGGACTCAGCAAGCGCTGGGGAATCAGTTCATCGGCCGTGACATGCGCCGAGCCCAAAAACGCGGCTGGCTCGCTGCCATACACCTGCACAAGCGGCGCGTCCGGTCCCCAGTCGCCGCGCCGCCGCAGGCCGCTCAGGAATCGTCCCGCATTGTCGGCGTCGAGTGTGACAACCGGGAATCCAGCCACCAGCGACTGCGGCGGCAGCAGGCACGATTCGCGCTCGGCTTCGCTCATCGCTTCGAGCGCCGGAAGTGACACGCATTGCGCGGCCGTGAAGCCGCCGGTCTCCAGCCGCCGGAGCGAACCCAGGTGCGCGCCGCAGCCCAATGCTTCACCGATGTCTTCACCAAGAGTGCGGATGTACGTTCCCTTACTGACTTTTACTATGATTTTTATAGCCGCTTGCGCAAGTGGATCTTGCGCTAGAGCCATATTCAGCTCATAAATCGTGACGTGGCGCGCTTCGCGTTCGACCGCGATGCCCTGTCTGGCGTATTCGTACAAAGCCTTGCCGCCCTTCTTCACCGCCGAATACATTGGCGGGATTTGCGTCAAGGGGCCGGTAAAGCGCCGGGCAAGCGATTCCAGCATCGCGGAAGTGATTCCGGGAACCGGCCGCGTCTCGATCACTTCGCCTTCGGCATCGGCCGTGCTGGTCTTCTGGCCCAGCAGCAGCACGGCTTCATAGGTCTTGTCGGCGTCGAGCTGGAGCTGGCTGAACTTGGTCGCCGCGCCGAAGCACAGCGGCAGCACGCCGGTGGCCAGCGGGTCGAGCGTCCCGGTATGGCCCGCCTTGTCGGCGCGCAGCAGCCACTTGGCTTTTTGCAAAGCCTGGTTGCTCGACAGGCCGAGCGGTTTGTCGAGCAGCAGCACGCCGTGAACCGGGCGCTTGCGCCGCGGGTTGTCGCACCCACAGTCGTTCGCTTCGCGTAACTCCCTGCCCCCCGAGGGGGCCGCTGCGCCTGCGGCCCGGCGAAGCCGGTTCCGCGGCCCTGGCTGATCTGGAGTCTGTGCCGCCTCCAGATCCACGGTGCGTGCAAGCACCTGCCCCTCCAAGGGGGCGTTCGCTCCTTGGGGCGGCCCTGCTGCGGTCATGTCTAAATTTCGCTGTCCGTGGCTCGGGAAGAAACCGCCTTGGCGATCAGGGCATTGAGGTCGGCGGCGCGTTCGGTGGTCTGGTCGAAATGGAAATGCAGCGTCGGCACCGTGTGCGTCATCAGCCGCTTGAACAGGCCGTTGCGCAGGAATCCGGCCGCTTGGTTGAGCGCGGTTTCACACTCTTTCGGGTCGCCGACCAGCACGCTGAAATAAATCTTGGCGTGGGCATAGTCGGGCGTCACCTCGACCGACTGAACCGTGACCATGCCAACGCGCGGGTCTTTCAACTCGCGCGCGATCAGCTCGGTCAGATCGCGCTGGATCTGGTCGGCAACGCGAAATCCGCGGTTCGGGGTGGATGATTTTTTGCGCATGGAATTAGCGTCGGCCGCAGGCTGACAACCGGCCAGCCGTCAGCCACGGAGGACTGACGGCCGCCGGTTTTTGACATTTACAGCGTCCGGGCCACTTCCTTGATCTCGAAGAATTCCAGCACGTCGCCGACTTCAATGTCGTTGTAGTTCTTGATGTTCAAGCCGCACTCAAAACCTTCCTTGACTTCCTTGGCATCGTCTTTGAAGCGCTTCAGCGAATCGAGCTCACCCGTGAAGATCACCACATTTTCGCGCAGCAAGCGCAAGCGGGCGGTGCGGCGGACCACGCCGGCGGTGACCATGCAGCCGGCAATCGAGCCGATCTTGCTGACCTTGAAGATATTGCGAATCTCGGCGTTTCCGATAATTTCTTCCTTCTTGTCGGGCGTCAGCATGCCGGACATGGCGGCCTTGAGTTCGTCCACAGCGTCGTAAATGATGTTGTAGTAGCGAATCTCGACGCCGTTGCTCTCAGCCTGCTTGCGCGCCTGGGCGTCGGCCCGGGTGTTGAAGCCGATCAGCACCGCCTTCGATGCGATCGCCAGGTTGACGTCGGACTCGGAAATGCCGCCGACACCCGAGTACACCAGTTGCACCTTGACCTCGTCGGTCGAGAGCTTGAGCAGCGACTGCGACAGCGCTTCCTGCGAACCCTGGACGTCGGCCTTGATGATGATCGGTAGCAGCTTGACTTCGCCGGCGTTGATGTCGGAGAACATGTTCTCCAGCTTGGACGCCTGCTGCTTGGCCAGCTTGGTGTTGCGAAATTTGCCGGCGCGGTAGGTGGCGATCTCGCGAACGCGGCGTTCGTCGGTCATCACCATGAAATCGTCTCCCGCCTGCGGCACTTCCGTCAGGCCCTGAATTTCGACCGGGATGGAAGGCCCCGCCGTCTTGACCGGCTTGCCGTTTTCGTCGAGCATGGCGCGGACCCGGCCATAAGTCGAGCCGGCCAGCACCACGTCACCCGCCTTCAGCGTTCCGGACTGGACAAGCACGGTGGCAACCGGGCCGCGCCCTTTGTCCAGACGCGCCTCGATGACCAGCCCCTTGGCCAGCGAATCGACCGACGCCCGGAGTTCCAGCACCTCGGCCTGCAGCAGGACCTGCTCGAGCAGGTC
>Ga0136611_10000857_pt1 | contig 20577 bp, 15 predicted proteins | sample AntDrymUQ2232306_2_FD_106645 | JGI IMG/M metagenome (GOLD analysis project Ga0136611, IMG submission 106645) | Polar desert sand microbial communities from Dry Valleys, Antarctica - metaG UQ223 (23.06) | ecosystem: Environmental > Terrestrial > Soil > Desert | place: Antarctica: Dry Valley...
AATATGAGCGAGAAGGATATTGAAAACTTTATGAAGCAGAGTTTTGTGATGACCGGCTCAGACGGCTCGACGGGGCATCCGCGAAAATACGGAACTTTTCCGCGAAAACTGCGCGAGTATGTGTTTGCGAAAAAACTAATCTCTCTACCCTTTGCCGTCCGCGTAAGCAGCGCACTCACGGCTGAAACTTTCAATATTCCTGAACGCGGACGGTTGCGAGTCGGTTATTTCGCCGATGTTATCGTCTTCGACCCGAAAACAATCGCTGACCGCGCAACCTATGAACAGCCCGAAACGCTCGCAACAGGTATGAAATATGTCGTTATTAACGGCAAAATCGCGGTTGACGATGGAAAATATACTGGAATACTGGCGGGACGCGCTTTGCGTAAAAGTCAACAAAAACCGTTTCAAAAATAACCCCTGTCGTTCGTCGTTGAGCGTAACATCATCAACTTACTAACGGAAAAATCTCCGCCGCTCGCCCACGTTGTAATGGTTTTGAGCTGACCTCTTTCTCAATTCAAAATAACGGTTCGGTCGCTTTGTTTACTCGATTTAGATAAGGCTTTGGCGGAATCTGCATTCACTAATAAAAAAAGTTATCTTTTCTATAAAAATTGTTGCCTTTTAAGAAAAACGATTGTAATATTTGCAATACCTTTGGTTTTATAAGATTGCCTAAAAATTTGAAGATTGTCCGAAAGGCGAGTCATCGAAGATTCTCGACTTTAATCGTTCGATTTTTTATGCGAACTTGTAAAATCCCCGAAACCTTTTAGCAAAAATATAAAAATATTTGGAGAAAAAAAGATGTTGAATTCTTTACGACGAATCGTTTTTCTGGCTGCGTTACTTGTATTTTCGGTAACTTTTGTCCATGCCCAATCCAGCACTTCGAGAATAACCGGAACCGTCAATGACGTTAACGGTTCGGCAATCGAAGGCGCAACCGTAACGCTTACCAATGAAGCAACCGGTGTCGCTTTTACTCAAGTTACAACTAACGACGGTGTATATGCTTTCACCTCGCTGACGGCGGGCAAATATACCATCGCGGTGGAGCAAAGCGGATTTAAGAAAACCGTCCAAACGAACAATGTCTTAGAGATCAGCACGCCTTTGAACGTTGATCTGGTGTTAGAGATTGGTGGAGTTAATGAGGTAGTTACTGTTGTTTCAGACAGAGAAACGGTACAAACCAATACGGCGACTTTAGGCAATGTGGTTGACCAGAGAACCATTGAAAACTTGCCTTTAAATGGTCGCAATCCTCTAAATTTAGTTTTGCAGGAACCGGGAATCGTTCAGCGTTCGTCGGGCGCGGCGGGTTCGGGCGTTCATATCAACGGTTCGCGCGACCGCGCCTTCAACGTGACAATTGACGGAATTGACGCAAATGAATCGTCGGTGCCGAATCCGGTGTCGAATATCTACCGGATTAACCCAGACAACGTTCAGGAATTTAAAGTAACCACCAATAATGCGACCGCCGAAGAAGGACGTAACAGCGGCGCGGCGATTACGCTTTCGACCAGAACGGGCGGAAACGGTTTTCACGGAACGGGATTTTTGTTTTTCAGAGACGACGCGCTCAATTCGACCGAGTTCTACGCCAATGCTCAAAACCTGCCGAAACGCGAAACGAAATTAAAACAATTCGGTTTTGAACTCGGCGGACCGATTATCAAAAACAAGACGTTTTTCTTTGGCAGCTACCAAACCAATATCATTGATTTTACGCAGCCGATTGACCAATCCTTCGGCGTTCCGATTGTTTATACCGCCACCGCCAGAAGCGGCATCTTTCGTTATTTCAGACCCGACCCGGCAAATCCGCTGGTCGTCGGCACGACGACGATTACACGCAATTCGCCGCTTTTAGTTGATCCGGCGACGGGAAATCTGATTGCCGGCATCTCGGCTTGCACGACTCCGACGCAGTTGCGATGCGTTGCCAGCTACAACATTGCAGCAAATGGTCCTGCCGGAACAACGCTCAATTCGACGGTCGGTTCTTATTTGAACACGCTGCCGCTGCCAAATACATATAATGTTGGCAGCGTTGACGGCTTAAACACCGGCGCATATTTGTGGAATCCGCCGACTTCGGTGCGCGGACCGGCGTATTCGGCGCGCATTGATCATAATTTCAATGAGAAAAATAGTGTTTTCGGACGTTATTTGTTTTCCAAATACAACACTTTAGAAGGCGACCCGCTCAACGGTCGTCCGCAGGTTTTTCCCGGTTTTCCGCCGCTCGGTGAAGTATTTCGCACCACATCAAACTTGGCGATTGGTTACCGCCGGACTATTTCACCGTATATCGTTAATGATTTACGAATCGGCTACTCAAAATTTGATTTCCTGTTCACACAAGGCGAAGCCAATCCGGCGTTTCCCGACGTTTCGCCGATTAACTACAATTTGATCAGCGAGCCGTATAACAACACGCCGCGCACCCAAAGAGAAGTTTTCACGCCGCAAATTTTGGATACGTTAAGTATCGTTTCCGGTTCGCACGTTATCGGAATTGGTTTCAACGCGCGTTTCTACCGGCATCGAGACCGTCGCGGACAACCGGGCGGCATTAACCTGACTCCGCAAATTTCCTTGCTTTCCAGCATTCGTCAGCCGGTTGGATTCGCCGCCGCCGCCGGAATTAACAGCACCGATAACACCAATTTGCTAGATACAATAAATAATTTGATTGGAATTCCATCGAGAATTCAACAAACTTTCATCGGCGATTTACAAAACGACGTATTTCTGCCTTTTACGGTTGACGGAAAAGTTACTCTCTTCGACGAATTGCATCTTGCCAATCAATACAATCTATACGTTCAGGACGAATGGAAGGCGCGAAGTAATTTGACTCTCAACTACGGCGTTCGTTGGGAAATCAACCCTGCGCCGCACACGGCGGACGATAAGACGTATGTTGCCGAAAATCCGATTCTGAACGGACCGACGGCTTTTGTTAAAGCTGACAGTTGGTATAAACGCGACAATTTAGGGGCGTTTGGTCCGAGTTTAGGTTTGGCGTATTCACCGAATTTCGATAAAGGATTTTTGGGAAGTTTCTTTGGCGGCGTGGGAAAAAGCGCGATTCGGATAGGCTATCGCATTGCTTACGACCCGATTTCGACATTCCAAGTGACGGCTGCGGCTGGGCGCGTCCCCGGATTGCTTTTGACTTGTTCTTCGACCGTCGGCGGAGCGACCACGCCCGGTTGTGCGCCTGCGCCGAATGTCGCCATCGGTAACGGGTTTCCGACCCAACTTGCCGCGCCGACAGTGAAACCGTCTTCATTCTTAAACTTGCCGCTGCAGCTAAACGTCAATGCGCCGCCGATTACGGTTTTCGACCCAAGTCTAAAACTCCCGACCGTGCATCAATGGAGCGCGAGTTTTCAGCGTGAACTACCGCTCAAAATGGTGATGCAAGCGTCTTATGTCGGCAGACGCGGAATGCGGCTTTATTTCGCGGGTAATCGCAATCAAATCAACGCCGATTCGATTTTGCCGTCTTACGCGCTATTGCAGCAAAATTTTCGAAATAATTGTTTGCCGGCAGGTAACGGATCATTGTTTCCAAACGACCCGCTGAGACCTTGTGTGAATCCGGTGACAAACATTCCTATTTTGGCTGCCGGAACAGGTATAACCGCAACGACTGTCAATAGTTCTGGGGCGCAGGGTGAAATTAACCCACTTAATAACGCTGCCGGAGCTTTTGCGGAACGAATTGAAAACACAAGTCTGTTTTTCAGGCTTCGTCCCAACCAGCAATTCAGCAGTATCACGTATATTGACAATAGCGGCGATTCAAATTACCACGCATTTCAATTCACCTTGCGCCGTCGGTTCGCTCAAGGTTTAGGTTTGGCGGTCGCCTATACTTTCGGAAAATCTATTGACAATCAATCGGTTGATCCGGTCGGCGCTGCTTCCGGCGGCGGTTTGTCAACTACCAATTCCCGAACGCCGACTGACCTTCGTAATTTGAACGAAGAAAAAGCACGTTCGGATTTTGACCGGACGCACGTTTTAAATGTAACCGCCGTTTGGGAATTACCAATCGGTCGGGGAAAAACATTCCTCGGCGATTCTCCCGGATGGCTCAATCAAATTGTCGGCGGCTGGACGATAAACGGCATCTCGACTTATATGTCGGGCGAACCGTTCAGCATCCGCAGCGGCGTTCGCACATCGAATGCGGCTCACGAATCTCGTGCATTGGTGACTGATCCCAACTTGCGAGCCAAACTGCAGGAAATTCCGGGCGTTGCCGGTCCTGTATTTTTTGCCAATACCGACGGATTTGCCATTCCTTTGCCCGGTCAAAACGGCTCGGGACGTAACATCTTCGAGGCGGCTGGTTATTATAATCTAGACATCGGAATCATCAAACAGTTCTCGATTACCGAGCGCGTCAAATTGGATTTCCGAACGGAAATGTTCAATGTCTTGAATCGCCCGAATTTCGATAACCCGCGCGACGCGTCGGTCGGTTCACCGAGTTTTCGTTCGAGCGTGTTTGCCCAAGCCTGCTGCACGACGGTTGCTCCGCCGTCAACGCAAGCCATTATTCAAACTGGCGAATCAGCTCGTGTTATTCAATTTGCCTTAAAATTGAAATTCTAAACGAGCGATTTAACAATCAAAAAGCCCAGACGTTTTTCGGAGCGTCCTGGCTTTTTTCAGTTTAAGAAGTTAAAACAGAGCTTGCCGCTTAACTTCGGCTTACCAGCAAATTCACTATTATTAACTATCGTGTCAAGCGATAAATCAACAAAGCTGTTCGCTTAATTTGCCTCGGCAAAGTGTCTAAATCCGTATATTCACCGCGAGCGTGCGCGTTGCGACCCGTCGCGCCTAAACCATCAAGGCTCGGAAGCAGGTGCGCGATATACGAAATGTCGCCGGCTCCTCTTTCGCCGGGATCGAGAGCTTCTATTTTCCCGAAATCGAGGTCTTGACTAACCGCGTCGAGTTGCTTTAGAATCGCGTAATTTCCTTCGGTCGGCGGCATCGCCGGAATACCGTCCGTGAAAGTAATCTTTGCCGATGCGCCCGGCAAACTCTTGGCGACTATCTCTTTCATCTTCGCGCGCGCGGCTTCTTTTTGTTCCTCATTGATAAAGCGCAAATCGCCGCGCACTATCGCTTTCGCCGCAACGACATTTGTTTTTCCCTGAACTGTAAATTTTCCCTCGCTGGTTTCAATTTCAGTTCCGCCGGCAATCACCGACGGATTAAAGGTCAGATATTTTTCGCTGTGAAGTGTTTCATAAAACAGATTGATAATCCGGGCAGCTTCAAAAACAGCGCCGCTGCCCATTGATTCCTTGAAAATTTGACCGGAATGACCGGTTTTAGCCGTTACTTCAAGCTGCCATCCGCTGCTGCCACGACGCGCGACGGTTGCCGTGCTACTTGCTCCGTTTTCAAAGCTGAGAGCTAAATCGCTGCGTTTTGCTGCCGCAATCATATCGCCGCGACTAATTTCAACGGGCTTGCCCGAACTTTCTTCATCGCCCGTCAACATCACAATAACGTTCGCGTCTTTGAGTGCGCCAGTTACGTGCAGAGCCTTCAAAGCGTAATACAAGACGACATTACCGGCTTTCATATCCGACGCGCCCGTGCCGTATGCTTTATTATCTTCGCGCCGAAATTTCTCGCCGCTCAAAACCGTGTCAATATGTCCAATTAAGAGAATCCTTTTTCCCTTTGTTCCATTTTTTTCGGCTAAAAGATGCCCGGAGCGTTTCATCTCAACGGGCATCTCTATCCATTTGGCAGCGAAACCGAGCGACTCAAATTCTTTTTTGAAAACCATACCATTCTGCTTGACACCCGCCAAGTTTTCGGTCGGACTTTCGATGTTGACGGTTTTTTCAAGCAGCGCAACGGCGTCTTCGACGTGAGCGTCAATGTAATTGACAATTTTCTGCTCTTCGGCAGAGATTTTTTGGGCATAGTAAGATATCGAGAATAAAACGATAAGCGTCAATGTAGCGGCAATTTTACGGATAGTTCTTTTCATAATAATGATAAGAGATTTATAAGGATAAATTGAAATAACAAGGCGCCAACGCATCAATCCGTTCGTGTGGCTCTCAATGACCGCAGCGCAAAAAAAAAGGCGCCGTGTTAAAAAATCGTCTGTTTTTGATTAAGGATTGCCAAGAAATTCAGACACGATTTTCAAGACGAGCGATTTAACTTCGTCGGTCGAGCCGCTCGCGTTAATCACGCGGAAACGCTCCGGCTCGTCTTCAGAAATTTTTAGATAAGCCTCGCGCACGCGCTCGTAAAATCCGGCGGTTTCCTTGTCCATCCGATTTTTCCGTTCGCCTGTATCGTTGCGGTTGTTTGTCCGCGACAAAGCTCTTTCAATCGGCAAGTCGAGAAATAAAGTTAAGTCTGGTTTGAGTCCGCTCGTAGCGAGTTCGATAATTTGATTAACGGTCGCCTCCGGAAATCCGCGTCCCGCGCCCTGATAAGCGAAAGTCGCATCGCTGTATCGGTCGGAGACGACGATTTTTCCTTCTTCGAGCGCGGGTTTAACGAGAAAATTAACGTGTTGAGCGCGGTCGGCGGCAAACAAAAGCAGTTCCGCGAGCGGCGCAACGTTTTCTTCGGTTTCAAGAAACGCTTCTCGAAGGCGGCGACCGAGCGGCGTTCCGCCCGGTTCCATCGTCGGCAAAACGCTCAGACCGCGAACGAGTAATTCGCTCGTCAGCATTCGCAACTGCGTTGATTTGCCGCTGCCGTCAATTCCTTCAAAGGTGATAAATTTTCCGCGCAAAGTTTTTTATACCGAGTCCGTTTTTTTACGTTCCTGTGAAACGGTGGAGATGGCGTGTTTGAAAATTAAAACGTCTCGCCCGCCGACATCCAGCATGACCGAAAATTTGTCGAAACTTTTGATTCTGCCCGAAATCGTCGCTCCGTGCATTAAATGAATGACGATGTTAAATCTTTCGCGCCGCGCCGTGTTCAGAAAAGCGTCCTGTATGTTTTGGGCAACTGTTTTTTCCATAACATCCTCTCTTCAAAATTTGATTGTAAGTGTAACAAATAGAGTTTATAACAATTTCATTCATTCTTACAAGAAATCTTTCACAAGTTTTGTAAATCAATTATTTCCCATAAAATTTTCTGCATTTTCACGTCGTCGCCGAAGCCGTCAAGCCAGGTAACTCCAACTTCGCGCCGAAACCAGGACATCTGCCGCTTGGCGTAATTTCGCACGTCCTGTTTCGATTGCTCGATTGCGCTTTCCAATGTCCTTTCGCCGCGCAGAAATTCGCAAACGCGCCGATAACCGTGTGCGCCGAGCGCGTTTGTATTATCTCGCAAACCCGATTCTCTCAAATTTTTTACTTCTTCGACCAAGCCGTTTTTGTAATGCTGTTCGGCGCGTCGGTTGATTCGCTCATACAAAACGTCACGCGGCGGATTGAGCGCGAAGATTTTTATTCGGCTAGCAAATTCGGGCGGTTCGCTTCGGTTCGGTTGAATTTCGCTGATTGGTTTTCCCGTTTGAAAATAAACTTCCAAAGCCCGCGACACGCGTACGTAATCGCGCGGCGGCAGTTTCGCGGCGGCGGTTTTATCAATTCGCTCTAAAATTTTATAAAGATGTTCCGCGCCTTTCCGCTCTTTGATTCGGCTTAGTTTCTCTCGCAACCGTTCGTCGGTTTTCGGGCTTTCAAAAAACGGTTCTCGAAGCGCGCGAAGATAAAAACCCGTTCCGCCGACGAGAATCGGGATTTTATTTCGCGCCTCAATTTCCTTTATTTTTTCCGTCGCATCCTGCGCCCAATCCGCCGCCGTATATTTCACTTTCGGCGAAACGTAATCAATCAAATGATGCGACACGCCGCGCATTTCTTCGACGCTCGGTTTGGCGGTAGCAATCTGGATTTCTCGATAAATCTGCACCGAATCGCAACTAATTATCTCGCCATTCCCGAGGCGAAGCGCGAGCGCGACCCCAATTTCGGTTTTCCCCGAAGCCGTCGGTCCGACAATGGCGTAAATTGGATTTTTTGAATTACTCAATGCAATTTGCGGTTAGTCTATTTTGGAGAAAATGCCAGACGAGCGAGCGCGATGATTAAAAGAGTGCCGAGCAGAATGAGCGAGCCGATGATTTGATTGCGCGAAAATTTCATTGGTTAATCATAATAAGCCGCGGAAATAACCATCTCGATTGATTCAACCGGATGATTTGCTAAAATGTTTGGATTATCGGTAAGGGTTGTGACGCGGCATTTGAATGACGCGCAAGTGCAGTCAGCAATACCTGACCTTCTGTGTCGCAGTTCGTAATCAACCGCCGCTCCTAAAACGAACGGTAAAAGAAAAGCCAAAATCTTAACGGGAAATCTTCGCATAACTGTTTCGTTAAATTATCAATAAGCCTTCGTCAAATCAACGCCTGTGTAGTAATGCTTAACAATCGCGTCGTATTTTAAACCCATTTTCGCCAAGCCGTAAGCGCCGTATTGACACATTCCAACGCCGTGTCCCCAGCCGCGTCCGGTGAATGAATAGGAAATCGCTTTGCCGTTTGAGTCGTAGCGTTTGTTGATGACGAAAAGCTGTTCGTTGAGACGGAGAGCCGAGCGGATTTTTCCGCCTTTCAATGATTTCACGCCGTTTGAGCCGACGATTTCGAGTTCGGTTGCGCGGCGCGAAAATCCTTTTTGCACGACGCGCACGTCGTAGAGCGAACCGATGCCGCGGACGTAGCGCGACAGACGCGACTGCACGGCGGATGGCGAAAGGTTGACGTTCCAGTTTGTAAAGCTCGACGTTCTTTCCGCCGTTACAGTCGTGATTGTCGGTTCGATTTCCAGATAAATAACCGCGCCGGTCGCGTCGGTTTGAAAACTGATTGTTTCGCCGCCGACGAGCGCGGTTTCCCTAACCGGATAAAACGCGCCGCCGAATTCACGGAACAGGAAAACGTCGGGGCGCACGGGCAATTCACGATTTGTTTTGCCGTTTTTGATTATTAGTTTGCCGTCCGCGCTCGATTGCGTGACGGCGGTTTGCAAAACGGGCATCCATTTCTTTTTCGTGTAAACCTGCTCGACGAGGCGCAGCATTTTGGCGCGTGAAAATGGTTTGTTCGGTTTCAAAGTCAAATCCGCGTGAAGCGTTAGAAAACCGTCGCGCAGCAGCGCGGCAATATCGGCGCGGCGTTCTTTCGGGATTTCCGCCGCGTCATCGAACGCGAGTTGATAATTGATGTCGGCTTCCGACAAAAGCGTGTCGGCGTAACCGTCCGTGTAAATCATCTGCGCCAAAATGCGGGCGAGTTCGAGCGGCTTCGCCGAATCTTTATTGACGTTCGGAAAAGTCCTGCCGAATTTTATAGCAAGTTGATTTAGCCAATTCGACATCTCGCTCTGCGTCGGCACGTCTTCAAACCAATCATCTGACATTTGCGCGGTCGAAAGTTGAAAACCGTTGACGGCGAACAGCGACATCAGCCGGACGAGTTCGAGATTTTTTTCATCGCGCAGCTTTGCCGGTTGGCGAGCGGTTTTTATCAAAAACGGCTCGAAATGTTTTCTGCCTTCGAGCGAGCATTCCACGCCGCGCAAATACGGCTCGTTAAATTCAAAAATGTTTTCCGAGTTTTCCGTTCGCCCGCCGCACGTCGAAGTGTAAAGCGCGTTTATCGGTTTGCCTTTGTAAGTCGCCACGATGCCGCGCGTTTCGAGAACGGCTTGCGTGCCCATTTTCGTTTCCGAAGAATAGCCCTGATAAACTTGCGAGCGAATCGTCGGCAGTAAATCAAACCCTTGCGTTCCGAATTGATTGATATTCGCCACCGCGTAAGTCCGCGCCGCGATTGCCTGCGCCTTCTGCGCTTCGATGGCGGGCAAGCTCAATTCGTTCGGCACAACGCCGAGCAAATAGTCTTCTAATGAAACGGCGTTGACGACCGTCAAACTGCCGCGCGAATTAACAAAAACTTCAATGCGTCCACGATACGCTTTGCCGTTAAGTCGGACGGGCGCGACACGCTCGTTGGTCGAACCGAAAGCGACTGGTTTCAGAGACGAAAATTTCGCCGTCGGGCTTGCGCCGCTGACAATAACTTCACGCAGATTCGGATTGATTTCCGCGCCGCTAATCGGCTGGCTTGAACCAGTCGGTTTAATCAGGCTGCGAACTTCGGATTTGCCGCCGGTTTTTAGTTGATTCGACAGCGCAACCGCGTCGGTCGAAGGCTGGACGATTCGCTCGGTCACGATTTCCGCCGGAAAACCTTTCTCGCTTAACGCGGCTTTAAATTCGTTCGCTTCTTCGACGGTTTCTCGCCGTTCGCCGACGCGAACCAGATAAGTATTCGTCTTCGCGTTAAAACTGACCAAGGTTTTTTCATTCGTCGCCTCGCGCGCTTCTTTGGCGAGCGCATCGGCTTCGGCAACGGTGGCGATATTCGGAATCTCGAAATGATAAACGTCAAATTCCGGTGGGCGATATGAACGCGCTGATACGCTGACTTTAGTCGTCGCCAGAAACTTCTGCGGCTCGTCGGGACTTGCGGCAACGAGCGATGAATCGGTCGTCGTAATCGAAACCGAAGACGCATTGGTCGCCAAACCGATACGAATAATCGGTTCCCGGTCGAGGGCGAGATAATAAAATTCGTCGTGTGCCGAAACCTTTGAAATGGAGAGTAAAGCGATGAAACAAACGAGCAAGATAGGGCGCAGATTCATAATTGATAATGATAGCAAAGAAACGAATGTTTTCGGTAGAAATAAATCGAGAAACGAAGCGGGGAATTTGTCTGTGCGAGAGGTGAAAAATTACAAAACTCAATAATTTTCGGCATCAATCGCCGCATCGTCTTGAGAGCTAATCATCGTCCCCGTTCCTGAATCGGTGAACACCTCAGAAAGCAGGGCGTTTCGCGCCGTTCCGCTGATAACGTGCGCCGATTTTACGCCGCGCCTTATTAACTGAATAATGTTTTGCAGCTTCGGAATCATTCCGCCGCTCGCCGCGCCGCTGCGAATTAAATCTTCGGTTTCGGCGACGTTCAGCCGCGAGATTTTCGTTTCCGGTTTGCCGGCTTCGAGATAAATACCGTTGACATCCGACAATAAAACGAGCTTTTCGGCTTTCAGTTGAACGGCGATTTCCGACGCAATCGTGTCGGCGTTAATGTTAAAAATCTGCCCTTCGTCGTCCGCGCCGAGCGATGAAACGACTGGCAGATAATTGCTTTCAAGCAGCAGAGTTAAAAGATGCGCGTTGATCTGCAAAACGTCGCCGACGTTGCCGAAATCAATTGTTTCGCTCAAGCCTGTCAGACGATTTGTAATCTCTTTCGGCGGACGCTTTTCGGCGTGAACGATATTGCCGTCAATGCCCGAAAGCCCGACCGCCGCCGTTCCGCGCCGGCGCAGCGCAGCGAGAATTTCCGTGTTGATTTTGCCAGCGAAAATCATTTTGGCAAGGTCTAAAGTTTCGTCGTCGGTGACGCGCCGACCTTCAATCACGGTTTGCGCCACGCCCAGTTTATTTGCCAGTTCCGAAAGCTGTTTGCCGCCGCCGTGAATGACGCAGATTTTTATTCCGACCTGATGAAGCAATGCCAGTTCTTCCGCCAGCGACGCGAGATTTTCCTTGTCTTCGGTAACTTTCCCGGAAAATTTGACGACGAAGGTTTTGCCTTTAAATTTTTGAATATAAGGCAGAGCCTCGCGCAATAAGTTTAACTTTTCACTGTTCATTTTATCAGTTTCGTCATTATCGCCTTCTGGACGTGCAGACGATTTTCAGCTTCGTCAATAACAACCGAGTTCGCTGAGTCAATCACCGCATCGGTGACAATGACATTCCGACGCACGGGCAGACAATGCATAAAAATCGCCTCATTCGTGCGCCGCATTTTCGCCTCGTCAACAATCCACTCGTCACGATAATTCGCGCGTGTCCGAATGTCTTCATCGGCATTTCCGTAATGCTGAAAACTTCCCCAACTTTTCGCGTAAACAACTTCCGCATCATCAAACGCTTCGTCAATTCGATTGACAATTTCCAAACTTCCGCCGTTTTCCTTCGCCTGATTTTCGATTTCCGCCAGCAATTCTGCGTCGAGTTCATAACCTCTCGGATGCGCGATTCGCAAATCGTGTCCAAACTGCGCGGCAGCGAGCGCGAATGAATTCGGCACCGCCATCGGCAGCGGTTTCGGATGCCACGCCCAGGTCAGCAAAACTCTTTTCTTCGGTTTGCCAAACCGTTCCCGAATCGTCATCATATCAGCCATTGATTGACACGGATGATACATCGCCGATTCGAGATTGATAATCGGCACGCTCGCATATTTTTCAAACGCCGATAAAATCGGGTCGCGGCGTTCCAACTCCCAATCTTTCAATTCCGCAAAAGAGCGCACGCCGATTGCCGAAACATATCTTTCCAACACTCTGACGAATTCTTTGAGATGCTCGGTTTTGTCCACGTCCATCACAACATTTTCCCGATGTTCAAGCGTCCAACTCGTTACGCCCGGCTCAAGAATTACCGCGTTGCCGCCGAGTTCGTAAATCCCAACCTGCATCGAAGCCCGCGTCCGCAAAGACGGATTAAAAAAAACGAGCGCAACAGATTTTCCACTCAAAGGCTTGCCAGCCGTTTCGCCATTTTTAAACCTCAAAGCCGATTCGATAATTTCTTCGAGTTCGGCGCGTGTAAAATCGGACGTTTTCAGAAAGTCTGTTTTTATCGCAAATTGATTGTTATGAATGTATTTTTATCAATTGTTCCGCGCTAAAGTTTAGCAATTCACCGATTCTTTCAACAGTAATATCAGCGGGCGGATATTTGGCGATTTCCTTTTCGTCGAAAGCGTAATGTCCCTGACGCGGAAAAACGGTTGTTACTTTTGCGCCCCAAATCTTTTTAATCGCCGTCAGAATGCGAAGTTTGTCGTCAACCAGAACGTAATGCTCCGCCGGAAAACGCCGCTCGACATCGTGTAGCTCCTGTTCCTTGTGAATGTAAATCAAGACATTTTTTTCGACCGCTTCAAACAATCCCGAACGCTCGACTTTTCGCGGTTGAAAAACAACATCGCCGTCAGACAAAATGGCGGTTTTGCCCCATTGTTTGCAATGTTCTAGAACGTCGAGCGAATTTGGAAAAAGCCGGTTGGCGAAAGGATAATTGACGAGATAAGTCGAGACGGCGAGCAGATGCGTATCGTAAGCGTGTTCGATGCGGTAACGCTGTAGGGCGCCCAAATAATCCGCGTAGCCGAGTTCGGTTCGCAGTTCTTCAAAAATTTCCCAGTAGCGGTTGCTGCGCTCCGCGCCGACTTCGCGCTCCAAAAAAAAACGCAAATCTTTTGAAACGCGGTCGTTGTCAAGCAAAGTATTATCAACATCAAAAAGGAAAACTACTTTATCCATTGTCTGAAAACTCCAAATCGTATTTACTTTTTCAAGACGGAAACGCCTTCTGAATTTATTTTCGTCACATAGGTATTAAAATCTATCGCGGTTTCCTCGTAAATCTCGCGCATTGCTTTTTCGATATTGCGCGCGGTCTCCAAATTTTCGCTCAACATAAAAACGCTCGGACCCGAACCGGAAATCCCGCCGCCGAGCGCGCCCGATTTCAGGCTTGCGGTTTTCAGCGCGTCGAACTTCGGAATCAGCTTTTTTCGCACCGGCTCGACGATGTAATCTTCCAGGCTGCGCGAAATTAAAGAATAATCGCCTTTCGCTAAAGCCGAAACAAAAGCGCCGACGTTGCTCCATTGTTTGATCGCGTCTTTTAACGGAACTTGAACGGGTAAAATTTTTCTCGCCTCGGAAGTTTTGATTTCGATTTGCGGATGAATGACGGTCACGAACAGCGGCGGAAAATCAAGCCGGACAATATCGAGCGGTTCAACTGAACGAACAAGCGTGAAACCGCCGTAAAGACACGGCGCGACGTTATCGGCGTGGCGACCTTGCGACGCGAGTTGTTCGCCAGCCATCGCAAACTCGGCGAGTTCAAGACGCGAAAAGCGATTTTCAAGCAGATGATTTGCCGCGACAACTGCACCGACCGCGCTCGCCGAACTCGAACCGATGCCGCTTCCCGGTTTGATGCGTTTGGTGATTTCAACTTCAAAGCCAATTTTGTCTTCAACTACTTCGAGCATTGCCAAAAGCGATTTTCCGGCGACGTTTTTTTCGGCTTCCGTCGGCAAACCGTATTCGTCGAGATGTTTGATGACAACGGTTTTTTCATCGGTCAAACGAACAATCATCTCATCGCACGGCGCCCGGAGCGCAAATCCCAAACAATCAAAACCGCAGACGACGTTTGCCACGGTTGCCGGAGCTGAAATTGTAACTTCCTTCATATTTCACGAAAAGCGTAAATTCGTATTATGATAAAGCGTTTTATGATTACGGCTCAAAACAAAATTAGTCATTTTAATCTTTACGAATGAAATACTTTAGCACGAACCGGAAATCCGCCGTCGTTTCATTTCGTGATGCCGCGCTTTTCGGTCAACCGCCCGACAAAGGTTTATATTTTCCTGAAAAAACTCCTCTGATTTCTGCCGACTTCTGGAAAGATTTTCCGGCGAAATCAAAAGAACAAATAGCGTTTGAAATTATCAAACCTTACGTCGGCGATTCGATTGACGAAGAAACGCTTTTTCGCATTTGCGCGGAAACCGTAAATTTCGATTTCCCGCTTGTCAAAATCACTGATAAAATCTCGACGCTCGAACTTTTTCACGGCGCGACACTCGCTTTCAAAGATGTCGGCGCGAGATTTATGAGCCGTTGTCTGCGCTATTTTTCAACGGATGCGAATCATAAAACAATCGTCATTGTCGCCACTTCCGGCGACACCGGCGGCGCGGTGGCAAATGGTTTTTTTGAAGTCGAAAATGTTGAAGTCGTGATTCTTTACCCGAAGGGAAAAGTATCAAAAGTGCAGGAATTGCAGCTCACGACTTTGGGAAAAAATATTTCAGCATTGGAAGTTAGGGGAACTTTCGATGATTGTCAGAATTTGGCGAAAACCGCTTTGGCAGATGAAGATTTAAAGGAGAAAATTTTTCTTACTTCGGCAAATTCAATTAATGTCGCGCGTTGGCTGCCGCAGCAGTTTTATTATTTTTACGCTTTGCAGCAATGGCAAAAACGTGAAAACAAAGCGCCGATTATTTCAGTTCCGAGCGGAAACTTCGGTAACATCTGCGCGGGACTTTTAGCGCACGTCTCCGGTTTGCCGTGCCGGAAATTTATCGCCGCCACAAATACTAACGATGTGATTCCGCAGTTTTTAGAAAGCGGCGAAATGAAAATCAAACCTTCGACTCCCACGCTTTCCAACGCGATGGATGTGGCAAATCCTTCAAATTTTGTGCGAATTTCGGAAATCTTCGAGCAAGATTATTTAGATTTAAAAGAGAAAATGAAAGCCGTCAGCGTTTCGGACGAAACGACGGCGAGAACGATGCGCGAAGTTTTCAAAAAATACAGATACGTTTTAGACCCGCACGGCGCGGTCGGGTTTTACGCGCTCGAAAAGTATCTTGAGGAAAGCCCGGACGAAAAAGGATTTTTTCTTGAGACGGCGCATCCGATCAAATTCGATTCGGTGGAAAAAATTATCGGAACTCACGGAGAGCCGCCCGATTCGGTCAAAAAATTATTTTCGCGCCAAAAACACAGTGTGGAAATGGATATTAATTATAATGATTTGAAGGAAATTTTACTGGGCAAAATTGATTAAAAGCAAATCGTTTTATGAAAGTTCTAAAGTTCGGCGGCTCGTCAGTCGGGAATGCCGAGAACATCGAAAAGGTTGTCGAAATTGTTGTAAAAGCGATTGAAAGCAATTTTTGCGTGGTCGTTTTATCGGCAATGCAAGCGACGACCGATGCCTTGATAGATGTCGGAAAATCGGCGGAACGAGGCGACGATAATTTTCGCGCGAAAATAAAGGAAATCGAAAACAGACATCTGGCGGCAACTCGCGCTTTGCTCGCGGAAAATACATCGGACGGCGTTTTCGATTTTATCGAAAATCGCATTAACGAACTTAAAAGCATTTGTGAAGGCGTTTATCTGCTGCGCGAGCTTTCGCCCAGAACGCTCGACCGAATCTTGAGTTTCGGTGAAATTTTGTCCACCAAAATTTTCGCGGCGAAGTTAAATTCCCTGAAGATCGAAAACGTCTGGAAAGACGCGCGCGGACTCGTTCGCACCGATTCAAATTTCAACAGCGCGGCGGTTGATTTCGCGCGTACCAACGCGCAAATTAAAGAATACTTTCGCGGGTCAAACGCGAAACTTCACGTGACGCAAGGTTTCATCGCCTCCGACGCGAATAATATCACGACGACTTTGGGGCGCGGCGGCTCCGATTACACGGGCGCGATTTTGGCGGCGGCGTTGGATGCAAAAGTTCTGGAAATCTGGACTGACGTTTCGGGGATGATGACCGCCGACCCGCGCGTCGTGCGAAACGTCCGGCGAATTCAGCGCATTTCCTACCGCGAAGCGATGGAGCTTTCGCACTTCGGCGCGAAGGTAATTTATCCGCCGACGATTCAGCCGGTTTTGCAAAAAAGCATTCCGATTTCGATTAAAAACACTTTTGCGCCCGACGATTTCGGGACTTTAATCGAAACCGAAACGAGCGTCGAAAAGGATATTATTCGCGGCATCACGAGCATTGATCGAATCTCGGTTCTGAGTTTGGAAGGCTCCGGTATGGTCGGCATTCCGGGTTTTTCAAAACGGCTTTTCGACGCGCTTTCAAAAGCGAAAATAAACGTCATTTTAATTACGCAGAGTTCCTCGGAACATTCAATCTGCGCGGCTATTGAAGAGCGGTTTGCGGAGACGGCGAAAGCGGCGGTTGACGGGGAATTTCAATACGAGATTGAGGTTGGACGAATCGAACCGTTGCGCGTCGAGAATGGCTTTTCGATTCTTGCGCTGGTCGGCGACAATATGAAGGCGCACACGGGTGTTTCGGGGAAAATGTTCGCCGCGCTCGGCTCGCAAGGCATTAATATCCACGCCATCGCGCAAGGTTCGAGCGAACGAAATATCTCGACGATTATCGCTTCAAACGATGTGAGCAAAGCCGTCAATTCTTTGCACGAAGAATTTTTTTCGGACGGCAACCGTCAAATAAATGTTTTCATAGTCGGAGTCGGCACGGTCGGCAAAAAACTGCTCGCCCAACTTTTCCAGCAAAGCGAATTTTTGCGCGAAAATCTCCGCCTCAATGTGCGCGTGATTGGTCTGGCTAACAGCAAACGAGTTTTGTTTGACGAAGAAGGAATTGATTTGAACGGTTTCGAGTCACAGTTGGCAAATCGAGGAGCAGAGCAGAGTTCGACAAGCGCGGCGATTGCCGATTTAATCGTCGAAAAAAATCTGCGCAATTCGATTTTCGTTGACGTGACGGCAAACGCGGAAGTCGTCGAAACTTATCCGAAACTTCTTCAAAAGGCAGTTTCGGTCGTCGCCTGCAACAAAATCGCCGCGTCTTCAAAATACGAAAAATATCGAAAGTTGAAAGATACGGCGCGTGAATACAACGCGAATTTTTTGTTTGAAACCAACGTTGGTGCGGGCTTGCCGATCATCAATACTTTGAACGATTTGATGCAGAGCGGCGATAAAATCAATCGCATCGAAGCCGTTTTGTCGGGAACTCTGAATTTTGTGTTTAATAATTACGATGGCTCGCGTTCCTTTTCAACCACAGTTCGACAAGCGCAAACGGAAGGCTACACCGAACCGGACCCGCGGCTCGATTTAAGCGGAACTGACGTGGCGCGAAAGATTTTAATTTTAGCGCGTGAAGCCGGTTACAAATTAGAAATGTCCGACATCGAAAACGAAGGTTTTCTGCCCGAATCTTGTCTTGAAGGCAGCGTCGAAGATTTTTACAACGAGATGGAAAAACACGAAAGCTATTTTCGCCAATTGCTTGACGCGGCGCGAAAACAGAATCTTTCGCTGAAATATATCGCCACCTTCGACGACGGAAAAGCCTCAGTCGGTCTGCAAAGCATTGACGCGGCGCATAATTTTGCCAATCTCTCCGGCAAAGACAATGCGGTTCTTTTTTACACAAATCGCTATGCCGATTTCCCGCTTGTCGTGAAGGGCGCGGGCGCGGGCGCGGATGTTACCGCAGCCGGAGTTTTCGCAGACATTATTCGCGCAGCAAAAATTTGAGAAATAAAAAGCACGAATGACTTAAATCTTTCGTGCTTTTTTCGTAAGTTTCTTGAATGATTCTTTTTAGCTTTCGGCTAAAATCGAATAGACATCGCGCTTTGCTTTGTTAATAACCTCACTGATTTTTTTGACTGTTTCTTCGTCACCGTCGCGCACGCCGTCCATTACTGCGGAACCGAATTTCATCAGAGATTTTCTGATTTCAAAGGCTTGCGCCATTTTCGGATGCGCTTCAAAAGGTTTCGCGCCGCGATCTTCAAGAAGTTTAATTCCTTCTTCCGTAATCGTGTAAACCTTCTTGCCCTCGATTTGTTCGCTGGTTAAATAACCGCCTTCTTCGAGCATCTGCAAAGTCGGATAAACCGAACCCGGACTCGGACGATAACCGCCGCTTTGGTTTTCGAGTTTATTAATGATTTCATAGCCGTGTCGCGGAGTTTCTTTGAGAATCTCCAAAAGGTGAAACTTTATATCACCGCGCCGCATTCGCATAAATTCTCCCTCGAAACCCTGACCGCAACCGCCGCGTCCAAATTTAAAACCGTGTCTTCCAAACATATTATTTCTACCTCATTTAACTAAAATTTTCAATGAAACTAACATTTCATCGCAATACATTCTTTTGTATCACGATATATCGGAATAGGTCAAGTAATAGTTTAATGGAGAGGTAATTTACCAAAAAACTATTTTCTTAAAGTTTCGATCAGTAAATCAATTTCTTCTTTTTTAACGCAAAGTGGCGGCAATAATCTCAAAACTTTCGGATCGCTAGAAGTTCCCGTAATAATTTTATTTTCGAGCAGTTTTTGATGAATCGGTTTGCAGTTTTCATTAAACTCGATTCCAAGAAGTCCGCCTTTGCCGCGCAGAGTTTTCACCGATTCGATTTCCCTTAACCGCTCGCGCAGATAGTTTTCGATTTCCGCGATATTCTCGCGCATTTTGTTCGTTTCAATCGCTTCAATCGTCGCCGAAACCGCCGCCATCGCCAGCATTCCCCCGCCGAAAGTCGTGCCTAAATCGTTCGTTTTTATGCTCTCGGCGATGCAGTCGTTGACCAGACACGCGCCGACCGGAACGCCGCTGCCGAGAGATTTAGCGAGCGTAATAATATCGGCTTCAACGTTTCCCGATAAATCAGAAGCGGAAAAAAACCAGTTTCCCGTGCGCCCGATTCCGGTCTGAACTTCGTCGTAAATCAAAACGATTCCGTGTTCGTTGCAAACTTCGCGCAGGCTGCGGAAAAATTCCGGCGCGGCTTCGGCAACGCCCGCCATTGATTGAATCGGCTCTAACATTATCGCTGCCGTTTCTTTATCGGCACTGGCGCGAACACTTTCGATATTTCCGAATTCGGCGCAAACGTGATGCGGCACGTTCGGTTTTCCGAGCGCGCGATAATTCCCTAAAAAAGTTGCCGAAATCGCGTCTGCCGTTCTGCCGTGAAAGCCGTCGGAAAACGTGATGATTTTTTCGCGCTTCGTCGCCATTCGCGCCATCCGCATCGCGTTTTCGTTCGCTTCGGTTCCCGAATTGCAGAAAAACGCTTTCGTGATTGACGCGGGCGCGATTGAAACCAATTTTTCGGCGGCTTTCGCCCGAATTTCCGAATAAACCAGATTTGAGTAAAACAAAAGTTTTTCGGCTTGGTTTTTCAACGCCTCGACAACTCGCGGATGCGCGTGTCCGGTCGCGCAAACCGCGTGTCCGCCGTATAAATCTAAATACTTTTCACCGTCGCTTGTCCAAATCCAAGCGCCTCTGCCGGTTTCGACGGCAATTTTCATTTTCGCGTAAGTTGCGAGCTGAAACTGCTCTTCAATTTTTTCAATTTCTGTAAAATTCATAAGAGTTTTTTGCCACGAACAAACACGAAAGAACACGAAAATAAAGAAAAATTAACTACAGATTTACACGGATAAAAGAATGACAATCGGTTTATTCATCAATAAAAATCCAAGTATATGTGTAAATCTGTGGTTTCATATTTTTTCTTATTTCGTGTTCTTTCGTGTTTATTCGTGGCTAATTCAGGGATTGCTTCCCGCGAAAATCAAACCAGTGTTTTAATCTAATCCGAACATCAAATTCATATTCTGCACGGCTTGCCCGCTTGCGCCTTTGACCAAATTATCAATTGCCGCGAAGACCGCGATTTGTTTATTGGCGTTTGAATGCGCCACGATGTCGCAAAAGTTTGTCGTCTTAACCCAATTAATATCGGGCGAGCCTTCGACCGTGCGGACGAAAAACGAACCCTTGTAAAAAAGTTCGTAAAGATTTTCCAAGTCTTCATTCGTCAAAA
>Ga0136611_10000858_pt1 | contig 20574 bp, 15 predicted proteins | sample AntDrymUQ2232306_2_FD_106645 | JGI IMG/M metagenome (GOLD analysis project Ga0136611, IMG submission 106645) | Polar desert sand microbial communities from Dry Valleys, Antarctica - metaG UQ223 (23.06) | ecosystem: Environmental > Terrestrial > Soil > Desert | place: Antarctica: Dry Valley...
GGCATGTGTGGAGGCCATCTCGCGGTCAACCACCAACGCCGCCGGCATGACACTGGATTTCGATGCGCCGCCCGTCACCGGCGGTCAAGGCACGGTGAACGTGACGTGCTCCCCGGGCTCAGGCTCGAGTTTCGCGATTGGTTCGACTGAGGTCACCTGCACCGCGACCGATTCACTCAGCCGGACGGGGACGTGCTCGTTCGCCGTCAACATTTCCAAGCTGCCGACGCTGTCGAAAACGCGCTTCCTCGCATTCGGCGACAGCATTACGGCAGGTGAAGTGACCTTCCCGCTGGGGTCGTCGTTGATCGGCGCCAACGCCATCACCAAGCAGGTGGTGGTTCCGTCGGCCGCCTACCCGACCGTGCTGCTCAGCACGTTGCGTGGCCGATACGCCTCGCAAGCTGGCACGTTCGAGGTCTTCAATTACGGGGTGGGCGGTGAAAAAGTCGTCAACACGCACAACCGCTACTTCTCGGCGTTGAATGCCACTCGACCCGATGTGCTCCTCTTGATGGAGGGCGCGAACGATATTCCCGCCGGTGAAGATGGCGCGGCCAGCGCCGCCGCGGCCGAGATCCGCGTCTGGGTGCAGGAAGCCAAGGTGCGCGGCATCCGGGTGTTCCTGGCCACCCCCGTCCCCGGCAAGCCCGGCAACAGGATGATCCAGCCGGTCCTGTTGATCGACTATGCGAATCGCATGCGGCGCGTGGCCGAACAGGAAGGCGTCACCCTCGTCGATCTCTACACCCTGATGCTGCCCGATGCGCAGCGCTACATCGGCGTTGACGGCCTGCACCCGAACGAGGCCGGCTACGCGCGTATCGCCGATCTGTTCTTCCAGGCGATCCAGAGCGCATTCGAAGTGCGATAGCCTGTCGGCGCATGGCCGCTCCGTTAGTCGCCGAGCGATTGACGCGCCTGTTCGACGACCGCGTCGCGGTTCGCGACGTGACGCTGTCGGTGAACGCCGGCGAAATTGTGGCGCTACTTGGCCCGAACGGGGCGGGCAAGACCACCACAATGCGGATGCTGGCGGGCTTGATCCTGCCGACCGCCGGCCGCATCTCGATCAATCACATTGAGCTCAGCGAGGCCACCGCGGGTATGGCGCGAGCGACGGTGGGGCTGCTTACCGAGGCGCCTGGGCTGTGGGAACGGCTCACCGTCCGCCTCAACCTGCTGACTTACGCGCGCCTGCATGGCATCGCCGATCCGAAGTCGCGCGTCGACGCGACGTTGCGGACGGTCGAACTGATCGATCGGGCCGACGATCTTGCCGGGAAACTCTCGAAGGGTCTCAAGCAACGCGTGGCGATCGCTCGCGCCTTGCTGCATGAGCCGCCGGTGTTATTGCTCGACGAGCCGACCGCTGGGCTGGATCCCGCCAGCGCGCGGCACATGCGGGATCTGGTCCTGGCGCTGCGTTCCGAAGGCCGCGCCGTGCTTGTCTCCACGCACAACCTTGCCGAGGCCGAGGAGCTCGCAGATCGGATCGCGGTTCTCAAGACCGAACTGCTCGCCTTCGACACGCCTGCGGCGCTTCGCAGCGGGAGCGGCGGCAGCCGAGTGGTCATCGAGCTCGAAGGATCGAAAGAGCGACTCGACCTCGCGGTGAAGGACGTTTCCGAGATCCCCGCAATCGTCGCGAAGCTGGTCGCCGACGGCGCGCGCATCATGCGCGTCACGCCGGATCAGCGATCGCTCGAAGAGGTTTATCTCCAGCTCGTCGGAGAGCAACGGTGACCCTTCCACTTCGCTCAGGGCAGGTCGCCTCCTTCAAGTGGTATCGCGTGCTGGCGCTGGCGCGAAAGGACGCGCGCGAGTTGCTGCGTAACCCGGGCGCGATTGCGCCGCCGATCGTGATGGTGTTCGGTTCGCTGTTCCCCGCCTTCCTCGTCATCGTCGGTGTGCCGATGATGGTCGGCGAAACGTTCGAAGAGTCCGGCGAGTTCGCTGAGGAAGCGGCACGGGCGGCGGGCATGATCCCGGAGTTGGCTGGGCTGTCCGGAAACGCGCTGGTTCAGACGTTCCTGTTTCATCAGTTTTCGCTTCTCCTGCTGCTCGTCCCGATCGTCGCCGCGATGGCGCTGGCGACTCACGCCGTCATCGGCGAGAAGCAATCGAAGGCGCTCGAGCCGCTGCTGGCGACGCCGATCTCGACGCTCGAACTGCTGGCGGCGAAGACCATGACGCCGTTCCTGTTTGCACTCGGGCTTACGTGGGCGGCGGTGATGCTCTACGTGTTGGGTGCGGGGATGCTCGCCGAGCCTGGCGTCTGGCGCGCCATCGTCGGCCCAAGGCTTCTCATCATGTTCGGGCTGCTGGGTCCTCTCGTCGAGCTCGCCGCGCTGCAGGTGTCGGTGATCGTATCGTCGCGCTCGAACGACCCACGGTCCGCGCAACAACTCACTGGGCTGCTGATCCTGCCGATCACCGCCGCCTTCATCGCTCAATTGATGGGCGTGTTCATCGTGGGACCCACGGTGATGTTGCTCGCGGCCGTGGGGTGCGTCGTGCTCAATTCGCTCCTGCTGTGGCTCGGCGTCCGGGTGTTTCAGCGGGAGACAATCCTGACGCGTTGGAAATAGCTCAGTCAACGGCCGCCGAGCAAGTGCTGATCAACTCGCATGAGCGAGTTGCGTATCTCGCGACACGAGGTCTTGATACGCCTGGCGGTAGCCGTCGGCAAACGTCTGCTCACTGAAACACTGCAGCGCCCGCGCGCGGGCGGCAGCGCCGAGATTGCGGCGTTTCTCGGGCGACTGCAGCAGCATAACAATCGCGTCGGCGATTTCGCGCGGTTGCCGCGGGGGCGCGAGCACGCCGGTATCGGCCAGCGCTTCGCGCACACCGCCCACGTCGGTGGCGACAATCGCCGAGCCCGTCAACATCGCTTCGATGATCGAATATGGGAACCCCTCCGACACGCTCGTCATCGCCACCACATCCGCCTCACGCAGCACTTCCCACGGCGTTGACGTCTGCCCGGCAAAAGACACGGTGTTCTGTAAACCCAGTTCCGCCACGCGACGGCGACAGACTTGAAAGTATTCCTCGTCAGTTGGCGCGCCGTACAGCCTGAACTCTACGTCGGCTACCTGATCACGAACCAATGCCGCCGCAGCGATCAGATCAAGTTGACCCTTGAGCGGATAGATCAGACCAATCGTGCACACCACCGGACGGCCGGATGGCTTGGGTGGACCCGGGCTGAACCGCTCCGGATCCGCGCCATTGAAGATCACACGAATGCGACTGCGCGGCACGCCCCACCATTCCTCCCAGCGGGCGTTGTACCCGCACACTGGCGACACCAGATCCGCATAACGGTAATTGAGCGATGCGATGCGATTGACGAGACGGCACATGAAGTGCCTGATAAACGGCGACTCGATCGAACGCCGCAGCGCGAGGTACTGTTCCCGGACATAGACGCCGTGCTCCGTCAACAGAAACGGCACTCCGTATTTCAACTTGGCGACGATGCAAGGGAGCCCGCAGAAGGCCGCCGCACTCGAATGCGACACGTCACAGCGTGGCACCGGCAAAGCCAGCGGCTGCAGCAGGTTGCAAAGCAAGCGAAGCGAACCCACGATCTCGCCGACCGCCGGTATTAACGGCGGCGCGCCGTCGCGCGAATCGGAAAACGACAAGGTCCGCACCACCGTGTCCCATGCGGCTTCCGATCTGAAGCTGGTGTCGTAGTCAAACTCCTGGAAGTAGTCGTACATCTCGATCAGACCGGCGGCAACCACTTCGACGGGTACGGATGGATCGACCACGCCGCGGAGGAATCCTTCGAATGCCGGTACGAAACGCTGCTCGATGATCGCGTTGCTGGTCCGCCAACGGCGATCGAGCAGCGTCGAAAACGGGCTTTCATAGCGAAATTCCGTTGCCTGCTCGATACCCCACAGCGGCACGGTGACCAACTGCGTGACGTTCGGATGAAGCGAGTAGGACTGTTTCAGATACGGGTGCATCGCGAGCGCCATCAGCCTGAAGTTCACTTCACCGAGCTGTCGGGTCAGGGCGTCACACCAGGTGCTGACGCCACCTTTATGGTACGGATAAGTACCCTCCGTCGTGAGGAGGACGGACAGCGGCGCCATCACTTCACCGGAAAACGACCTGCGCCCGCTGTCCGGTGAGCAGATGTCCTGAAGCGTTGGCGAACTGAATCTCCACCGCGTGCGTCATGTTCGCCGCCGGAATTGGATTGATCGAGCCGATCCGTCCCTCAACCTGTTGCGGCGGCATCGTCGGCAACATCACGGTGGCCGCCTGGCCGACCTGCAGAATGTTGATCAACCGTGGCGAGACCGGAACCTCCACGAGCAGGTCAGTCAGTTTGGCGATGGTCACCAGGGGGGTCCCGACTGAAGGACGGTTCCCGATGTCAACGGCGATGTTGACGACGACGCCGCCAGTTGCCGCGCGAACGATGGATTCGCTGATGGTTCGCTCCGCTGCGTCGACACGTTGTTCGGCTTGATACGCACGGGCCTTCGCAAGGTCGAGCCGCGCGACATAATCGGCCCTGAGCTGTTGAAACTCCGCTCGGCTCCGCGCGATTTGCTGGCGCGCCTGATCTTGCTGGGCACGTTGCAGTTCAGCCGATGCGGCGCGCCACTGGTTCGCGTTCTCGAGATCATTCTGCGCAATCCGGACCGCGATAATCTGTTCTTCGAGTTGCTCGTTTGACAAGATTAACTGCGTGTGAAGTTTGCGCATCCGTTGCAGGCGATTCGACTCCTGATCGAAAGCCGCTTGCGCGCGCTCGGGGGAGTCCCTGGACTGACGCCCGGGCACCTGGTCAGCCTGGCGTTGCGCCATTGCAACGGCGCCGAGTGACTGCGCAAACACGGTGCTGACTTCCTGGATTGAGCGATCGAGATCGGCGATGCTGCGCTGCCAATGCGCGGTCTCCGTGGTGGCGTATTGATAGTCGAGCCGCGCGCTGTCGAGCGCGGCGCGCGCGGCCGGATCGTCCATTTCAATTAGTGGCTGGCCCATCGTCACGTTCTCGCCGACTGCGACCAGCAGGCGTTGCACCGTTCCACCGCTGATCGACGTGAGGGTGCTGCGCTGACTTGGCTTGATGCTGCCGGTGAACTCGGCCCCATTGATCGAGCCGCGAATGTCGGCGACGGTGCTGCGGTTGGTTGAACCCAGTCCCCACGTGCTCAACAGCACCACTGCCCCAAGCGCCACGCCGACCCAGCGGCGATTGACTCGAGATACATGAATAGCGTCGCCGGCGTAGGGGCCCCCTTTCGCTTGAGCGAGCTGACCTGGACCGTCGGAATCACGCTTGCGGCCCGCCCCCAGTTCACCAGCACGTCGCGCATGGTCTCTTTTGCGGGGCAAGGCGCTGCAGCCATCTGCTCTCAGTCCAATCAGTGTCGCGTCACCATCTTGTGGGACTGACGCTCTGTGTCGGAGTGGGGTGGAATCACTCATGCCCCGCGATAGAGCAATTGTGCTGCCAGCGCTGCCTTAAACGAATTGACGTGCCATGCGCATCTCTGCACTCGAAATGGCTCAAGTCGGAGAACGAAGTCGCCGAGGATGCGGGCTTCGTCGCCTGAAGTTCTAGGCAATCTTGCTCATCACCAGTGTGTGGACCGGCTGTGGTTATGAATTCACGGCGGATTCGCTGAGCTGCGCCCCGTGGCATACACGATGCACTAGCGTGCGGCGTTGATGCATTTTCATGAGGCCGCACAAATGAGTAACCTCCTCCGCTTCGGTCGTCGTTTTACTGCTGTCCTACTTCTGTTCTGGATCGTTTTCGTTGCTGGCGGGTTGAGCCCGCAAAAATTGCACGCACGCGCGCCGAGCGGACTGCCATGCCCCGTCAACATGCGTCTGCTGGTGGTCAGTGCGAACGGCCAGGAATCCGTGTTGCCGTCGATCACGGAGACGCTGAATTATCTCGGCACCCCTTATGACCTGCACGTCGCCAGTGAGCCCGGCCTGCTCACTGGCGCGATGCTGAGCAGCGCGCCGTGCCAAGGCCGCTATCAGGGGGTCATTCTGACCACTGGTGAACTCGGCTACGCCAACAGCGAGGGCACGTGGGGTAGCGCGCTGAGTGCAGATGAATGGACGGTGCTGCGTCAATACGAAGCGACATTCAAAGTGCGCCAGGCGACTTGGTATACCTATCCGCAAGCGCAGTTCGGCTACGGCCCGGGCTACGCGGCCGACACCAGTGTGACGCCGATAACCGCCGCGCTCACGGCGGAAGGTGCGAAGGTATTTTCCTATCTCAACGCGACGACGCCGATTACCATCGCAAACGCTTATACCTATCTCGCGAGGCCACTTGGCGCGAGCGTGACGCCTTTGCTCGTCACCCCCGCCGGCGACGCACTCGCACTGGTGCACACAGCCCCCGACGGCCGCGAAGAGCTGTCGCTGACCTTCGACGGCAACCAACACCTGATGCACAGCATCACGCTGGGCTATGGCATGGTGCGCTGGGTGACACGCGGGGTGTTCCTCGGCGAACGGCACGCTTACATGAGCCCGCAAGTCGACGATCTGTTCCTGCACAATGACCAGTGGGTGGCGACGACACCCTGTGGCACGCCGTTCGAACTCACTGGCTACCAGCACCGCACGACCGCGAGCGATCTTGGCGCGGTCCTGATTTGGCAAGCTCTCACTCGCCTGCAGCCGGCCACGCGCGCGGTGAAGATCACGATGGCCTACAACGGCTACGGCGCAGCGAAAGACACCTATACGCCGGACGATCTGACGCCTTTTGTAAAGCAAAAGTTCGTCAAGTCAGCTTTTCACTGGGTCAACCATACCTATACGCACGAAAACCTCGACGCCGCGACTGCGGCCACGACCCGCTATGAGCTGAAGAACAACATCGACACCGCGGCGGCCCTGAAACTGCCGGGATTCACGCGCGCCACCCTGGTTACGCCTGATGTGTCAGGTCTCGTCAATCCCACGTTCCTGAGAACCGCGCATAACATCGGTGTGCGGTACGTGGTGAGCGATACCTCGCGCGCCGGTTACAACAATCCAACGCCGAATACCGGCATTGTCAACCCGCTGGAGCCGCGCATCTTCATGATCCCCCGGTATCCCAATAACCTCTTCTTCAACGTCGGTTCCCCCGCTGACTGGGCAGGCGAGTATAACTGCCTCTATCGCGCTTTCTGGGGACGCGATCTCAGCTACGCCGAAATCCTCGACATCGAGAGTCAGCGCCTGCTGACCTATCTCCTCAAGGGCGACCTCAACCCGTGGATGTTCCACCAGACCAATCTCGACGCGTATGATGGCAGTCACACATTGCTGACGGACCTGCTCGGCGCGACGATCGCAAAATACAACTCGGTCACCAATCTGCCGATTCTCAGCCCGCCAATGGAAGACATCGGCGAACTCATGAAAGCGCGCGCCGTCTACAACTCGTCCGGGGTGCAGGCAACCTGGAATACGGACGGATCGGTGAGCATTCGGGTGGCGCAGAACGCGGTGATTCCGATCACGGGATTGGCCAGCGCCGGGGCTGAGCAATACGGCGGGCAGACGATCTCGCATATCTCCGTGACGCCACAAAAGCCAGTAACGGTGACAGTGCAGTAATGAATGCCGCGCTGCAGGACCTGATCGGCGCGGTCAGGCGCAGCGCGCCCGATTTGGTCGACGAGTGGGAAGCCACGGCGTTGATTGAATCGTTCGGCTGGACCGACGAGCGCATCTGTCACACCTTTGGCCTCTCCGACACTCGCGCGATGGGCCGTCACGTGTTTGAGCAGCTCGTTGATCGTGGCGCCGCGCCGATTGAGGCGGTTGGTGAGGACACGGCCGCGTGGCGGTGGCCGACGGTAGCCGGTGCGTATTCGCGCACGCTCGTGTTCGCGTTGCCGTGGCTGGTCATGTTCGGAATCGAGGCGGTTTGGCCGGATGCCTTCGAAACGCAACCGGAAATGGCAGGACCGATCAGCGTCGCGGTGATGCTTAGCCTGATCTCCACGGGCGGCTACGTGCAGGCGGTCGCCCGAAAGGGCAGCTTCTATCTCGGGATGAATCAGCTTGTGTTGGCCAGGCACGTCGGCCTGCTGCTGTGCCGAGGCGGGCTGATTACGACCGGCCTACTCGCCACCGGCGGCCTGCTGGCCGGCCAATACTTCGATATTTTTGGCTCGACAGCCGCGCGCCTGATTGCGACCTTCTACTTCGTCATGCTCAGCGGCTTGTGGCTCGCATGCGCAATGGTCTCGTTGGTTTCCCCGCGCTGGCGTGTACCGGTGATTTACCTGGGCGCGGGCGCCGTGTTCCTGCTCGTGCGTGCGTATCTCGGCGCCTCGACACTCGAGGCTCACACCCTCGCGCTGATCACGGCAGTCGCCCTCTCGCTGGTCCTCACTGTCGAGGCGTTTCACGGATCGCAGCATCGCGACACCCGCACCGAGCGCGTCATTCTCCCCCGCACGCCGGTCCTGCTCGATTCAGTTCTGCCTCACTTTATTTACGGGGTGGCGTATTTCACCTTTCTCTTCGCGGACCGGCTGTCCGCGGGCTCGGCGTTACCCGCGACGTCGGGACTGCCGTTCGGGATTGCGCCAGACTACAAACGAGGGATCGATCTGGCGTTCCTCGTGTTCCTGATCGTTGCCGGCGCGGTGGAGTGTTGCAATTTGGTAACAATGCGCGCGTGGCGCAGCGAGGCGCAGCACGCGGTCGTGGGCGCAGGCGCATTCGGACACAGCCTCAGCCGCCGGCGGACAATATCTCTGTGGGTCGTGGTCGCAATGTTTTCTGCGTGCGCGGTGACCGCCGGCGCGGTCGCGTCACGCGTCTCGTTCCTCAGTCCCGCGGCGAATGCGACCTTCATGGCCGGGTGTCTTGGCTACGGGCTGTTCGCGATTGGATTATTGGACGCGTTGCTGCTGCTTAGCGTCAACCGCCCCGTTGCCGTGCTGAGCGCGTTGCTGCCGGCGTTGATGGTGAATCTCATTGGCGGGTACGTGTTTAGTCACATCGCCGGCGCGCAATTCGCCGTCGCCGGTCTGGTATGCGGCGCCGCGGTGTTCGTGGTGCTGGCGCGTCGCGGCGTAACCGGCGCGCTTCGCCGGCCGGATTTCGCTTACGCATGGGCATGAGGGCGTTGATTTGGGATATCGGCCGGTTGCTGTGGGTCACCAGCCTGCTGATGTTGATTGTCTGGGCGCCTGCCGCGCTCAGCACGCGCAACCGACGGCCGCCGGTAACGACGGTCTTGGAGCATTTTGTCGTTACCGCCATGCTGGCCGTTATCGCGGTGTCGCTGCTCGGCCCGGCGAAGCTGCTGAATCCGTTCACGTTGCTGGTTGCCTACTCATGCTGGCCGCTGGGCAAATGGCTGGTGCGACACCGCGGGACGATTGGCCCTGATGCCCGTACCGCGGTCCAAGCCATCGTCCTCAAGGGCGCGAACCGGTTGGAGCGCGCACCCCGCGGGAACAACTTCGCGAGCTCGGTGCGATCCTATGTTCGGGTGCGACGGGCGGAACTGTTCGCGATTGCGGATTCGATCACGACTCCCGTGGGTGTGTTGATGGCTGCGGCAGTCCTGGTCGCCATCGGACCGACCTGCGCGGATGTGCTCGTGAATACCAGACTGCCAAACTCGCACGCATACGGTGAGCTCCTGACCACCCAGCAATTGTTCGCCGGCGAACTTGGCTGGGGGGTGCCGCGTGTTGTTGCGGCTCTAACGGCCGCCATCTCGGTGGTCAGCTCGATCGCACCGGTCCACCTGATGCGGTTGCTGGTCCCTATCGCAGGCGTAGCCGCGTTCGTCTCGTTGATTACAACCGTACGCGTGATGACAGGCGCAATCGTGCCGGCGATCATCGCTGCGATCTGCGCTGCTGTGTTGTGGCCAGCTACCGCACAGCTGCCGGCGAGCGAAATCTCCGCCGTGTTCGTGTTGCTGTCGTTATTGTTCGTGTTCCGGACAGTGCGGGGCGGACGCGATAGCCGGTGGCTGGCCATTACCGCCTCCTTGCTGGTAGCCCTACTGACACCGGCGCTACTCGTGGTCGTTGGCTCGGCAGCGGCCTTGATGCTGCTCGCGCCCGCCGGCGCGCTGATTGGCGCTGGCGCGGCATGGCTGGTGCTGTCGTGGATCACGCCGAACGCGGCGCCGCTCGGCTGGGCCTTGACCGCGGCGGGCCTAACCCATCTTGTCGTCTCGCATCTGCAATTCACCCGGCCACCCTTGCGAACGGCGTTGGCGGCGGCGGTGGCGATTCTTGGTCTCGCCGTGGTCATGCCGCGAGCAGCGTCTGCCAGCTACGTCGAGTACGACGCGGCCGCACGCGCAACGTTGGACATCGCCACCCGGTTCCCCAAGTACCGCTGGACGATCGCAGCACCTGTCGAACAGTGGGCGTTGTCGTATGGTCGCGGCTGGCACATCAATCTGCACGAATTTGTCGAAGAACTCAGCGCCCACGTCAACGATGACGGGTATCGCCTCCCCTACAAAGTCGACGAGCTGTTCGTGTTTGTCGAGACACGGCCGTTTACAACTTTTGATGCGGAACCGGCCGATGTGCCATTCCGCACCCTCGTCGATCCGGTGTATCGCCACTATCGTTCGCCGGCGGGGCGCGCGAGCCTTCAATTTGCCGCATACGAACTGTGCGAGCGGCTGCGGCAGCAGACTCCTGGGGCCACCGTGTATTTCGACGATGGCCGGCTGAAAATTTATCGATTCACCCTGCGTTGACACTATGGGACGAATGATCGCCGTGATGATGCTGACCATGTCCGCGCTGTGCGATGCGGTGTCCCCGACCGCGACGACACGGCTGGCGCCGGCGCGGCTGGCGATTTACTACGGCTACCCAAGCCTTGTTAACGGCGCCTCAGGCAACGTGGAACGCGCGGTTGCGGCGTTCGCGGATTACGACGTGATCGTGTTGGGCGACGGCCTGGAATTCGCGGACGTCAACCCACGTCGCGTCCCCGCCGGGCCGGGCCCTGATGAGCACCGCCGCACTCGCGCGATCATCGAAAGGTTGCGCGCCCGATCGCCGGCGACACGGGTCTACGGGTACATCGACCTCGGCAACTCGCAACAGCTGCCGATCGCTGAAATTCAGCGGCGCTCGACATTGTGGGCGGCGATCGGCGCTACCGGAATTTTCCTCGACGAAGCCGGCTACGACTTTGGGGTGACACGTGAACGGCAAAACTCGGTGATCGACTTCGTTCACTCGCTCGGACTCGGAGTATTCGTTAATGCGTTTAACGCCGACGATGTCTTCGGCGCGGGCGCGGTAGCTCTAAATGCTGCCGGCGGCGGCAATCCGGGGGGTGCGCCTTCGCGCCTCGGCGCGAACGACGCCTTCTTGCTTGAATCCTTCCAAGTGCGGCTTGGCGAGTTGGACAACTGGTCGGCATGGGTGGCGCGGACCGCCGCGGCGGTCAAGCATCGCGATCGATTCCATTCGCAGATCTTCGCGGTTACGACCACGACCACAGCCACCGAGCGAGGAGTAGCGAAATTCTATCCATATGCCTGGTGGAGCGCGGCGTTGTGGGGTTTGGACGGCTTCGGTTGGGGAGAGCCGGATTTCAGCGGTGTCAGCAGCAGACTCCCGCCGCGTCACACGGCAATTGACCCGCGGGCGATTGCCGGTGCCCGGTTTGTATCCGCCGTCAGCGAAACACCGCAGGGATTCGAGCGGCAGACTGACCGCGGTCGCATCCTCCTGAGCCGCAGCGAGCGAAACGGGCGGTTCATTCCGAATCAGCGGTAAAGCCGTTTGACACCGTCACGCGCTTCGCCTGACAATGAATGAATGTTCATTCAGTGGCGGCGGTTATGCCGTTAGCGGCCCGCCGCCTCACCGCCGTGCGGACGCCGGCACCCGCAATCGATAAACGTGACCTGATTTTGAAAGCCGCGACCAAAGTGTTCGCGCAGAACGGCTACTTTCAATCACAGGTCGCTGACGTCGCACGGGTTGCGGGCGTCGCGGCCGGCACGGTCTACCTCTATTTCAAGAGCAAAGACGATCTGCTCGTGTCGATCTTCGAGCGCTCGATGAACGAGGTGCTCGGCGAAGCCCGCGCGGCGATCGACGGCGTTGCCGATCCCGCCGAGCGGCTGCGGAAGATCGCCCAGCTGCATCTCGAACGGCTCGGGCGCGATAAGGACCTGGCCGTGGTGTTCCAGGTGGAGCTGCGCCAGTCGGTGAAATTCATGGAGCGTTTCTCGGAGACGTTCCTCCAGGATTACTTCAAGCTGATCCGCCAGGCGATCGCCGATGGGCAGCAGGCCGGTGCCTTTCGCAAAGACATCAGCGCGACAACCTCGACGAAGATCTTCTTCGGCGCGCTCGATGAAATGGCCACCAACTGGGTGTTGAGCCGCCGCAAATACGATCTGCAAGCCGAAGCCGACGCGGTCGTCGACCTTTTCATCAATGGAGTCAAACGCCGGTGAGCCAGACGATCCACTCCGTTACCGTTCTCGGCGCCGGGACGATGGGCGCGCAGATCGCGCTGCACTGCGCCAACGCCGGCATTGCGGTGCTGCTGCTCGACCTCACCCCCGACGCCGCGAAGCAGGGACTCGAGCGCGCCCGCAAGCTCAAGCCAGATCCGCAATTCACGCCTGAGGCGTACCGGCTGGTCTCGACCGGCGGGTTCGACACGCATCTAGATCACATCGCGAAGAGCGACTGGATCATGGAAGCGGTGATCGAGCGGCTCGACATCAAGCAACAGCTCCTGGCCAAGGTCGACGAGAAGCGGCGCCCGGGATCGATCGTCAGCTCGAATACCTCCGGCATTCCGATCGCCGCGATGGCCGAGGGCCGATCGGATGATTTCCGCAAGCACTGGCTCGGCACCCACTTCTTCAATCCGCCGCGTTATCTGCGCCTGCTCGAGATCATTCCGACGACCGAAACCGATCCGGCGGTGGTCAACGCCATCGCCAAGTTCGGAGATCAGGTGCTCGGCAAAGGCGTGGTCATTGCCAGGGACACGCCGAACTTCATCGCCAATCACGTCGGCTTATATGGCGTAGCGCGCACGCTCGACGTGCTGGCCAGCGGCAAGTACACGATCGAAGAGATCGATGCCATCACCGGCCCGGCGCTCGGCCGCCCGGGCAGTGCGACGTTCCGGACGATGGATATCGCCGGCATCGACGTGCTCGCGCACGTGATGCGGAACCTGGGTGAGCGGCTGCCGGGTGAAGCGGATCGCGCCGCCTTCGCCACTCCGCCCATCGTCGAGGCGTTGATTGCCTGCGGCGCGCTCGGTGAGAAGACCGGCAAGGGTTTTTACGAACGCAGGAAGAGCGCGGCCGGCGAAACCGAAATCTGGACGCTCGATCCCGCATCGCTGGAATACCGCCCGAAGCAATCGGCGCGGATTGCGTCGATCGAAGCCGGCAAGACCATCGACGACGTCGCGGAGCGCGTCAAGATGCTGTTCAACGCCAAAGACAAGGCCGGTGAATTCCTACGGGCGACGCTGGCGCCGACGCTGGTCTATACCGCCCGAATCACGCCCGAGATCGCGAACTCGATCGACGATGTCGATCGCGCAATGCGGTGGGGCTTTGGCTGGGACCTCGGACCGTTCGAGTTGTTCGATGCGATCGGCGTCAAGAACGTGCTGGCAGCTGCCGAGGGTACACATTCGATGACCGGCGGCGTGCCGCCGCTAATCGCGAGCATGCTCGAAGGCGGCCTGACGAGCTTTCGCGAGGGACTCGTCAAGCCCGCGGCGCCGGACCTGCAGATCCTGCGGACCGCCAGGGAACACAATCGCGTGATCAAGAACAACGCCGGGGCAAGCCTTATCGATCTAGGCGACGGCGTGATCGCCGTCGAGTTCCACTCGAAGATGAACGCGATCGGCGGCGACACCATCCAGATGCTGCAGGCCGGGGTCAAGGAAGCGAGCAAGGGCGGGCAGGCGGTCGTCATCGGCAACGACGCGCCGAACTTCTCAGCCGGCGCCAACCTGATGCTGGTGCTGCTGGAGGCGCAGGAAGGCAACTGGGACGAGATCGATCTGATGGTCCGCGCCTTCCAGCAGGCCATGATGTCGCTGCGCTACAGCCCGGTGCCGGTGGTGGCGGCGCCGGCCGGCCTGGCGCTCGGCGGCGGCACCGAGATTCCGCTGCACTGCGATCGCGTGCAAGCCGGCGCTGAAACCTACATGGGCCTGGTCGAAGTCGGGGTCGGCTTGATCCCCGCCGGCGGCGGCACCAAGGAAATGCTGGTGCGCGCCATGGCGCAACTGCCGACACCGCAAAGCGATCCATTGCCGTACGTCTCGAAGGCCTTCGAAACGGTGGCGCTCGCGAAAGTGTCAGCCAGTGGGCCGGATGCGCAGCGCCTCGGCTACCTCTCCACCACCGATTCGTTCACGATGAACCGGGAGCGGTTGATGGCTGATGCCAAAGCCAAGGCGCTCCAACGGGTGCGCGAGGGGTATCACATGCCGGCGCCGAGGACGGCGATTCCGGTCGGCGGCGAATCGGTCACCGCGGCGCTCAACCTCGGCGTGCATCTGATGTGGCGCGCCGGCCGCGCCAGCGATCACGACAAGCTGATCGGGCAGAAGCTCGCGCATATTTTTGGCGGCGGTAATCTCCCGCATGCGACCACCGTCACCGAGCAATACCTGCTGGACCTCGAGCGCGAGGCGTTCATGAGCCTGCTCGGAGAGCGTAAGACGCTCGAACGCATCCAGCACACTTTAAAAACCGGGAAGCCACTGCGAAACTAATGATCGATAGCGGTCACGGCATACCAATCGTGTTGATCCCCGGTCTTCAAGGCCGCTGGGAGTGGATGCGCCCGGCCGTGACGGCCCTGGCGAAGCACAATCGCGTAATCAGCTTCTCGCTGTGCGACGAGCGGACCAGTCCGTTCCCGTGCGACCCGGCGAAAGCGTTCGAGAATTACATCTCGCAGGTGGAGATGGCGCTCGATCGCGCCAGGATCGATCGCGCCGTGATCGCGGGGGTCTCGTACGGCGGCTTGATTGCGACGGAATTCGCCGCGCGCAATCCCGATCGTGTCAGCGGGCTGGTGCTGGCCAACGCGCTGCACGCGTCGTGGCAACCCAGTTCCCTGCAACAGCACTACCTGGATTCGCCGATCCGTTCGGTCCCGATGTTCCTCGCCGGCGCTGCTGCACGCGCGCGCGCGGAGCTGCTCGCCGCCCTGCCGACCTTTGCCGAGCGGATGCGCTTTACCGTCGTCCAGGGCACGCGGGTCGTGCTGGCGCCGGGCTCGCCCGCGAAAATGGCACGGCGCGTCGCGTGGGCGCGGGCGCATCGATTTGCGGATGGCAGCGGCGTCCAGACCCCGACGCTAATCCTCACCGGCGAGCCAGACCTCGACAAGGTCGTGCCGGTGGATGTGACTCGACGCTACCTGAACGACTTCGTCGGCGCCGAGCACGTCGTGCTCGAGCGCACGGGTCATAACGGTCTCGTCACCCGGCCCGATGCGTTTGCCGGTGTGCTTGAAAGGTTTGTGAATGGCGCCAGAACTCCTGCGTGAGATCCAGGGTCCCGCGGGCCCGCTCGAAGCGCTGCTCGACGTGCCGGAGGGCGAGCCGCGCGCGGTGGCGGTGTTCGGTCACCCGCACCCCCTGCATGGCGGCACCATGCACACCAAAGCGCTCTACCAGGCGGCCAAGGCGATGCCGCGCATCGGCGTGGCGGCGCTGCGGTTCAATTTTCGCGGTGTCGGCCGCAGTGCCGGCGTGTTCGATGCGGGCCTTGGCGAGAAGGACGATTTTCGCGCCGCCATCGAGTTCGTCAGCGAGCGATTTCCGGAGTTGCCGATCTGGGCGGCGGGCATGTCATTCGGTTCCTGGGTCGGCATGACGGCCGGCGCCGAAGACCCGCGGGTAGCGCTGCTCCTCGGCATTGCGCCTCCCGTCGATCGCTACGACTTCGACAGGCTGACTACCTGCACGTTGCCGAAGTTCATCATCCATGGCGAGAGCGATGAGCTGATTTCGATCAAGGCGATCCGCAAGTTCTACGCGCAGCTCCCGGAGCCGAAAGAGCTGGTGACGATCGAAGACGCCGATCACCTGTTCGACGGCAAAACGTCGCTCGTCGGCGAGGCGGTCGAAGATCTGCTGGCCGATTTCAACTCCGTCAAAGCGTAGGCCACAGAAGGCACAGAAAGCGCAGAGGAAAGATCATATGCAAGACGCAGTCATCGTTTCCGCGGTCCGCACCGCCGTCGGCAAGGCGCCCAAAGGCACCCTGAGCGTGATGCGGCCTGACGAGCTCGGCGCCGTCGCGATAAAAGGCGCGCTCGATCGCGTCCCCGGGCTCGAACCGTCGTCGATCGAGGATGTGATCATCGGCTGCGCGATGCCCGAGGGTGAACAGGGCATGAACGTCGCGCGCATTGCGAGCCTTCGCGCCGGCATTCCGGTCGAAGCCTCCGCGGTCACCATCAATCGCTTCTGCTCGTCAGGCCTGCAGGCGATCGCTTATGGCGCCGAGCGCATCATGCTCGGACAGGGCCGCGCCGCCGTCGCCGGCGGCACCGAGTCGATGAGCATGGTGCCGATGGGCGGCAACAAGATCTCGCCCAATCCGGCGCTGGTCACGAGCTACCCTGACGTCTACCTGAGCACCGGCTTGGTTGCCGAGAATCACGCGCGTGAATCGATTGTCTCCCGCCACGAGCAGGACGAGTTCGCGCTGCGCAGTCACCAGCGCGCCATCGCGGCGATTGAAAAGGGCCATTTCAAGAACGAGATCGTGGCGCTGACGGTTCGGGTCACCACTCCCAACGGCGGCAAGCCGTCGATCAAGGAGCTGACCTTCGACACCGACGAGGGCCCGCGCCGGGACACGTCGCTCGAAGCGCTGGCGAAATTGCGGCCGGCCTTCCACGTCAGCGGAACGGTCACCGCGGGCAATTCATCGCAGACCAGCGACGGCGCGGCCGCGGCCATCATCACCTCTGCCGAGCTGGCCAGGGAGCGCGAGCTGACACCGCTCGCGCGGTTCGTCGGCTACGCAACCGCCGGCGTCGCGCCAGAGCTGTTCGGCATCGGCCCGGTGCCGGCAATTCGCAAGGTGCTGAAGCAGACCGGCCTGACGCTCGATCAGATCGACGTCATCGAGCTCAACGAGGCGTTCGCCGCGCAGGCGCTGGCCTGCATGAAGGCGCTCGATCTCGATCCGGACAAGGTCAACGTCAACGGCGGCGCGATCGCGCTGGGCCATCCGCTCGGCTGCACCGGCGCGAAATTGACCGCGACGATTATCAACGAGTTGCACCGCCGCAAGGCGCGTTACGGAATGGTCACGATGTGTGTCGGCGGCGGCATGGGCGCCGCCGGTATCTTCGAAAGAATGTAGGCCGCAGAAGGCGCAGACAGCGCAGAGGGTTCACGAATGGCAACCGCAACGAGCGAACAGACGGTCAAGGGCGGCGCATGGTTGGTGGGCGAGACTGATCCGGCAACGGTGATGACCCCCGAGAAGATCACCGACGAGCACGCAATGATCCGGCAGACCGCGATCGAGTTCATCGACGGCGAGGTCGTGCCCGTCAACGACCGGCTCGAGCAGAAGGACTGGTCGCTGGCCCGGCAGTTAATGAAGAAGTGCGGCGAGCTGGGGCTGCTCGGCACCAACATCCCCGAGGAGTACGGCGGCGTCGATCTCGACAAGATCGCGACGCTGGTCGTGTCCGAGGCGCTGTCCCATCATGCGTCGTTCGGCGCGTCGTTCGGCGCCCAGGCGAACCTCACCATCCTGCCGATCTACATGTTCGGCACCGAGGCGCAGAAGCAGAAGTACCTGCCGGGTCTGGTGTCCGGCGAAGTGATCGGCGCCTACGGCCTCAGCGAATCCGGCGCCGGCTCTGACGCGCTCGGCGCCAAGACCCGCGCGGTTAAACAAGCTGACGGCAGCTTTGTCATCTCCGGCGAGAAAATGTGGATCACTAACGGCGGCTTTGCCGACGTCTACGTGATTTTCGCGAAAGTCGACGGCGAGCACTTCACCGCCTTCATCGTCGAACGCAAGTGGGCGGGCGTCTCGAGCGGCAAGGAAGAACACAAGCTCGGCCTGCACGGTTCGTCGACCACCCCGGTGATCCTCCAGGACGTCAAGGTGCCGGCCGATGCGGTCCTCGGCGAGATCGGCAAGGGCCACAAGGTCGCCTTCAACGTGCTGAACTTCGGGCGCTTCAAGCTGGGCGCGATGTGCTCCGGCGGCGCCAAGAAATCGCTCGAAGAAGCCGCGAAGTATGCGGCGCAGCGCAAGCAGTTCGGGGTGGCGATCGCCACCTTCGGGGCGATCAAGCACAAGCTCGGCGAGATGACGGCGCGCGAGTACGCGCTCGAGAGCATGATGTATCGCACCGCCGGCCTGATCGATCAGCGCATTGCGGCAACCCCCGACAAGCAGCCGGGTGACGGCACGGCGATGCTGAGGGCGCTCGAGGAGTTCGCCGTCGAAGCCTCGATCGCCAAGGTGCTCGGTAGCGAGGTGGTCGACTTCGTCATCGACGAGAACCTGCAAATCCACGGCGGCAACGGCTTCGTGCATGATTACCCCGCCGAGGGCCACTACCGCGATGCCCGCGTGAACCGCATCTTCGAAGGCACCAACGAGATCAACCGGCTGTTGATACCCGGCATGCTGATGAAGAAAGCGACGAAGGGCGAGCTGCCGTTGATGCAGGCGGCCAAGGCACTGCAGGACGAGATCATGAGCCCGTCGATGAGCGTGCCCGAGGACTCAGATGCCGTGCTCGCCGCCGAAGCCCGCGCCTGTGTCGCATTCAAAAAGGTCGTGCTGATGGTGGCCGGCAGCGCGATGCAGCGTTACGGGACAAAGATCGAAGACGAACAGGAAGTCCTCAGCTTCCTGGCGGACATTCTGATCGATGCCTACGCATCCGAGAGCGCCGTCCTTCGCGCGCAGGATGCGGCCAGCCGCAAGCTGTCGAACGCGGAGCTGCATCAGGACGCCGCGAAGGTGGTGGTGAATGAATCCGCCGGGCGCATCGAGCTGGCGGCGCGCAGCGCGCTGGCCGCGATGGCGGATGGCGACGTCCTGCGCACCCAGCTCGCCGCACTGCGCCGGCTGCTGAAGATCACGCCGGTGAACACCGTCGTGCTGCGCCGTCGCCTCGCCGACGCAACCGTCAGCAAGGGCGGCTATATTTTCTAGGTTACTGCGCCGGCGAGAAACGATACTCCGCGGCAATCCGGCCGATGTGATCGCGCATGAGCCCACGGTTCACGGTGCGCATCACATCGGTCACCGTCAGGCGCTCCATCCGCCCGTCGGGGCGCATTTCATAAGCCAGATCCCGTCCCTCGATCGCATTAGCGATGTAGAGTGATCGGCCGTTGTGGCGAAGCATGGCGTAGACGGGCCCGTAGCTGGACACCAGCAAGAACGGCTGGCGGCGGCGCGACGCAGCTGCCTCGCCAGCAGGCGTGAATAGCGGCGATCCATACAACACCCCGAGGTCGCGCGGCCTCTGCCCGGCAAGGGCGTAGAGTGTCGGAGTGATGTCGGTTGAGAGGGTCACCCTCGAAGGGTTCGTAGTCAGATTGGACGCCACCGCCGGGGGCAGGTGCACGATCAACGGAATCTGCACCACCTCCGGATGCAGCGTGTAGGCGTGGCCCCATCGTCCCGCCTCGCCGAGTGATTCACCATGGTCCGAGGTGAGAATCACGACGCTCCGGTCGTAGAGGTCCTTTTTCTTCAAGTAGTCGATGAAACCGCCCAGGCAGCGATCGAGCGCCGCCACCTGCGCGGCGTAGCCGGCAGCAAACCCCGGATAGGCGGATGCGGGCGTGGCGGGATCGCGGGCGAGGCGCGACACGTGTAGCTGAAGCGGTCTCGTCATTGCGAAGATTGGCCGCCGATCGCCGGCCGTGGCATCGAGCTTCGCTTCGAGCTCGCGCACCGTGCCGCACACCGTGTGATCCATCTCCTTGATGTCGACATCCAGCAGCGTCGTCTCCGCGGACGGGCGAAACAGCTGCGTCACCAGGTGATCGTCGCTCATCAACCGTCGATAGCCGACGGCGTCCAGCAGTTTCTCCAGGGAGTTCATCGGTGTGAACGGCTGGACGTACTGCTTGTGCAGCAACATGCCGCCGGTCCAGGTCGCCGGCACGGACAGGCCCGTGGCGCCGTAGCGCGTGAACGCGCGCTCGAACACGGTCGACTCGCCGGCAAAGCGCTGGATGGCGGGGGTGAATGTCACCGCTGCGTTGTAGGGAGACAGATAATCGCGGCGCAAGCTGTCGATGATGAACAGGAACACATGCGGGGGCGAAGTGGCCGGCCGGAACGCGTCGACGAGCTTGACCTCGACCGGATTCGCCGCCACCGAGCCCAGCGTCGAGTGCGCCTTGAGAAAACTGTAAAACTCGGCGTCGGCGCCGGCGTTGGTCCTGATCACGCTGCGCAGCAGTTGATACGAGGCGTCGAGCGCCGCGTAACGATCGAGCACGAAGTCGGGCTCGAGCGTCGCTGTCCCGCTCCAGTCGGCGGCGCGCGCCGCC